>Ga0194131_10001575_pt1 | contig 38816 bp, 37 predicted proteins | sample TA2KigO120mmetaG_FD_148631 | JGI IMG/M metagenome (GOLD analysis project Ga0194131, IMG submission 148631) | Freshwater microbial communities from Lake Tanganyika, Tanzania - TA2015053 Kigoma Offshore 120m | ecosystem: Environmental > Aquatic > Freshwater > Lake | place: Tanzania: Lake...
GGATCAATCACTCCGAGCTCTTCGCTGATCGGCAGAATCACATCAACGGCATCGAGAACTTCTGGAACCAGGCCAAGCGCCACATGCGCAAGTTCAACGGTGTCCCGAAGGCCCATTTCGGGCTATTCTTGAAGGAGTGCGAGTGGCGCTTCAACACCAGTGACCCATCCAAGCAACTAACCCAGATCAAACAATGGGTTAAGCGTCATCTCAGGTAGTTATCTGGGACAGCCCCATCTGGTGGGAAATCCGGAAAGCGGCTATGAACAATCGTTCGCGAAGAGGGGGTAGAGTCCAGAGATGCCGCAGCCGATCGAGTTCTGGTTCGACTTCTCCTCGCCTTACGGCTACCTCGCCGCCCAGAAGATCGACAAGCTCGCCGAAAACCACCGCCGCTCGGCCTCGTGGCGGCCTTTCCTGCTCGGTGCCGTCTTCAAGGTGACCGGCTCGCGGCCGCTGATTGAGTTCCCGCTCAAGGGCGCCTATTCCAAGCGCGACATGGAACGCTCGGCCCGCGAGATCGGGGTGCCGTTCCAGCTTCCGGCCAAGTTCCCGTTCCTTTCGGTCGCCGCCGCGCGCGGCTTCTATTTCATCGACGCGACCGACCCCGGCAAGGCCCGCGCCTATGCCAAGGCCGTCTACCACCGGATCTTCGGCGAGGGCCAGCCGCCCGAGACCGGCGAGCAGGCGGCCGAGCTCGGACCCAAGGTCGGCGTCGACGCCCAGGCGTTGCTCGCCGGCATCAACGACCAGGCGATCAAGGACAAGCTTCGCACCGAGACCGACCGCGCGATCGCGGCCGGCGTCTTCGGCTCGCCCTTCTTCATCGTCGACGGCGAGCCCTTCTGGGGCCACGACCGGCTCGAGCAGATCGACCGCTGGCTCGAGACCGGCGGTTGGTGAGCGTGAGCCGATCCTTCTGCCGATGATACCGCATCGCTCCGACCGCGCTTCGCAAGGCTCCCACCCTCCCCCGCTTCGCGGGAGAGGGGGTAGGACGCGATGCGCTTGTGCCCCCTCTCCCGCGCAAGGCGCGGGGGAGGGCGGGGGCCGAGCGAAGAGCGGTCGGAAGGTCAGCGCATGACCGTCCTCTCTTCCCAGATCAGCCCGCGCTCGGAGGAGTTCCGCCGCAACGCGGACGCGATGCGGGTGCAAGTCAACGACCTCCGCACCGTGATCCAGAAGATCAAGCAGGGCGGCGGCGAGGAAGCACGCAAGCGCCATCTCGGCCGCAATAAGCTCTTGCCGCGCGAGCGCGTGCGCACGCTGCTCGATCCGGGATCGCCCTTCCTCGAGCTCTCGCAGCTCGCCGGATACACGCTCTATGACGACGAGGTGCCGGCCGGCGGCATCCTGACCGGGATCGGACGCATCTCGGGGCGCGAATGCGTGGTCGTCGCCAACGACGCGACGGTCAAGGGCGGCACCTACTACCCGATCACGGTGAAGAAGCATCTCCGTGCCCAGGAGATCGCGCGCGAGAACAACCTTCCCTGCCTTTATCTCGTCGATTCAGGCGGCGCCAACCTGCCGAACCAAGACTCGGTCTTTCCCGACCGCGACCATTTCGGCCGAATCTTCTACAATCAGGCGACGCTTTCGGCGGCCGGCGTGCCGCAGATCGCCGTCGTCATGGGGAGCTGCACCGCGGGCGGCGCCTATGTACCGGCGATGTCGGACGAGGCGATCATCGTCAAGAACCAGGGGACGATCTTCCTCGGCGGTCCGCCGCTGGTGAAGGCCGCGACCGGCGAGATCGTCTCGGCCGAGGATCTCGGCGGCGCCGATGTCCACACCCGGATTTCCGGCGTCGCCGACCACTTTGCCGAGGACGATGCGCATGCGTTGGGCCTAGCACGCCAGATCGTCGGCAACCTGAACCGCGTGAAGTCGAACCCGCTCGACGTCGCGACCCCGGAAGACCCGAGATACGATCCAGCCGAGCTCTACGGTGTTGTCCCGCCCGACCTGCGCACGCCCTATGACGTGCGCGAGGTGATTGCCCGATTGGTCGACGGTTCCCGGCTCGATGAGTTCAAGGCGCGCTACGGGGCGACTCTGGTCTGCGGCTTTGCGCGCATCTTCGGCTATCCGGTCGGGATTCTCGCCAATAACGGCATCCTGTTCTCGGAGTCGGCGCTCAAGGGCGCGCATTTCATCGAGCTCTGCTGCCAGCGCAAGATCCCGCTCCTCTTCCTGCAGAATATCTCGGGCTTCATGGTCGGCCGCAAGTACGAGGCCGGCGGCATTGCCAAGGACGGTGCCAAGCTGGTGACGGCGGTGAGCTGCGCCCAGGTGCCGAAATTCACGGTGATCGTCGGCGGCAGCTTCGGCGCCGGCAATTACGGCATGTGCGGGCGGGCCTATCAGCCGCGGCTCCTGTGGATGTGGCCAAACGCGCGCATCTCGGTCATGGGCGGCGAGCAGGCCGCCAACGTGCTGGCGCAGGTTCGCCGCGACAACATCGAGGTCAAGGGCGCCGCCTGGCCCGCTGCCGAGGAAGAAGCCTTCAAGGCGCCGATCCGCAAGCAGTACGAGACGCAGGGCCACCCCTACTACGCCAGCGCGCGGCTCTGGGACGACGGCATCATCGACCCGCTCGATACGCGCATGGCGCTTGGGCTCGGCATCTCCGCGGCGCTCAACGCGCCGATCCCCGAGACGCGCTTCGGCGTCTTCCGCATGTGAGGCGCCCTTGAGCGAACCGCTTGTCCTGACCTCGACCGATGCGCGCGGTGTCGCCATCGTCGCCCTCAACCGCCCGGAGATCCGCAACGCCTTCAACGAGGTCCTGATCGAGGAGCTGCGATCGACCTTCGAGCGTATTGCCACCGACCCAAAGATCCGGCTGATGGTGTTGACCGGCAACGGCAAGGCCTTCTCCGCCGGCGGCGATCTCAACTGGATGCGCCGCCGGGGCCAGGCGAGCGAGAAGGAGAATCTCGAGGACGGCTATCGGCTCGCGCTGATGCTGAAGACGCTCGACATCCTGCCGAAGCCGGTGGTCGGCAAGGTGCATGGTGCGGCCTTCGCCGGCGGCATCGGGCTGGTCTCCTGCTGCGATGTCGCGATCGCCGCCGAGGGCACCAAATTCTCGCTTTCCGAGGTAAGGCTCGGCCTCGTGCCGGCGACGATCGGCCCCTATGTCGCCGCCGCGATCGGCGCGCGCCAGATGCGCCGTTACGCTGTTACCGGCGAGGTCTTCGAGGCGCCGGAAGCAAAGCGCATCGGCCTCGTCCACGACGTGGTCGCGCCCGGGAATCTCGACGAGGCCGTGGAGAAGCTGGTCGGCGAGCTGCTGCTGGGCGGACCCGAGGCGCAGGCCGCGGCGAAGGAGCTGGTGCGCGATGTCGCGTCCCGGCCGATCGACGAGGCGCTGATGCGCGATACCGGCGCCCGCATCGCCAAACGCCGCGCGTCACCCGAAGGCGCCGAGGGCATCCAGGCCTTCCTCGACAAGAGGAAGCCGAGCTGGGCACGCGGATGAGCGATCCGACCCTCGCCGCGCGGGCTCGCACCTGGCTCTTCGAGCGGCACCTGCCGATCTGGCGGACGCATGGGTGGGATGCAAAGCATGGCGGCTTCCACGAGCGTCTGCACCAGAACCTGACGCCCGTTGAGCTCGGCTACAAGCGCCTACTGGTCCAATGCAGGCAGATCTACTGCTACAGCCATGCCTGCATCCTGGGCCATCGCGGCGACAATGAGCGCGCGGCCCGCGAAGGCTATGCCTTCCTGATGCGTCACTATCGCGACAAAAGGAACGGCGGCTGGTTCTTCACGGTGACGCCCGACGGGCAGAAGCTCGACGGGCGCAAGGATTTCTACGGTCACGCCTTCGTGCTCTTCGCCCTCGGCTACTATCACCGCGCGACGCGCGACGTGACCGCGCTCTCCGCCGCCGAGGACACGCTCGAGGTCGTCAGGGTCAAGCTGCATGACGGCACCAACGGCGGCTTCCACGTCGCTGCCGACGAGGCCTGGAACATCCTTCCTGGCCCGCACCTCCAGAACCCGCACATGCACCTGCTGGAAGGCCTGCTCTCGCTCGACGAGGCGGCGCCGGCGCCGGTCTACCGTGAGGAGGGCAACAAGATCGTCGACCTCTTCCTCGCCAAGTTCTTCAACGGCGCGACGCTCGGAGAGTACTTCCGAGCCGACTGGACGCCCGACCCGCAGCGCGGCCACATCGTCGAGCCGGGCCACCACTTCGAGTGGGCCTGGTTGCTCGAGCGCTTCGCCCGGCGCTTCCAGCGGCCGGAGGCGAGAGAGGCCGCCGACAAGCTGTTCGAGTTCGCGCGCGCCCATGGGATCGACGTGCAGCTCGGCGGCGTCTACGACGAGGTCGACCGCTACGGTCGCGCGCTGAACGAAAAGAAGCGGATATGGCCGCTGACCGAGTGCCTCAAGGCCTATGCGCAGCGCCCGCACCTCAAGCTCGAGCTCGCTCGTCACGTCCGCTTCATGTTCAACCGTTATCTCCACGATGACGGCCGCTGGAACGAGCATCTCGACCGCCACCTCAATGTGGTGAACACGGCGATGCCGGGATCGACCGGCTACCATCTGCAGCTCGGCATCCTGGAGACGCTGCCGGCGCTGGAGGCGGCGTGACATGCTGAAGAGCCTCCTGATCGCCAATCGCGGCGAGATCGCCTGCCGCGTCGCGCGCACGGCGAGACGGCTGGGCCTACGCACCATCGCCGTCTATTCCGAGGCCGATCGCGATGCCCGCCATGTGCATGCCTGCGACGAGGCGCATCCGATCGGGCCGGCGCCGGCGCGCGAAAGCTACCTGCGCATCGAGCGCATCCTGGAGGCCGCGCGGAAGGCGGGCGCGGAAGCGATCCATCCGGGCTATGGCTTCCTCTCCGAGAACGCCGGGTTCGCCGAAGCCTGCGCCGCCGCCGGCATCGTCTTCGTCGGCCCGCCGGCCTCCGCCATCCGCGCCATGGGCTCGAAATCCGCGGCCAAGGCGCTGATGGAGAGGACCGGCGTGCCGCTCGTCCCCGGCTACCACGGCGACGACCAGGCGGAGGCGAAGCTGACATCCGAGGCCCGGCGCATCGGCTTTCCGGTGCTGGTCAAGGCCTCCGCCGGCGGCGGCGGCAAGGGCATGCGCATCGTCGGGGCCGAGAAGGACTTTTCCTCAGCGCTCGCTTCGGCCAAGCGCGAGGCCGCGTCGTCCTTCGGCGACGATCGCGTGCTGGTGGAAAAGTACCTGACGCGGCCCCGCCACATCGAGATCCAGGTCTTCGCCGACGCGCATGGCAACTGCGTCTATCTGCATGAGCGCGACTGCTCGATCCAGCGCCGCCACCAGAAGGTGCTCGAGGAGGCGCCGGCGCCGGGCATGACGCCGGCGCGGCGGCAGGAAATGGGCGAGGCCGCGGTCGCGGCGGCGCGTGCAGTGGGGTATCGTGGCGCCGGTACGGTCGAGTTCATCGCCGAGGGCGAGCGCTTCTATTTCATGGAGATGAACACCCGCCTCCAGGTCGAGCACCCGGTGACCGAGATGATCACCGGACAGGACCTGGTCGAGTGGCAGCTCCGCGTCGCCTCAGGCGAACCTCTGCCGCTCCGGCAGAACGACATCCCGCTCGACGGCCATGCCATGGAGGTCCGGCTCTACGCCGAGGACCCGGCGCGGGATTTCCTGCCGCAGACGGGAACGCTGCACCACCTTATCTTCCCTGCGGAGTCGGCGTCGGTCCGCATCGACACCGGCGTCGGCGCCGGCGACACGATCGGCATCCACTACGATCCGATGATCGCCAAGATCATCGTGCATGCCGCCGACCGCGAGTCCTGCGCCCGCCGCCTCGCCCGCGCCCTGTCGGAAGTCGAGGTCGTCGGCCTCGCCACCAATGCAGCCTTCCTGAAGCGTCTCGCCGACCATCCCGCCTTCGTCAGCGGCGAGGTCGATACCGGCTTTCTCGCGCGCCACGGCGCCGAGGTCATCCCGGCCGAGGTGCCGGCCTCCGATCGCGTGATCGCGCTCGCGACGTTGGCGAAGCTCCAGGAGATCGAGCGGAACCGCGCCGGCGCGGCGGGCCGGTCGAACGATCGCCACTCGCCGTGGAACGACACGCGCGGCTGGCGCCTCAATGATGAAGGGCTGGCCCGCTTCCAATGGAAGGACGGCGAGCGCGATATCGCCGTCATCGTGCATTTCGAGCCGACACGCTATCGCCTCGACTTGCCGGGCGGAACGGTTGCGGCGACCTTGGGAAGCGCCGTCGGAAATACGATTCCGGCTACGCTCGACGGCGTCGCCTCCTCGGTCAACGTCGTCATCCGCGGCGACGAGGTGACGGTGTTCGACGCGGGCGGTCCGCGCCGCTTGCTCTTCGTCGATCCGACGAGGCGTGCCGGCCTCGACGCCGGCGCCGGCGGACGCCTGACCGCACCGATGCCCGGAAAGCTCGTCCAGGTGCTGGTCAGGCCCGGCGACAAGGTCGAGAAAGGCCAGCCGCTGGTGGTCCTCGAAGCGATGAAGATGGAGCACACGGTCAAGGCGCCGCGCGCCGGCAAGGTCGCCGAGGTCGGCTACGCCGCCGGCGAGCAGGTCGAGGAAGGCGCGAGCCTGGTCGAGCTGGAGGAGTAGTTACGCCGGTAACCCTTGCTCTCGGTCACAGTATATACTAGCGTATATACGCTACAGATCACGCCATGGGGGCGGCGTGAGAGTAGCGGAAGACCCCTGGAAGGGCCGTCATTCCGACATGGACTTTCAATGGGACGAGACGAAGCGTCTCGTCAATCGGCGGAAGCACGGAGTCGACTTCGTGGCCGCTGCCGCTGCGTTTGGTGATCCCCATGGAATCGAGTCTTTGGAGGAAAGCGCAGGCGAAGAGCGTTGGCGACTGATCGCCATGTCGCCCTCCGGCTTGCTTTTCGTCGTTTACACGATGCGAGGTGAAAGCATCCGCATCTTTTCCGCCCGAAAGGCCACGCTAAGTGAAGCGCGAACGTATCACTCACGCCAAGCTGATTGACGGCAAGGTGTACAAGATCGGAGCGGGCGGCTCGCTGCGACCGATGAGGGACCGTACCGACTGGAAGCTTGTCAATGCGCTGACCGACGAGGAGATCGCGGCGGCCGTCGCCTCCGATCCGGACGCATCCCCGATTGCGGACGAGGCGTGGTTCGCGCGGGCACGCCGCAGCTCGCATAGCAAGGAGCATATCAGCATCAAGCTCGACGCGGACGTTCTCGCCTTCTTTCGCAAGGGCGGGCCGCGCTACCAGACGCGGATCAACGAGGTGCTCCGCACATTTATGGAGCATGAAACCGCCAATACGCGCCGCATGCGAGCGATGAGCGAGACGCCGGCCTCCTACGAGCACCAGCCGGCGAAGAGAAAGAGGCGGATCAGCTCCGGTAAAGCGCGCGATTGATGTAGCGGGCGCGGTCGTCCCAGGGAATCCGGGAGGCGATCAGGCGCTCCTCAACCGGCGGCGCCTGCGGGCCGTCGTTTACATGGAGGCCGTAGCGCGCCCAGAAGATCAGCCGCGGCCCGCTCTCCGGCGGGATGCCCATGTGCAAGCCGTAGGTGTCGGCGATGAGACCGCTGCCCGCCGGCCCCGGGATCATGTCGGTAAGATGGCCGAACAGCTTCAGGATTGCCGGATCGAGTCCATAGGCCTGGCCGCGGCGGAATTCGCCCGCGCTCACCGCCTCGCGCACGCGCGGATCGATGTCGTCGAGCGCGCCGGCCTCCGCCTTCGCCATCTCCTGCTCGAAGAGCTCGATGCGATGCGTGCGGCGCACATAGACATGCGGCCCGCCCTTCTCGCCCACATCGGTCAGGTAGAGGAAGAGCGTGCAGAAACGGAAGTCGTCAAGGTCGCGGTGAAAAGACTGTGAGACCTCGGCCGGGCGCGCGAGTCCGGGAAACGACCACCAAGCGTTCAGCGAGTAGAGCGTCGGCGTGCAGCCGAGATGGCGCTCGGCGATGGCAAGCAGGGCGGGGCTGTTGGCGAGCTCGAAGAGGAAGGGGGCAGCGACGATGTCGTCGAGAGCATAGCTGCCGTAGTGGAATGCCTCCGCCCCGTTGCCGAGGTGTCGCGGGATTCCGTCGCTGCTCTTGCTGATATGCGCGTTGAAGCACGGGCGCGCACGGAAATGCTGCACGACCTCGGCGACCTGCGCCGACGACAGCAGCGAGGTGAGCGCGCAGTAGCCTTCGGCATCGAGCATGTTGGCCGCGGCGTCGACGATGGGCGAGCTTGCGATCGGCGCGGCGAAGCTGCGGGCCCTCACCTGCCCGGCGAAGTGCCGCGCGATGTGATCGCGCTCGGCCGCATCCAGCTCCTCGCGCAGCGACTGAAGCGCCTGCCAGACCAGCGGCCCGTCGAGCCGCGACATCGATGAGGCGAACTCATCCATTCGGTTCGGTATTGCCAGCCGCTGCCATCCTTGTCTACTACGCGGACGCACACTCGGCGGGGAACGAGACATGAAGCTTCACGGTCATGCGGCGATCGTCACCGGCGGCGGTTCGGGCCTCGGCGCGGCGACGGCGCGCGCATTGGCGAAGGCCGGCGCCAAGGTCGCGGTCTTCGACGTCAACAAGGACGCCGCCGAGACTCTAGCCAAGGAGATCGGCGGCATGGCGCAGATATGCGACGTCGCCGACGCCGCCTCGACCGAGGCGGCGGTCGCCGCAGCGGCCAAGGCGCATGGACCGGCCCGCGTCGCCGTCGCCTGCGCCGGCATCGCGCCGGCCGCGCGCATCGTCGGCCGCGAGGGACCGCTGGCGCTCGCCGATTTCCGCCGCGTGATCGAGGTCAACCTGATCGGCACCTTCAACATCATGCGGCTGGTCGCGGCCGGCGCCGCCCAGCTCCCGACCCTGGAAGACGGCGAGCGCGGTGTCGTCGTCACCACCGCCTCGGTCGCCGCCTATGAGGGCCAGATCGGTCAGGCGGCCTATGCCGCCTCCAAGGGCGGCGTCGCCGCGCTGACGCTGCCGGCGGCGCGGGAGTTCGCCCGGTCGGGCATCCGCGTCTGCACCGTCGCGCCCGGCCTCTTCGGCACGCCGCTTCTCCTCAACATGCCGCAGGCGGTGCAGGACTCGCTGGCCGCCGGCGTACCCTTCCCGACCCGCTTCGGCCACCCCGAAGAGTATGCGCGGCTGGTGCTCGCGATCATCGACAACCCGATGCTGAACGGTGAGACCATCCGCCTCGATGGCGCGCTGCGCATGCAGCCGAAGTGACGCTCAGTTCGGCGTGCCTTTCGCCGCCCCGTCGATGAACCTGGCGAGCGCCGCGTCCAGCTCGGTGACGCCGCCGGCATCGTGGGTGGCGAGCACGATCTCGACCCTGTTGTAGACGTTCGACCACTCGGGATGATGGTCGAGCTGCTCGGCCTTGAGCGCGATCCGAGTCATGAAGGCAAAGGCGCGGCTGAAATCGTCGAACTCGAAGACCTTGCGGATCGCATCGCGTCCCTGAACCTCGGTCCAGCCGTCGAGCAGGGCGAGCACGGCGGCACGCGCAGATCCTTCCAGCTTCTTCGGGCGCATCGGCAACTCCTCGGTGCTTGCATCCGAGGCTAGCGCCCGCTATCGCAGGGCGCCATGAGCGACTGGAAGAACCGCGCGGCGCCGACCCTCGACGAGCTCGCCCAGCTCGCCGAAGCGGCTTATGCCCGCCTGCCGCAGCCCTTCCGCCGGATGGCCGGCGACATCGTCTTCCACGTCCAGGAATTCGCCGATGACGAGATCTTGAAGGCCGTAGGGATCGAAGATCCGTTCGGGCTGACCGGCCTCTATGACGGCGTCGACCTGACCGACCGCAGCTCGGCCGATCTTCCCGGCGGACAGTCGCGGGTCTACCTGTACCGCCGGCCGATCCTCGACGAATGGGCCGAGCGGGGCGACGTCGCCCTCGACGACCTGGTCGAGCATGTGCTCATCCACGAGATCGGGCACCACCTGGGCTTGTCCGACGAGGAGATCGAGGCGATCGAGGGCCGTTGAGCCCAGTCGCGCTCGACTTAACCGTGCCGGCCTAGGGAAAGGTCGGGTTGCCGTAGGGGTAGAACTGCGTCAGGTCGACATGCCGGTAGGGCAGCGCGTCGAGGCGGATCGTGCCGAGGAAGGGTTCGACCGGCTCGACTAGGTGAATGGTCTTGGCGAAGCCGTTGTCCTCGAAGCCGCGGCGGAAGTGCACGCGCGACTTGATGGCAATGATATCGAAGCCGTCAGGATCGAGGCCGAGCTCGCGCAAGGTGTCGACCTCGATGATCTGCACGAGGTAGGGGCTGAGCACGACCACGTTGCCGCGGCCGAACTCGACTGCGATCCAGCGCTGGCCCGGACCGTTGCGGCGACTGCGGCTGTCGATGACATGCCGGACCTTGCCGCGGATGTGCACCGGCTCTCCGGCGGACTCATCGAGGCGGCCGCCGACCGCCATGTCGAAGGCATCGCCGACCTTGGCGCTGGCGAGCCTGGCGCAGGCTTCCTCATCGGCAAGGGTGGCGATCAGCGTCTTGCCGGGATCCTGCTTGATCACCTGCTCGATGAGCCAGGTCGCCGCGCCCGAGCGGTCGCTGTGATCGGCGAGCACGACCGGTACCTCGCCGGCTGCCACCGCTTTCCTCGCCAGCGCGACGCCTTCCGGCATCGGCTGGATCTTCGCCGCCTTCACCAGATCGGCGCGCTTGCGCCAGGCGAAGCCCGCGATGTCGTCGCCGATCCTCTTGGCGAGCGTGGCATCGCCGTTGGTCATCGCCTGCACGCAGATGCCGATATCGGACACGTCCGACCATGGGAAAGAGAAGAAGACGTTGACATAGGCGTCGGGCTCGCGCGCCTCCCAGGTCAGCGCCCGCTGCACGAGGTACATCCAGGGCGAAGCACCGGTCCACTGCATCACGGTCGGCGTCGCGATCGGCACCTTGATGGTGACGGTCGCGGGTTTGTAGTCGCCGCGGATGGCACGAACCAGCGTGCGCGCCGCGCGCTCGCCCTGCAGGTAGTCGTCATAGTGCGGGAAGTACTTGACGCAGAAGGCCATGTCGGCGGCCTCAAGGAACTCTCTGTCCTCGTTGCCGTGCGGATCGAAGGTGCCGACGATGAAGGCCTTGCGGCCGACGACGGCGCGCACGCGGCGTGCGATCTCGGCCTCCGGCTTCGCCACGCCGCGCACGCCCATGGCGCCGTGGAGCGAAAGATAGACGCCGTCGAAAGGACCTTGCTCCTTCAGCTCCGCGACCATCTTGCCGAGGAAGCGCTCGAAAGCCTCGGTCGTGATCCAGCCGGACGCCGTGCCGCGCTTGGGGAACAGCGGCGACTCGATGCCGACCAGCTCGACATCGGGAAACTCGCGCGCGACCTTGACGAAGCCGCCTATATAGGACCGCGGCGCCGACTGCAGCAGCGCCTCGCCGCGCGCCGGCGAGCCCTGATAGATGAAGTCGTCGACCGTCGTGTCCGACTGAAGGAAGGTGACGGTCTCATGCGAGAAGTGCAGGACGGCGATACGCATGGGAGGGATCTCGGGTTGGGAAGGCCGCGAGGCTGACACCGCCCGGCAACCGATTCAAGACAGCTATTCGCCGTAGGTCACGGGATCGAGCGCGTAGGCAATGCCCCGCCAGGCGTGATCGCCCCTCTTGCGCTTGGCGCGATTCTCTCTCGCGACGCGGCGGTAGAGCGCGAGCGCCGCGCGGTCGTCGAGCGTGCTCGTGTCTTCGCCGAGGTGCTCAGCCAGCAGCGCCACGCGGAAGGCGCGCGCGATGCCCGGATCCCAAAGAGACGCATTCAGCTCGGTATGGCCGAAGAGCGAGAAGGCGTGCAGGTTGCACGAGCCGAGCGTCGCCCAAGCATCGTCGACAATCATAGCCTTGGCATGCACATAGACGTCGCTGCGCCCACTCGCGCTCAGCCCGGCGATGCCGACCAAGGCGAAGTGCGGATGGCGGGCGAGGCTCGCCAGCCGCTCGAACTGGGCCTCGTGATCGGGGTGACGCCGCTGCGCACGCAGATATGGATAGGGGTTACCCGGCGTCAGATAGACGACATCGATGCCGCGCATGAGCGCCGCGTCGAGACGCGCCAGAACCGGCTCGATCGCGAGCCCCTGGTTCTCGATGTAGATCGTGCGCTGCGCCGCATCGATCGCAGCGAGATACTGGTCGAGGATCGTCCGCTCAGGCTAGGTCCGGCCGTAGACGCCGGCCGGCATCTGCCGCTGGATCTGCACCAGGCTGTTGCCTCGCGCCGGCGAGATCCGCGCCGGCAGCGGCAGGTCGTCGTTCGGCGAGCCCCAGGTCCCGTCCACCCTGTCGCGCTCGCTTGCCCCGTTCCAGCGCTGCACGAAATTGTGGTGGACGTCGGTCGCCGACGGCCCTGTCACTTCGGAGTAGAGATCGTGGAACTGGCCCTCGCCGGCATGGCCCTGAGGCGCAACCGAATGCGCCGCGAGGTTGATGCCACCGACGAAGGCGGTCTCGGTCTCGCGGCCGGCATCGACGATCCAGAACTTCTGGTGCTGGCAGTAGATCCCGGGAACGGCGTCCCATCGGATCAGGAAGCTCGACTTCCGCGCCGCCAGCCTCTGTCTGTCGGCAGGCTTGCCGAAGCTCTCCTTGACGCCGGGGCTGTTGGCGCTCGCGCGCCAGAAGAGGACCCGGATATCGATGCCGCGCGCCTTCGCGCGGTCGAGCAGGTCGAACAGCTCGCCGCGGCCATCGGGCAGGCGGAAGTCGCGGAGCAGGAAGTTGACGGAGAGCCAGACACTGTGCTGCGCGGCCTCCACCGCTTCCGCGATCCGCCGGAACGCATTCTCGCCGTCGATCAGGAGGCGCAGCCGGTTGCCGGCCCGTGCCGGGTAGGAGCCGCTAGCCGGAATCGGGATGTGCGAGGCGACAGCAGCGCTCGTCGTCGATTCGTTCACGCGTATCGCTGCCGCGCCAACCGCGTCCCGGCGCCGAGCGCCTGCAGCTTCCGCTTGGCGATCTCGCGATCCATCGGCGCGAGCCCGCAATTGGTGCAGGCGAAGATCTTCTCCTTCGGCACGAACTTCATCGCCAGGCCTATCGTGTCGGCCACCTCTTCCGGGGTCTCGACCTGGTCGGAGGCGACGTCGATGACGCCAACCAGCACGTCCTTGCCGCCGAGCAGCGCCATCATGTCGGGCGGCACGCGCGAATGCGTGCACTCGAGCGAGACCTGGTCGATGCGGCTCTTCGCCAGCGCCGGGAAGAAGTCCTGGTACTGACGCCACTCGCTGCCGAGCGTCTTCTTCCAGTCGATGTTCTGCTTGATCCCGTAGCCGTAGCAGATGTGCACGCAGGTCGTGCACTTGAGCCCGTCGATGGCGCAATGCAGGCAGTCGATGCCCCAGCTTGCGGCGTCCTCGGTGAAGGCGTTGAAGGCGGGCTCGTCGAACTGGATGACGTCGACGCCGTCCTTCTCCAGCGCCTTGGCCTCCTGGTTCAGCAGCTCGGCGAAGGCCATCGCCATCTTCCTGCGCTCGCCATAATGGCGATCGGCGACGGTGTCGCAGATCGTCATCGGGCCCGGCAGCGTGAATTTGAGCTTCCTCGTCGTGTGCGCACGGGCGAGCCGGGCCTCGGTCGCATGCGCGCGACCCTTCATCGAGAGCTTGCCGCGCACCTGCGGCACCATCGCGGTGTAGCGGTTGTTGCGGATGCCCATCTCGACCTTGTTGGCGCGGTCGATGCCGTCGACGAATTCGAGGAAGCCGTGGACGAAGTGCTGCCGCGACTGCTCGCCATCGGAGACGATGTCGAGGCCGGCGTCCTCCTGCGCCTTGAGCCAGAGCAGCGTCGCATCCCGCTTGGCGGTCTCGCGATCGCGTCCCTCAGCCTTCCATTGCGGCCAGAGCCTGTTGGTCTCGGCGAGCCAGAACGGCTTCGGCAGGCTGCCTGCCAAGGTCGCATCGAACATGGTGTCCTCCCGGCCTTTCTTGTCGCGACGGGTTATAGAAGCTCGGCGAGGATGCCGTCGAGCCGTCGCGTCGTCGACGCACGCGAATAGAGCGCCAGCGCCTGGCGCTGGCAGACGGCGATCTGCGTCGCGAGCGACCCGACATCCATCGCCAGGACGTCGGCCATGGCCCGGCCGATCTCCTCGATCGAGCAGGTTTCGAGATAGCGGCCGCTTCCCGCCGGCAGGTCGATGCCGCTCTCGCGGCTCAGGACCGGATAGAGGCCGAGCTGCAGGCAGGTTGCAGCAGAGGCCGACATGCCTTCGCTCGCGCTCGGCAGCAGGAAGGCGGCGCAGCGCTCCGCCACCGCCTGGAACGTCCTCGCATCGGTCGGCAGATAGCCGTGCCGGCGGATGCGCGGATGACCGGAAAGCGCTTCGCGATAGATCCCCAGAAAGTCTTCCTCCTGATCGACGTGGCCGACGATGTTGAGGATGAGGCGCTCATCGGCCAGCACCGCCTCCAGCGCGAGATCGAGCCCCTTGAGCACCGCTCCGAAGCTGTTGAGCCAGAGGAATTCGCGTTCGGCCGGCACCAGCCTCTCGCGCGGCTTCGGCGCGCGAATGCGTCCGGCGCAGACCGGGATCAGACGGATCTTCCCCTGCCATTCCTCGGGATACGTCGCGAGCGTCGCGCGGTTGCCGATCAGGATGCCGCTGTCGGCGAGCCGGATGGCATCGAGCTCGGTTTCGACCCGCTCGATCCGGCGCTTCGGGGCGTAAGCGCCGCCTCGCCGGGCGATCAGCGCGGCGATGCGCGCTTGCTCGGCGGCGTTCTGCACGGCGGGGTGCCGCCCGGTCATCCACTGGATGCGGCGCGCGCCGGGTCGGGCGTTGTCGCGACAGCGGAGGAGATCGTCATGAACGCCGAAGACGAGGTCGAAGGTGCCTTCCGGCCGCGCGACGTCATCGCCTGTATCGACGACATCGAGGGCATAGCCGCGCTGCATCAGCAGCCGCGCGACCTCCCGCGCATCGAGATAGGCGCTGTGGTATCCGAGCGCCGGGTGGTCCTCGCCGAGCAGCAGCGGCGCACGATGAAACGAGACGAGCGCGCGCTTCTCCGCGCCCGTCGGCGTCAGCCGCACCATGCCCGGCGAGAGCGCATAGGCAACGGCCCCGAGTCCCCCAACCTCATGCGTGCCGGTCGCGATCGCCGCCAGCGCCGGCGCTTCGCCGCCGCGCGCAAGCGCGCGCCGATAGGCATCGCCGGCCTCGACCAGGCGACCGAGCGCCCGGCAGAGATCGCCGAGCTGCCGATGCCGGTCGGCGCGATCGTCGAGGCGGCACGCTGCAAGCGCAGTCCGGATCGCAAGGTCGCCGAGGCCCGCCTGCTCGGCGATCCCGGCGAGATCGATGAGCACGTCGGGATCGGCGCGATGACGCTCATAGGCCTCGCCGAACAGCCGGTGCGCATCGCTCGTCCGGCCTTCGCCGAAAGCCTCGGCGAGCGGGGCGAGATCGAGCCTCACGCGCGCCCTCGCAGCAGGCTCTGCATCTGCGCCCGCAGCGCCGGCACCACCTCGCCTTCAAACCAGGGATTCCGCTTCAGCCAGCGGATGTTGCGCGGGCTCGGATGCGGGATCGGCCAGAAGCCGGGCAGATAGTCGCGATAGGCGCGCGCCGTCTCGGTCAGCGTCGGCTTGCGGCGCCGGCCGAGATAGTGGCTTTGCGCGTACTGGCCGACCAATAGGGTGAGCGCGATCCGCGGCATCTCGGCCCGCACCTTCGCCTGCCAGGCGGGCGCGCATTCGCGCCGCGGCGGCAGGTCGCCGCCGCTCCCCTTGCCCGGATAGCAGAAGCCGGCCGGCACCAGCGCGATCCGCTCGCGGTCGTAGAAGACCTCACGGTCGAGGCCGAGCCAGGTGCGAAGCCGGTCGCCGGAGGGATCGTTGAACGGTATGCCGGTCGCATGCACGCGGGTTCCCGGCGCCTGGCCGACAATCATCACCACCGCCCCCGCGCCGGCTTGCAGGACCGGCCGCGGCCCGAGCGGCAGATGCACCGCGCAGAGCCGGCAGGCGCGGACGTCGGCAAGCAGCCGATCGAGGGCCAGGCTCATCTGACCAGCAGGTTGTCGACGAAGGCCGGGACGACCTGGCTCGCGGGGCCATGGATCGCGCGGGTGAAGAGCGAGGTGCCTTCGGAAGGCTCGAGGTTGAGCTCGATCGAGGGCGTGCCCTGCGCGCGGATTTCGGAGACGAAGCCGGCGGCGGGATAGACATTGCCCGAGGTGCCGATCGAGACGAAGAGGCCGGCGGCGCCGAGCGCCTGGTAGATCCGCTCCATCTCAAGCGGCATCTCGCCGAACCAGACGACATGCGGCCGCAAGCCCGCAGCCCGGCTGCAGTCCGGGCAGCGCATGTCGCGCGAGAGGTCCTCCCTCCACTCAAGCACAGCGCGGCAATGCTCGCAGGCGACCTTGAACAGCTCGCCATGCATGTGGATCAGGTTCTTCGAGCCGGCGCGCTCATGCAGGTCGTCGATATTCTGGGTCACGACCAGGACCTGGCCGGGCCAGTCGCGCTCCAGCCGGGCCAAGGCCCGGTGCGCGGCGTTCGGCTGCACCGTCGGGTTCAGCAGGCCGCGGCGGCGCTCGTTGTAGAAGGCGTGCACGCGCCTGGGGTCGTGGGCGAAGGCCTCGTAGGTCGCGACGTCCTCGATGCGGACCTTGGACCAGATGCCGTCGGCATCGCGGAAAGTATCGAGCCCCGACTCTTTCGAGATACCGGCGCCGGTCAGGACGACGATCGGCTGGCCGGGTTCCGGCCGAATCCCGTCAAGGCCCGAGGAGCGCATACTCGACCTCGGGCGTGTAGATCGCGCCGCCGCGAGAGAGGAAGCTCGAAAAAAGGGTGAAAGCCGTCACCGGGAAGGGCGGCAGGCGAAACAGGTTATGGTCGGCGATGAACTTGGCGACCCGCGCCCCCGGGCTGCCGGAGAGCCTGGCCAGGGTCACATGCGGCGCGAATTTGCGCCCTTCCGGCTCCAGCCCGATGCGCACGAGAGCTGACTCGATCTTGCTCTGAAGGTGCGAAAGGCCGGGATTTTTTTCGACGCCGGCCCAGATTGCGCTCGCCCGCTCCTTCGTTCCCCAATGCCCGACCCCAGCCAGCGCGAGCTCGAAGGGCTTCGCCACCACGCCACCGAGCGCCGACATGATGTCGTCGGCCCAGCCGCCATCGACCTCGCCGATGAATCTGAGGGTCAGATGAAGGTTTTCCGGATCGACCCAACGGGCCCCGGGGACGCCGCCGGAAAGGAAGCCGAGACGTTCTCTTACGTCTTCGGGCAGCGCGAGGGCGACGAAAAGGCGAGGCATAGCTATTTTCCAGCGGCTGGCCGTTCTTAGCCCGCTTGACCGGCTTGCGCCAGTGGCTTGCGCTGGAAGGCCAATGGTAGCTTTCCCGCATCTCCGGGAGTCGCCGATGAAGCCTGCAAACCTACCTCTTGCGCCGCCGGCAGCCGATTCGCTGCGAGCGGCGCTGTCGACCTTCGTCGCCGCCTTCGTCGCCTTCGTCGTCTTCAGCGCGCTCGGCAAGCCCACCGCCAGCCTTCCGGAGTGGCTCGGCCTCGCCGTCATCCTCGCCGCCTGCCTCTCGGCGTTCTCCGGCTTCGCCCGTCGTCCCAATGCCGAGCGGCGCGTGCTTTCGGCCGTCCTCGACAACATGATCGAAGCGCTGGCCGTCCACGACAAGGAGAGCCGGCTCGTCGCCTGGAACCGCCGCTACGCCGAGCTCTTCAAGCTACCGTCGTCGCTGCTCGACACCCATCCGAGCATGTTCGAGATCGTCCGCCACCAGGTCCGCTCGGGCGAGCATCCGAACCTGCCCGGCGACACCGAGGATGAAAAGGTCATGGCGCGCATGCGCCAGGTGCCGCCGCCGGACCGATCCTTCGTCTTCGAGCGCAAGCGCCCCGACGGCAGCTGGCTGGAGGTTCGCGGCATTCCGCTTCCCGGCGGCGGTTTCGTGCGCACCTATGTCGACACCACGGACCGCAAGCGCGCCGAGGAGGCGCAGGCCGAGCAGATCGAGCTGCTCGACCAGATCATGCGCGACATCAACCAGGGCATCGTCGTCATGGACCCCGAAGGCCGCATGGCCGCCTTCAACCAGCGCTATTGCGAGATGCTGGAGCTGCCGGCCGAGTACCTGGCGACGCGCCCGAAGCTCGACGAGGTCTCGAAGGTGCTGGCCGATCGCGGCGAGTTCCGCGACCAACCGACGCCGGCCGGTTCCGGCACCTCGGACTGGCAGCAGCTGCTGGGCCAGCCGGTCACCCACGGCATGCCGCGCGTCTACCGCCGCCGCCGGCCGAACGGCACCGTGCTCGAGTTCCAGAACGATCCGCTGCCGGGCGGCGGTTCGGTCAGGACCATCAGCGACGTCACCGAGCGCGTGCGGTCGGAAGAGGCTCTGAAGGCCAGCGAGCGCATGCTGCATGCGGTCATCGACGCCATCCCGATCATGGTTAACCTCAAGGACCGCGATCGCCGCTACCTGATGGTCAACCGCGCGACCACGGAGCTGGTCGGCGTCGAGGCGAGGGACCTTCTCGGACGCACTTCTTGGCCAGGACGTCCCGAAGACAACCTATCGCTGACCTCGAGCCGCGACGCCGCGGCAATCGCCACCGGCCGCGCCCAGGTCTATCGCGAAGAAGCGGGTGTCGACAGCGAAGGCCGGACACGCCACTGGGTCACGTCGAAGACGCCGATCAAGGACGAAAGCGGCACCGTCACGCATGTGGTGACGGCGAGCTACGATGTCTCTGAGCTGGTACGCGCCGACGAGGCCGTGCGCGAGAGCGAACGCCAGCTCACCGCCATCCTCGACGCGATCCCGATCTCGGTCGTGCTCAAGGATCGCGATCGGCGCTACGTCATGATGAACCGCTCGGCCGAGAGGATGTTCAGGGTCACGCCGGACGAGATCATCGGCCGGACCACCTGGCCGGGCCGCACCGAGGAGCAGTCGATCCAGACCCTGGAGCGCGACCTGCAGGCAATCGCGACCGGGCATCAAATGGTCTACGAGGAGAACTTCACAGGCATCGACGACGAAGGGCGCCCGATCTACTGGATGACGGCAAAGACCGCGATCAAGGACGAGGGCGGCCGGGTCACCCACATCGTCACGACCAGCTACGACATCAGCGATCAGAAGCGCTCCGCCGATGCGATCAAGGAGAGCCAGCAGCTCCTGCAGGCAGTGATCGACGCGATTCCGGTGACGATCAACGTCAAGGACCGCGACCTCAAGTACCTCATGGTCAACCGCTACATGGCGGACCTCTTCGGCTTCGACGCCCGCAACGTCGTCGGCAAGACCACCTGGCGCGATCGCGAGGACGAGCACGCCGACCGCACGCTGGCGCGCGACCGCGAGCTGCTGGCGACGCGCGCCGCCGTCGGCTTCTACGACGAGGTCTTCGTCGACACCAACGGCCGACGCCGCGACTGGCAGACCAGCAAGGTGCCTATTGCAGACGAAACCGGTGAGGTCAGGTATATCGTCACCGCCGGCTACGACATCTCCGACCTTAGGCGCGCGGAGCGCGAGGTGCGCGAGCGCGAGCAGCAGATTCGCTCGCTGCTCGAATCCAGCCCGATCGGCGTCGCGATCTCGCGCCGCGACGGCACGCTCAAGTTTTGGAACGCACGCTATCTCGAGTACGTCAACCGCCTGACCAAGACCCCCGTGGCAGAAGTCGACATCCGCGGCTTCTACCGCTATCAGGCCGACCGCGATTCGGTGATCGCCGAGCTCAAGCAGCGCGGCAAGGTGCGCGACATCGAGATCGAGTGCGTCGACCTCAACGGCGATCCGCTCTGGGTCTCGAGCTCGCTCGAGCAGATCGACTTCGAAGGCGAGCGCGTCACGCTCGGCTGGTTCTACGAGGTGACCGAGCTCAAGGAGGCCGAGCGACGGCTTCGCGAAAGCGAGCTTCGGCTGCGCACCATCCTCGAGTCGAGCCCCGTCGGCGTCTCGATCAGCCGCTTGAGCGGCGAGCGGATCTTCATCAACAAGGCCTTCGCCGACCTCTACCGCCTGAGCCAGGAGGAGATGCTCAAGGCGAACGCCGCCGACTTCTATACCGACCCAGCACGCCGGGAGGAGCTGCGGGCGCAGCTTCTTCGCGACGGCCGCATCTCCGGCGCCGAGATCCTCCAGCGCCGCTTCGACGGCTCGACCTTCTGGGCCTACTCCTTCTAGGGTCGGGTCGAGGTCAACGGCGAGGACACGCTCGTCGCCTGGACCTACGATCTGAGCGAGCAGAAGCGCCAGGCCGAGGCGCTGGCGCACCAGACCGAGATCCTAACCGCGACGCTGGAGAACATGGACCAAGGCATCGCCATGTTCGATGCGGAGCATCGGATGGTGGCGTGGAACCGGCTCTTCGCCGAGGGCGTCCATCTGCCGCCGGAATTCTTCGACGGCACGAAGACATACGACGACATCATCCGCCATCTTGGCCCCACCGAGTACGGCCTGAAGACCGAGGAGCAGGTCGAGGGCTACATCAGGTGGCACCGCGAGCACGTCGTCTCCCTGACGCAGTCGCATCTCAACACGCATGAGCGGCCGGACGGCGAGTTCATCGACATCCGCACCACGCCGATGCCGGGCGGCGGCTTCGTCCGCACCTATACCAACGTGACCGAGCTGAAGCAGGCCGAGCGCCGGCTGCGCGAGAGCGAAGTCAGGCTGAGGACGTTGCTGGAGTCGAGCCCGCTTGCGGTCTCGCTGCAGACCTTCAGCGGCAAGCGCCTGTTCGTGAACCAGGCTTTTGCCGACCTCTATGGCCTGTCGCGCGAAGACTCGCTGACAGCCGACCCGAGCGACCACTTCGTCGATCGCGAGGATCGTGTCAGGCTCGTCGCGCGGCTGAAGGAAGAGGAGCGCATTCCCGGCGTCGAGATCGAGCTCCGCCGCCGCGGCGACCAGCGCTTCTGGGCCTACATGCTCTGGCAGCGCCTGACCATCGACGGCGAGGACAGCTTCGTCACATGGGCCTACGACGTCACCGAGCGCCGGCGCTACCAGGAGGAGCTGCGCGACGCCAAGGACGCCGCGGAGCAGGCGAGCCGAGCCAAGTCGAGCTTCCTCGCCACCATGAGCCACGAGATCCGCACGCCGATGAACGGCGTGCTCGGCCTGCTCGAGCTGCTCCAGCAGTCGCAGCTCACCGCCGAGCAGCAGGAGATGGCAACGGTGATCGGCGAGTCCGCCTCGGCGCTGCTGAAGATCATCGACGACATCCTCGATTTCTCGAAGATCGAGGCCGGCAAGATCAAGGTCGAGCAGGTGGCGATGGCGCCCCAGACGCTGGTCGAGGGCGTGGCCGAGACCCTGGCGGCCTCGGCCCGCAAGAAGCAGCTCGCGCTCGTTACCTTCGTCGATCCGCTGGCCCCCGGGCTCGTCCGCGGCGACCCGGTAAGGCTCCGCCAGATCCTGTTCAACCTGATCGGCAACGCGATCAAGTTCACCGAGAAGGGGCAGGTGGCGATCGAGGTGGTGCCGGCCCCCGACTCCGCCCATACGCTGCTGTTCCGCGTCATCGACACCGGCATCGGGCTCACGCCCGAGGGCAAGGCCAGGCTGTTCCAGGCTTTCGTGCAGGCCGACGACTCGACCACGCGCAAGTTCGGCGGCACCGGCCTCGGGCTTTCGATTTGCAAGCGGCTTGCCGAGAGCATGGGCGGCGACATCACGGTCGAGAGCGCGTTCGGCAAGGGCTCGGTCTTCACCCTCAATCTGCCGCTGCCGGCCCTGCCGGCGGAGAGCGCCGCGCGCTCGACGGCGTCTCGGTGCTGGTGGTCGAGGACGATCCGACGATGCGCAAGGTGCTCGCCCGCTATCTCGGAGCCGAGGGCGCCGAGATCGAGTGGGTCGACTCGGGAGAGGCGGCCCTGGCACGCCTGCGTTCGCGGCAAGCGAGGAAGATCGACGTGCTCGTCGTCGACTACAGGCTCCCGGGCATCGACGGTTTCGCGCTCCGCAAGGCGATGGCGGAGAGCCCGACGCTCGCCGGACTGGGCACCGTGCTGCTGACCGCCTATGACGATCGCGGCCAGCGCCGGCGCGCACTGGAGGCCGGATTCAAGGCCTACCTCACCAAGCCTGCGCGCCGTGCGGTGCTGCTGCGCGCGGTCGAGATCGCGCTCGGCCGCGCCGAGTCAGAGGAGGGCATCGCCGACGAGTCGTCGGTGGTTCCCGGGGCACCGGCCGACCGCAACCTCGCGCTGGCGGAAGGCCGGCTGATCCTGGTCGCCGAGGACAACCCGACCAACCAGATGCTGGTCCGCCGCCAGCTCGAACGGCTCGGCTATGCCGCCGACGTCGTCGCCGACGGCCACCAGGGCATCGATGCCTATGCCTCGGTGAGTTACGGCCTTGTCATCACCGATTGTCACATGCCGGAGATGGACGGCTTCGAGCTGACGCAGAAGATTCGCGATCTCGAGCACCTGACCGGACGCAAGCGCGTGCCGATCGTGGCAATGACCGCGAACGTGCTGCAGGGCGAGGCCGAACGATGCCTCGCTGCCGGCATGGACGACTACCTCGGCAAGCCGGTGCGCCTGAGCCGGCTCTCCGAGACGATCCAACGCTGGCTGCCCAGGACCGGAGCGCCGACGCCGGCGACGACGCCTTCTACCTCCGCTTCCGGCGAGAGTGCACCCGGCAGCAGCAGTATGCCGATCGACACCGCGCATCTGATCGAGATGTTCGGCGAGATCGACGAGGTCGCGCGCGCGACGCTTGCCACATTCCTTGCTTCCAGCCGCAAGCTGGTGAAGACGCTGATCACGCAGCTCGCGACCGGCGATCTCTCGGGCGCCGGCAAGGCGGCGCACTCGATCAAGGGCGCGGCGCGCTCGGCGGGCGCCTTCCCGTTGGCCGAGATCGCCGGCGGCATCGAGACGGCGGCCAAAATCGAGGACCTGGACGAGGCGCGCACGCTTTCGGCCGGGCTTGCCTCCGAGCTGGCGCGGGTCGAGGCGGAGGTGCGCCGGCTTTAACGACTATGAAAGGTCGTTCAGCTATTACTCGTCGGAGCCTGGGCGGGCATGGTACGGTCGATGCAGGATGCCGGTTAAGAGCGTCGGCCGGTTCGGGACAGACCGGAGCGAGGATAAGCATGGCGGCAGTCGGCGCGGCACGGACGCCGCAGGGCGAGTTCGCAGGCGTCTCGGCCCTGGTCGTCGAAGACAACGACTTCGTCCGCGATCTTGTCGCCAACCAGCTGAAGCAGATCGGCTTCAGCCAGGTGGCGACCGCCCGCGACGGCGAGGCGGCGCTCAAGATCGTCGATGAAGCCGCACCCGGGCTGATGATCTGCGACATCAACATGGAGCCGATGGGCGGCTTCGAGCTGATCACGCGGCTTAGGGACAAGGGCAGGATGGGGGCCGAGAAGATCCCGACGATCATGCTCTCCAGCCACGCCCAGCCCGAGTTCATCGACCGCGCGCGCCGGCTCGAGGTCGACGCCTTCCTGGTCAAGCCGGTGAAGAAGGACGCGCTCGCCGAGCGCATCCGCACCGTGCTGCAGAGGAAGAGCGGCTAGCTTTTCGAACGTCGCCTTTGGCTCAGCCCCCACCCCGCGAGTCGAGGGGTGTAGCTTAGCCATCAGATCGATAGGCTGACTGGAGCGCCAACACCTAGTGGATCATCATTGCGGTTGGCCCTCAATCACCAGACCGCTAAGCTACCTCGCGCGCGACGCCGGCCTTGAAGGCGGTTGCGGTTGGCCCTCAATCACCAGGCCGCTAAGCTGCCGGGAAAGAAACGCATACGGTGAGATAAAAGAACCGCCCGCGATCAGACAATGACGACAATCGGCACCCGCATTCGCCAGGCGCGCGAAGCCAAGGGCATGACGCAAGAGCAGCTTGGGAAACGCGTGGGGCCGGTCACGCGCGAGGCCGTATCGCTTTGGGAATCCGATGGCGCCCGGCCAAGGGATGCGCGGCTTGAGAGGATCGCCGCGGTTCTGGATGTGGACTACGATTGGCTGAGGACGGCCCCGGCCGACGAAAACGACCCGCGCGACCTGACGATGGCCTTCGATGCGGATTTGCTACGAAGGACGCTCCACAACGCCTTCTCGCTCGGCCTGCACCTGGACGGTCCCGAGCGCTTCATCGACGCCGCGGTCAAGGGCTATCGGCACACCTACTCCACGCGCGAGCTGCGGCGGAAGGCCAAACCCTAAAAACCTTGTGGTTGTTGCCCGCCCCGGCCTGCGCTAGCCTTTACTGGCCCACCCCCCTAGGGCGGGCTTCAGGTGGTAGCCTGAAGCGACGCGACACCGCCGCGCCCCGCGTGCCACCCGACGGTCGACGGCGTTGGAGGTCTTCGACTGGGGACCGCGGCCGTCCGGATAGATGCGGACGCCGCCGGGCCCGAGCCCGACTGCCTTGCCCTCGCCGTCGAGCCAGACCACGAACCAGCCGAGCGAGTTCGCTCCAAGGTCGAGCCCGAGACGATAGGGCCACCGCTGCACCATCATGGGCACCGCCCTCCCTGCAATCCCTGCTTGTCATCTTGACAAGGATACAGCGGGAGGAAAATATCCACTTGCTGTAGCGAGAGGTTTCGTTGGGCCAAATTTAGCGGTCTGGTGATTGAGGGCCTCCCGTTAACAAGCTGAAAAGCACCAAATGGGGGCAAGCTGCGGCTCGCCCCCTTCTGCTTTTCCACTATCCCTGCGTCCCCACGCGCTTCTCCTCCCCGTTGCGGCGCGCGAGGCGGGAGACCACCTCGTTGATCAGCCTGAGGCCGACGCCGTCCTCGAGGGTCAGGATCGATTCCGGGTGGAACTGCACGGCGGCGATGGCCAAGTCCTTGTGCTCGATCGCCATGATCACGCCGTCCTCGGTCTTCGCCTTGACCTGAAGCGCGGCCGGCAGGGTCTCGGGCTTGGCGAAGAGCGAGTGGTAGCGGCCGACCGTGAAGCGCTCGGGCAATCCGGCGAGATATCGGCCGGGCTCGGGCGTCACCACCGAGGCCTTGCCGTGCATCGGCTCGTCGAGCTGTCCCAGGCTGCCGCCGAAATGCTCGACCAGACCCTGCAGCCCGAGGCAGACGCCGAAGATCGGCACGCCGCGGGCGAGCGCCGCATCGAGCGTTGCGGTCATGGCGAAGTCCGAAGGACGTCCGGGCCCCGGCGACAGCACGATGAGATCCGGGGCCGAGCGCTGGATCGCTTCCGCCGCGAGCCCGTGGCGCAGCGTCGTCACCTCGGCGCCGGTCTGGCGCACATAGTCGGCGAGCATGTGGACGAAGCTGTCCTCGTGGTCGACCAGCAGCACGTTCAGCCCCTTGCCCGGCTGCGGCTTCGCGGCCTGCGCCATCTTCGGCTTCGGCGCCGCGCCGGCGCTGCGGATCGCCGCCAGCATCGCCGAGGCCTTGAGCTTGCACTCGGCATCCTCGGCCTCGGGCTCGGAATCGAACAGCAGCGTGGCGCCGGCGCGCACCTCGGCGATCCCGTCCTTCATGCGGATCGTGCGCAGGGTCAAGCCCGTGTTGAGGTTGCCGTTGAAGCCGATCCAGCCGATGGCGCCGCCATACCAGCGCCGCGGCGACTTCTCGTGATCCTCGAGGAACTGCATCGCCCAGAGCTTGGGCGCGCCGGTCACGGTCACCGCCCAGGCATGGGTGAGGAACCCGTCGAGCGCGTCATAGCCCTCGCGCAGATGGCCCTCGACATGATCGACCGTGTGGATCAGCCGCGAATACATCTCGATCTGGCGCCGGCCGATGACGCGCACGCTGCCGGGCTCGCAAACGCGCGCCTTGTCGTTGCGGTCGACATCCGTGCACATGGTCAGCTCGGCCGCATCCTTCTGCGAGTTGAGCAGCTTCAGGATCTGGCCGGCGTCGGCGATCGCGTCGCGGCCGCGCGCGATCGTGCCGGAGATCGGGCAGGTCTCGATCCGCCGGCCGTCGACGCGCACGAACATCTCAGGCGAGGCCGAGACCAGGAACTCGCCTTCGCCGAGATTCATCAGCGCGCCATAGGGCGCCGGGTTGAGGTCCTTGAGCACGTCGAAGACGCGGGACGGCGAGGCGGACGTCGCCTCGCCGAAGGTCTGGCCGGGCACCACCTCGAACAGGTCGCCGCGGGCGAAGCTCTCCTTCGCGGTCCTGACAATACGCGGATACTCGCCCGGCGCATGGTCGGTGGTGACGGCATCGCCGCCATTGCCGAGGCGGAAGCGATGATCGCCGCCGTCGCGCGGCAGCTCGGCGGTGGCATAGCCGTCGACGACGAAGTCGTACCGGTAGAGCATCGCCTGGTGACGCTGATGGTCGATCGCCAGGATTTCGTCCGGCAGGTAGAGCACGAGGTCGCGCTGGTCGGCCGAGCGCGCGAGGCGCTGGCGGATGCGCTCGAACTGGAAGGCCAGGTCGTAGCCGAAGGCGCCGTAGAGGCCGAGATGCGGCTCCTCCTCCGAGCCGAAGAGGTCGATGAGCCGGCGCACCACCGAGAACAGGCTCGGCTGGCGCGAACGCTGCTCCTCGGCGAAGCGCTCGGCCGGCTCGCGCACGCGGCCGGTGAGCACGCCATCATCGGCGATCAGCCCCTCGACCGTATCGGCAGCCTCGAGCGCACCGCAGATCGCGCGCATGAGCACGCGGCCGCGCTCGTTCAGCGCCTGGATGCGGAAGTCGCGGCCGCGGCCGACGATCGCGACCGGCGGATTCTTGAAACCGATGTCCCAGCGCGAATAGCGGCCCGGAAACTCAACCGAGGAGGAGAAGAAGCAGCCGAGCTTGTGGTCCAGGGCGCGGACCAACGGCTCGGCGACATCGCCCTCGGGCAGGGCGGCGCTGCGGCGCTCGACGGCGACGCCGCCCTTGGTGACGTAGCGGTCGATGCGTTGCTCGGCGGAATAAGACATCTGAAAGCTCCCAGTTCCAACGGTTCTGGCCGTTCGGAGGACCGGGGGCTTGGATTTTCTAAGGAGAGTCTAGAAACTCGAAGGGCCGCCCGGTCTCCCGGCGGCCCCTTTTCGATCGATCGAAGTCGTTCGCGGCGGCCGCCTGTCAGCTCCGCCACCACCAACGACGCGCGATCATGATCGATCGGTTCATAGGTGGCAGGATGCATGGCGACGGCAAGGCCGTCAAGCGCCCGCATCCCACCTCGCTGCGCTCGGCCCCCACCCCATCCCTCCCCCGCTTCGCGGGAGAGGGGGCACGAAGGCGTTGCCTTTTACCCCTCTCCCGCGAAGCGGGGGAGGGATGGGGTGGGGGCCGAGCGCAGCGAGGGCTTTCTTGAAGATGCTGTGCGGCTTGCCGCGTCGCCGCCTCTTCGATACGACAAAATTGGATGGAGGACCTCCCATGACTGTTCATCAGATCAGGCCCGCCGACACCGCCGAGCGCCAGGCGCGGATCGAGCTTGCCGGCTGCTTCCGCATCGCCAACCGGCTCGGCTGGAACGAGGGCATCGCCAACCATTTCTCGGTCGAGGTCGCGCCCGACCGCTACCTGCTCAATCCCTATGAGCTGCATTTCCGCGAGATCACCGCCTCCAACCTCTTGCTGGTCGACGGCAAGGGCGATGTGATCTCAGGCGAAGGCCAGGTGCGCCGCGCCGCCTTCTTCCTGCATCCGCGCCTGCACACGCTGCTGCCGCGGGCCAAGGCGATCATTCACGCGCATCCGCCCTACGCGACCGCGATCTGCTGCGTGAAGGGCGGGCGCCTCGATCACTCGAGCGCGCATGCGATGCTGTTCGCCCGTCAGGTCTGCTACGACGACGAGATGGGCGGCCCGCCGAACGAGGACGAGATCCAGCGCGTCGTCCGCAAGGTCGGCGACAAGACCATCATCATGCACGCGATGCATGGCGTGACCACGGTCGGCAACACTGTCGCCGATGCCTTCGACAATTTCTACTTCGTCGAGAAGTGGGCGCAGCTGACGATCCTGTCGCGCCAGATGGGCCAGCCGGTGCACCGCATGTCGGACAACACGCTCTGGGCCTCGCCCGACCGCGACAAGACGCTGACGCCGCGGGCCCAGCAGGCGCATCTCAACGCCTGGCTCCGCGTGCTCGACCGCGAGGAGCCGGATTACAAGGATTGAGCAGTCGTCAGCCGGCCTGAGGCGGCCGGTCACGCATTGACGAGCTTGACGTTGAGCCTTTTGCCGACCGCCGCCGCCGCTCGCGTCATGGTCGCGAGAGTCACCGAGGCGGTTTCGGGATCGAGCAGGCGATCAAGCTGCGACCGGCTGGTTCGCATCCTCTTCGCCATCGCGTCCTTGCTCAGCTTGCGCGCCCGCATGGCTTCGGCGACCTGCCAAGCCAGCACGCGCTTGATCGCAACCGCCTCCGCCTCGGCAAGCAATCCTTCCTCTTCGAGGAAGTCGTCGAACCGCGATCCCGTACGATCGATCTTCCTCATTTCATCCTGCGCTCGTGATTCCGTTTGTTCCGCCGAGCCTGATCCAGATCGGCCGATCGGGTCGCGGCTGTTTTCTTGACAACGCCATGCAGAAGAACCAACCGCCCCACTCCATCCACATAGAAGAAGACTCGCGCGATCCGGTTGCCAGAGAGGTTGGTGCGCACCTCATGGAGGCCATCACCCATCGGACGGCAAGTCGGCATTCCGACCGGCCAACCGAACTCGACCGTCATGATGTCTTCGCCGATCAATCGACGATCATCGCGACCTAACGACCTCAGCCACTCACGAACCGGCTCGCCGCCCGCATCGGTCCGATAGAAATAGGCCGTGACCTTCTTCATTATTTGTACCAAATATGGTACATAATATCAAGCGCGACAAGACCCTACTCGACCTTTCCTAGGAACTCCGCGACCGGGCCGGTCCACAGCAGGCGGCCGTCGGCTTAGCTGAACATCTCGTGGCCGTCGGTCTTGTAGGCCGGCAGCAGCACATACTCGTTGCGGCCACCGGCGGCACGGTAGGCCTCGGCCATGCGCTGGGAGAGCGCCGGCTCGAAGAAGCTGTCGTTCCTGGTGTAGAGCCAGAGCGACGGCACCTTGGCGCCCGAACCGAAGGTGCGCATCGCCGTCACCAGCCGGTCCGGCGCGCAGTTCTCGTTCGCTCGCCCGCCCTGATGCCCGCCACGGCCGCCGGCGATGTTGATCGCAGCGAAAACGCCCTCGGGATTGCGCGCGGTCGCGGCGACGACGCCGAAGCCGCCGGCCGACTGGCCGACCAGGAGAATGCGGTCGTTGCGAACCGTCTTCAGGCTGCGCAAATAACCGACGACGGCGAGGATGTCGTCGGCGCCCGCTTTGCCGGCAGCAACGTAATCCGGCGTGGCGCAGGCGCCGTAGCTCTCGGGCCAGGGCCCGCTCTCGCCATAGCCGCGGCGCAGCGGCATCACCACCATGTAGCCGCGCCCGACGAACCACTCGGCAGCGGCGCGATAGCTGGGCACCGCCATGGTCGGCCGCTCGGAGGCCTTTGCCGGCGAGCCGTGGTTGATGACCGCGACTTTGTAGGGGCCGGCGCTGGCGGGACGGAAGACCCGCGCCTTGAGCACGGCGCCGGACGCGCCCGGCACGAGCCACGCTTCCTCGTTGAGCTTGGCCGAGATCGCCTGGACGAAGCCGGGCTTGCGCTCGGCCTTGGCCCAGGGGTCGGGCTGCGCGGAGGCCGCCGCCGGGAGGGCGAGGGCCAGGACAACAGCAAGCGCGGACAAGAACCAGTTCATCGGCGACCCTCGGAAGCGGCGCAGTGTAGCGGAAAGGGCAAGAGGCGGAGTGCTATCCTTGCCGGATGCGCCCGAGCCTTCTCTTGGCCTTTCTCTTCCTCGCCTTCCCCGCCCTGGCGGAGTCCTGGTCGGCCGATCCGCGCAATGGCTGCCGGGTCCGCAACGAAAGCCGACCGGCCGGGGAGATCCCTGTCTGGGAGGGACCTTGCAAGGACGGAATCGCCGAAGGCACCGGCCGTCTCATCTGGGTCGCACGCAACCGTGCGGCCTTCCTTTACGAAGGGCCGCTCGTCGCCGGACGCATGCACGGCGACGGCGCTTTCGAGCTCCCCAACGGCCGGCGCTACCAAGGCAGCTTCGCCGCGGACCAGCCCAACGGGCGCGGCGTCTACACCTGGCCGAACGGCAGCCGCTACGAGGGCGGCTTCCGCGACGGCCGCTTCGACGGCCATGGCATCCGCGTGTGGGGCGAAGGCACCGAATTCGCCGGCGACCGCTACGAAGGCGACTTCGTCGATGACCGGCGCACCGGCAAGGGCGTCTACCTCTTTGCCAACGGCCATCGTTACACCGGCGATTTTCTCGACAACAGGCTCACCGGCCGCGGCGTCTACGAGTATCCCGATGGCGGGCGCTACGAAGGCGATCTCGTCGACGGCCGCTTTCACGGCACGGGGTTCCGTCTCTGGCCGAACGGCGACCGTTACTGGGGCGACTTCCTCGATGACGAGCGCACCGGCGAGGGCGTCCACCTCTGGGCGAATGGCGAGCGCTACGAAGGCAGCCTCGTCGATGGCCGCCGGCACGGGCATGGCGCCTATCTCTGGCCGAAGGAGAGCCTCTATGTCGGCGACTTCGCCTCGGACAAAGCCAACGGCAAAGGGCTCCGCATCTGGGCCGATGGCCGGCGCTACGACGGCGACTGGGTGAATGACCAACGCCACGGCGATGGCTGGTGCGTCGATCCGGCCGGCGACAATGGTCCTTGCCGCTGCATCGACAACGAGTGCCGCTTCAAATAGGCCCTATTCGAGCGCTTCGAGGAACGAGGCGGCATAGGGCGTCCACAGCCCCAGCCCCTCGGCATCGCCGAACATCCTGTGGCCGTCATCTTTGTAGGGCGGCAGCAGGATGTAGACGGCGCGGCCGCCGGCCCCGCCATAGGCCGAGACCATGGCGCGCGACAGATCGGGGCCGAAATAGCTGTCGTTCTCGGTGTAGAGCCAGAGCGACGGCACGCGTCCGGTCTCGCCATAGGCCGCGTTGGCGGCAACCAGCCGCTCGGGCGCGCAGCGCGCGTCCTCCTCGCCGCCCAGACGCCCGCCGGCAATGTTGATCGCGCCGAAGACGCCGGCGGGATTGCGGCTGATCGCAGCAACGACGCCGAAGCCGCCGGCCGACTGCCCGACCAGCAGGATCCTGTCGGGCCTGACGATGCGAAGCGCCCGCAAGCGCGCGACGACAGCGATGATGTCGTCGGCCGCAGCCTTGCCGGCGGCGAGGAAGTCGGGGTTAGCGCAGGGCCCCGGATTCTCCGGCCAGTCGCCGGCCTCGCCATAGCCGCGGCGCATCGGCACCACGGCGACGTAGCCGCGGCGGACGAACCACTCGGCGACGTGCCTGAAATCCGGCATCTCCATGAACTGTCGCGCCGGCTCGCCCGGCGAGCCGTGATTGATCACCACGGCCGGAAACGGTCCCGCGCCGGCGGGAAGGTAGGCTTTCGCCGGCAGCATCGCCGGCCGCCCGTCGCGGCCCGGCCCGCCCGGCACCATCCAGGATTCCGCGACGATCGGCGAACCCGGCTGAGGGGCGGCGCAGGCACCGAGCGCGGCGAGAAGGAGGAGCGCCAGGGCGCAACGAAACTGCATGGGAACCGAAACCGGGACGAAGGCGCGAGTGGTATCAGCCGAACATGGCCTTGTCATGGCCCCTTGACGACGTCGCGGCGATTTCGATCCATGATGCCTTTTCCACCTCGCGGCAGGCCGACATGTTCACGCTCCGCTCCGTCATTCTCGCCCTCGGGCTGCTCCTCGCCTCGGACGCGCTCGCCGGCAAGCGCAGCAACACGCTCGAATTCGCCTTCCAGCGGGAGACCGACTTCGTCGATCGAATCCACACCGACTCTCGCGAGTCGGCGACGCTTTCATCGGCGATCTACGACACGCTGCTCTACCAGGACCCGGCAAGCGGCCAGGTCACCGGCCTCCTCGCCAGATCCTGGACCTGGGTCGACGAGCGCACGATCGACCTCGACCTCCGCGAGGGCGTGAAGTTCCACAACGGCGACGCCTTCGATGCCGATGACGTCGTCTACACCGTCTCCTTCGTCATCGACCCCGAGAACAAGCTGCGCCAGCAGGAGTCGAGCTTCCTGTTCGTGAAGGCGGTCGAGAAGCGCGGACCCCACAAGGTGCGGCTTACGCTCAGCCGTGCGGAGCCGGTCGCCGAATTCCAGCTCGCCGCGCGCTTCCTGATGTGGCCGGCAAAGTACACGCAGGCGCAGGGTCACATGATCCATGCGACGAAGCCGATCGGCACCGGCCCCTATCGCGCCCGCGAAGTGGCGCCGGGCCGGGGAATCACGCTGACCGCCTTCGAGGGCTACTTCGACGGGCCGAAGCCGAAGGCGAAGATTCCAACCGTCAACATCCGCATCATCCCCGACCTGCAGACCCAGGTCGCGGAGCTGATGGCGGGCCGCCTCGACTTCGCCCAGGATATGCCGCCGGATCAGGCCGAGAACCTGCGCGTCAATCCGGCGCTCAGGGTCCTCTATGGCGACACCATCCGCATCACTTTCGTCAGCTTCGATGCTGCGCAGCGCGCCGGCGAGAGCGCGCTGAAGGACGACCGCGTGCGTCGCGCCATCGCGCATGCGATCGATCGCGAGGCGATCGCCAGCCGGCTGATCGGCGGCGGCTCGAAGGCGCTCCTGGCGCAATGCCACCCGGCGATGAACCATTGCGTCCAGGACCTGCCGCGCACGCCCTACGATCCGGCGAAGGCCCGCGAGCTGCTCAGCCAGGCGGGGCAGACCGGCCTGACGCTCAGCTTCGCCGCTTCGGTCGACCTCAAGACCGTGGCGGAAGCGATCCAGGGCAATCTCGCTCAGGTCGGCATCCGCACGCGCATCGAGACCGCGCCGCTGCCGACCTGGCGGCGCAACTTCCTCGACGGCAAGTCGCAGATGAGCGTGCTGAGCTGGGGCGGCGGCGGCATCTACGACGCGAGCGCGGCGCTGCCGGTGTTCTTCGACATGGGCAATGCCGACTATGCGCGCGACGCGGAGGTCGCCGACTGGATCAAGCAGGCGGGCTCGACCATGGACCAAGCCCGCCGCGCCCAGCTCTTCCGCCAGGCGCTCGGCCGCATCGCCGAGAAGGTCTATACGGTTCCGCTCTACACCAACACGGCCAACTACGTGATGTCGGCGGAGGTCGACTACACGCCGACCCGCGTCGACCTGCCGGTGTTGAGCCAGATCGGCTGGAAGTAGGCTTCCATGCTGCGCACCGTCATGAGCCGCCTTCTCGTGGCGGTCCTCGTGGCGGTGACCGTCTCGGCCGTCGGCTTCAGCCTGCTGCGCCTCTCCGGCGATCTCGCGGCCGAGCTGGCCGGCGAGGCCGCAACCCCGGCCGAGATCGAGTCGGCGCGCATCAAGCACGGTCTCGACCGGCCGCTGCCGCTGCAGTTCCTCGGCTGGTCGCGCGCGCTCGCCGCGGGCGACCTCGGCCGCTCGCTGTTCACGCACGAGCCGGTCGCCGAGATGATCCTCAAGCGCCTGCCGGTGACGCTTCAGCTCGCGGTCTACGCGCTGATCATCTCGATTGTCATCGGCATCCCGCTCGGCATGCTCGCGGCGATGCACCCGCGCACCTGGATCGACCGGTTGAGCCTCGTTGCCGCCGTGCTCGGCCAGGCGGTGCCGAGCTTCTGGCTGGCGCTCGTGCTGATCGTCGTCTTCGGCGTGATGCTGCGCTGGACGCCGATCTCTGGCTCCGACAGCTGGGCCCACTTCATCCTGCCGACGGCGACGCTCGCGGCCTCGGCGCTGCCCGGCCTGATGCGGCTGACGCGCAGCGGCATGCTCGAGGCGCTCTCCACCGACTACGTCAGGACGGCGCGCGCCAAGGGCCTCGCCGAGCGCACGTTGATGGCGGTGCATGCGCTGCCGAACGCGCTGCTGCCGGTGCTGGCGCTGGCCGCGGTGCAGCTCGGCACGCTTCTCGGCGGCTCGGTCATCGTCGAGTCCGTCTTCGCGCTCGACGGCATCGGGCTGCTCGCCTACCGCTCGATCCTGCGCGGCGACTTTCCGGTGGTCCAAAGCATCCTGATCTTCGTGGCGCTCGCCTACACGCTGCTGACGCTCCTTGCCGACATCGCCAACGCGATCATCGATCCCCGGATTCGCCTCGGATGAGCGACGAGGCTGCGACGCCGCGCTGGCGGATTCACGGACGGCGCGCGCGTCGCCACACCGGCTTCATGCTGGGGGCAGCCATCGTCGCCCTCGTCGCCTTCATGGCCGTCTTCGCCGAGCTGCTGATGCCCCACGATCCCTACGCCCAGGATCTCACGCGTCGCCTCCTGCCGCCGATCTGGGATGCGGCCGGGACCTGGACGCATCCGCTCGGCACCGACCACCTCGGCCGCGACTATCTGAGCCGCTTGATCCTCGGCAGCCGCGTCTCGCTAACGGTCGGCCTGCTGGCAACGCTGATTGCAGGCATCGTCGGCGCCACGCTCGGCCTGCTCGGCGGCTATTACGGCGGCCGCATCGATGCGGTGGTCATGTATGTGGTGGCGACACGCTTGAGCCTGCCGGGCATCCTGACCGCACTCGCGCTGCTCGCAGTGGTGAAGGGCTCGCTCTTCGCCGTCACCGCCGTTCTGGGATTCCTGCTCTGGGACCGCTTTGCCCTCGTCGTGCGCAGCGCCACCCAGCAGGTGCGTGCGCAGGACTACATCGCCGGCGCCGTCGCGGTCGGCACGACCGAGAGCCGCATCCTCCGCCGGCATGTGCTGCCGAACATCCTGAACCCGCTGATCGTCGTCGCCACGCTCGAGATGGCGGCGGCGATCCTGGCCGAGGCGAGCCTTTCCTTCCTTGGTCTCGGCGTGCCGCCGCCGACCGCCTCCTGGGGCCTCCTGGTCAGCGAAGGCCGCAGCTTCATGTTCTTCAAGCCCTATCTGATCGTGCTTCCCGGCGCGTTGATCATCCTCCTGGTGATCGCGATCAACGCGCTCGGCGACGGGCTGCGGGATCTGGCGTCGCCGATCGACTCCGGCGACAACTAACGCGCACTCGTACGCCCTCCCCCGCGCTTCGCGCGAGAGAGGGAAGCCAACGGCGAGAGCTAAGCCGTCGCGATCCCTGCCAGCGCCTTGCAGACGATCTCGCGGCCGCGCGCGATCACCTTCTCCTTCCACGCCGGCTCGTCAGGGTAGAAGACGTCCTTGAGCGCGGCCTTGATCGCCGGCGCCTCCGCCCCCTTGGGATCGCCATAGGCGTAGAGCCAGTGCTCGTGGCGCAGCGCGCGGCGGACATCCTCGCGCGGGCGCGTGCCGAATTCGAGGCCGATCGGCGTCCATGCCGCCCAGGGCGCGTAGCGCGTATAGCCGGTGATGATGCTGGCCTCGGTGCCGGCATAGGGCGAGTCCGGCGTGCGCGTGTTGCGCAGCTCGGTGCCGTACCAGGCGCGCGCCCGAGTCTCCTCCGGGCTGCCGGGCACAAGCGTCGTCAGCGGCTCGCCATAGCCATAGGGGCCGAGCCCGGAATGGATGTCGACCAGCGCCGCATGCGGCACGCCGGCGAGGTGTTCCTTGCAGATCTTCTCGACCGCGCGGTTCGACCAGGTCGGCTGCGTGCCGCCGTAGAAGAGGCCCTTCGGATGCTTGTACTGGCCGCCGCCGCTGCCGGTGACGAAGGCGCGCTCGCCATGCTTGGCCCGATACCCGTCGAGCACCGACTTCGCCGCCGCCAGCGACGCCTCGTCCCAGCGCTTCGGCAGCAGCGCATCCGCCATCTCGTCATAGCCGGGGTTTTCCGGCAGCGGCTTCGAGAAATCGAGGAAGTTGCGGTTGAGATCGACATTGTCCTCGGTGACGCGGCGGACCCAGGCGAAGCCATGCGGGTTCAGCGCATGCACGAGCAGGATCGCGGTGTCGTGCGGCATGGTCGGCCGCGCGCGCAGCAGGTCGAGCTGGATTGCCGAGCCGCAGAAGCCTTCGGCGCCATGCGTGCCGGATTCGACGACGACCACGCGCTTCGCATCCTTGGGCCCGAGCCGCGCGAGGTCGGTCGCCAGATCCTCGCCGGCCGGCCCTTTCAGCGGATGCGCGTAGCTGGCGATGACGGTCGAACCGGCGGCCTCGCGGAAACGGCGACGCGCCTCGGTATAGGTGGGTGAGAATAGGTCATCCATGACCCGACCGTATCACATGGACATCAGGCGCCAATTGTCCGATATGTCGGCGCTACCGGATCAGGATCGAGACCCATGCCCGCCTATCGCTCCCGCACCACCACGCACGGACGCAACATGGCCGGCGCGCGCGGCCTCTGGCGTGCCACCGGCATGAAGGATTCCGACTTCGGCAAGCCGATCATCGCCGTGGTCAATTCCTTCACCCAGTTCGTCCCCGGCCATGTGCATCTGAAGGATCTGGGCCAGCTCGTCGCCCGCGAGATCGAGGCCGCCGGCGGCGTCGCCAAGGAGTTCAACACCATCGCGGTCGATGACGGCATCGCCATGGGCCATGACGGCATGCTGTATTCGTTGCCGTCGCGCGAGCTGATCGCCGACAGCGTCGAGTACATGGTCAACGCGCATTGCGCCGACGCCATGGTCTGCATTTCGAATTGCGACAAGATCACGCCCGGCATGCTGATGGCAGCACTCCGCCTCAACATCCCCTGCGTCTTCGTCTCCGGCGGGCCGATGGAGGCCGGCAAGGTCGTGCTCGCCGGCAAGACGCAGGCGCTCGACCTGGTCGACGCCATGGTCGCCGCCGCCGACGACCGCGTGAGCGAGGAGGATGTCAAGGTCATCGAGCGCTCGGCCTGTCCCACCTGCGGTTCCTGCTCGGGCATGTTCACCGCCAACTCGATGAATTGCCTGACCGAGGCGCTCGGCCTCTCGCTGCCGGGCAACGGCTCGACGCTGGCCACCCACGCCGACCGCAAGCGTCTGTTCATCGAAGCGGGCCACCTCGTCGTCGATCTCGCCAGGCGCTACTACGATCAGGACGACAAGAGCGTGCTGCCGCGCGCCATCGCCTCCAGGGGCGCCTTCGAGAATGCGATGGCGCTCGACATCGCCATGGGCGGCTCGACCAACACGGTCCTTCACATCCTCGCCGCCGCGCATGAAGCCGAGCTCGACTTCACGCTGGCCGACATCGACCGGATCTCGCGCCGGGTGCCGGTGCTGTGCAAGGTGGCGCCGGCCAAATCCGACGTGCACATGGAAGACGTCCACCGCGCCGGCGGCATCATGGCGATCCTCGGCGAGCTCGACCGCGGCGGCCTGATCCGTCGCGACCAGCCGACGGTGCACACGCGCACGATCGGCGAGGCGCTCGACCAGTGGGACATCGCTGCGACCAAGAGCCAGAAGGTCCGCGACTTCTTCTTGGCGGCCCCGGGCGGCGTGCCGACGCAGGTAGCGTTCAGCCAGGACCGCCGGTGGGATGCGCTCGACCTCGACCGCAAGGAAGGCGTGATCCGCAGCGTCGCGCATCCCTTCTCGAAGGATGGCGGGCTCGCCGTGCTCAAGGGTAACCTGGCGCCGGACGGTTGCGTGGTGAAGACCGCCGGCGTCGATGAGAGCATCCTCTCCTTCAAAGGCCCGGCGCGCGTCTTCGAGAGCCAGGACGCGACGGTGCAGGCGATCCTGCTCAACGAGATCAGGCCGGGCGAGGTCGTCGTCATCCGCTACGAAGGCCCGCGCGGCGGTCCCGGCATGCAGGAGATGCTCTATCCGACGAGCTATCTGAAGTCGAAGGGCCTGGGCAAGGCCTGCGCGCTGATCACCGACGGCCGCTTCTCCGGCGGCACCTCCGGCCTCTCGATCGGCCATGTCTCGCCGGAGGCCGCCGATGGCGGATTGATCGGCCTGGTGCGCGACGGCGACACGATCGAGATCGACATCCCGAACCGCTCGATCCGGCTCGCGGTCGACGACGCAACGCTCGCGACCCGGCGCGCGGCGCAGGACAAGGCGGGTTGGAAGCCGGCGACCAAGCGCCAGCGCAAGGTCACGACCGCGCTTCGCGCCTATGCCGCCTTCGCCACCAGCGCCGACAAGGGCGCGGTGCGGAAGGTGCCAGGCTGAGTTCGTGAGCCCTCTCCCGGCGGGGGGAATTATCACTTTGACATAGTACGGTCCGCGGGTAGATACTCGGCTCTAGAAAAGGGGCCGAGCCGTGTCCGACCTGAACAACCCGATCTTCCAAGACGCCGACAAAGCCCGCGAGTGGCTTGAGGCCCGGCTGTGGAAGGACGGGCCGGTCTGCGCTCATTGCGGCACGGTCGGCGAGGCTACGTTGATGCAGGGCGCGAGCCATCGTCCCGGACTATACCAGTGCAACGCTTGCCGTGAGCCCTTCACCGTCACCGTGGGCACGCTCTACGAGCGCAGCAAGATCCCGCTGAACAAGTGGCTGGCCGCTACACACCTTCTCCTGGCGTCGAAGAAGGGCATGAGCGCGCTACAGATCGGCCGCATGTTGGGTCTGTCGAAGAAGACGGCGTGGTTCCTCTGCCATCGCATCCGCGAGAGCCTGCGCCCGCATGGCGACGCTCCGAAGATCGGCGGCGAGGGAAAGACGGTTGAGGCTGATGAGACCTATGTGGGCGGCAAGGAACGCAACAAGCATCGTTCCAAGCGCGACCGCAAGAACATCGGCTCGGTCGGCAAGGAAGCTGTCTTCGGCCTCGTTGAGCGTGGTGGTCGCGTCCGCTCGCATCACATTCCGCACGTCAGCGCCAAGACCCTTCGCCTGGGGTGGGGCACGGTTTCCTGAGACAGCGCACTGCGCTACCGATCGTAAAGACGGAGGTAGAGCATGGACGGAAATAATGGGCTGGAACCGGGTGTGACGGAGGCCACGGCGGCGCCAGCGCGCG
>Ga0194131_10001579_pt1 | contig 38800 bp, 35 predicted proteins | sample TA2KigO120mmetaG_FD_148631 | JGI IMG/M metagenome (GOLD analysis project Ga0194131, IMG submission 148631) | Freshwater microbial communities from Lake Tanganyika, Tanzania - TA2015053 Kigoma Offshore 120m | ecosystem: Environmental > Aquatic > Freshwater > Lake | place: Tanzania: Lake...
CGTACGACTGATCCTTGCCGACGTCGAGACCGACCCGGAGTTGATAACGACCCGTTTCAGCTTCCTGCGTAATTCGGGCATAGTGTCCCGTGGCGACAAAGTCCGCACCGAGATGCCGCGCCCTGTCCATTAGAATGCCAAACTTGACCTCGCTGTTACACGCGACACACGGGTTGGGGGTGCGGCCTTCCAGATACTCCGAGACAAACCGGTCGATGACACCCTTTTTGAATTCTTCCCGAAAATCCACCACATAATACGGGATGCCAAGACGGTTTGCTACGACACGGGCGTCGTTTCGGTCGTCTATGGTGCAACATCCGTGCTCCCGATGTACGTTGCCTCCCGTCTGCGCGTAGTCCCACAAATGCATGGTGATACCGATCACCTCGCATCCGTGCTCCTGAAGCAGTGCCGCCGCCACCGAACTGTCCACTCCCCCGCTCATCGCCACGACCACCGTCGCCCCCGGTGGTGGAAGACGGTTGGGAACGGAAGGTTGAAGGGGGAAGGTTGAAGGAGGAAAAATACCTGTTTCGTGGGTCATTGGTTTTCTGCTCCTCGGCTCCTTTGCTCTTTCTCGCTGTACATCGCAAGACAGGCGCGCACCGCGTCGGCGGCAAGCACCGAACAGTGACGTTTGGTGGGTGGCAACCCGTTTAACACCGCTGCGATCGTGTCGTCTTCTATGGCCACCGCCTCTTCCAGCGCCTTGCCTGTCAGCCACACCGTCGCCATGCTCCCCGACGCCAAGGTGGCAGGGCATCCATAGGCGCGAAAACGAGCCTCGGTCACCCGATTTTCTGCAATTTTCACCTGTATGACCATCGAATTTCCATTGACCGGATTGCCCGCCTCGCCCGTCGCGTCCGCATCGGGCAAATCGCCGATGTTCCGGGGACGCTGAAAATGATCGAGAACGACGGAGGAGTACATGATCAGACACGCGCTACGGACGAGACGACACCCGGAGAAGATACGGAAACGGCTTTTGCGCCGCCTTTTCCCGATACATGACGGAGGTGGGTCACGATACCGGGAAGATGCGTCATAACATATTCCACGTCGGTCAAGGTGTTATCCCTGCCAAAGCTAAACCGGACCGAACCGAGCGCCGTATGCGGATCCACGCCAAGCGCCAACAGCACGTGTGACGGCTCTATGGAGCCGGACGAACACGCCGAACCCGTAGAAACGGCGATGCCCTTGAGGTCCAGACGCATGAGCAGCGATTCTCCTTCCACCCCCGGAAACGATACGTTGAGCGTTCCCGGAAGCCGTTCCGTGGGATGGCCGTTGACGACCGCATCGTTGATCTCTTCTCGTATCCTTTTTTCAAGCGTGTCGCGCAAATCCGCCAGATGTCGGTACTCGGCGGCCTGCTCGGTATGCGCTAACTCGGCGGCCCTGCCAAAACCTACGATGCCGGGTGTATTTTCCGTACCCGCGCGTCGGTTGTTTTCGTGGTGTCCTCCGTGCATCGACGGCTCGATACGGATACCCTTGCGCATGTAGATCGCTCCGGCTCCCTTGGGGCCGTATATCTTATGTGCCGAAAGCGATAACAAATCCACCTGCGCCTTTTCCACGTCGATAGGAATTTTTCCGGCAACCTGCACCGCGTCGGTATGAAAATACACACCGTGTCTACGGGCGATGGTCCCGATCTCGTCTATAGGCTGTATCGTGCCGATTTCGTTGTTGCCGCTCATCACGCTGACCAAGAGGGTGCGACCGGTAATCGCCCGCTCCACATCGCCCGGATCTACCATGCCGGAGGAATCGACCGGAAGATACGTTACCGAAAACCCCTGCCGTTCGAGAAACCGCGCGCTGTTTAGCACCGCCGAGTGTTCGATGACCGTAGTAACGATATGATCACCCAGATCCCGGTTAGCAAAAGCGACGCCCTTGAGCGCCAAATTGTCCGCTTCGGTTCCGCCACTTGTAAAAAAAACCTCCCCCGATCTTCCTCCGATCAGCGTCGCCGTCTGACTGCGCGCTTCTTCGATGGCGGCGTGCGCGTCCTGACCCAAACCGTGTACGCTGGAGGCGTTGCCAAACCGCTCCCGAAAAAACGGCAACATGGCGTCCAACACTTCCGCACGTACCGGTGTCGTTGCATTATGGTCGAGATAGATACGTCGCATCACTTTCACCTGCCGGGATACCCCGCCCGGCGCTCCGTGTTTGTCATACACCCTGTTTTTTCCGGTACAAACCCCATGCAAGATAGACGTAACTTATTGAAATGTCAACCCCGTAGGGCCAATCATGTAATACCGATTTGGGATTTTAGATTGCGGGCATGAAAGCCCTTCAATATGAGCGATCCGGTGATAGGATATATGGTTTTCGGAATCGCACCTGGTATACGCATGGCATGATGCGCTTCATGACCGAGTAGCTCATTCCGAATATTTTTTAAACAATCCGTGTCGCCAGTTCGTTCTACGGGTGAACAACAACATCGGGTTTTTATCGGTACATGGACAGGCTCATGACCATCGGCGAGTTGTATCCGGACGTCACGCCGGGCATGCTGGAGACCGGTCTTGATCATCTTGTAGCCAAACGTATCGTGTTGTGCCCGGGGGTGCTAAAAAACGTCCTCGCATCCAAATGCGAGGCAACGGCCCGTGTCGTATATTACGAAACGACGCTCTGGTTGATCGATAAAAGCCAGACGCTTAACGCCTCCCGGTTTGCCTTCCTGGAGGGGTAATGCCACGCTCTTCGTTGCCGGTTTGCTTACGGTAGCCCCGGACGTAGAACCGTGTCTGCTGTTCGACCGGCTGTCGCGGGTCCACAACGTAGGCGAAATCGTCTGTACGCAGGAACAGATGGGGGCGTTATAGGCCCGTCTCGGACTCGACGAAGGCCAGTTTCGGACGCCGGAAGGCAAAGACAAAGAGGAGGAGGAAGAAAGCGCTCCCGGAGCTATTGGGAACGTAGGATATCTGAAGTTGTAACCGGCGGTCGCTCAAGAGCAACTACAGGCGTCAATTCTCGGTAGGGCAACCCGTGGCTTTTGCGGTATTCCCAGCGCAGACGGTGTTGTTCGCGGTCCGTAGAAATAAAATCCCAGGGTAGCGAGGATCGTTGGGACATATCTCCGAGATAGAACCCCATGTCCAGCCCGATCTCGGCGGCGGCGGCTTTCCAGTCGCCGTCGCGACGGACGGTTTCCACGAGAAATGCGCTGAGTTCGCGTCCCCCGCGGGACAAAACCGCCTCGAAATAGGCGGATTTCAAACTCTCGTGTTTTACCGTCACACCCGGTGTACGACGTAGTGCGCTCGTGATGCGGTCCAGTTTTCTTTTTATTTCGCCCGGTTTGGCCATCGGACTCCACTGAAAGGGCGTTAGCGCCTTGGGGACAAACGGGTTGATGCTGAGCCGGAGTCGTCCGCCCGGCAACCCTTCGGCACGCTGGAGGTTCGACAATCGGCGTGTCATGTCGATGAGTTCTTCGATATCCTCGTCGGTTTCCGTAGGCAACCCTACCATGTAATACAGCTTCAGATTTTGAATCCCCCGCGACAAAATACGTTGCGCGCCCGTCAAAATCGCCTCGGAAGACATAGGCTTGTTGATCGCCTTGCGCAGTCGTTCCGACCCGGCCTCCGGCGCAATGGTCATGGTTCGCAATCCCGTCTTGAGCATCAGGTCGAGCAGGCTGTCGGGAATGAGGTCCACCCGGACCGAAGAGACGCCTACCCGCATGCCCAGCGCATCCAGCCCAGCGCACAACTCGTTTAGATACGGATAGTCGCACATTGCCGAACTGACCAGTCCTACGCTCCGAATGCCCGGATGACCGTCGCGGACCAGCCGCTCGTTCTCCGACCGAATGACACTCAGAATAGTTTCCGGCGTATGGGCGCGAAATTTGGGATACACGTAGCTGACCGCGCAAAACCGGCATCGGCGGGGGCATCCACGCGATATCTCGATGAGCAGGGTCTCGCCAAATTCGGTGTCGGGCGTGAGAATCCCGGAATACGCAGGATAATCCTCGAACCGGGCTACCTGCTGTTTTTCGATCTGATCGGATGTCGGTTCGTTGTGGTCGTCTCCGTTAAAAATCCGGTGGGCGGGCACATAGATACCCCGCATATCGGCGGCGCGTTCAAGATGCGCGGACCGGAGTGTTTTACGATCCTCTATATACCGGTCGATATACCGGTAGGAAGCCTCCTCGCCATCCCCCACGATCATGATATCCGCAAAATCCGCCAGCGGTTCGGGATTGATATAGGTTACAGCCCCCCCGATCAGCACGATCGGATCGTAGTGTGTGCGATCCTGGGCAAACAGGGGGATGCGCGCAAGTTCGAGGATACGGATCAGATTGGGATAGTCGTTTTCAAACGATATGGAAAACGCCACGATATCGCACTGGGCCAGTGGAATGCCGGATTCGTAGGTAAAAAGCGGTGTTCGGGAGCGGATCAGATCTTGTGCGTCTTCCGGGTCCGGCAGAAAAGCCCGTTCGCAGACCACGTCCGACCGGGCGTTCAAATGACGGTAGATCGTCTGAAATCCGAGATTGGACATGCCGACATAATAGGTATTGGGAAATACGAGCGCGATGCGGACGGAACGGGGGTGCGCCGGTTTGATTATGGTCCCGCGTTCGCGTTCGAGCGTCCGGGCGATGGAATGGGCAATAGGCATAGAAAAAAATTATGTAGGGGCGGGTTTCAAACCCGCCCACATGTACCGAAGAAACCGTAAAACCTATAGGGGTTAGGCATAGAAAAAATTATGTAAGGGCGGGTTTCAAACCCGCCCACATGTACCGCTTATAAGGTTTTTCCACGGAAACATCCTGCAAGATAAGGAGATACGGGGAGATTGTCAACAAAACGTTGGGTTTGAAAAAAAAGGGCACGGAAAATTCGCGCCCTTGTGCAAAAGTACATGGCATGAAACGGTGTCGATCAGCCGCCCGCGGCTTCGGCGGATTTATGGTCTCGCACCTGGAATTCCGTTTCCAGCCGGTCGAGTTTTTCCATGATGCCGGTGTATTCGAGTTCATTTAGCCCTAACATGGCCGCGCCGGAGAAACCCTGACGCCGAATTTCGATGGCTTTTTGCGATACGTGATCGCGGATATGATCCCAGAACGGATGCGCAAAAGCGTCGGCAGGCGAGGTCAGTCGGCCGTTTTGGACACAGAAGGCCGAGGCGGAGACCACAGGAGGCCCATCGAAAAACGAGGTGGTAGAATTTCTCGGAACCGGCATAAGCGGACCGACGTGACTACCGCGCATAAACCCGGCGACGTAATGTCCTATGGAGAAGGGGGCGAGCATCTCACCTGTGGCCGGAAACTGGTTTTGGGTGCGGACCAGCATCACGGGATCGTCCTTTCCCGTGTATTTGCCCGCGATGTTGTGGAGCCGTGAAGTAGAAACAGCGGCGGCCTGCTCGCCGGTGGTGCGCGAGTAGATGCCTTCGATTACAAACCGTTGGTTGTCGCGGAGCAACGCCGCAATGTCGTACAGGTCGTCGGGCGCGTTGAGTTCGATGACCCGGTCGCCTTCGGTATGATTGACATCCATGATCACAAATCTGAACCCATCCTTCATTTTGGGCGAGAGCATCAATCCGGGGCAGTACATCGGGTCGGCAAAAGCCAGATAGAGCGGGAGGTTATAGGCTCCGGGATCGGTCTTGTCCGCCGCAAACATAAGAAACGGTTCGTTGGGACGCTCCTCGAACTCCATCTCGGCCACCGCAGGTCCCATGCCTCTGACATTTCCGGAGAACGAGTCCTTGAGGAGATCCTGTCCTGCTCCGTACAACCCTTGCTGTTTAGCGATCTGTGTACCGGTGGTAAAGGCGTCCCACGCCATTTTATGGACCTTTTCGTCGTCCACCCCGCGGGTATGGGTACACAAAATAGCGATGTCGTCTCCCGTTGAACTGATATTGAAGTCTATGACAAAGTCTTTTCCGTGGACGGCCACATGGTTTCGTACGGCTTCGACCAGCTCGGGGCTGGGAGCGATATGGCCTCCTATGGCCCCGATATCGGCTTTAATGATGCTCAAGGTAGTTCGCATGGACACAGGTCTATCCTCCCGACTGAAGGTTTGCTTTATGCAACCGCCTTCCGGCGGGATGTACCACTTTAGTGGACGTATGTTGCGGGTATTTGAGCCAGTTCCTGCATCCTATCGACCAAATCTCGGTACGATTTTACCCCAGAGGCGCTAAAAAAGGCGTGCCCCGTGTTGCCGTAGTGCACCAGCTCGAGCACTTCGTCCACCTCGTCCGGGTCGGCGTCTGATGCGAGAAAACCGGGCATCGCGCGTTCCTTGAGTTCATAGCGAGTAACAAACCGTTCGATCAGGAACGAGTTGACGGTCAGACCGTTGCAGACTTCACACATGGGTTGCCTCCTCGGTTTGTGAGATAAAATCGGGGGTTTTCACGCCGGCGAGCCGCTCAACGAGAGCGACCAACCGGTTGGAGAACCCCCATTCGTTATCATACCAGCCTGCGAGGGTATAAAATCCATCTCCGCAGGCGGTAGTGAGCGGCAAATCCACAATGACCGAATGCGGATCGCCTTTGAAATCGATGGACACCAACTGCCGACTGGTTACGCCGAGTACGCCGGCAAGAGCACCACAGGCCGCATCTACAAACACCCCATTGATCTCTTCGACATCCGGTCTTCGGCTTAACCGGACGGTCAGGTCTATGTTGGACACCGTCCGCGTCGGCACCCGGTAGGCCATGCCGTTTACTCTGCCGTCCAAATGTGGAAGGATACGCCGGATGGACGACGAAGCACCGGTGGAGGCAGGTATGATAGACTCCATGGCCGCGCGGGCGCGCCGCAGATCTCGGTCGGCGTTGTCCAAAAGATGTTGCGAGTCGGTCAACGAATGGATGGTACGAAATGAACAGAAGACGACTCCAAAGGCATCGTCGAGTGTTTTCAGGACCGGAATCAACGCATGGGTGGTACAACTGGCATTCGAAACCACTGGAAATCGGGTTGTATCGAGAAGACCGTCGTTGACGCCCATCACAATCGAGGGGATGGAAGACTCCTCCGGGGGACAGCATACCACCACATGACGCACGTTGCCCCGCAGATGAGGCGACAGCGACGCTGTATCCGTGAACTTGCCCGTGGCATCGACGACGATCTCGACTTCGTGTTGCCCCCACGGAATGGACCCCGGAGACGACTCCTGATAAATGGCGATGGTTTCGCCTTTTACAAAAAAACTTTTTTCGTTTTCTATTACGTTTTCATTCAATGTTCCGTATACCGAGTCGTACTGAAGAAGATGGGCAAGCGCACCTGCCTCAGATCGGCTGTTTATCGCTACAACCTTTATATATGGGTTTTTAAGAGCTATTCTGTGAAATGATCGACCGATGCGGCCATATCCGTTTATGCCTACGGGTATGATTTTTTCTGACATCGAGTCCATCCTTTTGTATGTAAATGTGTTTCTTTTTTATTGCGTTGTCACGCCAAACAAATACAAACGTATATTTTTTTCAACCCTAAATATCGACTAACAAAATGAAATGTCAAGAGAAAAATAAACTACATGACACAAATATCGCCAAGTATCGCTGGAAATACTGTGATTATCGTCACGTTTTTCGCTTTTATTTGGTGATTTGGATCACTTTTCGAGAAAAATTCTTCCCCAAGACGGTTTTTTCTTATGTTTTTTGTTTTCGATGTGATGCAGATCACAAGGAAAATGGAAACAAAAAACATTCGACATAAAAGTTTTTCGTGAAAAAGACAATGAGAAGGAAACCGTTCGATCGATGGGTTTTGGAAAACGGGTTTCTATCCGGTCTCTTGACATTTGTTTCGGAATGGTTAGATTGGGTAGGGGAGGTTTGTATGCCGAAAGGGGACAAGGAGAAGCGGATTCCGGCCATTCTCATGCGTCTGCTGAAGGACGGGCGAGTCAGCACACACGATCTGAGCGCCGGATTCAACGTGACCGAGGTGGCGATTCGCGGTGACTTTGAAGAGGTTATCGAACTGCTTCGACTCCGTGGTCTTCACGTCCACCGTTTCTATGGCGGCATCGAACTAGAGCAACAGAGCATTCAGCCGTATCGGGGTTTCTATGAAACGCAAAGCAAAGCGGAGACCGATGCGGCGCACCTGTTGAGCGAATACGTCGTCCGTAATTTTGTCAAATGGGACGACTCGCTGCTACTTGACACGGGCAGAACCCTCGACGCCGTCGCCTATCAGATTGCGGCGCAACAGAAGTCGGGGCTTCGCATCATGACCAACAGCTTTACCCCCAACGTACTGGGCCTATACGCGCAGGGGGGGATCGAAATGGTTCAGCTTGGGGGAACCCCCCTCATGCGCACCTTTTGCTATGTCAAATGCCCCGGTGGGGACGAATTTTATCAGCCCTACTGGAGCGGCCCGTTCAAGGCGGTCATGACCGGATCGGGTTTTCAGACCGACTCAGGGTTGCTGGTAAACCACCCCGATATCATCGACATGAAACGCCGTTTTATCAAAGCGGCATCCGAAGTGATACTCATTCTTAGCCACGACCGGTTTCAAAAAACCGCGCGCGATACCGTCACTTTCTGCGGGTTGAAACCCGATCCATGGCTGGTTGAGTACGCCGCGCAGCATCGCACGCCCGGCGTCGGGCAGGATCGAGAAGCCGTCCCCCTTACGATCGTGACGGACCTTCCTCCCGGTAAACACCCGGAAGATATTCCACTGTCCCGTCACATACCTTGCCAGACCGACGGGAAAATATGTCTATTCAAAACCCGTCTGCCTCTTGTCGCCTGACCCCCAAGCGGGCAGACTTTCTTTTTCGGGAACCTTCTGCCGCTTTGCATCGTATGGGAGAGAGACTAAGCAAATACGGCAGACGATTCGGGCGTTTTCACCGGGGTGGTTGATGATCTGTGGTAGAAAGATAAAAATAGCCCTTTTTCTTGGCTGTCTGGCGACCGTACCGATGTTTCAGCCGCCATTGGCCCAGGCCCAGCAGGTTAAACCCGTCTTCCAGATTTATCTGGAGACGCTTCCGCTGAGACAGCAGGAAGAAATGCGCGGATTCGGGCGCAAGCTCACCGACTATGTCGAAGGGTGGGATTGGCTCGACGAAGACCTCCCCGAACCCGTCGTTTTTCAATTGGAAGCCTTTTTGGCGTTTATCGGGAGTACCGTAAAAACACAGTACGGATCCAAACTTACCGTATCCAACGGGCTGGACGTCAAATTTCTCGACCGTTGGTGGTTTTTCGAGTTCGAACAGGACGACGTGCTCAAACACGACGACCGTCAGTTTCATCCTCTGACATGGCTGATCGACTATTACGCACATCTGTTGATCGGATACGAACTCGACAAATACGACGAATTCGGCGGAGACGGCCATTTTCGCAGGGCGCAACAGATCGCCATGGACGCCCGGTTTAGTCAGGACTATCAAAAGGGGTGGGACGAGCGTCTTGAAGTGGTGGAAGGGGTACGAAACGAGGTATACAGACCGTTTCGGCGTCTCAGATGGCTGTTTTATCGGGGTGTCGGTCTCTACCGACAGAAAAACGACAAAGAGGCACGGCTTCTGTGCCGTCAGGCAGTCGATATTCTATCTATGCTGTACGACCAAAACGCCAGAGACGAACGCATCAAAGAATTTATGGCGGCTCATTATCTCCAGTTTGCCGACGTATTCAAAACCGAAACGTCTCCTGAGGTATATCGGATTCTTCTACGGATCGACCCAGAGCACAAGACAACCTACATGGAGTACATGAGCAAACTGGAAAACCCGTAATGGGCGGATTCCTTCTATGCAACGCGATGATGCTCCGACCAGGCGAAAACAGCTCAATTCGGGCTTTACCACACTGGAACTGCTGATCACCGTGCTGATTGTCGGCATTCTCGCTTCGATTTCGATTCCCATCTATCGGGATGTCATTCAACAGGCCTATATCGCCGAAGCAGACGCCGGGCTGGGTATGATCCGCACAACCCTGCGCGCGCGTCTCATGCACTCGGTCAATACCGACTGGAACGACTTGGCCGGTCGATACACCGCCGGGCTTTTACTCCGAGTCACCGACATTTCGGAACTGAACCTCCAACCCGGCGATTTTGGGGGAAAATATTTTGATCACAACGCATACCGCATGACTGAACTGACCGGGACCACCTTTACGGTACAGGTAATCGGTGACAGCAGTTCGGCGCAAAGCGCCGTTAATGTGCGCACGCTCGTCCGTCAGATCGACCAGGCGGGGAATCTTACGACAGTAGAATAAGAAGAAGGCCGGACCAAGGAGACTATGAGGAAATACTTCGTATCGGGATGGGCAGTAGGCGTTATGCTCGTATGCATGTACGCGGATACCGGTTTTGCCCAAACGACAGCAGCAAGACCTGTACTCTGGCGTCAGATAGCCCCCGCCTCCGCTACCACACAACAGGTTTTTCTCAATCGTTCGCCCCAGTTTACCCTGTTTACCGACGGTCTTATCGTTTTCCGTGACGATACGTCCCAAACCCCGTATCGTCAGATTCGGTTGTCCCAGAGCGAAGTAAGCGCGCTTCTGGTCCGCTGGGCCGGCGAATTCGGTCTGCCCGGGCTGACAACGAATCGTCTCAAGCGAGAGACCCCGTACATCGAAAGCGTACAAAAAGAACTAAAAAACGATCCCTCCAAGGTGTCGATCTGGATCGGCATTCACAATCCGCCCAGTCTGCACACTTATCCCCTCGCCCTGCTCGAAGCCCGGTCGGGCAACACCAAACTCGGTCCGGGCTGGGACGCTCTGTATCGACTGCAACGCTATCTCTCGACTTTTACGGATCCCCGGGCCGAGCCGTTTGTTCCCGAACGCATTGAAATCTCCGTTCAAGAACTCCCACCCCACCTGTCCGGCTCCGCCGCCCTTGCAAAAGAATGGCCAATTCCCGGAGTGCGTCTACCCGATGTCAAAGGAACGCGAAAACAGGGGTTTCGCACGCTGACCGGAGAAACCGCCCGACAGGCGTACACCCTTTTGAGACAGACCGAAGTCGTAAAGTCCGGCAATGGCGTCTATCTGGTCTGGGCGCGTCCGCTGCTTCTGCCCTGAACCCTGAACATAGCCCAAATCGGTATTACTTTCCGATCCCCGACAGCGGGTTCAGGCTTCGAAACGACGACGACCAGTTTTCTACGACGGTGACGGTAGAAACCGTCGTAAACGCGGTGTCGCGCACAAAAAGAAAACGCTGCCCGTCCCCAACCGGATCGTAGATCGGCTCCAGCGGATCGTCGGGTGCGTGTTCCATCTGAAACAGCGTCGCCACCGAAGAGACCGTCAGCTTGGGCCGGGTTCGCAGTTTGGCCGCCATAAACCAGTCCTGACGAAAAAAAAACAGTTCCTCGCTACCTCTGCTCCACCGCGGTTGTATGCCCCCGCCGGAAGACAGTTGTATTCTCTGTTTGCCATCCGGAAAGGAAATGACGTATATCTCCCATTCGCCGCTTTCGTTGGATTGATACGCCAGATAGCGTCCATCCGGAGAAAACCGAGGCTGCGCCTCGTCGTGCGGTGTTTGGGTAAGCCGGATCGGCGTTCGCCCCGGCTGGTTAAAGGGAATATACCACAGGTCGAGCGTACCGTCCGTCTCGTCGAGCCCCTGATACGCCATATACGCGCCATCGTGCGACCAAGCCGGGGCCATGTCCATGTCGTCCGTCGCTCCCTTTACGACCGTTTCGCGCTCTTCGGCGCCGTCCATCGCCATGACGACGATACGTGCGCCCTCGCCCTGCTCGGTCATAAAAGCGATCCGCTCACCCGATCCCGACCATACCGGATGGCTCTCCCGGTAATCGTCGAAGGTAAGCCGCGAACGGCTTCCATCCGCCACACGGTACAGCCAGACATCCCAAAGGTTGCGATCCTGTCCCGCCACTGCCACTGCGTCGCCGACAGGCGATAGCGCAGGAGCCGCCAGCTTTTCCTGCGGCGTGCCAAAAACGCCTATCAACTCTCCGTTGCGTCCGATCCAGACAAGCTCCTGCTGATGCTTGCCGGCGGAAGCGCTGTAAATCACCTTGTTGCCGGAAGAAACGCTGGGCCAACTCCCGTCCTCGGTAACGGCAAAAGGCTCTCCCTTCACTTCCAGTCGTTCAGGCGAAAAGGAAAGCGCCCATATCCGCTGTCTGCCCCGGTTCATCCGGTTAAACAAAAGATGTCCGGACGGCGCGTACACCGGTCCTGTGACCATGTCCCCGGGAACCGCCGCATACACTTGCCTCCGCTCTCCATTTTCCAGTAGGGCGTCAAGTGTCCACGAACCGTTTTTTTTCCATACCGAAAACAGACACGTTTTGCCGTCGGGAAGAATATGCGGCGCGTAATATCCCGCATCTTCGCTTCCTTCGGCGGCAAGCGAGAGAAAAGGCTGGGGAGCCTCTCCGGGTTTTTTTACCAGATAAAGCCCAGACGGCCCTTGGCTAAACAAGATGGAGCCGTCCTTTCGCCATGTCGCGCCGCCGTATAGCCCCGGGGTAGGAAGACGACAAAGCGATACCGCCGTGTTGCGTTGCACCGACAGTGCGTTCAGCGTGCTGGACGCGGCGTTGAAATACCCCACAATATCGCTTTCCGGGGACCAGAACGGAAGCGCTGCGCCCTCGCTGTTGGGTACCATGCGCGGAGTAAGATCTTCCATGGGGCGCAACCACAGCCGCCCATCCGCCACATAGGCGATGGTCCTTCCGTCGGGAGAGATGGCCGCCGCATGCGTAAGCGGAACCTGACCGGGGATAAGCAACTGGAACTTGCGTACCGGAGACAGTACCGTCTTTTGCAAAAAAGTAATCAGCCCCAGCGTACCGACAACCCCGACGCCAAGCGCGACACACGCCGTAAGGACAAGCGGCCAGCGTTTTTGGCCCGATTTTCTTGACGAAAGAGACATACACGACTCCGGGCAAAGACCGGTCACCGGATAAAACGTTGTCCGCGGGAGTTTGCCGTCCTCCCGGCTTTACCGAAGCGACGGGCTATGAATTGCGGCTAGCCAGCGCCCTGACTCGCTCCGCCACCGTATCTGTGGTCAACCCGAAATGCGCGTAAATGGTCTTGTACGGGGCCGACCCGCCAAACCGGTCTACGCCTATCCGGTCGCCTTGAGTACCCGTATACCGCTCCCATCCCAAGGTGATGCCGGACTCTATCGACAGACGAGCCGTCACCGAAGCGGGAAGAACCGCCTCTCGATACGCCGCCGACTGCGTTTCGAACAGTTCCCATGACGGCATGCTGACGACTCGAACCGCCATGCCCTCGCCGACAAGTTTTTCCGCCGCGCCGACGGCGATATGCGTTTCTGAACCGGAAGCGATCAGTATGACATCCGGTTTCCCGCCCGGCGCATCGAGCAAGACGTACGCACCCCGGAGCAACCCTTCCGCCGACGCATATTTTATCCGATCCAAAATGGGCAGTTTCTGACGGGTAAGCAAAAGCGCCGTAGGCGTCCTGCGGTTTTCCAGCGCGGCACGCCAAGCGTACGCCGTTTCGTTGGCGTCCGCCGGTCGTATGACCGTCAGATGCGGAATAGCTCGCAACGCCATATAATGCTCTACGGCTTGATGGGTAGGGCCGTCCTCTCCAAGCCCGATGCCGTCATGCGTAAACACATAGATCGGAGCGATCTCCATAAGCGCGGCAAGACGGATCGACGGGCGCATATAGTCGGAAAAGATAAGAAACGTCGCGCCGTAGGCGATCACGCCGCCATGTACCATCATACCGTTGAGGATGGCTCCCATACCGTGTTCGCGTACCCCGAAATGCAGATTGCGTCCGTGATAGCTGTCCTTTTGGAAATCGGGCAGTCCTTTGAGCAGCGTATTGGTCGAGGGCGCAAGGTCCGCGGAGCCACCCAGCAGATTGGGAATCGCCCCGGCCAGGGCGTTGAGCGTCGTTCCGGACGCCTGCCGCGTCGCCATGTCCCCTTGATCGGGCGTAAATAAAGGCAGATGCGTCTGCCAACCGGTCGGCAGTTCGCCTTGCGTCGTCTGACGCCATGCGTCTTTGAGATCGGGGCAGGCTACAAGAAACGCCTCTTCCTTGCGTTGCCACGCCGCCTCCTGTTCCGCTCCGACCGCAATCGTCTCGGCAAACCGGGTCTTTACTTCATCCGGAATATAAAACATGGGGTCCTGCGGCCATCCCAAGTTGTCTTTGGTCGCCCGGAGTTCTTCGTGACCCAGCGCCTCGCCGTGTACCTTCGCGGTTCCGGCGCGGTTAGGACTCCCATATCCTATGGTAGTACGGCACATGATCAGCGAGGGTTTGTTCTTTACACGCTGTGCCGCAGTTATCGCTCCCTCGATGGCCCCCATGTCATTGCCGTCCAGCACCCGTTGCACATGCCAGCCATAAGCGTCGAACCGAAGCCCCACGCTCTCGGTAAACGCCAGCGCTGTATCTCCTTCGATAGAGATGTGGTTATCGGTGTAAAGTACGATCAACTTGCCCAGCCCGAGATGGCCCGCTAATGAACACGCTTCCGAGGCCACACCTTCCATGAGATCGCCGTCGCTGGCGATGGCATACGTGTAATGATCGACAACGGTATGTCCGGGACGGTTGAAGCGGCTCGCCAGATGCGCTTCGGTCATGGCCATGCCCACGGCGTTAGAGATGCCCTGCCCCAGCGGGCCGGTCGTCGTCTCGACACCGGGTGTAAGTCCATATTCCGGATGTCCCGGTGTCAGGCTGCCCCATTGTCGGAAATTTTTCAGTTCGTCGAGCGACAGGTCGTATCCGCTCAAGTGCAACATGCTATACAGCAACATGGAGCCATGACCGGCGGACAAAACAAAACGATCACGGTCAAACCATGCCGGATTTTTAGGGTTGTACCGCATGGTCTTTGTCCACAGCACATAGGCTATGGGAGCGGCTTCCATAGGCAGTCCGGGATGACCGGAATCGGCCTTTTCCACCGCATCGGCGGAAAGCATTCGGATGGTGTTGACACAAAGTCGATCCAGTTCGGGGGAGGTAACCATGAGCCATCTCCTTGTTGAGAGCCTCTACACGATCAAAGTATCATACAATGTCTGTTGACGCGCCATCGCCTCTTTGTACCGAGCGTGACGCCGCGCATCCGGCTCGTAGGTCGCCCCGATGGCGATGGGGGCGTCGGCAAGATCGGACAGCGCCCCCATCGCTTCGCCGGCCAGCAGCGCCGCTCCCCGACTCGATGCTTCCAGGGCCGAGGAAGCCGTGACAGGTCGCCCGATCACATCCGCCATCATCTGCATCCAAGCGGGTGATTCCAACAGTCCTCCACCGGAAGCGACGATTCGGTGGATATCCGGATACACCGTTTCGAGTCGTTTATAAATCGACTCAAAACAGTACGAGGTGGCTTCGAGCGTAGCACGCAACAAGTCTTCGGGACGGGTATGAAGCGTCATACCGGTTATGGTGGCGCGTGCTGCGGCGTGCCATCCGGGACTGCGTTCCCCGGCCCAGAAGGGGAGAACGGTAAGCCCGTGCCCGTCTGGTTCGCCTGCGCCGAGCGCCCGCTCGATGTCGGTCTGTATGCCGAGCCGAAGCGTTTCGCGCATCCACGCATAGACGTTGCCGCCGTTGCTCAGCGCTCCGCCCAGCAGGGTGCGCCGGCCATCCGCCCGGTAACACCACAGCCCGTGCGGAATGGAAGACGGCGTATCACCCATCACGCGCATCGCGCCCGACGTACCCACCATGAGGGCAAGACGGTCCGGATTTACGCATCCGCTGCCGACATTGCTACACACGCCGTCGCCGACAGCGGGAAACCAAGGGATGTCCCGCAGGACGAGCCAGCGGGCGGCAAAAGAATCCGAAAGCCCGACAAAGCGAGCGTCGGAAATCGGCGAAAGCTGATGTTCGCGTACCGGAAGCACCGACAGCGTTTTTTCGTCCCATCTGCATCTGCCCACGTCAAGCAGACCGGTTCCCGACGCCATGGACAAACTGCAAGCCGTGTGTCCGAAATAACGAAGAAACAGGTATTCGCCAAACGACATCCACCGTTCGGCCTTGCAAAACGCTTCGGGGTGCGTCCGGGACAGCCAGAGGAGTTTGGCAGGCAGGTAGCTCGGATGAATCATACAGCCAGTACGAGCGTGCGTTTCCGTCTCGTCCAACAAGCTCTTTAGTTCCGGGATGACCCCCCCGGGCCGCGTGTCGGCCCAACTGATCAGAGGCGTCACCGCGATCCCGTCCATGCCGACACCCACGACGTTGTGCCAGAAGGTGCACACGCCTACCGCGCTGATCCGAGGGACAGACATCTCGAAAAGCCGGTCCAATGTCGTCGAAACAATCTCCGTCAACCGGTCCGCGTCGATACATACACCGCCGTCCTGCGTGGTGTCCATTTCGCAGGGTGTCCGAACCGCCGCGTCTGTGGCACGCCCGACTGCGTCGTACACGATAGCGCGCACCGACGACGTGCCGACGTCTATAGATAGAATGTGCGTGGTTTCGGGCATGAAGAAAATATCACTATGCAACGGATACAAGCCTTGAGGTGGTTGCGAAAATGCGAGGTCAGTATACCGCTCGAAGGTGGATTACTCAAGAGAAAACACGACCCTCCAAAGCATGGTTTTTGAAGGAAACACATTGACAAGGCTTCCGAATAACCGTATATCCTCACGGTTTTGCGTTGTATTTATCCATCACTAAAGTGAAATGAGAGGAATCATAATGGGCAATCGAACCGTTCTCGAAGAAACGGCGCAACACATGGTCGCGCCGGGTAAAGGTATTCTCGCCGCCGACGAAAGCTCGGGAACCATCAAGAAACGGTTTGACGGCATCGGGCTGGAATCTACCGAAGCAAATCGCCGGGCCTATCGTCATTTGCTGTTTACCACACCGGAGATCGAGTCGTTTATCAGCGGTGTTATTCTTTATGACGAAACATTGCGGCAGAAAGCGCTGGACGTCGCCGAAACGCCATTTTCCGTCTTGCTGGCGAACAAGGGCATCCTCCCTGGTATCAAAGTGGATACCGGCGCAAAACCCTTGGCGGGATTTCCGGGTGAACTGATTACCGAAGGACTGGACGGTCTGCGGAAACGGCTTGCCGAATACCGGGAGTTGGGCGCGCGTTTTGCCAAATGGCGCGCGGTCATCACCATCGGCCAGCGCATTCCGTCTGCCGCCTGCATCGACACCAACGCGCACGCGCTGGCCCGTTACGCCGCGCTGTGTCAAGAGGCGGACATCGTGCCTATCGTCGAACCGGAAGTGCTTATGGACGGCGCTCACGATATCGATGTCTGCGATACTGTAACGGAGAACACGCTCAAACGGGTATTTTTTGCTCTGCACGAACACCGGGTGTATCTCGAAGGTATCGTACTCAAGCCGAGCATGGTGTTGTCGGGATCGACGTGTCCCGTAGAGGCTGGCGTGGAAGAGGTGGCGAAGCGGACGATCAATAATTTTCTTCGCAACGTGCCTGCGGCCGTACCGGGCATCGCATTTTTGTCGGGCGGTCAGAGTTCGGAGCGGGCTACCGCGCATCTCAACGCCATGAATGCGCTGTTTCCGCATCTGCCGTGGCAGGTGAGTTTTTCTTACGGCCGCGCGCTTCAGGAAGCCCCGCTTGCAGCATGGCGTGGCGACCCGGCCCACACAACGTCGGCACAGAAGGCGTTTCATCACCGGGCGCTGTGCAACGGCGCGGCAAGGAACGGCAAGTATACCGAGGCTATGGAACGTGCGGCGTAGGACGACCGATCTCATATTCGGGGTGCGACCGCATTTCGAGTGCGGCGTGGCAGAAAAACGGATACACACTCCACTCGACACAGCCGATCAGATCGGGTTTTCCGTCGCCGTTGAGGTCCGCGCCCCAGGCGTTGGGTCCGTGGATGGTAAAGGCAAGCGGTTTTCCGTAACAGGCAAACTCGCGCGGCGCTGCAAATAGGGGCCATCCACGGGTTTCGACATTTCTTAGCAGATAAATCCTCCCCGTTCCCGCCGTGTTGTAGATCAGGTCCGTCAGTCCGTCGCCATCCCAGTCCACCGCGCGGAACGACTCGGTCCAGTGTTTCTGACGGTCTACGATCGAGTCGTCGATCATACGACCGTCCTCCAACCGCACATAGCCTTGTTTTCTGAGTCTGCGTCTACCCGACCCGTCGCGGTACTGGACAAACAGCGCCACCCTGCGGGTTTCGTCGTGTGTAATAAAATCCATTAGCCCGTCGCCGTTCCAGTCGGCAAACGCCGCGCCGGTGCGCCAGTAAAACGGACAAGACGGGTCGGACGGATACGGCTGGTTGGGCAGACTGGTGTCGTCTGCCAGCCGGCCCGTGGCGGCGCGGGCTTCGAATGAGTCGGGGTAGCCATCCACTTCCAGATACTGCATGGGACCGAATGACGGCGCACCCGGCGTTCCGGTATTTCGGTACCAGACGATCCGATTGGTTTCGTTGGGCAGTATCAAATCGGGTAGCCCGTCGCCGTCCCAATCCACAAAGACTGGATACGGATACCCCATGTTGTGCCAGTTTTGGCTGGACAGAATATCGTCGCGCAGAATCCGGATGGCCTGCCCCTCGGAAAAGATCGGCGCGGGTTCGCGATAGGCCGGACGCGCGTTGGTGCCGTCGTTTATGACGATGCGAGGCCAACCGTACCCACCGCCGATCAAAAGATCGGTTACGCCGTCGCCGTTCCAGTCGCACGCACACGGCCATGCCTGATCGCTGGCCGCAAGCGGTGACGAAACGGAGGCGGCCATGCCGGCGTACCGCCAGACGGGCTTGCCCCCCTCATAGCCGGTCAGTTCGACAAACGAAACGTTTTGATAAGCGTTGTGCTGAATCAGCAGACCGCGCCGAGTTCCGTCTTCGACGGCACGGATCAATGTCGGAGAAGATAAGTCGATTCCCTCCAGCGCCATTTCCGGGCCGAAAACCGGTGGATCGCCCCCTTCGTTGCGCCGCCACATCAGCCGCTGTTCACAGTGGGTTCCTACGAAATAGACTGCATCGCGCCGTCCGTTTCCCGAAAGATCGAGAAACGCGGGTGAATATCCGACCGGCAGTTCCACCGCCGGCGCCGGCTCGAACGGCCACCCCAAAACGTTTGTATTCCGTATATACTGACGGTTGACCACAAGGTCCGGAACGCCGTCCTGATTTAAATCGACGATACAAAGCCCTTCGTTGAGACCAACCGTGACCGGAACGCTTCGATCCCGCACAAAGACGGGCATGCCACTGGGTTCGCGCCGCCCTGTGTTCAAAAAAAATGTCACCTCGGTGGACGATGCTTTTGCAAACACCACATCGACCTGTTCGTCACCGTTTACATCGGCAAAGTCCGCCTCGACATACACCCCTTCGAACGATTTCAGATCGTTCGAATCCGTCGTATCGACATAATGAAGACGGATCAGATCGCCTAAGATAAAATCTTCGTGTTTCCGGTACGGGGATAGCAAAGGAGACCGCTGACCGGATCGCCGGGACGATAGTAGTAGTTCCAGCATCCGACCAGATCGGTGCGTCCGTCTCCGGTGAGGTCGATAAGCTGCATCGAATAGGCGATCATGACGGGACGTGGCACGTCGGCGTTGTAGCGGATCAGGTCACCCGTGCCGATCAGGGGCGTATATACCTGTGGAATCAACGGAGGACGCTGAGGGGTCGTCCGAAACCGGATTTCATAGCGGGTGTGCGCCGGGTTTTCGATCACCCATTCGACACGCCCGGAGTCTGCGTACGCAAAATCCTCCGCCCGGGCATGAGGGATGGTCCGCCCGTCGGTCAGATCGATCACTGCGATCGAGTTGGGATCAAACCGACCCGGCAACCCGGCCTCGGCGATCAACCGTCCAAAATCGATCGCCGGAGATACCGGGATATGACCGAGATCGCCGGGCAGCGGCGAGGTGATGGTAAGGGGAATGGCGTAGCACATATCTCATTTCTTCTCTTCTTTCACCCGAATGGCGGTCCAGTCTACGGAAAACTGTCCCATGTCCATCTTGCCCTTGAGCGTATCCGCGACCACCATGGCGGTGTAGGCGACGTTCATGGTTCCGCGTGGCGTTTCGCGAGTGACGGTAAATTTGAGTTCGTTGCCCTTTACCGTCGCCTGTACGGGGGTTTCCATGCTCATGCCACCGCCCCCACCACCGCCGCCCCGGTTGCCGGCCAGCGTCCCTTTGGCGGTTTCGCCGGTCTGCTCGAGTTTGAGCGTCGCTTCCATCGGTCCCATCCGGCCTTCCCACTTCATTTTCCACATACCGGCGACATTGGCCGGGGCCGGAGCGGGAGCCGCAGCGGGTTTGTCCTGCGTCCGACCCGGCATGGTCAGTCCGAGCACAGCCGCGCATAACGTCAAGGCTGTAAGAGTGCGTTTCATGAAAATCTCCTTTAAAGGGGTTGTTTGGGTGAACTTACACGCAGAGGCGTGCAGGCGAAAGCAACTGTTCATTGGACACAGGGAGTAGGGAAAACTTGCGGACGGCCAATTGTGGAGTCTACACCCGCAGTTGGCGGTGTCTTCTTTGCTTGACTTGGGTAGGTGTTATATTATGTTTCTCAAACATTATGTTACGCACGGCGGGGCTGTTTCCCTGAAGTCGGCCTGTTCTGCCCCCCCTGTGGTCCCCCGCGAGCAGGGGGACGTTGCGCGCTCCCTCCCCGTTCGCGTGGAGGCCCGAGGTGGGGGCCTACACCAGAGACCGCGTAACATGAGTTGAAAACAGGTGGTCGGTCTTCGTGTTTCGGGTATACCCACCCCTACCCCAACGACTCCCTATAGACTTTCTAGCAACCTCGTCTCGAAGTGCCCGAACCGTTCCGGGTCAGCGTCTGGCTGGATGAACTCTACGACCACTCTTTTGAAGAAGCGCTCGACATCGCGCGCGCTACCGGAGCGCCGTATGTCTGGTTTACCCGTGTCCCCGGTCGCGCCCCGTGGGTGACATTTACCGATGCGGAAATGGACGCCCTGATGAAACAGATAAACGAGTACGGTTTACAGCCGTATCTTCTTTGTGCGGAAAGCCCGTTTCACGACCCCCTGCTCTGTGATATCGACCCCTTGCATCCCGCAAACCATGAAAGTTTCCAGCGCGACCGTGAGGCGCTACGGCGTTCGATGGAGGTGGCGGCTCGGTTCGGGATTTCGGCAACGCTGGCCTATAGCTTTAGGTGGCCGGGCGAGGACGGCGCAGGCTACGGGTCTTGGCCATGGAGTCCCACATGGGCGATGCGGTGGGCCACACGGGGCGGAATACTCGGATGGGTGGACCTGAACAAACTGGAAAGCATTTTCGGTGAACTGCTCGAATACGCCGAACGTTTTGGCGTAGACCTTGTCGTCGGCATGAGGGCGTTTCACCTGTTCGCTTCCGCAGAAAATTTTGTCCGTGTCGCCGAACGACTCGGCTCACCGCGATTTCGGGTCATGTGGTCGCCGGGCGACACCCGACTTTCCAGCGCTTCGACCGACGCCCACGCGGAAGTGAAACTGCTTGATCCATATTTGCACGGTCTTCACCTCAAAGACATTACCGTTACCGACGGACCGGGCGGCGAATATGCATGGCGGCCCATTGGCGAGGGAGAGATTGGCTACGCCGACGTATTCGAAGCGCTGAGCCTGCGTGGAAAAACGGTTCATCTGGGTGTGGCGACGCATTTTCTGCTCGAATCCGGGGGAACCGCTGCCGCCATGCGCTACAATGTCCGCTGTGTGACCGACGTGCTCGATCGGGCGACGCACAAACGCTCTACCCAGCGCCCTGAGAAATAACCGGGCGGACGTAAAGCACACCCCCGAAACGACATGTCTCGCTTCCACGATTCAAACCCCACCCCCTCCATACCCCGGCTCGGCTACGGATATGCCATCCGCAAGGCCCCGTTGTATTTCCAGAATCCTATCGCCTTTTTCGAAGATGTCGTTCGTCGGTATGGCGACATGGCGATTTATCGGCAGTTTAACAAGTCTGTCCTCCTCCTCAACCGTCCCGACGGGGTACGGCGTATTCTGGACGACCAGGTCCGCTATGTAAGAGGCCAAGCCATAGAAGACCTTAGCTGGCTGTTGGGTAACGGCCTTTTTCGCAGCACGGGCGATCTGTGGCGCCAACAGCGTACCCTCATGCAACCTGCGTTTAGAAGACCCTCGCTCGAATCCGTCGCCGACGTGATGGTCCGGACCGTCGAAGAAACCGTCACCCGATGGTCGCTTGCCGCCCAACACGGCAACCCCGTGGACGTGGTTGCGGAGATGCGGAGACTTTCGTTTTACAGCCTGTGCCGGACCCTGCTCAGCGACGACCATCCCGTGGATTTCGAAAGGGTCGATGCCGCCCTTGCGGCGATCATGGACGATACCGTCGCCAACCACTACTCGACCCGACTGCTTTATCGTACCGTTCTGCTCTTTCTCGGACGGACGCAGCCTCTTCCGTCTGTCGTACGAGACGCCCTCGCCTGTCTAGAAACCGAAGCCGCCCGGTTGACCTCGGCCTGTCGGCGCGAAGGACGGGCAGGCCCCCTACTCGAAGCCCTGCTGGACGCCCAAAACAAAGACGCGATCGACGAGGTTCAGATTCGGGACGAAATAATGAACCTGTTTTTTGCCGGATACGATACGACCGCCGCCGCGCTCGCTTGGACATGGCACTTGCTGGGTCGTCATACCAGCGAAGAACAAAAACTTTACCGAGAAATAGACACCGTTCTCGACGGACGCCCTCCGACATCGGCGGATATGCCGAAACTGCCGTATGCACGTATGGTTTTTTTCGAGACGCTGAGGCTATATCCCCCGGCTTGGCTGTTTGTACGCGAAGCGCTGGCGGACGACGAAATCGGCGGCTTTCCGATACGCAAGGGAACGGTCGTGGTCATGTCCCCTTTTGCGCTTCACCGCCACCCCGGTTTCTGGGACGACCCCGAAGCGTTTCGTCCCGAACGGTTTCATCCGGAACAACCCGCCGAAGCCGTCCGCTCGTGCTATATTCCCTTTGGAGACGGCCCCCATGTCTGTATCGGAAAACATTTTGCACTTATGCTGGGCCAGCTTGCCTTGACCCGTCTTGCGGGGATCTTCCGGCTTCACCCCTGGTCGGAGACACCGGTAAAGCCTGTCATCCGCATCACAATACAGCCGTCCGCGCTGCTTATGCGTCCCGAACTGCGTACTGCCAGGCAAAAAACGGAACCGGTCGCCGCACAATAGCGCAGATAATAGCAACAAATACCCGAACAGGTCTACCGAAGCAAGGTCTAATGGAGTCTGCGCCCGTTTTATTCCGCCAACTGGGGCTTGCCGAACGCTATCTGTGGCGTATCGACCGGATAAGCTGTCTCAACACCGCGGCCATGGCTACGGTGTCAGGGGTATTCGACGAGACGCGGCTGCGCGGCGCGCTTGAGGAAATCCAACATCGGCAACCGCTGTATCGCGCGGCCATCGTCGTCGATAAAAACGGCCATCCCCGTCTTGAACCACGATCGGCTTGTCCCATCGCGCTGACCATCCGGGACTGCGCCCCCACCGCATGGCAGGCCGAGATACAACGCTGGCTTGCCGTTCCGTTTTCCGAAGCGGAAGCGCCCCTGCTCCGGTGGGTGTGGCTGCGTGGCAACAGCGTCTCACTTGTGGCGTTGATCGCCCACCACACCATTATGGACGGAAGATCGCTAACCTATCTGATGAAAACGCTGTTCGCCCATCTATCCGACAGACCGCTAAAAGACAGGGAACACGCCCCCGCCCTCCCAGAACCTGTAGAGCAGCGCTACCCCACCGTATTCAGAGGAGCGTCCGGTCTCTTGGGCTGGGAAAAATGCTGGGCGTGGGGGGTCTGAGCGCGGTCGGCGAAGGAAGGACGGCACGGTTTCCCGGATTCGACGCCGGTCTTTCGTCTGCGTCCGGAGCAAATTTTCTCGAACTTGTCTTCGAAAAGAACGCGACCGCAGCCTTTGTCACCGCCTGCCGACGTGCCGGCACAAGTCTTCACGCCGGATTGGGCGCCATCCAACTACTCACGGTCAACGGCGAATTTCCGGACACAAAACAACACCGGCTGGGATTGGTCTCCACGATAGACTTGCGCAAAAAAGTCATACCGCGAACCCCCGATCGGATGCCGGGGGTTTACTTTTCCATGATCCGGACGACACATGCCGTAGCCCCGGGTTTTGCCCCCTGGCCACTGGCGCGTGACATCGACCGACAGCTTGCGGAAAGCGTTGGCAGGGGGCATGGACATCTGGTCTGGCTCGGACTCGGCAGAATCGCGCGTCTTGGACCGGCGGCGTTCCGGTATCTGTCCAACCGCCTGCCCCCATCCACCTTGCTCAGCCATATAGGCAACACCCCGGTCGGTCCCGTATCCGGCGACATCCGGGTGCTGTCGTTTTCCATGACGGTATGTCCACTGCCTATGACCCCTATCGTTACGGTTACCAACGTGTTCGAAGGACGCCTGTTTGCCAATATCAGCTTCGATCCATCCAAGCTATCGGAGCTGCAGGTTGCACAACTTTCCGAACGCTTCCGGAGTCTTATCACGACCATCGGAGACCCAAGATAAACCGCCGCGCCCATAAGGGGTTGTAGAACAATACGGCACGAAAGAAAATGCCACATGCAGGATTTTGTCACCGCCGACGAAACGGATCATTATCTGATCGACTATCTGTTTGATCTTAACGGGTATCTGATCCTTAAAAAAGCGGTCGGCGCGGAGGATCTGGCCGAGATGAACCGCTGGGTGGACGACCATTGGGACTACGTTGAAGGCAAACGACGCGGGCATGACCGTGCCGATACAGGGGCATGGATCGGGCATGTGGAGACGCACACCTACAGCGGCACGGACGGCTGCAATTTCCAGAATATCGTGGAAGGCGGCCCGGTTTTTCGCCGACTGATCGACTATCCGGCGTGGATACACCTCTTTCTCCGGTGGATCAACCCTATCAACGGCGTATCCATACACGAAAACTTGCTCAACGTGCGCGGCAAGGGTGGGTATATCGGCATCCATGGCGGTGGGGCGCTACCCTTGTGTTATCTGACGTTCCGTCAGGAAAATACCGGCGAATGGATGGTGGGGCAGATCAACGTGATCACCGCGCTACAACCCATCGGGCCGGGGGATGGCGCGACCACGCTTATCCCCGGCAGTCACAAGTCCGCCATACGTCACCCCAAACTGACCGAACAGGGCTATCGGAGCGACGACGCCGCAGGCAATCAGGTGGGCATGAAGGAAATGTATCTCGATGCCGGCGATATCCTGCTGTTTACCGATGCGATATGTCACGGTTCCGCCGCGCGTACCCACAAAGGCTATCGCCGGATGATTCTCTACCGTTATTCGCCGCGCTTTCTCAGAAGCCGGTTTCACTATGTCCCCAGCGAAACGCTTTGGGCGGCGCTGACCGAAGAACAACGCGCCATCCTCGACCCGATCCCGCCCCGATTCGCGCCGGACCAGGGCTACCGCTAAACCGCCGTAAGCCACCTACCCGTCCGTCTACCTCCTCTCTTTCGCAACATTTGCTATCAAATGTTGATAATCTCCGAGGCGTTCCTCCTGACTGCCTGCCCGGTTCTTTCTTATTATCCCCTTTAAATACAATCACTTACTAAATAAGTTCCTCTTCTGGCATACCCTTTGCCTTATCTCCCTGTCGAATCGCGCGATGACAGCGACCGGTCCCGACGACCGTGTCGTTTCCTTCTTCCGCACCACGAACCGAAAGGGAGATTTTTATGATACCCGATACCACATTGTCCGTACGTACGGCTTGGCGACGTCTGCTCGTCCCGGTCGGCGTGAGCGCCGTTACCTTGACGGGTCTGGCGCTCACGGTAGATACGGACGGGCTTATCCCTGCGTTTAAACGCGCCGACCCGTGGCTGATCGGGCTTGCCGCGCTCAAACTTCCCCTGCTGATCCTTCTCTGGAGCCTAAGGTGGCATCTTGTCATCCGCGCGGGAAAAACACGAGTCCCTTTCCGGTATATGATCCATGCCGCGCTGGTCCGGGCGTTTTTCAACAACCTCACGCCGGGCGTTTCGACGGGAGGGGAGCCTTTTGGTGCGTGGTATCTGTCAAAACGCACCCCGCTTACCTTCCGAGAGGCCGTTGCCAGCACCGCCGCCGAGCGGATGGTGCAGGGCATGGGCATGGTCGTCCTGCTTCTGGCTACCGTGTTTGTATGTCTGCCGATCCTTCCCGTTTACTCCGGAAGCCTTGGCGTCCTCTATGCAGGCATGGGTGGATTTCTGTGCGTCGTCGGCTTTCTGTTTTATGTCAGTCTTTTCCGGTTTCATTACCTCCGATCCGTCCTCGAAACCCTTATCGGACTTGTCGTCCGGGCGATGCCCTCGCTACGAACCCTATGGGATGCGGACCGGGTTGGTGAGCAAATCGACGGATTTTACTCGGCGTACCGGACCTACCTGAAAAGTCCCGCCGCCATAGGGGCCGTCACGGCACTGACGTTTCTCCAAGCCGGTCTCGACATTTTACAGCCTTATATCCTGTTTCAAGCGCTGGGCGTTTCCGTCCCCCTGCCCCTTCTCCTGCTGACCGCCAACCTGTCGCGGATTCTCGGCATCTTCGCCTTCACACCCGGTGGTTCGGGTCTGATAGAAGCCGCAAATCTCGGTATGTATCACGGACTGTCGACCCTCTCGCCCGACGTGATTCTCGCGGAAACCATCCTGTTTCGTCTGCTCAACTCATGGCTGCTCTGGATCGTGAGCGGCTCGGTAACAGGCATGGTCTGGTCTTCGAACCCTGTATCTTCCCCTCTTTCCGAAAGGAACGACAATGAAAAAGCCCCCGTTTCGACGCGGTGTCTTCTTGCTCATAGATGGAGCGCGCGCTGACGTCTTCGAGCGATTGCTTCAGGCCGGTGAACTGCCGCACCTGAAACGACACGTCTATGATCCCGGATCGTACCTTACCGCGGTTTCGGCGTTTCCCTCCACAACAGGGCCGGCGCATCTGCCTTTTCTTACCGGCTGCACGCCCGGAACCTGCAACATACCGGGCATCCGGTGGTTCGACCGGGGTCGGTCCGCCAGACCTGCCCCTTTTGGACAGTGCCGAAGCTATGTGGGGCCGGGCAGTCTCTTTATGGACACCGATCTGAGAAAGGAAATCCGGACCGTATTCGAGTTTTTCGAGCGACCGGCTGGCGTATTCAGCGTAGTCAATCGAGGTGTCTCCGCACACCGCCGCCGGACCGTAATGGCCAAATGGGGGGCATGGTTGTACGGGCATTACACCGGCGATTGGCAGAGCGTAGATGAGGTGACATGGCGGATAGTGGATCAAGCGGTCGAGCGCGAAGCGGATTTTATTTTTGCGCTGTTTCCCGCCGTCGATGAACTGGCTCACCTCACCGATCCGTTCTCGAACGCGGTGCTTAAAGCGTATCGGGCCATATATCGGTCCTTTGGACGACTTGTCGAACATCTTGCCCGGCGGCGTCTGCTCGAAGAAACCCTCTTCGTCGTATCCAGCGACCATGGACTGACGGCCACACATACCCATTTCGAAGTGTTCGACTTTCTGGATCACCGGGGCCACAAGACACTGTACTATCCCAAAATATGGAAGCGAAACGCCTCCGCCATATCGATGATATCCGGCAACGCGATGGCAAACGTCTATCTCAAAAACGTTCACGGGTGGCATGCCCCCCAACCGGCGGACGCAGACCTGATCGCCGCCTGTCTTGAACAAAAAGCGGTCGATCTGGCCATTGCAAAAAACATGGACGGTTTTATCCGGGTACACAGCCGTCACGGAATGGCGGAAATCCGGGATGACGGCGCGGACATCTATTATCGCGTATGGGGACGGGATCCTTTTGGGTACGGACCGATGCCGGTCAGGATGAAGGCAGACCAAAGTCTGGCCCTGACCTGCGGTGCTACTTATCCCGATGCGCCTTTTCAAGTGGAGCGTCTGTTCCGGTCGTGCAGAGCGGGCGATCTTGTCCTTAGCGCCCGCAAGGGATACGATTTTCGTCGTCTCTTCGAACACCCGGAGCACCACGCCTCGCACGGCTCGCTCCACCGAGAACACATGCTGGTTCCGCTTCTCCTCAACTATCCCGTTCAGCGGACGCCGGTGCGGACCGTAGACGTATTCCCTTCGATGCTGGAATTGCTGGGCCGTGCCGCGCCCGAAAACATAGACGGACGGAGTTTTGTGCGCGACGAGATGGAGACCGAAGGGCAACCTCATCACACTGACACAGACCCCGGCATGCTCGCCGCGGCAAGGAGGATCTCATGAGACACCGCCTATTCGTTCTTTTCCTCGTTCTGGCGCTCGACGCCCGGCTTCCGGTATGGTCGCAGGAAATGACAACACCCGTAGCAGGTCAGCGCCTGTCGATAAACCAACCGATTATCGACAGAGAGGCCATGATTCGGAAGTGCCTCGAACAACTTCAACGGGAAGCCTACGACAGCGTTTTGGCGAACAGCGTTTTTCTGCGTGAACAGAATCCCGACGATCCGGTCGGCTACTTTCTTGCCGCCGACACCTATCATACCATGATGCGGGACTATCGCGTGCCGCGCTTCGAGGCGCAGTTTCACAGCCTGATTCGCCGGACGATTCAGGTGGCGCAGAAGACGCTAAAGCGCCATCCTACGGCACAAGGTTATTTTCTTCTCGGCTCGGCGGAAGGATACCGGTGTTTGCATCTGTTCCGTCGCGGGCAACGGCTGAAAGCCATAAAATCCGCCATGACCAGCGTTGCATATCTACGTCTGGCGCATGACCTCGAACCGGACTTTGCCGATCCGCTGTTAGGCCTTGCTCTGTATGATTATACCAGAAACAAGATCCCCGCTCTCGGATGGTTTATAAGCGGCAAAACCATTGCAACGGGGCTTGAGCGTGTCGAACGGGAGGGGCGTTACATCTCCCTCAGCGCCCGATACGCCCGGCAGGTCGTTTACTTTGAGACAGGCGATATTGCCGGGGCATGGACGATAAATGAATGGCTATACCAGCGTTATCCTCATAAACCGGGCTGTCTGTACAATCGAGCGCTTTTGTTGGAGAGGATGAACCGGCCCATGGAGGCCATCCCCGTCTGGCAACAACTCATCGCCCGCATAGAAGGCTTCGGACAACCGAGTAACGGCTATCTTGCCGAATGTCATTACCGTCTGGCGGTGCTTTGGGAGAGGACCGGGGCGCTGGATCAGGCAGAAACGCATATAGAAAAGGCAAGGGCATATGCCACACGCTACCGGTCTGACGAAGAGATGGACGGTCCGTATGTTTCTTTTGAAGAGACGAGCAAGGCCATTGCCGGAGCCATCCGGGAGAACGAAAAAAGAGAAATCGCTAAAAGATAAAATCCTCGTGCGCTCGGCTATGCGGTTGACGGGGCGATTACGCGTCATCGAGATCATCGGCGATCTTGATCTTGCCGCGCAACGCCCCGGGTTTTCTCGATTCTTCGCTACGCTCATAACGGACAATTTTAGCGATGGGCTTACCCGCTTTTCCAATGATAACTTCCTTCCCAGCGACCGCCTGTTCTATAAGCGCGGATAGCTGCGCTTTGGCCTCGGAAATATTGGTGATATGCATACGTTTACCTCTATGGTCTGGTCGAATTATCAAGTGTCTTCTGTGCAAGTGATGAGCGTGCTGGCGGCTGACCGGAGTTGGGGCAGCACAGGGTCCATAACGCTACGTCACGCCAAGCACCTTGAACACCGCATCAACAGGGTCGGCGTAAAAGCTGGTCTGGAATTTGGCGAACAGTTCGCCCGGAATAGTCGGGATATCCCCCACGCTCGACATGGGAATCAGAATACGTCTTGCGCCTGCGTCAAAAGCCACCTGAAGGGATTCGGCTAGATTCTCCACAGGAACGATATTACCTCCCAGACTCATGCTTCCGAGAACAACCATCTGCGTTTGAATCGGTTTGCGCGATACAATCGCCTCACCGCACGCGCACCGAAATCCCCACCGGACAATGATCCGACCCCATGACCTCCGGCGCGATCCAGGCGTTCTCCACCTCCCCGACCAGATCTTCCGTTACGTAAAAATAGTCGATCCGCCAGCCGACGTTTCGCTCCCGCGCCCTTGTGACCATGTCCCACCAAGTATACTGTTCCGGATTCTGATTAAACCTCCGAAATATGTCCACATACCCCATATCCGCGATCCGGTCCATCCAAGCACGTTCTTCCGGCAGAAACCCCGATGTCTTTACATTCTCCTTGGGGCGGGCCAGGTCGATCTCCCGGTGCGCCGTGTTGACGTCGCCACAGATGATCAGCCGTTTGCCCTGCCGCCGCAGTTCTTCCCAGTGCGCAAGAATGGCCTCGTAGAAGTCCAGTTTGTAGGTTAGCCGATCCGTCCCCTGTTTGCCGTTGGGAAAATATACGTTGAACAACGTAAAATCCGGGTACTCGACCACTACGGTGCGGCCCTCGGCGTCAAAACGCGGTTCCCCAAACCCGATACGCACCTGTGTCGGGGTCTGCCGAGCAAAGACGGCCACGCCGCTATAGCCCTTTTTCTCCGCCGACGCCCAGTAGCTCTCGTACCCCGTCATGTTTTTGATCTCGTCGCCTACCTGATCCGGCGAGGCTTTGGTCTCCTGAACACACAAAAGGTCGGGCTTTTCCTGTTCTACCCACTCCGGAAAGCCTTTCCGGGCAATGGCTCGGATGCCGTTTACATTCCAACTCAACAGTTTCCACGTTTGCATGATCGCTCCATGGTTACAGAAGGTTGAAGGGGTGCGTTGCCAAAGAGAAGTCGAGACCGAGGGATATCTTTTTCATCCTTCACCCTTCACCCTTCTCTTTTACGGTTGCATCGGCACGTCGATTTCGAGAAGATCGCGTGCCATGATGACATGGGGAAAAACGTTCCGGGCTTTTTCCAGCAACGGCGCATCGGAAAAGTAACGCGAACTCAGGTGTGTAAGCAGCAACTGACCGACACCGGCGCGCCGCGCGACCTGCGCCGCCTGTACGACCGTCGAATGACATTTTTGATGCGCCTGATCACGCAAGTCGTCGTCAAACATGCCGTCGTGGATAAGCAGATCGGCGTCCTGCGCCAGCCGGACGACCTCCTCGCAGGGACGGGTGTCGGTCGCATACACGATCCGTCGGCCCTTGCGCGGTGGTCCAAGCACCTGCTCCGGCAAGATGGTGCGTCCGTCTTCGAGCGTCACGGGCAGTCCCTTCTGGAGTTTGCCATACACCGGCCCCTCAGGCACGCCGAGTCGTACGGCCTCTTCGATCATGAATCGACCGGGACGTTCGTATTCCTCTAGCGCAAAGGCAAGCGTAAAACAACTGTGACGAGCCGGAACCGCCCGGATACGCACCCGGTTCCGGTCATAGAGCACTCCACCGGATGTCTCCTGTATTTCTACCGGAAATGGGTACTGGACGCCGAGAAACCGACGGTTGCCTTCGACAAATTCCGCGATGCCGGGCGGACCGACGATATACAGCGGTCGCTCTCGCGGAACCTGGCTCATGGTCATGAGCAGGCCGGGAAGTCCCATGATGTGGTCGCCATGCAGATGTGAGATAAAGATACCCTCCAACCGGGCGAAGGACAGTTTTGCTTTGACAAACTGCATTTGCGCGCCTTCGCCGCAGTCGAACAGAAAAAGTTCTCCGTCGCACTGAATGGCAAAAGCTGGAAGATGGCGCGAAAGCGTAGGGATGGTTCCGCCCGAACCGAGAACGACGAGGGTGATGACCATGCTATTCCTGCTGGACGCGGAGAATCGCATCCGTCATGCGTGCCACGCGCGTCATGGCCCTGACGTCGTGTACACGAACGATATGTGCGCCACCGGCGATGCCGAGCGCCACGGCGGCAGCGGTTCCTTCGAGACGCTCCGTCTCCGGCGTGTCGAGTACTCGACCGATAAACGATTTGCGCGACGGCCCGATCAATATGGGACACCCGGATGGATGCAGTGTGCGAAGGGATTTGAGGATGAGCAGATTGTCGGAGACCCGTTTTCCAAAACCGATACCGGGGTCCAACATGATCCGTGACGTCGGAATACCCGCCTGACGCGCGGCTTCGAGACGGGTGTTCAAAAAGTCGACGATTTCGCCGAGGGTATCGCGATAGAAAGGATTGCGTTGCATGTCTTTCGGCGTTCCTATGGCGTGCATGAGGACGACGGGTGCACCGGCTTCCGCCACGACCCGGAGCATTTCCGGATCCGCCGTCATGGCGCTGACATCGTTGACGATGCGCGCGCCGGCGGCAAGCGCCTGACGCGCCACCTCAGCCTTCCGGGTGTCGATGGACAGCGGAACGGGCAGTCTTGGGGCCAGCCGGGTAATGACCGGAAGCACCCGTCTGAGTTCTTCCTCCTCCGAAACGCCGTCCGAGCCGGGTCTGGTGGATTCCCCCCCGATGTCGATGATATCGGCCCCCTCGTCGGCCATCCGGAGCGCATGGGCGACGGCGGCCTCCACCGGGTAGAAGGCTCCTCCGTCGGAAAACGAGTCGGGCGTGACGTTCAGGATGCCCATGATATGGGTGCGTTGGGCGCAGTCGAGCCGAACTCCGTTTCCTTCGACTACAAAAGGGGTACTCACGGGCTTACCCCAATGGACGGCAGGGCGCTGGTCGACAGGGCGTGAAGGTGTTGCGCCGCCTCCTTTGTCCACTGTTCGTAGGGATCCCCCGACTCGACCCGCTGTTTCCAGTGTTTGACCGCGTTTTCCCGATCTCCCTGTTTCTCGAACCATTTCGCCAAGTAGTAGTGAGAATTGACATGATCGTCGATGGCAATAGCCTGTTCAAAAAACGGCAGCGCCTTATCCCAGTGTCCATGACGCTGATGCAGCACGCCAAGATTGTAGTACAACTCCGAGCGTTGCGGCAGGGTGCGGATGCCTCGTTCATAGGTTTCGATGGCGTGGTCGGACTGTCCCTGCATGGAATAGGCATTGGCGGTTCCTATATAGGTGCGGTAGTTGTCCGGAGCCAATTCGAGCGCGCGGGTATACACCTCCACGGCCTGACGCGCTCGGCCATAGTACAAACAGGCTTCGCCGGTAGCCAGCAGCATGTCTACATCGTCGGGACTCAACGCCAGCGCCTCTTCGGCAAAGGTAAACGCATCCAACAGGTTTCCTGCGCTTATATATCCGTAAATCAGCCGTACCCGCAGCCTAAGCGCCTCGGGGTTGAGCCGTATCGCTTGTTCGCACAGCTTACCCTCGTCGGCAAATCCGAAATCCTGAAATCTTTCCCGGCGTACCTGCGCCAGTTCGGTGTAGTTCCAAGGATCCTGCGGGTCCATCCCAATGGCCTGTTTGAGCGCAAGGCTTTCCGCGTCCCATTCACGGACGGCGCGATAGGCAAAGGCTGTCAAACGATAGGCTTCGGCAAAGCGGGGATGGAGCGCCAACGCCGTTTTTCCATATTCGACGGCCTTGCGGTTCATCACATCGTTGTCTATTCGATTAGGGGCGCCCGGACGTTGCCAGGCTTGGTACACCTGCGCCAGCCCGTAATACGGCCATGCCCATGTCGAGTCGATAGTCAGTACAGCCCGGTACGCTTCCGAAGCCTCCCAGAAACCGTCCGACGTTCCCAGACGAAAAAGAGCCTGCCCACGGCTATAATGTGCAAACATCGCAGAAGAAAAGGTGGGGCGCTCCGGACTTACCGCACCCAAAACAGGCATGTGCTGGCGGACGGCCTGATTTAGCGCATACGGCGCATAGGCCAAGCTGTCTGCGGCAAAACGAAAATCCTGCCGGGCCTCTTCTCCGTCGAGAAAGTTGAAAAAACGGGCCTGAAAAATCCAAGCGCTATCCGTGTCGATATGCCAGGTTCCGGTGACCGCATACTGCGCGCCTACCTGAGCGCAGACACGCCGCAAAGACCCTGCATCGAGCATTGTGGTATCGGGACTTACCGATTCCACGATGTCGAACGGAGTAATACGAACGTTTTCCGGAAGATTTTTTCGGAGAAGATCGGTGGCGAGGTGGGCGAGGCCGTACCCCAGACCAGCGTGGCGGTCCTCAGCGGAAACCGGTCCCGGTGGGAATATGGCTAACCGGTGAACGAGCGGGGGCGGACGATGCAATACCCAACTTAGTCCCAGTCCAAGCAGACAGCCCCCGATCAGGGCTTTCATCCCTACGCGGATATACCGATCCGGAACCACCGAGAAAAAGCGAAGCAGGAAGAGGATCAGGAGACCAAGGATCAGAAGGGTCAGGAAGACCCCGACCGGCAGTTTCCACTGGAGCGAAAGAGCGCCCGCGACCATATCTATCGGTCGGAGGAACGGGACGTTTGGTCGGCGGTTCCGGTTTCCGTGGAAATCGCCCGGACTTCTGCGGAAGACAGCGACTCTGCGGTTCCGGCAGCGGCCACAGGGGCAGTTTCGATTTCAAGCGAGGGTTGTTCCGCAGGTTCTTCGAGGGTGTCCTCGCCAACAGGCCGAACCGGTTCCAGCGTTTCACCGCCGAACAGCCGGCCCAATTGCTCTCGATTGAGCGTTTCGTGTTCGAGCAATGCCTCCGCCATGCGGTCTAACAGGTCTTTGTTTTCGTGGAGAATCGTCTCGGCGCGTTGTCGGCATTGCTCGATAATGCCTCGGATGGCTTCGTCGATTTTGACGGCCGTCTGATCGCTATAATCGCGGTGCTGGGCAATCTCGCGTCCCAAAAAAATCTCTTCGTCTTTTTTGCCGAGCGCCATCGGGCCGAGCGGACTCATCCCCCAGTCGCACACCATCCGCCGTGCAAGGTCGGTAGCCCGGTTGATGTCGTCGCTGGCCCCATTGGTGATGTCGCCAAAAGTCATTCGTTCGGCGGTCTGTCCCCCCAGCAAACTGGTGATGTGCCCTAAGCACCAAGTGCTGGAATGAAGATACTGGTCCTCCGATGGCAGCGAGTAGGTGACGCCCAGCGCCCTGCCTCTGGAAACGATGGTGACGCTGTGAGGCTTGTAGATTTCGGGGATCATCTCGAAAATGATCGTATGTCCGGCTTCGTGATAAGCGATGGTTTTGCGTTCTTCTTCCGAAAGCACCAGTTTTCGTTCGGACCCCATCACTATTTTATTTTTGGCCCGCTCCAAATCTTCCATCGTGATCGTCGTGTGATTTTCGCGGGCCGCCAACAGCGCCGCTTCGTTTACGACGTTTTCCAGATCGGCGCCCGACATACCGGGTGTCAGCTTGGCCAGCGTACTCAGATCTACCGTCTCGGAAAGCGGTTTGTTACCGGTCTTGATCTTGAGTATCTGCTCGCGCCCCTTTACATCCGGACGATCCACCGTAATGTGCCGATCAAAACGCCCGGGACGCAACAGCGCCGGATCAAGCACATCCGGGCGGTTGGTTGCCGCAATGAGGATGACGCCGTCGTTACCGTCAAACCCGTCCATTTCGACTAAAAGCTGGTTGAGCGTCTGTTCGCGTTCGTCATGTCCGCCGCCCAGACCGGCCCCGCGATGACGCCCTACAGCGTCCAACTCGTCGATAAAAATGATGCACGGCGCGTTTTTCTTGCCCTGTTCGAACAAATCTCGCACCCGCGAGGCGCCGACGCCTACAAACATTTCGACAAAATCGGAACCGCTCATGCTAAAAAAGGGAACACCCGCCTCACCGGCTACCGCACGTGCCAACAGCGTTTTTCCCGTTCCCGGCGGCCCCAGCAAAAGCGCGCCTTTGGGTAGCCGTGCGCCAAAACGACGGAATTTTTCCGGCTCCTTGAGAAATTCCACGATCTCCTGAAGGTCTCGCTTGGCTTCCTCTACACCCGCCACATCGCTGAACATGACCTTAGGACGGTCGCCCGCAAGCATCTTGGCTCGGCTTTTGCCAAACGAGAAAACACCCTTCTGACCGCTTTGCATCTGCCGGAAAAGAAACATCCAAAAGGCAATAAAAATAAGCCAAGGCAACCAGGTAAGTACGTGGCTCAGCCAGTGTGTAGCCTGTGGCTTGGCCGTGATTTCCACACCCTGTTTTTCCATTTCTCGGATCAGTTCCGCATCCTCAAACGGAATCACCGCCTTGAACCGGTACTCGACCTTCTCCTGGCCATTGCTGCTGCGAGTCTGTGCTCCGTTTACAAACTCGCCGGAAAGCGTCTTTTCCGAGATCACCACCGACCGGATGTTGCCGTTGGCCAGATGTTGGCGAAAACTCGAATAGCTGATCTGGAGTTCTTCGGTTCGATTCTGGCTAAAGAATTTGACCAACACCATGGAAAGCAAAAACAGGATCACCCAGATCAGCATCTGTTTGGCGCGACGTGAGCCGCCGTTGCCTCTGCGCTCCGCGCCCCCGGACGGGGCGTTTCGCCGGACGCGGCGGGAGTCGGGGTCCTGATGTCCGTTGTCCTGTGGCCGTTCGTCTGCCATATCTTTCCTTCAAGCGCTGTCCTGAGACTCCGGAATGCCTACGTACGGCAGATGGCGAAACCGTTCGTCCCAATCCATGCCGTATCCGACGACAAATACATCGGGCGCGGTAAATCCGAAATAGTCGATCGCTACACCCGAAACCCGCGCCGTAGGCTTGTCCAGCAGTGCGCATACACGAAGCGAGGCGGGTTTTTGACCTAACAAATACTCCCTAATATATCCCAAGGTACTCCCCGTGTCAACGATATCCTCTATGACAAGTACATGGCGTCCGGTTAAATCCGCGTCAAAATCGGTTATCTCGACCCGACCCGAAGAAACCGTTTTCGATCCATAGCTGGACACCCTGAGAAACTCCACGGTATGCGGAACCGGAATCGCTCGCATCAGATCTGCCAGAAAAACGACGCTTCCTTTCAGGAGACAAACCAGAACGGGATTGGTCGTCGCATAGTCTTGCGAAATCTGTTTTCCCAGTTCCAGCACTCTCTTTTTGAGTTGTTCGGCAGTAAACAGCACCTGCATAGACGAAACCTTTTCTTCTGTACAGCGTGATATACGCTCGTCGATCTATTCGCATTTTGCCACGAGCACACGGACCGTTCTGTCCGTCACCTCCGCCCATCGGCAGCGCCGTCTTCCGACCACCCACAGGATGCCCGCCTCACTGCACAACACCGGCACCAAATCCCGCTCCAACCGAGGAATGTCCCATTCATTAAAAAACGTTTTGAGCGATTTGGTTCCCGTCATCCCGGATGGAGCCATACGATCCCCTTGGCGGCGAGAACGCGCCTCGAACACGTTTCCCGCCGTTTCCGCATCGAAATAAACGCAATTGGGCGTATCGCTTCCGGTTATTTCCGCCGGAGAAATAAATCGCAGGGTCAGGCTGCGACCTGTCTGCGGAAGTGGGGTCGTGCCGGGCGCGGGCATGGGAATGCGCCACGATTCGCGTCTCCCCCGCCGCACGACCACCGTCTCCCGCCGACGTTCCATCGTAAGACCGCCGGGAAGCGAGCGCAGATGCCCCGGCTGTCCGACGTCGATAAGACGGCGTGCCTCTTCGATCGAGTCAAAGGGAAATTGTTCGGCGTTCGCCCCGGCTTCCGTGGCCAGATGGCGCAAAAGCCGTCTTTGCAAAGGAAGCGCCATCCCGCTCCACACCACAGGATCGATCCGCCATATTAGCGGCCCCGATGCATGAACTGCTTTTTTGAAGATCGTCTCGGTCTGTTTGTCCATATATTCGGATTCGGCGCGAACGATTTCCGCAAGATGACACAGCGCACTCCGTATTTCGGGGTTGTAACGGCTACGGAGTACAGGCATGAGATGCCCCCGCACCCGGTTACGCAGCATGTCCGGGTCGTCGTTGGTTGCGTCCTGCCGTGCGGTAAGCCGACGTGCGGCAAGATAGGCCATCACCTGCTCGCGGGTCGCGTACAACAAGGGCCGGATGATCCGTCCCTCCAGCGCCGGACGTATGCCCGCCAGCCCGCCGGGGCCGCTGCCGCGCAGTAGCCGCATCAGCACCGTCTCAGCCTGATCGTCGGCGGTATGTCCGGTAGCGATTTTCCGGGCGTCATGTTTCTGTGCCATCCGCTCCAGAAACGCATACCGTATCTCGCGCGCGCCGGTTTCGGTCGAAAGACCGCGTGCACGACAGTAGGTGGCTACATCCGCTTGCTCGACCACGCAAGACAGATGCAGTGAATCGGCCAGTTGTTGTACAAATGCCGCATCCTCGTCCGCCTCCGCTCCCCGCAAACCATGATTCAGATGGGCGACGGTAAGCCGGAACGGCCACCTTTCGCTCAAATGCCAGAGCACGTGCAGCAACGCTACCGAGTCCGGCCCGCCCGAAACGGCTACAACTACATGATCACTCGGATCGAGCATCCGAAAGCGCCACAGCGTAGTGTCTACGATATTCTCGAAGGATGCGGACATAAGGCAAAGACCGGAAAGATAAGGGGCCGGCCAAACCGGACGGCGTTGCCTCAAGATACCCGTTTCGAACGGACGGGTACAAACAAAAATGGCCTTCCGGGAGAAGGCCGTATGGCGGCGCAGGGACTCGAACCCCGGACACGTGGATTATGATTCCACTGCTCTGACCACCTGAGCTACGCCGCCGCAGGAACATCAAAATATAGACGGCTTCCCCCGGAGTGTCAAGCGTTTTCTGGTTTTCTGAAACGCGCCGAAGTGGATGGATTTACCGCATACCGTCCCTTGCATGGCCCGTCTCGACGCTTTCAAACGCTACATAGTGCTTGACACCTCCCATCGTCT
>Ga0194131_10001583_pt1 | contig 38763 bp, 40 predicted proteins | sample TA2KigO120mmetaG_FD_148631 | JGI IMG/M metagenome (GOLD analysis project Ga0194131, IMG submission 148631) | Freshwater microbial communities from Lake Tanganyika, Tanzania - TA2015053 Kigoma Offshore 120m | ecosystem: Environmental > Aquatic > Freshwater > Lake | place: Tanzania: Lake...
GTGTTTTCTCTGCCAGGATGTATGCCATGTATTGAGAGAACATCATCTGCACGAACGTTTTACAGGTCCGAGGTATTTTGTTCATGTGGCTTCATTGGAAATGCATCCGCTGGATGTGGAAGACCGCAGAGAAGACCTGAAGAAAACAGATGGCATTGGTTTTTGCAATATCACAAAATGCTGCACAAATGTTTGCCCGCAGGAAATCACCATTACTGACAATGCCATCATACCTTTAAAAGAAAGAGTTGCGGATAAATATTATGACCCGTTAAAAAAATTATTTCGCCTGTTTCGATCCAGGAAACGAAACAGCTAAGATCAAAACATATTAATCAGGTTGTTTAAAACATTTTTTATGTTTCAAATTAAGCCCCTCTCCAAAGAGAGTATTCCGGCGGCGCTTGAAAAAGCGGAACGCTACCGCCTGTTGAATGAACCTATGCTGACTGAAAGTATTTGTCTTGATATACTGGAGGCGGATCCGGAAAATCAAAAGGCAATTGTTACGTTACTGCTGGCCATCACCGACCAGTTCGGCACATCCGCATTAAGTGATGCAAATACGGCAAAACAATTATTGTCCCGGTTGTCTGATGAATATGACAAGCAATATTATTCAGGTCTTATTTGTGAGCGTCAGGGGAAAGCCAAACTCAATAAGTGGATCCCGGATGGTGGTTTTGTTGCTTATGAGTGGCTAAGAGATGCAATGGATCACTATGAAAAAGCGGAAGCAATAAGGCCTCCCGGAAAAGATGATTCCATTTTGCGCTGGAACACCTGTGCCAGGTTAATTATGAAGCATAACCTGAAACCAAGGGATGAAAATAACTTTGAGCCGCCGCTGGAATAATGGCGGTCAGCAAACGTCTAATCTTTTTTATTCAATTTATTTTTCCCTTGCCCTTTTTAATAGTTCGTCTGAAGAAAAAAAGAAAAATTAATTTTTCGGCAGCAAATATCCCAGAGGAAAGAATTATTTATTTTCAGATGAAGTTTTTTTAACTGTATCCATATCATCAAAAGTTTTCTTCATAATATCCAGCAACTCATTTTTTTTACCAGGCTCAATATTCTCATCAGTAAAAATTTTTTGCAGGAACTGAACCATTACAGCACGGGGCCCCTTTTCCTCACCACCTGAAAACGCAGTATTGTTCATTAATGAAAATTCACGGTATGTTCCAATAATAAATGCCATGAATAATAAAGAAACTATAATTGTGAGTATAATTATAGCTGTGTTTTCCATGGATCTATTGTTTTCGTTTTAAAATAATATAGATTAATAAACCCAGGATAGTGGGTGGCCATAATCCTATGAAAATGGCCCTCATTGGCTGATCGAGTATAACAAAATAGTATTCTGAAACAAAAATCAGCACAATGGTTATTATCAGAATTAATATCTCGGAGACTTTGAATTTGGAGAACATGTAGTCTGTTTTTTAGATGAATATCGCCCTGCCGAATTCATCATGGTTAATTACACTTTCTGGTTAGTGGTGATGAGAAAATAATAAGCCCCCAAAGAAGGCTTATTAATGTTCTCAAAGGGCAAATTATCCGGGTAATACCACTGTGTCTATAACATGAATTACTCCATTACTGCCTTTCAGGTCTGCAACGGTTACATACCCCGCATTTCCTTTCTCATCAGTAAGTTTTACTTTTCCGTTTTCTAAAGAGACTTTTAATATTCCACCACTTACGGTTGTTAAAGAAACAGAGCCATTCCCTTTTTTAATTGCATCCAGTACAGCTTTTGAATCCAGGTTGCCGGCTACCACATGATATGTCAGGATCTTTGTAAGGGTTGCTTTGTTTTCGGTTTTAAGCAGGAAATCAACTGTGCCCGCAGGCAGTTTACCAAAAGCATCGTTTACAGGTGCAAATACTGTAAACGGTCCATCACTCTTTAATGTAGCCACAAGGTCTGCCGTTTTTACTGCTGCAACAAGTGTTGTGTGTGCTTCTGATCCAACAGCAATGTCAACGATGTCTTTCTTTTGTGCAAATGTTGATGAAGTGGCAAATAACGCAAGCATTAATACCGCTGATTGAAATAACTTGTTCATGATTTTTAATATTTTTTTGTTTAATAATATATAATAAACATTAAACAAAAGAAATGGTTCGTTTTTCTATAATTTATTTTTTTAAACCACATTTTGTTAAGAAGATCCTGTAATATCAAGGCGATACATTAAACAATATAAATTGCAGATAAGTGTTTGTATTCATTTATGAACTTAATCATCCATTTTTTGTTTCAAAGCCCATCATACATCATTGTATGAAATCCTCATTATATGCATGTAAATATCTTTTGGTTCCGGCGGGATTTACGATTGATTGACAACCATGGCTTGTTCCGGGCATTAATAAGCGGCAAGCCGGTTGTGCCTGTTTTTATTTTTGATAAAAACATACTTGGCAGCCTGCATAATAAAAATGATAAAAGGGTAACATTTATTTATGATTCTCTGCTGAAGTTGCAGGAGGGAATAAAGAAAAACAATTCCTCCCTGCACATTTTGTACGACACGCCGCTGAATGCCTTTAAAAAACTTGCAAAGGAATTTAAGATTAATGAAGTGTTTACCAACCACGATTATGAACCGTATGCGATAAACCGGGATGATGAAATAGCAAACTTTTTAAAAAAGAACAAAATAAAATTTTCAACTTTTAAAGACCAGGCAATTTTTGAAAAGAACGAAGTGTTGAAACCCGATGGAAAACCTTACGCCTTTTTTACTCCCTACTCAAGAATATGGAAAAAAAATCTGGGTGATGAAAACTTAAACGGATTTCCTTCGGAGAAAAATTTACATGCACTGCTTAAAACGAGGCCCACTCTGTTTCCAACTTTGCAAGAAATGGGATTTGAGCACACAACATATGATATTCCGGATAGCACAATTGATTCTTCCGTAATTCAAAACTATTCTGACAACCGGAATATTCCTTCTATCAACGGCACCAGCAGGCTGAGTGTGCATCTTCGTTTCGGAACAGTAAGTGTTCGCCAGTTAGCGAAAGCAGCAATAGAATTAAATGAACAGTGGCTGAACGAACTGATCTGGCGGGAATTTTATATGATGATCCTTTTTCATTTTCCAAAAGTTGTTTCTTCGTGTTTTAAGGCAAAGTATAATTCCATACGCTGGAGAAATAATGAAAAAGAATTTCAGCTGTGGTGCAAAGGTGAAACGGGTTACCCGATTGTGGATGCCGGTATGCGGGAGCTGAACGAAACCGGCTTTATGCACAACCGTGTAAGAATGATCGTTGCCAGTTTTCTTACCAAACATTTGCTGATTGACTGGCGATGGGGAGAGGCATACTTTGCAGAAAAGCTTTTGGATTATGAACTGTCTTCAAACAACGGCAACTGGCAATGGGTGGCCGGATGCGGATGTGATGCTGCACCTTACTTCAGAATTTTCAATCCTTCGGAACAAACAAAAAAATTTGACCCCGATCTTGTTTACATAAAGCGATGGATAAAAAAATATAAACCAGGATATCTGCCTCCTGTTGTTGACCATGAGTTTGCAAGAAAACGGGCATTGGACACTTACAAAAAATCTTTAAGCATTAATGAAGTATTTACAGTTTGAACAACACTTGCCAATCAGCCTTGAAGAGGCATGGGATTTTTTTTCATCTCCCAAAAACCTGAACCGGATAACTCCAGGCAATATGCATTTCAGGATTCTTAATGAAGTGCCGGAAAAAATGTACCCGGGTGCGATGATCCTATATGATATCAGCCCTTTTCTGAATATTCGTTTCAAATGGGTTACAGAAATTACAGTGGTAAAACACCTGGAATATTTTGTGGATGAGCAAAGAAAAGGACCTTACCGCATCTGGCACCACGAACATCATTTTCAAAAAACAGGCGGCGGTGTGCTCATGACGGATAAACTATATTACGATATCGGCAAATCTGTTTTTGGTTGGCTGGCCGGCAAACTTTTTGTTCATAAAAAAGTACATACGATTTTTGAATACCGGGGCAAGCAACTTAAAAAATTGTTTGAAAATAAATAATCAGATTTTCAGAAAAGCCATGTAAATAATTTGCAAGTATACATTTCATTTTGTTCGGAGGCCTCTACAAATCTTGTTTGTTTAATTTATACTTCCCCTTGCTTTTCCTAATATTACAGGCCACTACTTTATACTCGGGACACATGGCTTCGGTATCACTGATGCTGCTGGTAATATTGTTCAGCATGATATCCGGGAAATGGAAAGTGCTGCTGAGTATGCCGGGCTTTACTTCATCAGTAATTTTTGCTTTAATGTCCACCTTGCCACGGGGCGATTCCACGCAAACCATATCGCCGTCATTGATTAAATGCTTGCGGGCATCTTCTTCGCAGATCAGTAATACATCTTCTGAAAGAATTTCATTATTTCTTGTACGCCTTGTCATGGCGCCGCAGTTATAATGTTCCAGTTCCCGGTTGGTGGTGATGATATAAGGATATTCCTTGCCGTGCTGTATTATCTCTTCTGATTCTATAAAATCCTTGAACTGGAATTTTCCTTTTCCTCTTGTAAATGTTTCGGTATGCAATATCTCTGTGTCGGTTCCGTCTTTCAGCACGGGCCATTGTTTTCCATTATCGCCCAACTCCTTCCATTTCACTCCGGCAAAGAAAGGAACTACCTGTGCAATTTCTTCCAGCATGGTATCTGGATCGTAGTCGGCCTGTTCGTATCCCATACGATTCATAATGTCAACAATAATTTGTCCGTCGCTCTTTGTTCCTTCAATGGGCTCTACAACTTTATTTACTCTTTGTATTCTTCTTTCTCCGTTTGTAAATGTTCCGCTTTTCTCTAAGAAAGATGCGCCGGGTAAAATAACGGTGGCAAGTTTTGCCGTTTCGGTCATAAATAATTCCTGCACTACAAACAGTTCAAGATTCTTCAACGCCTTTACCACATGATGTGTGTTGGGATCTGTTTGTGCCATATCCTCACCAACTACCCATATGGCTTTTAATTTATCATTCAGCGCTGCATCATACATCTGCGGAATTTTTAAGCCTACATGCAAAGGAAGCTTTGCATGATAGAATTCTTCATACATTTTATGAATCTCAGGATTCGTTACATCTAAGTAACCAGCTCCCTGGTAAGGCTGGCAACCCATATCGGCTGCGCCTTGCACATTGTTTTGCCCCCGCAATGGATTTACACCAACGCCCCTTCTTCCGATATTGCCTGTTATCATCGCCAGGTCGGCGATCAGCATTACTGTATATGTGCCATAGGAATGTTCGGTAACCCCCAAACCATGGAACGACATGGCATTCGGCGCTGAAGCATAAGCTATCGCCGCTTCACGGACAAGGTTGCGTTCAACACCCGTAACTTTTTCCAGTTCATCAATATTTAATCCAAGTATTCCCTGTTTGAACTCATCATATCCCCCAGTTCTCGCAGATATGAAATCTTTGTCTTCTAAATTTTCTTTGACAATATAGTACAGCATCATGTTCAGCAGCGCCACGTTGGTGCCGGGTCGCAGTTGTAAATGGTAATTCGCATATTTTACCAGTTCTGTTTTTCTCGGATCTATAATGATCAGGGTTTTCCCCTTTATCGCCTGTTGTTTCATCCTGGCGCCGGTTACCGGGTGTGCATCCGTAGGATTAGCGCCGATCACCATCATGCAATCGGTGTATTCCATATCAACGACAGAATTGGTGGCAGCTCCCGTTCCAAATGTCCTTTGCATACCCAACGCAGTGGGTGAATGGCAAACCCGGGCACAACTGTCAATATTGTTGGTGCCGATCACAGCACGGATAAATTTCTGCATGATGTAGTTTTCTTCGTTGGTACATCTTGCAGATGAAATACCAGCAATAGCATCTGAGCCGTAATTATTTTTTATTTCCGTGAGTTTATTTGCAATAAAATCATATGCTTCATCCCATGTTGCTTCCACAAATTCTCCGTTCCTTTTTATCATTGGTGTACGAAGCCGGTCAGGATGATTGTAAAATGAAAAAGCATATCGGCCTTTGAGACAAGTATGCCCTCCGTTTGCTTCTGCATCATACGGTGCCTGTATAGATTTTATTGTTCCTGCATAAACCGCAACATCCAGGTTGCAACCGACGCCGCAGTATGTACAAACCGTTCTGGTTTTTTTATCAAATAAGATTGACTTGGATTCAAACACATCGCTGATAGCGGAAGTGGGACAAGCCTGTGCACAGGCACCGCAGCTCACACAATCACTTTCATCAAAACTTACATCACTTCCTTTGATAATATGACTGTCAAACCCACGGCCGGCCATACTCAAAACAAATTGTCCCTGCACTTCATCACAGGCCCTTACACAACGGAAGCAGTTGATGCATTTGGATAAATCTGAAGTCATGTACGGATGACTCAGATCTTTTTTCCTGTCCAAATGATTTTTGCCGGCTGGATAACGCACATCTCTTATTCCAACTTTGGCGGCTACGGTCTGCAGTTCACAATTATTATTCACTTCACAGGTAAGGCAATCCAGCGGATGGTCAGTAAGTACAAGTTCAATAATATTTTTGCGAAGCTTCTGTATCCTGTCTGAATCCGGGTAGATATAAGAACCTGCCATTACCGGCGTGTGACAGGCCGCTTGTGTTTTCACCAGGCCATTTTCTGCTAACGCAACATCCACGCTGCACACACGGCAACTGCCAAATGGTTCAAGGTTTGGAGCATCACATAAAGTAGGTACGGCATCTTTTCCAAAATATCTTCTGATAAATGAAATGATGGTCTCGCCTTCTTTTATTTCAAATGGTTCATTGTTGATATAAGCAATGGTGGCTTTAGGTGTTCCGTTGCCAGAACCCCATGTAACAGCCTTTCCCTGTTGTTGCTGCGATAGCTTATCTTCTTTTCTGTACACGATGCCCATAGTAACAAGTTTTAGCCACGTAGGCACTAAGACTCAAAGAATACACAAAGATAATTTGATAAAACTTCATGCGTTTGTGTCTGAGTGGCAATTTCATGTTTTAAAATAATCAGACAACTCGTTGTCAAAATACTGCAATGCATTTTTCACCGGGAGCGGGAGTCCGCCACCCAATGCACAGAGTGAACCTATTTCTAATGTTTCTATCAAATCATTAAATAATGTTCTGTCAATTTTATAATTATCATTCTGTGCTTTCCTCAACATTTCAGCGCCTCTTGTTGAGCCCAGCCTGCACGGAAAACATTTACCGCAACTTTCATGCGCTGTAAAAGCAAATAAATGTTCCAGGTATTTGATGATGGGGAAATTTTCCGGAATGCAAACAACAGATGCATGTCCCAAAAGAAATCCGTTCTTATTGAAAGATTCAAAATCAACAGTCAGATCATTTATTTTTTCTACAGGAACCAGGCCCCCCAGCGGTCCGCCGATATGCATGGCTTTTACTTTTGCACGGAAGCCGCCACCCAAATCATTCACCACAACTGGAAGGGGTGTGCCCATATCCACTTCATAAATACCAGGCTTTTTGAAGTAACCATCCAGTGAAATCAGTTTTGTGCCGGTGGATTTGCCAATACCAATGGATGAAAATTTTTGTCCGCCGTTCTTAATGACCCAGGGAATGCAGGCAAGTGTCTCTACGTTGTTTACAACAGTGGGTTTATTAAATAATCCCTGCTGAACAGGATAAGGCGGACGAACCCTTACTTCTGGTCTTTGCCCCTCAATGGAAGAAAGTAATGCTGTTTCTTCACCACAGATATATGCGCCCTGTGCGCCGATGACTTTAAAATTGAAGTTGAACCCCGAGTTGAGGATATTTTTACCCAGCAGGGTTTGCTTATGCAATTCATTAATCGTTTCCTGTGTGATGCTGATTGCTTCCGGATATTCTGCTCTTATGTAAACCACTCCTGTTTCTGCACCGGTGATATAACCGGCAATCATCATTCCCAGCAAAACGCTGTGCGGTTGTTGTTCCAGTAAATACCTGTCGCTGTAAGCGCCGGGATCGCCTTCATCAGCATTGCAGACAATGAATTTTTGTTTGTTGGCTTCCTTTTTACAGCCTTCTAATTTTATGGCGATAGGGAAGCCTGCACCGCCTCTGCCCCTTAAACCAGAAACTTTTAATTCATTCAATAATTCATCTGCCGGAGTATTCAATGCTCTTTCAAGAATGGAATAATATGACTTGATACCGGGGAAAGGTGCAGTTAAAACGGCTGTACCGTACGAAGCGACATGGTATTTATCAAAAGCTGTTTTAGTTTCTTTCTTCAGCGAAACAATACTATTAATTGCACTCCCTGAATAGTTATTGCCGTTGATGTGGAATGAACTATTTTCATGACAGCGGCCGAGGCAGCACATCTCGCCTATTTCACTTTCGCTGTAATGCTTTAATAATTTTTCTTTCAGTGAGGCTTGTGTTCCGGCTGTTATGCAGGCGGAGCCGTTGCAGATATAAACTTTCTTGCCCTGGTTTTCCGGTTTCAGGAAATCATAAAAAGTTGCTGCGCCATAAACATTGGCTTTGCCGAAAATAAAATTATCAGCCAGTTCTTCCATGCGTTCAACCATAAGTGTGCCCGTTTGCCTGGCAGCAATACCGAGTTCTTCAAACAATGTTTGATTCACTCCTTTTTTTCCGGCCAGTTCACCGAGGTTTTTTGACATGGCAATCGCAGTTTAATTATTCAGCAGGCCCGCAGGCTTTATTCGGATTCGGATAATTATCGCTCTGGTCTTCAAAGGTATGGTCAAGGCAAACAAAATCTTTTTCAATCAGCAGGAATAATTCTTTTTCATCTCCCAGCGGCACTGTATTATTAAATCCTACCGCTTCAGTTGTTGTCCACTCTTCCGCTATACTTACCGGAACAAAAACGGTTATCCGGTTATCCAGGAAAGTAGCCTGCAGGTTATCAATGCCGGGTCTTTTTTCCAGACAATAATAAAATACAGCCCCGTTTAAAAACTCAGTCCTTTCTTCAAGATAGCCATTCTTTCCAAAACCGGCAATCTCTGTTTGGGTAAGCCGGTAGCGTATGGAATTCCCTTTGATTCTGATTTTCATGCCTCACCCCCAGCCCCTCCCCTGAAGGAGAGGGGAGATTTTTATTTATTATTAATTTATACGTTGTTCGCCGCAATAGATATTAAATCTTCCGTCTCTTAAAAAGCCAATCAATGTCATATCTGTTTCTTTGGCCAGTTCTACTGCAAGACTGGACGGCGTACCAACGGCACATACAACTTTTATCCCGGCCATCGCTGCTTTTTGGATCAGCTCAAAACTTGCACGGCCGCTTAATAATAATATGTGATTGTTCAGCGGTACGGTAACCAAACTCTTCAGGGGTTTGCCATTTTCAGTGTCTTTCTTAATAATAAACTCCTGGAGAGTTGCGCCAATTAATTTATCCAAAGCATTATGCCTGCCTACATCTTCTCTTGTTATTAATAAATTTCCACTCAAATCAAATAACGCTGAAGCATGCAGCCCGCCGGTATGTTCAAACACTTGCTGGTGTTTTCTCAATGTATCAGGAAGCCCGGTCAGCAATGCTGCACTTATTTGAATATGATCTGCCTCGCCGCTGTTTTTGAAAACATTTTTTACCGCATCAATGGATGATTTACCACATACACCGCAACTGGATGATGTATAAAAGTGCCTTTCTATTTTTTGGGGATCAAAAGAAATGCCGGGACGCAAGGTCGCAATCACCGTATTTCCGGCAGCGCCGCAATTCATGATATCGTCTTTTCCGTTTATAATACCTTCTGTGAAAAGAAAACCGGTGGCCAGTTCTTCATCATGACCCGGCGTACACATGGTAACGGAAATATTTCTTTGTTGCCGGTCGTTTTCAGGACCATAAACAATTTTAATCTCCAGCGGTTGCTCTACTGCCAGCAGGTCTTCGGCCGGTTTGGAAACATACGCATCCCCGTCGCTTCCGTTTAAAGTGATTTTAGTAATCTGAACCGGTGCTACAGAGGAGGATTGCATGAATCAAATTTACTTAATCATGCAGCCATATAGAAATTAAACTCAGTGTTTCTGTGCTTCAGTGGCATAAATACTTGCCAGAGAGACCTGCCTACCGGACAGGCAGGCACTGAAACACAGAAAAAACAAGAAATTACGATAACCCCGAAATCTTCCCGTTATTATCAATATCCATCCCTTCCGAAGCGGGAATAGCAGGCAGTCCCGGCATCCGCATCATATCACCCAGGATCGGAATAACAAACCCCGCCCCGGCGGCAAATTCAAACTCTCTTACCGTTACAATAAAATTGCGGGGCCTGCCAATCTTGTTTTCATTATCAGAAAAAGATTTTTGTGTTTTAGCCATGCATACCGGCAACCCGTCAAAGCCCAGTTCTTTTATCATCTTTAGACCCTCCCTTGCCTTTGGTGAATACTCCACATCATCAGCTCCATAAATTTCTTTGGCAATGGTCATAATTTTTTCTTCTGCCGGTATGTTCCAGTCATAAAGTGGTTTAAATCCGATTACACCGCTGTCAATTATATCCACCACCGCCTGGGCAATTTCTGTCATGCCCTCGCCGCCCCTTGCCCAGCAATCGCTGATAATGGCCTTCACATTGTGCTTTGCACATTCGCTGATGACAAATTCTGTTTCTTCTTTTGAATCTGCAGGGAACCGGTTAATGGCCACCACAGGAGTTAATCCGAATTTTTTGCAGTTCTCAATATGTTTTTCCAGGTTTTCAAAACCCTTCTTTACTTTATTAATATCAGGTGTGTTGTATTCTGTTTTCTTTGCCCCGCCGTGATGGCGCAGGGCTCTTATGGTGGCTACCAAAACCAATGCATCGGGCTTCAAACCGGAATAACCACATTTGATGTTCATGAATTTCTCTGCGCCAAGGTCGGCGCCAAAACCGGCTTCAGTGACCACATAATCCACCAAAGACAAACCCATCCTGGTGGCAATAATAGTGTTAGTTCCCTGTGCAATATTGGCAAATGGTCCGCCATGCAAAATAACAGGATTGCCTTCCAGTGTTTGCACCAGGTTGGGCTTGATGGCATCTTTCAGTAACAATGCCATGGCGCCCTGTGCATTCAGCTGCCGGGCAAAAACGGGTTTATTGTCTTTGCAAAAGCCCACCAGAATATTTCCCAGCCGCTCTTTCAAATCGTCCATATTCTTTGACATACACAGTATAGCCATCACTTCCGATGCCGGAGTGATATTAAATCCATCACTTCTCGGCATCCCATTGGCAGTGCCGCCCAAACCAATTACAATATTGCGCAACGACCGGTCATTCATGTCCATCACCCTCTTCCAAAGAACCGTTCGGGGGTCTATACCAAGGCCTCTTGTTTTGCTTTGTATATTATTATCAATTAATGCAGCCAGAAGATTATTTGCCTTTTCCACCGCATTAAAATCTCCGGTAAAATGCAGGTTGATGTCTTCCATTGGTATTACCTGTGCATGTCCGCCACCTGCGGCACCGCCTTTAATACCGAACACAGGTCCGAGTGACGGTTCTCTCAGCACCGCCATGGCTTTCTTTCCAATCTTATTCAAACCATCAGAAAGGCCAACCGAGGTCGTAGTCTTTCCTTCGCCGGCAGGTGTAGGACTTATGGCTGTAACTAAAATGAGTTTGCTCTTTTTGATTTTTTCTTCATCAATCAGTTTGAGTGGCAGCTTGGCCTTGTACTTGCCGTAGTATTCCAGGTCATCATTGGAAATACCTGTTCTGGCAGCAATTTCTTTGATGTGGCGGATGGGCGCAGCCTGCGCAATGGCCAGGTCGGGGTTGATGGTGTTTGACAAGCAGAATCGTTTTAGCCTCTCCCCAAACCCCTTTCCCGGGGAGAGGGGCTTAAAGTACTATGAGGCGGATTATAAAAATATTTATTCTTCTAATTTCTTCAGTTCATCAATGGAATTGATATTGGCAAATTCATTTCCGCGAAACCAGGGCGCATCATCAAAACTAATGTTTCTGGTTTTTAATCCCGCCAGTGCATCGGTTATTTTGAGCTGATTTTTCTCAATGCACTGTTTGATATGACTCAGGCAGTTTTTATCATAAACAGAACAAAGAGGCTCGGCCAGGCTATTGTGTTCCGTCAGCAGTACCTCTTCTTCACCACAGTTGTTTATGAGTTCCTGTAATAACTTTTCAGAAAGAAACGGCATATCACAGCCCAGCAACAAATTTTTTTGAGTAGGTGAATGTTTGAGACCTGTGTAAATTCCACCCAGCGGACCTTTTCCCTTTAATTCATCTTCAATACAAGGGAAGCCAAATTCTTTATAAGCAGGATTCGCAGATATAATAATTATATAGGTAGATACCTTATTTACTTCTTCAGTTACATACTCAACAAGCCGCTTATTCTTAAAAAACACCAATCCCTTGTCTTCTCCCATCCGGCTGCTTTTGCCCCCGGCGAGGATGATGGCGGTGATATCTTTTTGTACCGGCATTTGATTTTAATTGGCAGTTTTCGTGTACTCCACACCAACCTCCGCCCCCAGCTTCGCATTATGTTTTATCAAAGCAATATTGGTTTCAATGCTTTCGCCTTGGGTGTGGTCAGCAATATATTTCAGCAGGAAAGGAGTTACTTCTTTGCCGCTGATATTTTTCTCTTTGGCTGCTGCAAGTGCCAGTTGAATATCTTTTTCTATTTCATCAGCTGGTACTTCATATTCCTCCGGAACCGGGTTGGCTATTAACACTGAACCATTCAAACCTAATTGCCATTTAGTTTTCAGCATGGCGGCAATTTTTTGTGTTGTATCTAAACGCAATGGTGATTTAAACCCGCTTTTACCGGAATAGAAACCTGGAAACTCATCCTGTCCGTATGTTACTACCGGGATGCCTTTTGTTTCCAGATACTCCAGCGTTAGCCCGATATCCAGTATTGACTTTACCCCTGCTGAGACCACAGCAACAGATGTGTTTTCCATTTCAGTAAGGTCAGCAGAAATATCCATGCTGGTTTCTGCACCGCGGTGCACACCTCCGATTCCGCCGGTTACAAATATTTTTATTCCGGCCATTGATGCGATCCGCATGGTTGCCGCAACGGTGGTAGCGCCATACATTTTTTTGCTTATAACGTAGGGCAGGTCCCGCAGACTCACCTTCCACACATCCTTTTTCTTTCCCAACAACTCAATTTCATCTGCAGATAACCCAACGTGGCATTTGCCTTTCATAATGGCAATGGTGGCAGGAGTTGCTCCATTTTCTCTTATCACTTGTTCAACAGCCAGTGCTGTTTCTGCGTTTTTGGGATAGGGCATGCCATGGGCAATGATGGTGGATTCTAAAGCAACAACGGGTTTGTTGTTAGCTAGTGCTTCTTTTACTTCTTGATTTATTTCTAAAAATTCTTTCATCAGCGTTAAACTTACTTTTTTCTTGATAAAAAAGTAACAAAAAATCAAGGCAAATCCATTGCTCCGCTGGATTTGCCAGCCCACGCTGCCTTTTCCAGACTGGCGGGCCTTGTTTTCAACAGGCGTTTCAGATACCGTAAACGAATATCACAGACCCTGCTTCGTGTTATGCGAGACCCAAGAGGGCACTTTGTTCCGCCTTATATATTTCAAAGTAGATATTTGATTTTAAGCACGGCGGAACAAGGCGCTAAAAAAGTCATTTAATATGGGAAAAATGTTCGGGTGATAATTAATTTTTGAGTTCAGATTATAGCGAAGGTTCCAGCGCCTCTTTTTTTGATTGTAGACCACCTCAATTCTAAGCATAGCGGACATCAAAAAAAGCAGCGCCTTCAGGCACCACGAATATCACGCAGCGGAGTTTTCATCTTTACATTCCGAATCAATAAAGTTTTTTAACCTTTGAAACTCTTCGTGTGCGATGGTGGCAAAACGGGCGGAGCCATTCGTTTTGCCTGTCCTTTTCTTTGCCTCTTTCTTTTGGATAAGCCAAAGAAAGAGCAGTAAAAAATCAAGAGGGGTAATATTTTGATACCACCCCCAATAATTTCTCCTGGTTCAAATGTGTTGCGATGGCTCCATGCACCTGTAATATCTCTGCCGATAAAGTATGCGCCAGCTTCAGGCAATCCATATCATCTTTACCCAGATGCTTTCCCAAAATATAACCGGAAAGCGAACCATCACCGGCGCCCGTTACATCCACCACTTCTATCTCAGGCGCATGAAGGGTTATGGTTTTTTCTTTACTGTATAAAGCCGACCCATGTTTACCGTTGTGCAGCCAGATTTGTTTGACACCCCGGCTTAATAATTCATCCACCTGCTGTTGAGTGAAAAATGATTTTTCCGAACACATTACGGGCAGCTCATCTTCGTTGGGGGTTACCATATACAGCCCGGAAAGATTTACTTCTCTGAATTTTCTTGCAGGCGGCACAGATACAGGCTCTAAAATAAATGGTATGCCCGTTTCATTACAGAAAGTCAGCAGCCATTCTGCGGTATCCACATTAATGTTGGCATCCGCAAGAATATAAGAAGCCGTTTTCAGTAAATCAGCCTGTTTACCCAGGTGATGAGGGGTAATAAGATGTACAGCTGAGTTTGTTAAAAAAGCAGAGAACAACGAACCATCCACATTCAAAATGCCGGTGTATTTTCCGCTCAGCCCTTCTTTGGTTACAGAAGCATCCAGTTTTACCCCTGCATCTGTACATGTTTTTTTCAGCCAGTCGCCATCGCTGTCATTCCCAAATACACTAATAAGCTGTACAGGTACTCCCAGCAACGCCAGCTGATGGGCAATATTGCGGCTTACACCTCCGGCGGTTTTGGTTACCCTTGCATTGTTGGTGGTGGCCAGCAGCATTTCTTCAGTGGCATGAAAAAGTTCATCTACAAAGGCGGCGCCGATACAGATAACAGGTTTTGACATCCTGCAAATGTAATGTCTTACTCTTCTTTTTTCCTTACTATCAAATACCAGTCGTTATCCAGCGGCAGGTAGCCGTAGTCATAGCAATAAAAATAGGTCTTGCCGGTTTTTGTGGTATATATATGTGTAAGGTATTTGAACTGAAATCCCAGCCGCTGCAGTTTATCCCTGCTGGCTTTTGCCGTTTCCTCTCCTTCGGGTAAAATAGATTCCAGTACTTTCCTGTTTTTCAGCAATGCATTGTTGATATTTCGGACGAAGCTGCTGTGACTGCCTTTGGCTTTTTGCTGGTTATTGTAGTTATTCCGGCAATAATCATCGCAGAATTTCTTGTCAACCCTGCCTTTTAAAGGTTTACCGCAGGATAAACAGGTTTTGGCTTCAGATGCAGGCATAGCAAGGGTTTTAAGCGATGAAGGTAGGGGAAATTATTCGTGTGCAAACGCTTTTACCCGGTTAGCTTCGGGAAGAAACGACTAATCTCCGGCTAAGGCTTTTTATCGCCCACATCTTTGTATCGTCAATCGGTTATGACGTCGGCCGGATGACTGAGATAACAAAATTCTAAACCCGTTTCCGCAAAACACAAACACACGGAAGCACAAATTTTAAAGTTATGTACGCATTAAACAACAAAGTTCAACTGATCGGTAACCTGGGTAATGCCCCTGAAGTAAAAACGCTTGAAAGCGGTAAGAAGATGGCCCGTTTTTCCGTCGCCACCAGTGAAAACTACCGTAACGCAAAAGGCGAAAAAGTAAGTGAAACACAGTGGCACAACCTGGTTGCCTGGGGCAAGCTGGCCGAGATTGCCGAAAAATATCTGACCAAAGGAAAAGAAGTGGCCATTGAAGGCAAACTCATCAGCCGCAGTTATAATGACAAAGAAGGCAATAAAAAATATATCACCGAGATACAGGTGAATGAGCTGCTGATGCTGGGCGCAAAGAACAGCGATTAAAAGCTGATTGCAGTCATTGCAAAACCGCTCTCCTGTTGTGCAAAGGAGGGCGGTTTTGTTTTTAATTATTCACATTTATGGTAAATAAACTTGTTACATTCAAGTTTATTTATAACTTCATTTTATTACTTACTAACTCATTTATGGAAATATTAGCCACCCCTTATTTCCGCACCATCAGCCGGCATGGCGTGGGTGAAGTGCGGCGCAAACTCTCCAATGGTCAAAACCATTTTTTTGCCGCCCGTTCATTCAAACCGGGCGATGTGATTGCCGATTTTTCTGCAGGCACTATTTCTGCAGAGCCAACCTATCTTACGATTCAGGTTGGTACCCGCAGGCACATTACGCTGGATCCGGAGTTTCTGCAATACATCAATCATGACTGCGACCCCAATGTTTTTTTTAATACCACTGCCATGCAGGTGGTGGCTTTAAAACATATCAGCCCGGATGATGAAATGACCTTTTTCTATCCTTCAGCCGAATGGGAAATGGCCCACCCTTTTGATTGCTATTGTGGCAGTCCCAGATGTCTGGGTAAAATCAGGGGCGCTGCATATTTATCACCGATAGTGCAATCGCAATACCGGTTTACTGATTTTATACAACAACAACTGGCCAAACGGGCCTCAAGAAAAAAAGTAGCCTGATGGTAAAGAAGATTACTGAAGCGGTAAAATTACTGAGGCCCTATACCATTGGGGTACTGGCCCCCCATCTTGAGACAGATGACCCTAATCTGCAGCATTACTATGATTTTACTCATAGCAAGGAGGAATTCACCAAAGTGTTTGAAGAACTTAAGGCCAGCTGGAAATGGCAACCGGTTACAAAAGATAATTATAAAACCATCATTCATTCTATTGCCCAAAGCAAAAACGGGAAAACCCCCCTGATTTTAAACCTTTGCGACGGCGATGATGTAAACGGAGCCCCGGGGGTATCTGTCATTCATGAACTGGAAAAACGGGGACTTATATATACCGGCTCCGATGCTCACTTTTATAATATCACCACTTCCAAGATACCCATGAAGAAGTCCTTTGACAAAGCTGGTGTATCCACCGCTAACTGGAGGGTGATAACCGAAAAAAGGGGAACAACAAAGGGCATTGCAAAACGGATAGGCACCCCCATCATTATTAAACCGGCAGTATCGGGCGGCAGCATGGGAGTATCCATTAAGAATGTGGTAAACTCGGAAGAAGAACTGGCCACACGGGTACAGGAAATTTATAAAGGTTACCGCGGTTGGAACCTGTTGGCCGACGGGCTGTTTGTTGAACAGTTTATTACCGGTCCCGAATTCACCACTTTTATTACCGGTTCGGCAGATGATAAAAGAAACTGTGTTGTTTATGAACCCGTGGAACGGATATTTCATCCTTCCCTTCCCGAATCAGAAAGGTTCTTATCGTTCGACCGGCTATGGGAGATATATGAAGACGAAACCCCAATGCCGGATAATGGGAATTTTTACAATTACCGGAAAGTCGAAGGGCCGCTTGTTGCCGCCTTAAAGAAATTGAGTTTTGATGCCTACAAAGCCTGCGGCGGCAAAGGCTATACCCGGATTGATATCCGCCAGGATGCTGCCACCGGAAAATTATATGTGCTGGAAGTAAATGCCCAGTGCGGACTCAGTGAAGACGAAGACTACACTTCAATAGGAGCCATCATAAAAGCCTCGGATGTAAGTTATACGGAAGTAATAACAGAAATACTTAAAGATGCCTTGAGAAGAAGTGTGGTGAGGCTAACTGCTGTGAAAAAAGCCGGCGCAACCGCAACTAAAAGGCCCGTCACCGTTAAATAATAACCCTTTATTGTTATATTCAATTATTAAACAGAATTGCTGCGCATGAAAGTTTGTGTATTGCAACCGGACTACTCTCCCACCAGCGTGGATTACAAAAACTGGGACCCGCCGAGGGAGCTGGCCCCGCTGATTCCGGAACATGAAGTGTATAATGTATTTCTCAACAAGCTTACCACCTTCCGGCAACTGAAAGAACTCGGTAAACAGGGGTTTGACATATTTGTTAACCTCTGCGAAGGCTATCCCGAATGGGAGGTTCCCGGCGTGGATGTATGCTTTCACCTTGAACATTTAAACCTGCCATTTACTGGTCCCACCACCAAATTATATGATGTTCCCAAGGAACTGATGAAGTATATCGCCTATTGCGAAGGCATCACCACCCCCGGATTTGTGCTGGTAAAGGAAATGAAAGATCTGGATGAGGCGGTCAGGCATTTAAAGTTTCCCCTGTTTGTGAAGCCTGCCCATGCGGGCGACAGTCTTGGCGTGGATGAACACTCCCTGGTTCATAATAAAGAAGAATTAAAGGAAAAGATTGAAAGCATATTTGCAGAATATGCGCCATTGCTGGTGGAAGAATATATAGCAGGAAGGGAGTTTACCACACTGGTTGCCGGGAATCCCGATGGACATAGCTGCACTGTTTACCGCCCCATTGAGTATATTTTTCCCGAAGGAAAAGAATTTAAAACCTATTCTTTAAAAACGTCTGAACTGCATCCTGATAGCAATGTACCCTGTACCGATGAGGAGGTTGATAAAAAAATAAGGTCAATAGCCGAAAAAATGTTTAAAGCGGTAAGCGCAGTGGGCTACGGCCGGCTTGATTTCAGGGTAACAGATAAAAAAGAAGTTTATTTCCTGGAAATGAATTTGACCTGTTCTGTTTTTTATAAAGACGGGTACGAAGGTTCTGCTGATTTTATTTTGAAGTACGATGGCATCGGCCAGGCGGGATTTTTAAGACATATCATTGCTGAAGGATTAGAGAGGTACAAAAGAAAAATCAAGCCCTATGAAATGAAGGGCAATGCCATCGCCGGTTACGGCATCTATGCCACAAAAGACATCAGGGAAGGCGAGATAATATTTAAAGGCGAAGGGGAAGCGCAGCGGGTCATTACAAAACGATACGTAGATAAAAACTGGAATGAGGAAGAGAAATTGCATTTCCGCCGCTATGCCTACCCGGTAAGCGAAGAACTTTTTATTCTTTGGGATGATGACCCGGCTGAATGGGCGCCTCAGAACCATAGCTGCGATCCGAATTCGAGGTTTGACGGGCTGAATATTGTAGCAATGAAAAATATTTCAAAGGGGGAAGAACTTACCCTGGATTATGCAGAGTTTCTGGACGAAAATATGGAGCCCTTTCAGTGCCGGTGCGGGGCTAAGAATTGCAGGGGGCTGATACTGGGAATAAAAAACAACACCTTAACACAAAGGGAAAATTTAATAAAATCACCAAATCCTGTTTTCCCATAATTTAATCACCTCCCCATAAACACCATGAGAATCTGCACATCGCTTGGGTTAATGCCGGAGATGCGGCTGGCCTGGCCCAGGGTGCGGGGTTTAATACGGGTTAGCTTTTCCCTTGCCTCATTACCCAGAGAAGCTATTTTCTTATAATCAAAAGCTTCGGGTATTTCCAGTTCCTCCAGCCGGCTCATCCGCTGCACCAATTCTTTCTCTTTTTCGATATAGACATCATATTTTACCTGTATGGCAGCCTGCTCAATGGCTTCTTTGGTAAATGGGGATAACGCTTCTTTTAGTTTGGGTAATTCTTCAGCAAGATCTGGCAGCTCTACAGACGGGCGCAGTAATATTTTTTCCACTTTTTGTTTTTCAGAAATTTTTGCAGCGCCAATTTTTTCAAACCAGGCATTGATTTCTTCCGGCTCTACAGACATTTCGCTGAGAACGGTTTTAATCTTCTCTACAGATTCCCTTTTCTCAATCACTTTATCCATTCTTTCCTGCGATGCAAGACCAAGCCTGTAGCTTAATTCTGTTAATCGCAAGTCGGCATTATCCTGCCGCAGCAATGTTCTGAACTCAGCCCTTGAAGTAAACATCCGGTAAGGCTCCTGCGTCCCTTTGCTGATCAAATCATCAATCAGAACCCCGATATAGGCATCACTTCTTTTCAATGCTACCTCTTCAAGCCCCCTTGCTTTTTGATGCGCATTGATTCCCGCCATCAATCCCTGGCAGGCAGCTTCTTCATAACCGGTGGTTCCGTTTATTTGTCCTGCAAAAAATAAATTTTGAACCGGCTTTGTTTCCAGCGAATATTTTAACTGAGTTGGAGGGAAAAAATCGTATTCTATCGCATAGCCCGGACGGAACATTTTTACATTCTCAAATCCCTCTATACTACGAAGAGCTTCGTATTGAATTTCTTCCGGTAATGATGTGGAGAAGCCGTTTACATATACCTCAACCGTATTCCAGCCTTCCGGTTCAATGAAAAGCTGGTGCCGCTCTCTTTCTGCAAACCGGTTGATCTTGTCTTCAATACTTGGGCAGTACCTCGGCCCTACCCCATCAATTCTGCCGGCAAACATGGGACTTCGGTCGAAGCCGCTTTTCAGAATATCATGAACCGTTTGATTGGTATATGTTATCCAGCAACTTCTTTGCTGCTTTGGCTTTTCAGTTTCCAGGAAAGAAAACCCTACCAATTCATCATCACCCGGTTGTTCTTCCATTTTTGAATAGTCCAGGCTGCGGCCATCAATTCTGGGCGGTGTTCCGGTTTTCAGCCGGTCGCTTTCAAATCCCAAAGAAACCAGTTGCTCAGTTATACCAGTGGCAGCTTTTTCCGCCATTCTCCCTCCCCCAAAATTCTTTTCTCCTATATGTACAATCCCATTCAGAAATGTTCCATTGGTAAGCACTACTGATTTAGCCTTTATTTCATGTCCAAGCCCGGTAACTACCCCATAGCAACGACCGTTTTTTACCAATAAACCTTTTACCATGTCCTGATAAAAATCAAGATTAGAAGTACTCTCCAGCATCTCCCGCCATTTCAGATGAAACAGCATCCGGTCATTTTGGGCCCGGGGACTCCACATAGCCGGGCCCTTGCTCCGGTTCAGCATCCTGAACTGGATAGTGGATAAGTCAGTCACAATTCCGGAATACCCGCCCATTGCATCTATTTCCCTCACAATTTGGCCCTTGGCAATACCGCCCATAGCCGGATTGCAGCTCATTTGGGCAATAGTCTGCATATTCATGGTTACCAATAAAGTACGGGAACCAAGATTGGCTGCAGCGGCCGCGGCTTCACAACCAGCATGGCCGGCCCCTACCACAATTACATCATATTCAGGAAACATGGGGCGCAAAGATAGTCAACAGATAAAGTTGTTTGAAAAGAGGAAAACAAAAATGTTTCACGGGAAATGTGGAACTGTTTCGGGATGAAACATTTTTTTCATGTGGAACGTTGCATAATATATTGATTTAGAAACAAATATTCTTTATTCGACATTTTCTTTTTTTCTTCCTTTGTTTTATCCTTATAACCACACAAATGCAAAACCCCATGAAAAATAACCCGGTGAATTTCAGATTTAAATGATACTCCCATGTTTTTAGCGTTTTCTCTAACCCTGTCAATGCTGATATATACTTCAGCCTGAATTTGTTCAGATTCGGAGAGATCAAATGTGATGATATCCGTATAGAAATTATGGTGAAGAAATTGCCGGTTTATAGCGAGCAGCTTATTATCTGAGCAGAAAATAAAATTTAAAACCCCGAGTTCTTTACCTTCCCTTTTGAAGATTGACTCAATAAAGCTCTTCAGTCTCCTCCGGCTCCCAAGAGAGAAATTACTTCGCTCAAAAAAGAAACAAACTTTTGATAATGAGGCCATAATTTCAAAATTCGTAAAGAAATCCCACTCAACAAGGGTAGCTTTGCTTTACAATTTTTATTTTCTGATGATTGTCAGGCTATCAGCGCTAAAACCCGGACAGGAGGGGATTATTAAAGAATTCAATAATAATGAGATTTATATCAAATTAATGGAGATGGGTTGTGTGCCAGGAGAGAGGATCTTATTGGAGCAGGTGGCTCCTCTTGGAGATCCGATATCAGTAAATGTGGCCGGATACCATTTAAGCTTAAGGCTGAATGAGGCTGAACATATTCTTGTTGAATTAATGTATTGATTTTCAATGTTTTAAAATGAAAATCGGGCTTTATTTTGGGTCCTTTAACCCGGTTCATGTGGCCCACCTTATTATTGCCAATCATGTTTTAAATGAAACAAACATTGAACAAATCTGGTTCATTGTCTCCCCGCAGAATCCGTTTAAAAAGGAAAATTCATTGCTTAATGAATATCACCGCCTTCACCTGGTAAGACTGGCAACGGAGGAAGATAACCGCATAAAAGCAACAGATATAGAATTTGGGTTGCCGAAACCGTCTTATTCGGCATCCACATTGGTCTACCTCACTGAAAAATATCCAGAACATGAATTTTGCCTGATCCTGGGCAGCGATAGTTTTCAGAACCTGCATAAATGGAAGAATGCGGAATATATTATCAGGAATTATCCGGTTTATGTCTACAAAAGGCCCGGATTTGATATTGACAACAGGATGGGCGCCCGGCTTACAATTTTGGATGCACCGCTGCTCCAATTATCGGCTACTCAGATCCGTAAGTATATCCGGGAGGGGAAATCGGTTCGTTACATGGTTCCCGATAAAGTGCTGGAGGAAATAGAACGGGGCGGGTATTACAAAAAATAAAAAAGATCAGAATACAAACCCGAGCAAAAGACAGCCCAGTACAATAAATGGTGGCGGAAGTTTTGTGAAATGAAGTAACAGGAATGTACCAGTAAATACTCCGATGTTTACAAGGCTAACTGTTTTGAAATCCCCGAATGAGATATCTTGCATGATATAAAATGTAGAGGCCAGCATAATGCCGACCACTACCGCATTTATTCCCTCAAGAGAACGATACACTGCAGCATATTTACGCAGGTTGTTCCAGATAGGAAAAAAGAACAGCACCAGCAGGGCGCTCGGCAGAAATATGGCAACCATCCCGATAAGGCAACCTGCTGCCTGCATTGCAGTTCCCATATCTTTTAAAGCCATTCCGCCGACAAAAGAGGCAATGGCAAAAACGGGCCCGGGCATGGCCCTGATTATTCCCATACCCGTGTACATATCCTGCTCATCAATTTGTATGGCATCTTTGTTTTTATCCTTTGATTTTAGCATTTCAGGTCTTACACTCCACTGTTCATACATCATGGGGATGAGCACCTGACCTCCTCCAAAAACAAGACTGCCCATGCGGTAAGTATTTTCAAAAAGATTAATAGGCCTTCTGTCGGGCCACTGGTCTATGCGGGCCCTTTCACTCAATACGGCCGCAATAATGAAAATGATCCCGAAGAGCCAGAAATTCCACCACTTGATTTTTCTTGGTTTTTGTTCTGTTTGCGGAATACGTTTACGGCTGAAGTTGGTGGCAATGCCGGCAGATAATATCAATGCCGGAATTACCCATGGCTGACCAAACAGGAAATACGTGACCAGTGTACCAGCAATCAATATCACCCATGTAATTGTATTTTTGATAGCCGCAGGGAAAGCAGCCGCGGTAGCATAGGCCAAAAATCCTGCTGCCATCGGAGGAATAAATTTGAAAATATCCGTCCCCAGCTGCCGCTTATCAATATACCCCAAAAGGAAAGACAACGCCCCCATTAAAATACTGGCTGGCAAAATCCAGATAATAAGAGTGATGACAGCCAACGGAACCCCGCCTCTTTTATAGCCGATAAGCGTAAGGGTTTGAGTGGAAGATGCTCCGGGCAGCAACTGGCAAAAGGCATTATATTCCATCAGCTCTTCCTTTGTTACATACGGCCGGTTATGAACAAAATTTTTCATCATCATGCCGATATGCGCCTGCGGCCCCCCAAATGCGGTAATGCTGTGCAGGAACACTGTTCTTAAAAAGGGGATATGACGCAGCATCTGCATTGGGTTAAAAATAAATAAAATCAATTAAGATGGCCTTGATAACAGACAAAGCGCCAATTGCAGTATATTCATCTGAAAAATTACAATGGTTAAATATGGATTCCTTTTTACAGCAGGGGTTGTTTCGCTTCAGCTATTTGCACAAAACGAGACGGAAAAACTAAAGGCTAAAACATTTGCGGCAGCGGAAAATATAGAAGCAAAGTGTATTGAATGGCGGCGGGATTTCCACCAAAACCCGGAATTGGGCAACCGGGAGTTCAGAACATCAAAAATCGTAGCTGATCATCTCCGGAAACTGGGAATTGAAACAAGAGAAAATGTGGCTAAAACGGGGGTGGTAGGTATCCTGCGGGGAAACAAACCCGGTCCCTGTATTGCTTTACGGGCCGATATGGATGCCCTGCCCATAACCGAAAGGGTGAACATTTCTTTTGCGTCGAAGCAAAAAGCAACATATAACGGACAGCAGGTAGGAGTGATGCATGCCTGCGGTCATGATGCACATACGGCTATGCTGATGAGTGTTGCAGAAATACTTGCCGGAATGAAAAATGATTTAAAAGGTACGGTAAAATTCATTTTTCAGCCAGCTGAAGAAGGCCCCCCGGAAGGAGAAGAGGGCGGGGCCCCGCTGATGCTAAAGGAAGGGGTGATGGATAATCCCAAAGTGGACGCCATTTTCGGACTGCACATTGAATCAGACATACCGGCCGGAACGATTGAATACAAATCAGGAGCTTTTATGGCAGCTGCTGACTGGTTCAGCATCAGGGTAAAAGGAAAGGGAAGCCACGGATCACAGCCCTGGAAAGGAGTGGACCCCATACAGGTATCCGCACAAATCATTGAGGGCTTGCAAAATATAGTTAGCAGGCAGATGGAGCTTACCAAAGCGCCGGTGGTGATAACAGTCGGGAAAATACACGGTGGTGTTCGCCAGAACATCATTCCAGAAGAATGCCGGATGGATGGCACCATCCGCACATTAGACAGCAAAATGCAAACAGAGGTACATGACAGGATCAGGCTTACTGCCCAAAAAATTGCCGAGGCCAATGGCGCCACGGCAGAAGTAAGCTTTGACACGGGAACCCTGGTGACTTATAATACCCCTGAGCTTGTAAAAAAAATGCTGCTTTCGCTTGAATCAGCCACCGGCGCCGGTAAAATAAAAGAAAGAGAATGGGTAACCGGCGCTGAAGATTTTTCCTATTACGGCACAAAGGCCCCGGCTTTCTTTTTTTACCTCGGGGGTATGACGCCGGGTAAAGACCCGAAAACTGCGCCACCACACCATACGGCTGATTTTTTAATTGATGAAAGCGGCATGAAAACAGGCATCAGGGCCTTTTGCAGCCTGGTGATTGATTATATGAACCGCTGATGGAATGATTAAAATGATTTTAATGATGCGATGGACGTTATTGTATTTGACTATTGTGTTTCTTCCGGGGCTTGTATCAGCGCAAAAGACTGATAAAAAACTGGAGGCAAAACTGCAGGAAGCTATCAGCGGATATAAAGGTGATATCGGCGTCTATGTAAAAAATCTGAGGACCGGAAAAACGGTTGCCATTAATGCCGATACCATTTTTCCCACAGCCAGTATTGTAAAAGTGCCGATACTGGTGGGCATTATGGACAAAATAGAAAAAGGAGAGCTTAATTATGATTCATCGCTGACTTATAAGGATTCATTGCTGTATGCCGGTTCGGATATTCTCGGTTCATTTAAAACAGATGAAAAGATTTTGCTGAAAAAAGTCATTATGCTGATGCTGACTACCAGCGATAATACCGCCAGCCTCTGGCTGCAAAGCCTGGCAGGCGGAGGGGTGCGTATAAACGAAATAATGAACGGACTGGGATTAAAAGATACAAGAGTGAACTCCAGAACACCCGGAAGGGAAGATTACCGGGCCAAATACCAGTGGGGGCAAACTACACCGGGAGAAATGGGTACTCTGTTTGAAAAAATTTATCGCAGTGAGGTTTTCTCCGCCACAGCCTGCGAAAGAATGATGCGTTGCCTGGGCCGCAATTACTGGGACGAAAACGAAGCCATTTCGCAAATACCGCCTACCATTGAAGTATTCAGCAAGAACGGTTGTGTGAATGCCAGCCGCAGTGAGGCTATTATTGTGAATGCGCCCAAGAACCCATACGTATTTTGCATCTTTACCAAGAACAATAAAGACCAGCGCTGGGTGCATGATAATGAGGCGTGGGCCTTGGCGAGAAAATTATCGAAGATGTTGTGGGAGTATTATGGTACAAACTGATCATTTAAACACCTGATACACCACCCAACTCATCACCCAGGCCAAACCCGTCATATACACCAATTGAATCATGGGCCACTTCCAGCTCCGGGTCTCCCGTTTTACTACGGCCAGAGTGCTCATGCATTGCATAGCCAATACATAGAATATCATCAGGGATAAACCGGTGGCCAGGTTAAATACCGGCTTACCATCGGTCCGCACAGCTGCTTTCATTTTTTCTTTTAGCAATAAGCTACCCTCATCTTCATCCCCCACACTATACAAAGTGGCCATGGTGCCAACAAATACTTCTCTGGCCGCAAAAGAAGTGATGAGGGCAATCCCAATTTTCCAGTCGAAGCCCAGCGGCTCAATGGCAGGTTCCAATGTTTTGCCCATTATACCTGCATATGAGCTTTCCAGCTTTTCAGCCTGCATATCCTGGTTGAGCTTTTTCATATCGGTACCGGGTCCTGTTTTGAGCAATGCGTATTTTTCTTCCACTTTCTTCATCGTGTTACCAGGCCCAAAAGAACTAAGGGCCCACAGCACAAGGCTGATGATCATGATAATCTTTCCGGCATCAAATACAAAAATTCTGGCCTTGTTCACCATGGTGGTCAGCACATTGCTCCACCTGGGCGGCCGGTAAGTAGGAAGTTCAAGAATGAAAAAACTTTTCTCTTTGATTTTAATCAACCATTTGGCCACATAGGATACTACCAGCGCCATCAGCAGCCCCAGCAGGTACAAACCCATCATCACCAGGCCCTGCACTCCTAAAAATCCAAATATATATGTTTGTGGTATTACCAGCCCGATAAGGATGGTATAAACCGGCAGCCTTGCCGAACAGCTCATCAGCGGAGTTATCAGTATCGTCAGCAACCTCTCTTTCCGGTTTTCAATTCCCCTTGCACTCATAATGGCAGGTACCGCACAGGCAAATCCGCTGATCATGGGCATCACACTTTTGCCATTAAGGCCAACGCTCCGCATCAGGCGGTCTGACAAAAAACTGATCCGGGCCATGTAACCGGAATCTTCCAGCAAAGTGATAAGCCCGAACAATATCATGATCTGTGGTACAAATACCAGTATACCGCTCAGCCCGGCGATTACACCATTAATTAAAAGATCTGTCCACCGGTTGTCGGGCAATGAATAGGATAATGACCGGCTCAGTTTTGCAAAACCAAGATCAATCCAGTCCATGGGGTACTGGGCCAGCCAGAAAACACTTTGAAATAATAAAAACAAAACCCCCAGTAAAATCAGGTATCCCCAGCGGCGGTGCAGCAGCAGATTGTCAAGCTTTTCAGTAAACAGGGTTTTTTGAAGCGGGTCGGGTTCGGATACAGCCTGCTGCATGATATGTTTGATGCGGCTGTAACGCTGCAATATTTCTTCTGCCTGCGTTTTGGTGGGGTTGAATTGGTTCCTGATTTCAATGTTCTCAATTGTATCCTGCATGGAAGGAGAAAGATCAAACGACTCATGATTGATGAGGAAATGAATGGCGGCATAATCGCTTAGCCCGGGAAAATGCTGCTTCACTTCATCAATGGATGCTTCGGCGAATGCTTTGTTGTCAATAAAATCACGGGCAGGCGACTGGTACAGTTGATGCGAGGTCTGTTCAATTGCCTTTTTTAGCTGGACGATACCTTTGTTTTTTCTTGGATTTACTGACACTACCGGCACACCCAGTTCCCTCTCCAGCGCTGCAATGTCAATTTTGATCCCTTTGCGCCTTGCCATGTCCATCATGGTCAGGGCAATCACAACCGGTATTTTCAGATCAATGATCTGGGTGCAGAAAAGCAGGTTTCTTTTCAGGTTGCTGGCATCGGCCACCACCACCACCACATCGGCTTTAATTTCCTTATCCTGGTTCAGCAGCACCCGGTAGCTCACCCATTCATCCATCCGGCGGGGATAAAGACTGTAAGTGCCCGGCAGGTCAATCACCTCAGCGGTAACGAAAGCCGACAGCATAGTACTCCCTGTTTTTTTATCAACCGTAACCCCCGGAAAATTGCCCACTTTCTGGTTAAGGCCTGTAAGACAATTAAACAGGGATGATTTTCCGCTGTTGGGGTTACCTACAAGGGCAATATGCCGCGTCTTATTTTTCACTTGATAACCCGCAAAAGTAAAGCTGCCTTTTTGAACCACCTTACGAATTGCGGTGTTTGGGCTGCGTTTAAGGGAAAATGATGACTAAAATATATCACACCGATGATATAAATAATGTAACTTCAACATATCATAATGATTTTTTATTACGACTTTGACTAAATTTATTCTTGGATTTAATTTCATACACATAAAATTATAATTGTATGGTTTTCTTAAGTATTTGGCTTGTAATGTTTTTTATAACAGATTATTTACTTGGCTGGGGATTGAGCAATTCAAAATACAAATTGGCTGCTTATACCAGCGCTTTCAAAAAAGGTGGCAACAATGCTGGGATTTTAACATCTTATTTAATTGTAATTATGATTAGCTGCTTTTTGGCATTTGTAATTAGGCTGCTATATGACGTATTTTATGCCTAATCGGGCAGAATTAATCTTTATCGAATTATTCAATCCTGATTTATAAAAAAGTATTTCAAATAAATCAGTTAAATAAATAAGACATATTTTTAAAATCCCAGACTAATTCGTTCGAACTCAGTCCAGCAAAGGGCACTTTGTTGAACTGAAGCCGATTCTTTGATGATTCGGCTTTTTTATTTTTCGATGAATCGCCCGCCAGCAAAGGGATTGCTTCAACTAAACTGTTTGCTCGCAGAGTTCGAACCCACAATCAGGTATCCGGCAGCACAAGGTTTTGGACACTAATGGAAAAATTCATGAAGAAATGCTGGATAACCCAGCAAAGATCAATAGCAGCAGATCCCAACCTTCTTACCGGCACACCCCTGTCCCATGCTTCCAGTTTATGTTCATAAAAGCCATCAAACCTGCCAGATAGGAAAGAACATACCAATTACAAAAAAAATTGCCGGATGGAATGGGTTCGGTAATTTGGTCAATAATAAGCGGGTGGAAGCTGTGAGATCAGATCATATTCAATTCATTTTATGAATTTACTGATCATAGGCATATTCGTAATCGGCTATGCTGCAATTGCACTTGAGCATCCTATAAAAATTAATAAAACAGCCAGCGCCCTGCTAACTGGAGTATTATGCTGGGTAGTTTATATTATGAGCAGCCCCGATGCCGGCGATATTACAGAAAAACTAACGGATCATTTAGGAGAAATATCCGGCATATTGTTTTTCCTGTTGGGCGCAATGACCATAGTGGAGTTGGTTGATGCCCATGACGGCTTTCATGCCATTACCAGCAAGATCAAAACAAAGGATCTTCGTAAGCTGCTATGGATAATCAGTATTGTCACTTTTTTTCTTTCTGCTGTTCTTGACAATTTAACCACAACCATCGTTATGGTCTCTTTGCTGAGAAAACTGATTGGGAATAAAAAGACAAGAATGTTTTTTGTGGGAATGGTAGTGCTGGCAGCCAATGCCGGTGGGGCATGGACCCCGATTGGTGATGTAACCACAACCATGTTGTGGATAGGAGGACAAATCAACACTGGAAACGTCATGGCGAATTTGATATTGCCCAGTTTGACCTGCCTGGTTATTCCTCTTGTTTTTTTGTCTTTTTCATTGAAAGGGGAAGCAGAACAGCCTGCTATTGCAAAAAATAAAGATTCAGACAATACAACCCCTTTTGAAAGAAATTTAATTTTAACATTGGGAATTGGCGCATTGGTGTTTGTTCCCGTTTTTAAAACCATTACACACCTGCCCCCCTACATGGGAATGTTATTCGGTCTGGGCATACTTTGGATAGTCACAGAGATCATTCACAAAAAAAAGAATGCAACCGACAAAGATTCATTCTCTGTCGTTCAGGCATTGCGTAAAGCCGATGTGCCGAGTGTATTATTTTTTCTGGGTATACTGATAGCGATCTCGGCATTGGAGTCCACACATATGTTATCCGACCTGGCGTCTGCAATGGATGAGCATATTGGGAACATAAAGATTATCACTATCGCAATAGGATTGTTGTCATCCATCATAGACAACGTTCCGTTGGTGGCTGCCGCAATGGGCATGTATGATATGAGTATCTATCCTCCCGATCATTATTTCTGGACTTTTTTGGCGTATTGTGCGGGAACAGGAGGAAGCTGTCTTATCATTGGCTCGGCGGCTGGTGTGGCTGCCATGGGCATGGAAAAAATAGATTTTATCTGGTATATGAAAAAGATCGGCTGGCTGGCATTGGTGGGATACCTTGCCGGGGCCGCGGTTTTTTTGTTACAACTTTCCCTGTTTAATTCTTAGTTCGATCAGGATGTTGTAAATTTAAATATGAAAATTTTCATCGCATCTGTTATTCTTTTGGCGATCGCCTTTGCGGGTATTGCTTTAAAAATTTTGGTGAAAAAGGATGGAAAGTTTGCTGGTACATGCAGCAGCAACAATCCTTTGCTGCAAAACGAGAGCGGTTCCTGTGGTATTTGCGGGGCAAGACCTGATGAAAAATGTAAATCCTAATTGAATTCCTTTATTAAATTTAATAATGATTCAGAAGCAAATGTTTTCGTGCTTCCTTTTTCATCATAAATAAAATAAACCTCCAGTTTTAGATCTTTATTGTCTTCTACAAATTTTTTTGCTCTTTCCAACCCCATGATCATAAAGGATGTGGCATAAGCATCGGCCGTAATGCCGTCATCAGCAATTACGGTGGCGCTTAATAAATTCTGCCGGGCAGGGTAGCCGTTTCCCGGGTCAATGATGTGAGAAAATTTTTGACCATCTTCTTCATAAAACTTTCTATAATTTCCCGAGGTGGCCATTGCTTTGTTATTCAGGTTGATTACTGCTTTTAGTTTTCTTTCTTCTAAGGCTTTTTCATCAGGCAGGTCTATACCAACTTTCCAGGCTTCCGAATTCTTTCTCCCCTTTGCTTTCACCTCGCCGCCCAGCTCAACCAAATAGTTTTTAATTCCCTTATTTTCAAGATAACCGGCTAAAACATCCACGGTATATCCCTGGGCGATCGCATTAAAGTCCAGCATGATTTGCGGCTTCTCTTTTATTATTTTATTTCCTTCAAGCTTTAGCATTTTGTAACCAACATACTGAAGCAGGCTGTCAATCATGCTGCTGTCAACTTTTGCTTTTTTTGCAAAACCAAATCCCCAGGCATTTACAACCGGCCCCACCGTAACATCAAAAAGCCCATTGGTTTTTTCAGAAACTTCCATTGCTTTTCTGAACACATCTATAAAATACTGGTCAACCAAAACATTGCTGTCGTTATTATTGATCCTGGAAATAAATGATGCGGGCAGCCAAGTTGACATTGATGAATCAATTTCAAGCAACAATGAATCAATGTCCTTTTTGTAATTAACATTGTCAGAAGACAACCAGGATATATGATAAGTGGTGCCTTGTGCTTTTCCCTCTATTTTTAATAAGTGGTTTTTATCAGATTTACATGCTGTAAAAAAAAGAATGAACAATAAAACCGGGGAAAAAAAATTCTTCATACCGCTAAAATTAACCACCAAAATCATCAAAGGCAATATTATCCCGGGGCACACCTAGTTCATCAAGCATTTCAAAAACGGCTGCATTCATCAATGGGGGGCCGCAAAGGTAGTATTCAACCCCTTCCGGCTCGGGATGGTTTTTCAGATAGTTTTCGAATAATACATTATGAATAAACCCGGTATATCCCGTCCAATTATCTTCTGGAAGTGGTTCGGACAGTGCAATATTATATTTGAAATTCGGAAACTCTTTTTCAATCGCTGTAAAATGTTCTGTATAAAAAATTTCCCGAAGCGATCTGCCGCCATACCAATATGTAATTTTTCTGTTTCTTTCTTTTTTGGTGTGAAATAAATGAAACAGGTGAGAACGCAAAGGAGCCATGCCTGCTCCGCCGCCGATATAGATCATTTCTTTTTGCGTGTCTTTAATGTGGAAATCACCGAATGGCCCCGCCATGGTTACTTTGTCTCCGGGCTTTAGTGAAAAAACATACGAAGAACAAATGCCGGGATTCACATTCATAAACCCTCCTGTTTTTCTGTTGAACGGCGGGGTGGCAAGCCGGATATTCAGCATGATGATATTTCCTTCGGCAGGATGATTAGCCATAGAATAAGCCCGGAAAACCGGTTCAGGGTTTTTCATTTTCAGATCCCATATCTTATACTTGTCATAATCATCATGAAACTTCTTGTCAATTTTATACAACTCGTTTTTAAAATCAATTTCACAAACCGGCACATCCAGCTGAATATAACAGCCTGATTCAAATTCCAAAAATTCTCCTTCGGGTAATTTAACAACCAGCTCTTTGATATAGGTGGCAACATTATCATTTGAAACAACTTCACATTCCCATTTCCTGATTCCCAGAACTTCTTCAGGAATGTTAATCACCATGTCCTGTTTCACTTTTACCTGGCAACCTAGCCGCCAGTGCGATTGTTGTTCCTTTCTTGTAAAATAGGGAACCTCAGTGGTCAGAATTTCTCCGCCTCCTGATAATACCTGGCATTTGCACAAAGCACAAGTGCCGCCACCTCCACAGGCAGATGGTAAAAATATTTTTTTATTGGAAAGAGTGGTAAGCAGGGTAGAACCCGCTTCTGTTTCCAGTACTTCTTTCCCGTTAAGAGTAATTTTTACCAGGCCCGATGGAGTAAGTTTAGATTTGGCAAAAAGGATTATATACACCAGCAACAGGTTGAATCCAAAAAATACAGCCACACCGGTAATAATCGTTGTCATATCAAGCGTCAAAAAAATCATTCTGTATTCTGTTAAACATTTAAATCACAATTCCCATAAAACTCATAAAGGCAATTGCCATTAATCCTGTTATAATAAAAGTAATGCCCAGCCCCCTTAGTGGTGCCGGGATATTTGAATAGCGGATTTTTTCACGGATAGCTGATAGGGCTACGATTGCCAGGAACCAACCTACCCCCGAACCAAATCCAAAAACAGTTGCTTCACCAAGGGTTGCATATTCTCTTTCCTGCATAAATAAAGCGCCGCCGAGGATAGAACAGTTTACTGCAATGAGGGGTAAGAATATACCCAGGGTTTGATATAATGCCGGGGCATATTTTTCAACTACCATCTCTACCAGCTGAGTAATAGAAGCAATGGTGGCGATGTACATGATAAAACTTAAAAAACTTAAATCAACTGTAGCAAAGCCGGGTGATAACCAGGCAAGGGCCCCGGCTTTTAATACATAGTTCTCCAGCATATAACAAACGGGCACTGAAACGGCTAATACAAATATTACAGCCACACCCAATCCTACAGCGCTTTTTACTGTTTTTGATATGGCTAAGTAGGAACACATGCCCAGGAAATAAGCAAAGATCATGTTCTCGATAAAAACAGATTTGATAAATGTATTGACGTAGTCCATAAAAAATAATTTATTTAGACTCAATTAATTTTCTGTTCCTGCTTCGTTGTATCCAAATAATAACACCTACAACAATTAGCGCCATTGGTGGCATAATGACCAGGCTGTTATTAAAATAACCCATTTTATAAACTGATTCCGGAATAATACGGGTGCCCATCAGTTCTCCGGAACCAAACAGTTCTCTTACAATCGAAACAATTATCAGTATCAATCCATAACCCAATCCATTACCAATGCCATCTAAAAAAGAGGGCCAGGGCTTATTAGACATGGCATAAGCTTCAAGCCGGCCCATGATGATGCAGTTGGTTATGATCAATCCCACAAAAACGGAAAGTTGTTTACTTACATCAAATACAAAAGCTTTTAAAAACTGATCAACGATAATAACCATGCCGGCAACTACCGTTAACTGAACAATGATACGTATCCGGTTAGGAATACTATTTCTGATAATGGAAATAATAAGGTTTGAGAATGCACATACCACCACAACTGAAATGGCCATAACTATGGATGGTTTCATTTTAACCGTAACCGCCAGGGCGGAGCAGATGCCCAATACCTGTACGGTGATCGGGTTGTTATCATTCAGCGGATCATATATCAGCTTCCTGTTCTTAGCAGAAAACAAACCCTCGCCGGGTGCTTTCGTTTTTACAGGAGTTGTGACTGTGCCTGTACTCATAACTTCTGATTTATAATTCAAAAAACAAAAACGCTTATTGCTTTGCTTTTTTAAAATATGGAATATAATTACCCAGTGTTCTTTCGAGCATTTCTGTTACACCATCGCTGGTTACCGTTGCTCCCGAAACAGCATCCACACCGTAGGGATTTGATGGATCAGTTCCCCCTTTGATCACTTTTACGGAAACAAATTTTCCGGATTCATCAAAAATTTTCTTACCGGTAAATTCATTCTGAAATTTTTCTGTTTCAATTTCTGCCCCCAGTCCCGGTGTTTCGCTTTTATGCCCAAAACTTACTCCATAAACAGTGTTCATATCTCCTTCCAAAGCGATATACCCCCAAATGGGCCCCCATAGCCCTTTTCCCCGAACCGGGATTATAAAAAGGGATTTTCCTTCTTTGCTGCATACGAACAACGGGAAAAGCTGCTTGTCCTGGTTTCTGGTTTTTGCTTTATCCATTTCTTTTTTCAGGTCTATATCAAAGGCTTTTGTACTGCCGCTTACCTCTTCCCCTTTATTGTTCAAAACAACCTGTTTGATAATATATTTTTCAAAAAGTTTTTCTGCATCTTTAAATTTTGCATCAATCGAAACACTGGTTAATATATTCCTCATTTTTTCTATCCGGATATTTTTTGCCTGGTATGGAGCAAGGGTGATTGCTGTAACAGATAACATAATAGCAATGACAACCACCATGCCGGAGGAAAAAAGAAATGTGGCTTTATTACTGTCTTTATGCATTCTTGCTGGCTTTTGCCCGTTTAAGTCTTCGTTTAATATTAGAAGCAACTACATAATGGTCAATCAGCGGCGCCATTACATTCATAAATAATATGGCCAGCATCATCCCCTCGGGATAAGCCGGGTTAAACACCCTGAACAAAATGGCAAACACTCCAACTAAAAAACCATAAATATATTTTCCCCTGGTGGTTTGTGCTGCTGTAACCGGATCAGTTGCCATAAAAATGGCTCCAAATGCAAAGCCACCCAAAACAAGGTGGTGCAGGGGGGTGATCTGCATTAGTGTGTTCAATCCAAAAAGATTGAAAATAAGTGCCATTACATACCCGCCAACAAAAACAGAAAGCATGATCCGCCAGCTTCCGATGCCGGTATATAACAAAATGGCGGCGCCAATCAAACAAGCAATGGTTGATGTTTCTCCTACAGAACCGGGGATGGCTCCGATAAAAGACTCCATAATGCTGGGAATTCTTTCTGAAAGACCCGCAGCAGCATCACCCAATGGTGTTGCCCCGCTATAACCATCAACCAACGCCTGTCCTTTTTCCAGTTGGGTGTTTATCCAAACCTCAGTACCCGACATTTTAGTGGGGTATGCAAAAAATAAAAATACCCTGGCTGTAAGTGCTGGATTTAAAATATTCATTCCTGTTCCTCCAAAAATTTCCTTGCCGATAATCACCGCAAAAACGGTTGAGACAGCCACCATCCACAAGGGCACATCAACCGGCATAACCAATGGTATAAGCATACCCGAAACCAAAAACCCTTCATTGATTGTATGCTTTTTTATGATGGCAAAAATAAATTCCGCTGCCAGGCCTGATCCGTAGGATACAATGACAAGCGGTAAAACTTTTGTGGCGCCAAAAATAAAATTATCCAATAATGAAGCGTCGGTAATACCCAGGGCCCGGTGATGCTGATATCCAGCATTCCACATCCCAAACAAAAGGCAGGGGACCAGCGATAGAACTACCAAAATCATGGTGCGTTTTAAATCTATTGCATCACGTACGTGTGTGCCTTTGCCCGCAGTGGTGTGATCGGGTACAAAGAGAAATGTCTCAAATGCATTGAAGGCGGGATAGAATTTTTCCAGCTTCCCTCCTTTCTCAAAGTTGGGCTTAATTGTATCCAGGAATTTCCTAAGGGGCTTCAACTGCAATTTTTTTAATGATGAATGTCAGGTGCCCGCCGGTTTTCAATAAGATAGGCTCGTTATTATTAACGCCACATAATTCCCTCATTCGTTTGTCTGCTTTAGTTGTTTTATGAAATATAGTAAATAGTTTTTTTTATAAATAGGGGTGCCTTTTTGTTCCGGCACACTTTTTACCCAAATTCCTTTTGGATTATTTCCAGCCCGTGGCGGATTATTTCCTGTGATTTAATTTTTGAAGTGCAAACAAATTCGCAAAGTGCAAAATCTTCTTCCACCACTTCATAAATACCCAGCTTCTCCATCATGTCGATATCTTCAATTACTATAGACTTTAAAAGATGAACCGGGTATATATCCATCGGGAACACATCTTCATACTGGCCGGTCATTACAAAAGGCCTTTCTTCGCCGTGAAGATTTGTGTCAAGGTTATACTTTTTATTTGGAGACAGCCAGGAAAAAAATGCCCTGGATTTGCTGTATTTATTAAAACCCGGAGCAAGCCAGCCCATAAACTCAGATTTATTCCCCTCGGGAATTACTGTTATTTGCGAATCATAAAAACCTACAGAGCCATCCGGTGAAACCTGGCTTCCTGATAAAACATTGCCGCTGATGATTCTGTTGTTGCCTTCTTTAATCCCTCCGTCTGCTAATATGTTTTTTATTGTGCCTCCCGCAATGATTTTATAATATTTTGGATCCTTTACTTGCGAACCCGTTAGTGCAAGCACTCTGGTAGCATCAAGCACTCCTTCATTGAACAGTTTTCCCATGATCAGCACATCCTGGGGGTTGATATACCAAACGGCTTCTCCTTTGTTCACCGGATCTATGTGGTGAATCTGCACCCCGACATTACCTGCCGGATGGGGCCCTGCTATTTTGTTCAGCTGTACATTTTTTGCATTGCCGAAAATATCCGGTGTAGTTCTTTCGGCTCTTATATTCAAATGGATTTTTCCTTCGGTTAGCTTTTTCAATGCATTCAACCCGGTTTGAAAATAGGTCTCATTCCCGGGCATGATAAAATCATAATCCGGAGCCAGCGGATTGCTGTCAAATGCTGAAATGAAAATAGATTTTGGATTTTCTCCGGGATTGGCGATAATGCCAAATGGCCTCTGGCGGATAAATGGCCAAATGCCGCTGTTCAGCAATAATTCTGTTATTTCCTGCTTTGTTAAATTTTCGGGATTGGCTTTTTGAAATGAAATGTATTTTATTTCCTTGTCTGCAAGAATTTTAATCTCCAGTATTTTTCTTTTTTCTCCCCGCTTTATTTCTGCTACCTCGCCACTAACAGGTGAACAGAATTTTATCGCCTCATTATTCTTATCATAAAACAAATTCGTTCCCGCCAGAACTTCATCTCCCTCTTTCACCAATAATTTGGGGATCAGGCCGGTAAAGTCTGGTGGCTTTACTGAAACTATTTCCGGTGTGGGTATATTCGAAAGTTTCTTAGCGGCTTCGCCGGTCAGGTTGATGTTTAATCCTTTTTTAATTTTTAAATATTCCGCCATTGTAAACAAGCATTTCGTTTGGTTTTGATAGTAGTTTCTGGCCACTATCCGAAAACATCTTACATACTCATCCCATCCGGTAAGTCAATTCCTGAGGCATTGATTTATACGGCAATATAAGATAATTTACATCTTCAGAAATTAAATTTCCAGGTTGTCAGATTTTTAATTATATTCATTCATAGAATAATTTACGTTCAGGTATAACTTGCAATTACCCCTGATTGCAGAAAACAAATCACGGGAAATTGTCTCATTAGGTCATTTGTCCGTGATGTGTTTTTCATTATAAATGAGGTCATTATTTTTTTATATCTAAAAAATGTTTTATGGGGGTGGTACAAAATGTTTTACAGGCAAAAGGAAATACAGTTTATTCGATTTCTCCGTTTACTTCTGTTTATTCGGCCCTTGAAATTATGGCGGAAAAAAATGTAAGTGCCCTTGTGGTTATAGATAATGATAAGCTGATTGGAATTTTTACAGAGAGGGATTATGCCCGTAAAGTGATTCTTAAAGGAAAGTTTTCCAGGAAAACGCCGATTGGGGAAATTATGACGGATACATTAATCATAGTAACCCCCGACACTACAATTGACAACTGTTTGCAACTGATGACCAATAAATTCATTCGGCACCTGCCGGTTATTGAAAACGGTAAATTGGTTGGATTGGTTTCAATCGGCGATCTGGTGAAGTTTAAAATTGAAGAACAGAAATTCATTATTGAGAATTTGGAACATTATATCGGCAGAACCTAATGCTGAATATCTTTCAATTGAGTAAAAAAATTACAATCCTGCTTTACTGCTTATTTCCAGCATTCTTTTTATCGACTTTAATGCGGCTAATCTCAAATCTTCTTCCATAAGAATCTCAGGCAATTCATATTCCATACAGGGATAAATTTTTCCCGCATTTTTATTTTTTGCATACCCCACTAAAATGTCTGGAAAAAGGACAGGCGATGGTTGATGGTTATAGCGGGGCAACACCATTGGGTGATGCTGCTGCGGGTCTTTCAGAAAGAATTCCCAGCATTATGGAGTCTTTTATCGGAGCCATCCCCGGTTCTGTAGGAGAAACATCAACCAT
>Ga0194131_10001584_pt1 | contig 38757 bp, 39 predicted proteins | sample TA2KigO120mmetaG_FD_148631 | JGI IMG/M metagenome (GOLD analysis project Ga0194131, IMG submission 148631) | Freshwater microbial communities from Lake Tanganyika, Tanzania - TA2015053 Kigoma Offshore 120m | ecosystem: Environmental > Aquatic > Freshwater > Lake | place: Tanzania: Lake...
GCCATCCGGATATCATGCCAAATCCAAATGTCCCGCGAAACGCCTGAAACCAAGCGATCCTGCGGCTTTCGGCCATGCCTACCTCGTCAAATCACCCACTCGTTTTCCTGATGAGCCTTAAAAAAAACTCGGGCGGCGAACCGGTAGAACGCGCCCCATCGCCAGCGTGATGATGACGCAATGCAAAAGCGCGTCGTTTACAGCCAGGGGATAATTCACTAACGTGACCTCCGCGGCCGGCGATCGACCGCGGGCGGACCTGCGGATATACGTACGCGCCTTTGATTTGGCCCGCATTTTCGAGGCAAGACTGATCGTCAAGATCGCGAGCGAGCGGGGGAAATGTCATGGTGACCAAGGCTAAGGCCGGCAATGGCAGCGGCCGGCGCGAGGGTGCCAACAACGGCAAGAAGCGCCTGAACCTCGCGCTGCAGGGTGGCGGATCGCACGGCGCCTACGCATGGGGCGTGCTCGATCGGCTGTTCGAGGAGGAATCGATCGAGATCGACGCGATCGTCGGCACCTCGGCCGGTGCCATGAACGCGACTGTCACCGCCTATGGCTGGGCCAAAGGCAACCACAAGGGTGCACGCGAAGCTCTCGGTTACTTCTGGAAGAAGATCTCCGAGGCGGCGAAGAAAGGGCCGCTGCAGCCCTCGCTGCTCGACAAGATGATCGGGCGCGGCAACATGGATTTTTCGCCCGGCTACATCTTCATGGATGCCCTGAGCCGGATGATGTCGCCCTATCAGCTCAACCCGATGAACGTGAACCCGCTGCGCGACACGCTGCTCGATTGCGTCGACTTCGATTTCATGCACCAGGAAACCAAGGTCAAGCTGTTCATCTGTGCGTCCAACGTGATGACCGGCCGGCACAAGATCTTCACGGAAAAGGAAGTCTCGGTCGACGCCGTGCTGGCGTCCGCCTGCCTGCCGTTCTTGTTCCAGGCGGTCGAGATCGACGGGCAGCATTATTGGGATGGCGGATACATGGGCAATCCGCCGCTTTATCCGCTGTTCTACCACACGCAAACGCCCGACGTGCTGATCGTGCAGATCAACCCGATCAACATCCCCGAGCTGCCGACCACGGCGCAGGCGATCCTCGACCGCATCAACACGCTGAGCTTCAACTCCAGCCTGATGCGCGAAATGCGCGCCATCCACTTCGTCACCAAGCTGATCGACGGCGGCTTCGACGATCACGGGCGGCTGAAGCGCGTCAATCTCCATACGATCGACGCCGAGGAATATCTTGGCCGGCTCAGCGTGTCGTCCAAGATCAATGCCGACTGGGATTTCCTGATGTCGCTGTTCGAGCTCGGCCGCAGCAAGGCGGACGATTTCCTCAACCAGCACTACGACAAGATCGGCGTCACGTCGTCGACCGATATCGCGACCAAGTTCCTCTAGGCCGCGCCAACCGGGGCCGCGTTGATCGTGGTCTGACGGCGGCGGCGCGCAACGCTGTCAAACGACCGCTACCTTAGGTATGTGAGCGATGGCGACCGGCGCCAGTGCCTGTCTGTGTCTGTCGGTAGCCGGCCGTGGCATCGTCTTTCTGGGCGGCTTCGAGCTCCAGCGGGTCGATGGCCGCAACCTGGCCGGCGATCGCTCCGCCCAGTCGCGCTGGCAGAAAGATCAGGGTCGTCACCCGCCGATAGGCGGCAAACGATAGATCGTGCAACAGCTCCTCGTTGGTCTCGATGGTGTAGGTTCCTGCCGGTTGCACCTCATCGAGGCCGCGGAGCAGGAATGGTCGCGTGAAGGTGACCGGCCTGTATGTCGAGCGCGTGAACATCCTGTTTCTTTTGCTCCCAACGGTATCGAGGCAGCTGTCGGTCGGCATTGGCTTCGCTCATCGCGCCTTCCGAAACGGCAATCGACAGTACGGCAATTGCGCCATCCAACCAGCTTTTCATATGGCCATCGGAGTCGCGAAGCACAATAAGGAGGAATAAGTCTCGAGTGGCCCGAAAATGAACGGCGCCCATGGATTCATTGCCGCGATCATGTTCAAAACTCTTGTTTCCGAGCGACTCGCGCACTGCAAATTTGTTCAATGTTGCCCTGTACTTGCTACGCGGACCGAGAGGACGGAAGCGTCCGTCGCGAAAGCTGGGCCTTACCGTTCCGCCTCCTCTCGACGCGCCTCCAAGGCCAGCCATTCGTCCTCGGCGGCGGCCAGCTCCGCCTGAGCCTGCGTCAGCGCGGCCGCTGCCGTTCGGGCGCCCGCCGCGTCGCGCGCATAGAGCGCCGGATCTGCAAGCTCCGCATTGAGGTCCCTGATCCTGGCAACCAGGGCATCGATCTGGCCGGGCAGGGTCTCGAGCGCCCGCTTCTCCTTGAACGAGAGGCGTGGCTTGGCCTGAACGCGGCCGGGAAGCGACGCGGGCGGTGACGGCGCTCTCGGTGTTGCCCGGACCTCGGCTTTGGAGGTTTCGATGCCGGCACCGCGCTGCGCCACCATGTCTGCGTAGCCACCGGCATATTCGATCCAGCGTCCCTTGCCCTCCGACATCAACACGGAGGTCGCGACGCGATCGAGAAAGTCGCGGTCGTGGCTGACCAGCAGGATCGTGCCGGCATAGTCGGCGAGGTGTTCCTCCAGCAGATCGAGGGTTTCGAGGTCGAGGTCGTTGGTCGGCTCGTCGAGCACCAGCAGGTTTGATGATGTGGCCAGCGAGCGTGCGAGGAGAAGCCGCGCACGTTCGCCGCCTGACAGTGCACCGACTGGCTGCCGGGCTTGCTCAGGCGCGAACAGGAAATCGCGCAGATAGCCGACGACATGGCGCAACGCGCCGTTGACCGACACCACGTCACCGCGGCCCCCGGTCAGCGTGTCCTGCACGCTGCGTGCCGGGTCGAGGCTCGCGCGATCCTGCTCGATGATGATGGGCGCCAGGTTGGTGCCCCGCCGGATCTCTCCGCTATCGGGCGCAATCCGGCCCATGAGCAGGTTCAGAATGGTCGTCTTGCCGGCCCCGTTGGGTCCGACCACGGCAAGTCGGTCGCGCCGCAGCAGGCGCAGCGAGAGATTCTTGACGATGACGCGCCCGGCGAAGGCCTTGGACACGTGCTCCGCGACGATGACTTGGGCGCCCGAGGCGTCGGCCTCGCTCATGGTCAGCCGCACCTCGCCCTCGACGCGGCGCGCGTCGCGATGGGCACGGCGCAGCTCGGCCAGCTCGCGCATGCGACGCATGTTGCGTTTGCGCCGCGCCGTCACGCCGAACCGCACCCAGTGCTCCTCACGCACGATCTGGCGCTCGAGCTTGTGGTGCTCGAGCTCTTCCTGCTCGAGCACCGTGTCGCGCCACTCCTCGAAGGCGACAAAGCCGCGGTCCAGCCGGCGCGTGCGGCCGCGGTCGAGCCACACCGTGACGCGCGACAGGTTCTGCAGCAGCCGGCGGTCGTGACTGATGATCACCATGGCGGCGCGCAAGGCGCTCAACTCGGCCTCGAGCCACTCGATGGCGGGCAGATCGAGGTGGTTGGTCGGCTCGTCGAGCAGCAGCACGTCGGGCGCCGGGGCCAGCGCGCGCGCGAGGGCCGCCCGGCGCGCCTCGCCGCCCGAGAGCTGGGCCGGGGCGGCATCGGGTCTGAGCCCAAGATCGGCAATCAGCCGATGGGCTCGATAGGGATCGTCGGACGGGTCGAGGCCGGCTTCGACATAGGCAAGGACGGTGGAAAAGCCCGAAAGATCTGGTTCCTGCGGCAGGTAGCGAATGGTGGCTCCGGGCTGAACGAAGCGTTCACCGCTGTCGGCCTCGACCAGGCCGGCGGCGATCTTGAGCAGGGTCGATTTGCCTGAGCCGTTTCGACCGACCAGGCACAGGCGCTCACCGGTCGAGACCGCGAGATCGGCGGCTTCGAGGACCGGCGCGCCACCGAAGGTGAGCGCGATCGATTGCAGGTTGATGAGCGGCGGCGCCACGAGATCGGGGCGGTGCGGGTCAGGGCTGATGCAGATCGGCGCGCATGGCGCGCGCGATCGGGTCGATCACCAGCTTCTGTCCCGCGGCGAACAGCACGACGATGGCGAAGCAGGTGGCGAGCACCGTCGTCGCATCGGCGGCGGCCTGCGCTCGGAGCATGAGCTGGCCGAGGCCCGACTGCGCGCCGAACAGCTCGGCGACCAGCGCGATCTTCCAGCAGATGCCGTATGAGGTGCGCAAAGCCGCGACCCCGTAAGGTAACATCATCGGCAGGGTGATCTTCGCGAAGACGGCGCGGCGCCGGCGCGTGAAGCTATGCGCCATCTCGACGACCTCCGCGTCGAGGTTGCGCAGGCCCTCCATGAAGTTCGTGACGGCAAAAGGCAGCAGGATCATGACCTGAACGAACATGACCGAGAGCGTCGACGCCTTGAACCAGATGAGCGCCAGGATGGCCCAGCCGACCGAAGGCAGCGCGTTGAGCGCCACGAGGATGCGGTCGCGCACGATCGCGTCGATCCATTGGGCGCGCCGCGCGAGCAGGGCCAGCGCAAGCCCCACAACCAGGCTGATGAAGACGGAGCCGGCGACGCGCAGGAAAGTCACGAGAGCGTGACGCGACAGCTCCGGATCGACGAACAGGTCGAAGGTGCGCTTGAGCACGGAAACGGGCGACGGCAGGACCATGGCTGACAGGCTGTTCGACATCCACCACCAGCCGAGGACGGCCAGCATCACCAGGCCTTCTGCAGCGGCATGCTGCCCCAGCCATCCGCTGCGCCTTGCCCGCGCGGTCATGACGCCGCTCCGACGCGGCCGAGCTGCAGGTGGCGCTGTGCCGTGTCGAACAGCAAGCGGTTGATCGCATAGACCAGCAGCACGATCAGCAGCATGACGGCGAAGATCTGCGCCGTGTCGAGCTCCTGGCGCGCGACGTTCATCAGATAGCCGAGGCCGGTCGTGCCGCCGAGCAGCTCGGCGGTCAGCGTCACCTTCCAGGAGACGCCGAAGCTCACCCGCATGGCCGAGAACATGAACGGAAAGAGCGACGGCAGGATGATCAGCCGAAAAGCGCGCGCCCGGCTGCGGCTGAAGCTTCCCGCCATTTCCATCAGCTCGCGATCGAGCGCGCGCACCCCCTCGCGCAGATTGATGATCATGAAGGGCAGGAGAATGATCGTCACCGAGAACACTACGGTGTTCGTGCCGATGCCGAGCCACACGATCGCCAGCATGGTCCAGCCGATGCCCGGAAACGAGTTCACGAAAGGCGTGAACCGCCCATCCACCATGATGACGGCGACCGGCAGGTAGAGCGGCAGCAGGGCCACAAAAAAACCCAGCACGAAGGATGCCAGCATCGCCGCCGCGACATGAAAGATTGACGCCGCGACGTGCCACAGCCCGGCCGGAGTCGCGACCAGCCAGGCGAGCTTGTCGCCGACCTTGATGGGACCCGGCAACTGGTAGGGCGGCAGCGCCTGGGCGGCGAAGAACCAGACGATCAGCACGCAGGCCGTGAACCCATGGACGGCGATGGCCCGTCGCCGGTCCTGCGTCAATGTCAACTTATTCGCCCGCGAAGGTCGCGCCGGCGTCGCCCCACCTATGGCTTCATCGCGTCGGGCCAGATGACCGATTGCACCGGCGGCGCCGAAGGCAGGAGCCCGATGCTGACCGCTGCGGTCCAGAAATAGTCGATTGCCTTGACGTCGGCTTCCTCGACCGGGGTCTTGAAGTCGGAGACGCTGTCCAGGATCTTGCGCAGATACTCGGGCGGCACATTGTTCTTCTGGCCGACCATCTGGCTCCATTCCATCTTGTTGGCGGCCGCGTCGCGCACCGAGGCCGTGACCACGCGGTTGAACTCGCGATAGAGCGCGGGGTTGGCCTCGACGCGCTCCGTGAAACCGACGATGACCGGCAGCACCATGCGGGCGCCCGAAAGCCGCAGCAGGTCGGGGGCGGCGCTCCACACCGAGCGGAAATCGCCGGTGCGCTCGGCCTCGAACACCTGGGCATAGAGCAGGGCGCCGGCCGCGATGCGGTCGGACGCGAGCGCGCCGGGAATCGCCGTGGTCGGCAGCTCGACGAACTGAAAGTCGCCGCCCTGGAGCGCCGAGTTGAAGCCATACTGCTTGGCGAGCGCCACCCGCATCAGCGCCAGTGCCGTCGAGCCGAGGCCGAACACGCCGATCTGCTTGCCCTTGAGGTCGTGGATCGACTTGGCCGGGCTGTCCTTCTTGACCCAGAGGTCGAGCGTGGGACCTGGCGACAGGCGCCCGATCGCGGTGTGCAGGATCTTGACGTTCAACCCTTGCGCCACCGCGCGCGGCACGGCGACGACGCTCGCCTGGATGATGTCATACTGGCGGCCGAGCATGGCCTGGGTGAGGGCCGGGATGCTGATCGTCGTGATCTCCAGGTCGATGAGATCGGAGGTCACACGCCCGCTGCGGATGGCGTGGAAATACAGCTCGTGCGTCGGATCGGCGACATAGGCGAAGGTGAGCTTCGTCTTGGCGTCGGCCGGCTGGCCGGCGACAAGGCCGACCGCGGTCAGGACCGCGAGCAAGGTTCTACGGATCATCGCACTGTCTCCCCACTGAGATTGATCTGCTGGCTTCGGAACATATCGTGCAGGCGCGCGCGCGTGGCCCGCAGCGACGGCATCTCGTCGATGTTGCGCGGGCGCTGCTCGCCGAGCGCAATCGTGTCGAGGATTCGCGTCGGTTTGGCGGAAAAGACCACGATCCGGTCGGCGAGCTCGATCGCCTCGTCGACGTCGTGGGTCACGAAGACCACGGTCTTGCGCGCCGTGCGCCACAGCTCGACCATGTCGGCGCGCATGCGCCGCCGCGTTTCGGGGTCGAGCGCGGAGAACGGCTCGTCCATCAGCACGATGGCGGGGTCGACCGCGAGCGCGCGCGCGATCGCGACACGCTGGCGCTCGCCGCCCGAGAGCATGAGCGGAAACTTTTCCATGTCGTTGCCGAGACCCATCAGGCGCAACAGCTCGGCCGCGCGCGCCTGACGCTCGGACTTGGGCACGGCAGGATTGCGCAACTCGAGACCGAGGGCGGCGTTGTCCCGCGCGTTGCGCCACGGCACGAGCCGCGGCGACTGGAACACGTAGGAGATCGAATCCCAGGCCTGATGCGGCGACTTTCCAGCGACCGTGATCGCGCCTTCGACCGGATCGATCAATCCCCCGATCAGACGGAGCATGGTCGACTTGCCGCAACCGCTCGGGCCGAGCAGGCAGACGAACTCGCCCGACGCGATCGACAGCGACAGGTTGGAGAAGATCGTCACCTCGCCGAGGCGGACGGCGACGGCCCGGAAATCGATCAGCGGCGCCCCGCCCGGTGCGCTATGGCGGACTGAGTCGGTCACTGACTGGTCAGGAAGTCGAGAACGATGCGGTTGAATTCCGCCGGCTTCTCGATGTTGGACAAATGGCCGCAATCCTCGATCACGGCGAGGCGCGCGCCGGGGATGGCATCGGCAATGGTCTTCGACATCGCAGGCGGCGTCAGCTTGTCGTCCGCGCCAACCACGACCAGGGTCGGCACCGTCACCTTGGCGGGCACGAAGCTCGGCTTCCATGTCGTCCGCGCCTCGATCGCCTTGATGTAGGAATCCTTGTGCAGCACGGCCATGCTGTCGACCAGGCGCTGGTAGACGCGGTCGCCGGCGTTCGGTCCCATCAGGCTGCGCGCGACGGCCGGCGCCATGTCCTTGGGCGCCTTGCCCTCCTGCAGCGGCTTGACGCGGAGACGGATGAATTCCTCGCGCGCCTTCTGGTCGAAGGCGGCTTCGTGGCCCGTCCTGGTGTCGGCCAGCACCATGCTCGCGACGCGCTCGGGATGCTTGGCGTAGAAATCCTGCGCAATCGAGCCGCCCATGGAGAGGCCGACGAGATGGGCCTTGGCTACGCCGAAATGGTCGATCAGCCGCCGCAGGTCGGCGCAGAAATCGTCGTAGTCGAGCACGCCTTCATAGTCGTCGCTCTGCCCGTAGCCGCGCGCATCCCACGCCACCGCCTTGAACCGCGCCGCGAAAGCCGGAAGCTGGTCATGCCAGTTCGTCCGGTTGCCGCCGATGCCGTGCATGAACACGACGAGAGGCCCCTGGCCCATGCAGTCCATCGCGATGCGCGGCTTGGACTCGATCCACTCCGTCTTCCAGCTTGACACCTGCCGACCCCCGATGCCTCGTTCAGGGCCCTGACGATACGGTCATTTGCGGGTTGACGCCAATGGCTGCGTTTTGAATTCTCAAGGCGCATCGGACTAAGGGCATTGGCATCTAATCGGGCATGACAAGCACGTCGAAACCGCATGCGGAGATCGCCGGAGCCGGGCTCGCCGGGCTGACGGCGGCCGTGGCGCTCGCCGAGCGCGGCTGGAGCGTGCGCGTACACGAGCGCTACCAGTCGCTGCGCTCGCAGGGCTTCGGCATCACGACCCACGCCAACGGCTTGCGGGTGCTGAAGGCGGTTGGCGCCTATGAGGACACCGTGCGCGACGCCAACCCGCTGAGCGTCTCCGAGTTGCGCGACAGCGAGGACCGGCTGATTTCGCACACCCGCTACCGGGCGCAGAGCATCCGCGTGTCGCGCTACCGCCTGGTAGCGGCGCTCGCTGAACGCGGCCGTGCGCTCGGCGTCGAGCTCGCATTCAATTCCGCGGCAGCGGGTGCCGATCGGGCCGGCGAACTCCGTCTCGAGAGCGGTCCGCGCCTCAAGGCCGACCTCGTGATCGGTGCCGACGGCATCAACAGCCGGGTGCGTGATTCTCTCGACCTGATCCGCTCGCGCCGCATCAAGGCCGATGGCGCGATGCGCCTGGTGATACCGAGATTGCCCGAGGAGGTCGCCTCGGAGGATGCCAACAAGGTCATCGAATGGTGGTCCGGCAACCGCCGGATCATTTACGGCGCGTGCAGTCCGACCGAGCTCTATATCGCGCTCGTCGCGCGCGCCGACGATCCGCTTGGCTGCCAAGCGCCGATCGATCGCGCGAGCTGGATCCAGGCATTCCCCAAGCATGGCGCGCTGTTCGAGCGCATTCATCGCGATGCCGAGTGGGACAAGGTTATGTGGGTGCCGTTCCAGGTGCTCAAGCTCACTTCCTGGTCGGCCGGGCGCGTCGCCATCGCCGGCGATGCGGCCCACGCCATGCCGCCCAATCTGGGCCAGGGCGGCGGCTGTTCGCTGATGAACGTGCTGGCGCTGGCGGTGATCCTCGAAGAGACCGGCAACGACGTCGAGCGGGCGCTCAGCCTGTGGGAGCAGCGCGAGCGGCCGCTGACCGAGCATACCCAGTTCTGGTCGCAGCTCTACAGCGTGCTGACCGCCTGGCCGCGCGCGCTGCGCGAGCCGGCCTTCGCGCTGCTCGGCCTGCCGTGGATGCAAAAGCAGTACCGCCGCACCTCAAACCATATCGCCACCGGCACCGAGCACGTGAATTAATCGGTGTCTGACCCCGACCAGTTTCTTCAGTAGCCGATGGTGCGGTCGACGAGATTGCTCGGCCTCTGGCCGGCGAGCGCGCGGCGCAGATTGTCGACCACCTGGGCGACCGCGGTCGCGGGATTGGTGGCGCTCGAATTGTGCGGCGTGACGGTGATGGCGGGATGACGCCAGAACCGGTGCTCGGTCGGCAGAGGCTCGGTGCGGAACACGTCGAGCACGGCATGGCGCAGCCGGCCGCTGTCGAGGGCGGCGATCAGATCATCCTCGACGACCAGCGCGCCGCGCCCGACATTGATCAGTGCCGCGTCGTGCTTGACCGTCGCAAGAAAGCGGGCGTCGACGAAATCGGCGGTCAGCGGCGTCAGCGGCAGAAGCAGCACGAGAATGTCGGCGCGCCGCTTGAATTCCTCCAACTCGCTCTCGCCGGCAAAGGAGGCAAACGCCAGCCCGCTCTTGCGCGAGCGGCTCCAGCCGACGACGTTGAAGCCGATCGAAATCAGCGCCTGCGCCGCGGCAAGACCGAGCACGCCGAGGCCGAGGATTCCAACGCTGCTTTCCGCCGGCGGGCGCGGGTGCAGATAGCGCCACTGCCGCTCGTCATGGGCGCGCTGGATCTCCGGCATGCGGCGGTGCAGCGCCAGGCAGTGCATCAGAACGTACTCGCTCATGCGCTGGGTCAGGCCGGGATCGACCAGCCGCGCGATCGGCACGCCGTCGGGCAGGCTGTCCTCGCGCAGAAGCCGGTCGACGCCGGCGCCGAGCACCTGGATCAGGCGAAGATTGGGGAAGCCGCGCAAGCGACCATGGGGCGGATTCCACACCACGGCCGCGACGACGTCGGCCGGATCGACCGCGTCGATGTCCGTGGCGATGCGATGGTCGGACAGCGCCTTCTGCAGCTCGACGGGCCAGGCCTTGTCGCTCTGCGGGCTGTGGAAGAGAATCGTCGGCAAGCGTCAGACCCCGCTGGTGTCCTGGCCGGGCGGCGCGTCGCGCACGGCGTCATCGAGCGAGAAGCACTCGCGCCATTCGCCAGGCGGTCGGATCTTGCCATCGGGACCGACCTGATCGAGGCCCCAATAGATTTCCAACCAATGGCCGTCGGGGTCGCGGAACTCGACCGCAACCTGAGCGCCGGCGCGGCGACGGCCCTCGAATTCGATCTTCACGCCATGGGCGCGCAAATGGTCTCGCGCGCGGATCACCTCGGCGAGAGTCGAGACTTCGAAAGCCATGTGGTGCATCTCGCTGCCTGAACTGTCGCCCTTCGCGCCGCCGACCAGCGCCACGCCGTGATGGTCGGCGTTACAGCGCATGAACACCATCTTCCCCGGCATCATCGTGTCGGGATAGACATCGGACACCTTGAACCCGAGCACCCGCGTGTAGAACTCGGCCGAGCGCCTGACATCGCGCACCTTGAGCACGACGTGGCCGATCTTGTTGATGTGAAAGGGCAGGGACCTGTCGGGCGCGAGCGCCCGGATGGCCTCCGCTTCCGGCGCGCGCATGCCCTCGAGATCGATCACGCCACGCGCCATAGCCGTCCTCCTCTGAAAACTCTTGCTGCCGTCACTGGGCTGCGTCGCGCGCACCGCGCAGGAACTCGTCGAGCTCGCGCAGCATGTGGGCGAGATCCGGTCCGTCGGCGCTTTCGGGACCGAGCGCGCGACCGAGCCCGTCGGCCCATTCCTGGACGGCTACGGTCGATCGGGTCATGGTCGGCTCGAGACCGGCATCCTCGATCGTCTTGGCGACCTCGCGCATTTCCTCGGCGCGCCGCTTGCCATGCACCAGCGCCCGGCTGATCAGGTAGCGCACGCGCTGCTGCCATTCCTGGCCGGGGAAGATGTTCGACAGCGAGCCCAGCACCTCGTCGACCACGCCGTAGCGATGCGCCGACAACGCGCATTCGAGCGCCAGCGCCTCGACGCCTTTGACCATGATGCTCCGGCACATCTTGACCGAGGAGGCGGCGCCGATGCGGTCGGAGAAAGGCCGTGCGTCGAGCTTCCACGTCGAGGTGCGCGCGAGAAACGCAGCGGCATGCTTGCCGCCGAGCAGGATCGGCGTGCGCAAGCCTTTGGGCGGAATCGGCGCCATGACCGCCGCCTCGACATAGCGCCCGCCCGCCGCGTCGATCAACTCTGCAGCCACCGCCTTGGTGCCGGGAGCCACGGAATTGATGTCGATGACGAAAGTGTCACGGTCGATGGTGCGCGCCAGCTCACGGGCGACGTCGAGATCGGCGCCTGCGGTTACCGCGCTGATCGCAACCTCAGCGCCGGCGACCGCATCCTGGGTCGATGCGGCGATCGTGATGCCGGCGGAACGCGCATCCCGGAGCTGCGCACTCTTGGCATCGGAAAAGGCAATGTCATAGGCGCGGATGTCGTTCAGGCCGATTGTCAGCAGGTCGCGACACAGGATGCGGCCGGCCTCGCCGAAACCGATGAAGGCCAGCGATTTGATGCGATCGCTCATATGACCACCTCGCTCCCCGCCTCACCCTTTCGGCCAAATCACATCCGGCACGTAGACCTCGCCGCTCATCAGCTTGCGGCAGGTACGCAGCAGCGCCGATCGCGTCACGCGGATCGGCATGCTCGACGGGTCGACATCCATCTCGACGCTGAAGAAGCCGGTGGGGTGCTCGACGTCGATGAGCTGCCTGGACCTGGCCTTGTCGATCTTGGCCGTCGCGGCGGCGACCGAGCCGGGTAGCAGACAGGCGGTCGCGACGCTGACCGCGCCGAACACGCCGATCGCCTCATGGACGCGGTGGGGAATGAAGGTGCGCGTCGAGATGGCGCCGCCCGACGTCGGCGGCGCGACCAGTGACATCTTCGGCACTGTCTTGCGCGTGACGTCCCCGAGGTTCATCAATCTTCCGCAGGCAAGCCGGATCTTCTCGACGCGCGCCTTGACATCGGCATTGGCTTCGAGCGCGGCCGGAGTTTCGGCGCCCGTGCAGCCCAGATCGCTAGCGCGCAGCACCACGACGGGCATGCCGTTGTCGATGCAGGTGACCCTGACGCCCTCGACCGTGTCGACACTATGTCCCGTTGGCAGGAGCTTGCCGCAGGACGAGCCGGCGATGTCGAGGAAATCGATCACCACAGGTGCGGCGGTGCCGGGCACGCCGTCGATGCGCGCATCGCCCTCGTAGGCGACCTGCTTGGCCGGCGTCTGCACCGAGGCAATCGCAACGCTGTTCGTGTTGACCATGTGGATGCGGACGCGCGTCACATCGGATTGTGCGGCCGCAAGGCCGCGCTCGATGGCGAACGGTCCGACGCCGGCCAGCATGTTGCCGCAGTTCTGCGAGGTGTCGACGCGTGGCTCGGACACCACGACCTGGAGGAAGAGATAGTCGACATCGGCATCGGGCCGCGTCGACGGCCCCACGACGGCGACCTTGCTGGTCAGCGGATGCGCGCCGCCCATGCCGTCGATCTGCCGCATGTCGGGCGAGCCCATCAGCGCGAGCAGGACCCGGTCGCGCACCGCCGGATCATCCGGCAGATCGGCTGCGCGGAAGAACGGCCCTTTCGAGGTTCCGCCGCGCATCATCGTGCAGGGAATGCCCCGCATCATGGCGGCAGCGTTCCCTGGATAACGTGGGGAAACACGCGCATATAGCCTTCGCCATAGGTGATCTTGTAGTCCGAGTTGCGCGCGGCCTGGACGCCGCGCTGGAGCGCCACGCGCGTGTAGTACTCCCAGAGATGCTCCTGGCCTTCCATTGCCTCGATCGCCTTCTTCTTCTTGTCCCACACCTTGGTGATGTCGAGCAGGATATCCGGCCGCCATTCGCATTGCTCGGTCTGATGCGGTTCGAACAGATAGACCGGCGGTGCGCCGATTACCGGCACTTCTGGCCGGTGGCCATGGGCCTGGGCAACGATGCGCGCCTCCTGAGTCACATGGGCGGCGAGCGGGTGGTCGAAATTGTAGGGATCCTTGAGCGAGTGGGTCAGCGCGAAGGCGGGCTTGAGCGACCGGTAGAGATCGGCCAGGCGATCGATGACCTTGTCGTCGATGCGCATGGGATAGTCGCCGAGGTCCCAGAACTCGATCTCGGCGCCGAGAATGCCCGCCGCCTTCTCCGCCTCGGCGCGCCTGACGCGCTTGACCTCGTCGAGCGTCATTTTGCCCTTGCGCCAAAGCTTGGCCGACTCGCCGCGCTCGCCATAGGACAGGCACACGACGACGACGCGATAGCCACGCTCGGCGTGCAGTGCGATCGCGCCGCCGGCGCGCCAGACGAAATCCGCAGAATGCGCGCTCACCACCAATGCGCTCTTGCCGGCTTCGGCCATGGCCCGGTTTTCCTTGTGTTTCGAAGTGCTGCATTATGGCGCACAGCGGCGTCGAAAACATAGTGAGTCTGTTGGCCCCCGGTGAGATGGGCGCCGGTCCACGCGGCAGGATCTGCGTCGGTCCGACTTGCATAGTGGGTGAGAAATCCGGGGACTGCTGTATTCTCCCCGCCATGACAGGGGCAGGGGGCGGCGGAATGAATATCTGCATGGTCGGCTACGGCATGATGGGCGTCTGGCACTCCCAGGCGCTCAAGAAGACCGATGCGGTCCTGCATACCGTGGTCGGACGGCGCGCCGATGCGGCCCAGGAATTCGCCGAGCGCATGGGCTACCGGAAATGGACGACCTCGCTCGACGAGGCACTCGCCGACCCCGCGATCGACATCGTGATCGTCGGCAGCCCGAGCGAGGTCCATGAGGAGCAGGCGATCAAGTGCCTGCAAGCCGGCAAGCACACGCTGATCGAGATTCCCGTCGCCATGAGCCTGGCCGGCGCCGAGCGCGTGGTCGCCGCCGGCGAGAAAAGCGGCAAGGTCTACGGTCTCTGCCATCCCATGCGGTTCCGGCGCGAGCGCGAGGCACTGCGCCAGCGCATCGCCGCCGGCGAGGAGACGATCCGCCACATTGCAGGCCGGTTCTTCATCAAGCGCCTGGTCAATGTCGGCGCCACCGGCTACCGGCGGAGCTGGAGCGACAACATCCTGTGGCACCACTTCTGCCACTTCGTCGATTTGGGCATGTACCTGTTCGACGGCGCACCGATCCGGCGCGTCCAGAGCTATTACGGGCAATGCCACGAGACGACCGGCATTCCCATGGAGTGCGTCGTCCTGATCGAGACCGAGGCCGACCAGACGATGCTGGTCCACGGCTCCTACCACGCGACCTACCGCTTCTACGACAAGATGATCGTGACCAACCGCGAGACCTACAACTACGACATCCTCGCGGGCACGCTGCGTACCGAGGCGGGCTCGACGCCGATCGAGGCCGAGCAGGACAATTGCGCGCGCGTCATCTTCGATTTTCTCGATGCCGTGAAGACCGGCCGGCCGCCGGTCGCGTCGGGACCATCCGTCCTGCCGGCGATGCGCATTCTCCAGCAGGTCCAGGACGAATGGGACCGTCGACACGGAGCGCGCTCGATTCCGGGACGGCCGCTATAGTCGTTCGAAGTCGTCCAGCCCGATCCCTGCTTGACGAAGGATACTGCGCAAAGTGCCGATGGCAATTTCGCGGTGCCTAGGTACGATCGCGGTTCGCAGTCCGGCGCCGGCGCGTTTTGCAAATTTGACATGACTGCCGCTCGTTCCAACCTCGGTCCAACCGGCCGCGCGGAGGCGTCGTCGGACCTCGCGGTACGGAAGCGGCCTAAGCGGCACGCAGCTTTACCTCGACGGGCATGATTTTGGGAACGCGGGTGGCAATCGGTGGAGTGAAATGAAGAGCCAACGCGTCGGACAGGTTCTTCAGAGCGGTGGCTTGACTACGACCTTGACTGGCGACATCGACTTCGAGGCACTGGGCAACATACCACTTGCCTTCCCGTCGGACCGTTGCCGAGAATTTCGTCTTCCTGATCATGAGCCGACGCTCCAATTGAACCGATCGTACAATAGTACACTCATTCCGGCCTCGCTTCCCATTCAACGTCCGCTTGCATGACTTCCGATCGGCCCCTATGGCTACAATGATGAGGCCAGTCGAGGCCAGTGAACAAGGAGTGGCTTGTCGATGCTTTTCATGGTGATCGAGGATTTTCGCGGCCGCGATCCCAAGGCGCTTTATCGCCGCTTCCGCGAGAAGGGGCGGATGATGCCGGAGGGCCTGAAATTCGTCGGAAGCTGGACCACGGCCGACATGGGACGGTGCTTCCAGCTCATGGAAGCCGACGAAGTGACCCTGCTGCAGCGCTGGGTTGCCGAATGGTGCGATCTCTGCGGGTTCGAGATCGTGCCCGTGGTCGCGGGCAAGGAGACCGGCGAGGCGCTCGGCCCACAACTTTGATTTCATCGCAAATTGGGACGGAACGGCCGTGGTTGCGGCCGTGGGTGTCGTCATATCAAGATAGGTTGGACATGCACGGGGCTCGCTGCGCCGGGCGCGGGAATCGATCGACGAAGGGGGAACGACGAACATGATCCGCAGCACCGATCGATTCCTGACCACGCACACCGGCAGCCTGCCGCGACCGGACGACCTCATCCGCATGATGTATGCGAAGGAGGAGGGGATTCCCGTCGATGGCACGGCGCTCGGGGCGCGCGTGCGCAGTGCCGTTGCGGAAGTCGTCAAGAAGCAGACCGATGCCGGTGTCGATCTCGTCAATGATGGCGAAATGTCGAAGCCGAGCTATGCCACCTATATCAAGGATCGCCTCGCGGGCTTTGGCGGCACGGGTAATACCTTCGTCTACCAGGACCTTGCCGCCTTTCCAAACCTCGCCAAGAAAGTATTCGGCGATCCGGGCCGTTCGCGGCGCAAGACGCCGGCCTGCAACGCGCCGATCAGCGTGCGCGACACCAAGGCGGCCCCGGCCGATGTCGACAATCTCAAGGCAGCCGTGGGTTCGACCAAGGTATGCGGCATGTTCATGAGTGCGGCCTCGCCTGCCGTCGTCTCGCTGTTCTTCCGCAACGATCACTACCCGAACCACGAGAAATATCTGTTCGCGATTGCTGACGCCATGCGCCACGAATACGAGACCGTGGCCAAGGCCGGCATCACGCTGCAGATCGACTGCCCCGATCTCGCCATGGGCCGCCACATCCAATACGCCGACCTCGACCTGCCCGAGTTCAAGAAACGGGCGCGCATGCATGTCGAGGCCCTCAATCACGCGACCGCCAGCATCCCGGTCGAGCAGCTGCGCATGCATGTGTGCTGGGGCAACTACGAGGGGCCACATCACTGCGACGTACCGCTCGCCGACATCATCGACATCGTGTTCACGGCGCGGCCGAGCGCCATCTCCTTCGAGGCGGCCAATCCGCGTCATGCCCATGAGTGGACGCTGTTCGAACGGGTCAAGCTGCCGGATGGCAAGGTGCTGATCCCCGGTGTGCTCGAATCCAAGTCGAACTTCATCGAGCATCCCGAGCTGATCGCCCAGCGCATCGGCCGCTACGCCAAGCTGGTCGGACGCGAGAATGTCATCGGCGGCAGCGATTGCGGCTACGGCACCTGGGTCGGACAGGCGGCTGTCGATCCCGATGTGGTGTGGGCCAAGCTCGCCGCCCTCGCCGAAGGGGCACGCATCGCGTCGAAGCAATTCTGGAGCTGACGACCGCGGCTACTTCCCGTCGGGTCCGATCATCCGACGCGGATCGACCCAGCGGTCGAAATCCTCGGCGCTGACCAGGCCGAGATAGAGCGCGGCCTCGCGCAGCGAGATGCCCTTCTCGTGGGCGGTCTTGGCGATGCGCGCCGCCTTGTCATAGCCGATATGCGGATTGAGCGCGGTCACCAGCATGAGCGAGCGCGCGAGCGCGTCCGCGATGCGCCTCTCGTCAGCTTTGAGATCGGCTAGGCAATTGTCGGCGAAGCTGACAGAGGCGTCGGCGATCAGCCGGATCGATTGCAGCAGATTGTGGATGATCACCGGCTTGAAGACGTTGAGCTCGAGATGCCCCTGGCTGCCCGCGATGGTGATGGCGACGTGGTTGCCCATCACCTGGGTCGCCACCATGGTGACGGCCTCGGCCTGGGTCGGGTTGACCTTGCCGGGCATGATCGACGAGCCGGGCTCGTTTTCGGGCAGGATCAGTTCGCCCAAACCCGCGCGCGGCCCCGAGCCGAGCAGGCGGATGTCGTTGGCGATCTTCATCAGCGACGCGGCGAGCACGTTCAGCGCGCCCGAGACCTCGATCAGGGCATCGTGAGCGGCCATGCCCTCGAACTTGTTCTCCGCGGGACTGAATGGGATGCCCGTCAGCAGCGAGAGTTCGCTCGCGAACTGGCGATCGAAACCGGCCCTGGCGTTGAGCCCGGTGCCGACGGCGGTTCCCCCCTGGGCCACACGATGCAGGCGCGGCTGTGTGGCATCGACGCGCGCGATTCCGGCGGCGATCTGCGCGGCATAGCCCGAGAACTCCTGGCCGAGGGTGAGCGGCGTCGCATCCTGCAAATGGGTGCGGCCGATCTTGATGATGCGGTCGAAATCATCTGCCTTCTTGGCGAGCACGTTGCGCAAGCGCTGCAACGCCGGCATCAGCCGGTCGCGCAGCTCGAGCGCCGCGGCAATATGCATGGCCGTCGGAAAGCTGTCGTTCGACGATTGGCCGAGATTGACGTGGTCGTTGGGATGGACCGGCAACTTGGCGCCGCGTCTCGCGCCGAGCATTTCATTGGCGCGATTGGCGATCACCTCGTTGGCATTCATGTTGGTCTGGGTGCCCGATCCGGTCTGCCAGACGACGAGCGGGAAGTGATCGTCGAGCCTGCCGTCTGCGACCTCGGCCGCCGCGGCCGCAATTGCTTCGCCCAGTCCCTTGTCGAGCGTGCCCAGCGCCACGTTCGCCAGGGCCGAGGCCTGTTTTTGTCGGCCGAGTGCCCGGATCAGCGGGATCGGCATGCGTTCGCCGCCGATCCGGAAATTTTCGAGCGACCGTTGGGTCTGCGCGCCCCACAACCGGTCGGCCGGAACGCGGATGGGCCCGAAACTGTCGGTTTCGATGCGGGTTTCGTCGCTCATGACCATCCATAGATGGCATGACGCGGCGAGATGTCCAGTTTCAACCCGGAACCGGTACCTCGCCGGTGACGACGGTGCGGCGCACGATCCGCCGGTCATTGCCGGTGTCGTAGTCGGTCGCGCGGTGCAGGGTTGCCCGGTTGTCCCACATGACGAGGTCGCCGTGCCGCCAGCGGTGACGGTAGACGAAACGCTTTTCGGTCGCGTGCGCGACGAGTTGCCGAATGAGCGCTTCGCCCTTGTCCTGGGGCCAGCCCTCGATATGCGAAGCGTGGCTGCCGAGATAAAGCCCGCGCCGCCCGCTCGGTCCATGCAGGCGCACGACCGGGTGGTCGACCGGCGGCGCCTTGGCGCGCTGGTCGGCCGTCAGCGGATCGTCGCCAGCCTTGCGGCGCGACACATCGAGGTCATGGACGGCTCGCAGCCCGGCGATCTCGGTCTTGGTCGCCTCCGGCAGGGCCTCATAGGCCGACAGCATGTCGGCGAACATGGTGTCGCCGCCCGTCGTCGCGATTTCGACGCCGTAGAGAATCGTGGCGTAGCTCGGCACGCGCGTGAACGACAGATCGGTGTGCCAGACCATGGTGCCGCGGTCGGGATGGACGCCGCGCGGCTTGCCGTCGGGTCCGACATTGGAGATCACGTAGAGCTCGGGAAAGCGCGTGTCGAGATACTGGTTGAGCACGTGGACCTCGAGCGCGCCGAAGCGCCGGCTGAAGGCGATGTGCGCCGGCTCGGGCAGGTGCTGGTCGCGGAACACCAGGACGAGACGTCGGTCGAACGCGTCGCGGATGAGGGCGAAGGCCTGATCGTCCAGAGGCTGAGCCAGGTCGACGCCCGTGACTTCGGCGCCGAGCCGCGGCGTCAGTGGCTGGATCTCGAAATCGTGACGCATTGCCGCGACGGTCATGCTCGATTCTTGGGCCGCAACGGCGGGCCGGTCAAGTGACCCCAAGTCATGCTAAAAGCAGGGCATGCTACAAGAGCGGGCCAACAAGACAGGGAGAGCGCGTCCATGATCCTCGAAATCGCCCAGATCGATGTGAAGTCCGGCATGGAAGCCGAGTTCGAGGCGGGGGTCGCCAAGGCGGCGCCTTTCTTCAAGCGCGCCAAGGGCTGCACGGGCATGGAGCTCCAGCGCTCAATCGAGAAGCCCAGTCGTTATCGTCTGTTCGTCAAATGGGAGACGGTCGAGAACCACACGGTCGACTTCCGCGGCTCCGCCGATTTCCAGGAATGGCGCAAATGCGTCGGCCACTGTTTCGAATCGACGCCGGTCGTCGAGCATACCACGCAGACCTGGCGCGGGTTCTGATCCGGAGCGGGTTGAGGCGCAACGATACCGGGGGAAACAATGACCAGCGCATTGCGCGTCGGCTATATCGGCGTCGGGCTCATGGGGCATGGCGCCGCAAAGAACATCCTGCTCAAGGGCCATCCGCTCACCATCATGGGCCATCGCAACCGCGCGCCGGTCGACGACCTCATCAACCGCGGCGCCGTCGAGGTCAAAACGCCGCGCGCGGTCGCCGAGGCGAGCGATATCATCTTCACCTGCCTGCCGTCGACCGTCGAGGTCGAGGCGACGGTGCTGGGCGTCGATGGCATTCTCGCCGGCATCAGGCCGGGATGCACTCACGTCGATTCCACGACCGCCGATCCGCAATCGACGCGGCGCCTGGGCGCGGCGCTCGAGGCCAAGGGAGCGGCGATGGTCGACGCGCCGGTCGGCCGCTCGCCGATCCAGGCGGAGGAGGGCAAGCTCAACACTTTTGTCGGCGGAAAACCGGGCGATGTTGCGCGGGTCAAGCCGGTGATCGCCTGCTATGCCGACACAATCATCGACGCGGGGCCGCTCGGCAACGGCCATACGCTCAAGCTGCTCAACAACTTCATCTCGATCGGCACGAGTGCGGTGATTGCCGAGGCGGTCGCGACGGCGGCGAAGCTCGGCGTCGACCTGACCAAGATGTACGAGGTCGTCTCCTCGGGCGGCGCCAACAGCGCGATGTTCCAGATGATGATGCCGTGGACCCTCGAGGGCGACGACAGCCGGCTGAAGGGTCCCATCCGCATCGCTGCCAAGGATCTGCGCTACTATGGCCGCATGGCCGAGGGCGCGCCGGCGCCCGCCTTCGTCGCTCAGGCCGCGAGCCAAGTCTATCAGTTGGCGCTCGCGCGCGGCCATGGCGACCGCTACATGCCGACGCTGCCGGGCATCCTCGCCGAGGTCATCGGCGCGCGAATCCGGGATCTGCCATAACAAAGATGCTGCCCCTCCAAGTCCGCCTCGGCCTGAGCTTGTCGAAGGATGCAGCCGATGATGCGCAACGCGTGTTAGCCCGCGACATCTCAACAGCGGCAGCGTCCTCATGCTTCGACGGGTGTTCAGCATGAGGAGTTGGATACCGTGACGAGCCGAAATTTCGCCGCCTCCGACCTCACGCGCATCGCCGGCGCGATCTTCTCGGCTGCCGGATCGCAGCCGGCCGAGGCCCAGATGGTCGCCGATCACCTCGTGCAAGCCAATCTCGCCGGCCACGATTCCCATGGCGTGATGCGCATTGCCAAATATGTCGATTGGGTGTTGGCCGGCGAGGTGCTGGCCAACCGGCATGCGACCGTCGTCACCGACAAGGGCGGCCTCCTGGTCATCGATGGCGGCTTCGGCTATGGCCAGGTCATCGGCTGGGAGGCCATGGGTTTGCTCGGCGCGCGCGCCAAACGGCACGGTTTCGCCTGCGCCGCGCTGCGCAATGCCGGCCACCTCGGGCGCATCGGTGCCTGGGCCGAGCAGCTCGCCGCTGACGGTCTTGCCTCCGTGCATTTCGTCAACACCTCGGGCTACGGCATTCTCGTGGCACCCCATGGCGGCAGCGACCGGCGCTTGTCCGCCAATCCGATCGCCGCCGGCGTGCCCATGACGGGCGGCGACGTGATCCTCGATATCGCCACCTCGGTGATCGCCGAGGGTAAGATCCAGGTCACGCGCAACAAGGGCGAGGCGCTGCCGGAAGGCTTGATCCTCGACGGCGCGGGCAAACCGACCACGGATCCCGCGCGCTTCTATGCGCCGCCGCCGGGTGCCATCCTGCCGTTCGGGGGGCACAAGGGATTCGGGCTTTCTTTCTTCTGCGAGGTGCTGGCGGGTGCCTTGACCGGCGGTGGCAGCAGCCACCCCGACAATCCGACCGCCAAGCGCCTGGTCAACAACATGCTGTCGCTCGCCTTCGATCCGGCCGCCTTCGGCAGCGCCGAAGCGTTCGCCACGGATCTCGTGCGCCTCGCCGATTGGACGAAAGGCTCTCCGCCAGGAGAGGCGGGCGGCGAGGTGCTCTTGCCGGGCGAGCCAGAGCGGCGGACGCGCGCGGCGCGACTCCGCGATGGCATACCGCTCGACAAAGAAACCCGGCGGCAGATCGCGGCTGCGGCAAAACGTGTCGGCGGCACCCTGCCGCCGGAATTCCGGGAGTAGACCCATGGCGAAAGCGACCGACCCGATGCAGGATAACCCCGTGCGCAAGAAGCTGAGCGATGGCGGCACGGCGTGGGGCACCATGGCCTTCGAATTCTTCAGCGCGGGACTGCCCCAGGTGTTGGGCCAGGCCGGCGCCGAATTCGTCATTCTCGACATGGAGCACAGCGGCGTCGGCCTCGACACGGTCAAGCCGGTCATCCTCGGCGCGCGCGGCACGGGCTGCGTGCCGATGGTTCGTGTGCCGGGCACGCACTATCACCTGATCGCGCCGGCGCTCGATGCCGGCGCCATGGGGATCATGGTGCCGATGGTCGAGACGCGCGACCAGGCGGAGAGAATCGCGGCGTGGTGCCGCTATCGCCCGGAGGGCGTGCGCGGCCTCGCTTTCTCGATCGCCCATGACGGCTACGGCGGCGGTGACGTGAAGCGCAAGATCAGGTTGGCGAATCGGCGCACGCTCGTCATCGCGCTCATCGAGACGGCAACCGGCATCGAAAACGTCGAGGAGATCATGGCGGTGCCAGGTATCGATGTGGGCTGGCTCGGCCATTTCGACCTGACCAACTCTCTGGGCATCACGGCGCAGTTCGATCACCCGAAATTCCGCGCTGCCGAGCGCCGGCTGATCCGGGCGTGTCGCCAGTACGGCAAGGCCGCGGGCTTCCTCGCCTCCTCGGTCGGCGAAGCGAAAGCAGCCGTTCGGCGCGGCTTCCGCTGCCTGTGCTTCAGCACCGATGTCGGCCTCATGCGCAATGCTCTGGCCGAGGGGCTGGCGGCCGTCAATCGGCGCTGACATGGCATCGGGCGCGATTCGGGATTGCCATGGCGGCGTCGGCGTGCTCTTCTATGGTCATGCCGACGGGTGAAGACCTAGCCAATGTTCTGCATCTTCTGGGCGATGCCGAATCGCGGATTGAGACGCTCGTCGAGCGTCTTCGGTTGGGCCAGGTGCCGGCGTCGGATTTCGGACTGACCGGGCGTGAAATCGACCGGCTTGCGGACTACCGCGCGGCGCTCCTCAAGGTACTCGAGCCCGATCAGCGCTGATAATGCGGGCTCAGCTGCCTTCCGAGTGAAGGCGCATCGGGCGCCATTCATCATCCGACTGGAAATTTTCCATCACGATTCGAGGTCGCGTTCGCGCCCGTTGCTGGTTGCTGGCCGTCGCGCCAGTGGCGGCGCGCGAATCGTTGAGTGCGGTTTGACAAGGGTTGACCGGCAATCGAAGATGCCGCTCGGACCGCACGCGCGCGGCCGAATAGCGATAGAGCAGGGGGAAACATCATGACGACGATCATGCGAATGGTGTCGGCGGTGGCGGTCGCGCTCCTGGCGCTCGTCTCATTGTCCGATGGCGCAAGCGCCCAGACGGCGCTGGAACGCATCCTCAAGGACAAGAAGATCCGCATCACCGCCGAGGTGACCTCACCGCCCTTCGGCATCCTCGACAAGGACGGCAAGCCCGACGGTTCCGAGATCGCCACGGCGCGTCAGCTCGCCAAGGATCTGGGCGTCGAGCTCGAATTCGTCCAGGTCACCGCGCCCAATCGCATTCCGGCGCTGTTGGCGGATCGCGCCGACCTCGCGATTTCGTCGCTCAGCATCACGCTCGACCGCGCCAAGACGGTCATGTTCGCCAATCCGCACGGCGCGCTCAGCATCGTCATTACCGCGCCGAAGGGCACGGCGATCAAGAGTGCGGCCGATCTCGCCGGCAAGAAGGTCGGCATCACGCGCGCGACCCTCGAAGAGGCGACAGTACCGCGCATGGCGCCCCAGGGCACCAACATCGTCTATTTCGACGACATCGCCGCGACCATCCAGGCGCTGCTGTCCGGCCAGGTCGACTGCGCCGGCTGGTCCGCCTTCGCCTCGAAGTCCGTCGCCGACCGCAACCCGGCCAGGCAGCTCGAGGACAAGTTCACGGTGACGACGGCGTACTACGCGATCGCGGTCAAGCCCGGCAACTACGACCTGCTGCAGTGGGTCAACACGTGGGTCATGATGAGCAAGCTGAACGGCAACCTCGCGCAGATCTACGAGAAGTACACGGGCGTGAAGCTGGTCGAACTGCCGGTGTTCTAACGGCGCGTCGATTCAAACTTCCTCCCTCGCGCTGGCGCGGGGGAGGATCGAGGAGGGGCCCGACGGGCTGGTCGTCTTGCCCAAAAGTGCCCCCACCCCAACGCTCCCGCGCGCGCAAATGCGCGCCTCCCGGTCGTGCACGGCGCGACCACACGGCATGGGCGCGCCCGACGGACGCGCCCATGCAGACGCGAGGGAGGGAGCTGGTCCGTCCCCATGAGCTACGTCTTCCAGTTCGGCGTTGTCACCGACAACCTGCCGCGGCTGCTGTCGGGAGCGCTGCTCACGATCGAATTGTCGGCCCTGGCGATGGTCGGCGGACTGTCGGTCGCCATCTGCTGCGCCTTTCTCAAGCTCTGGGGACCCCGGCCCGTGCGCTGGATCATCCATGGCTATGTCGAGGCGATCCGCAACACGCCGTTTCTCGTTCAGCTCTTCATCATCTTCTTCTCGCTGCCCGCGATCGGTGTCCGTCTCGACGCCAATCATGCAGCCCTGCTTGGCATGGTCGTCAACCTCGGTGCCTACGCGACCGAGATCGTCCGGGCCGGCATCGAATCCGTGCCGCGCGGGCAGACCGAAGCGGGGCGCGCGCTCGGCCTGTCGCGCCTGCAGGTCTTCCGCTTCATCATTCTCTTTCCCGCGATCAAGGCAGTTTTCCCCGCACTCGCCAGCCAGTTCATCCTGCTCATGCTCGGCTCGAGCATCGTGTCGGCGATCTCCGCACAGGAATTGACGGCGATCACCAACACGCTGCAATCCACGACGTTCCGTGCCTTCGAGTTCTATTTCGCCGCAACTTTGATTTACCTGCTGATGGCGCTGGGGTTCCGCGGCGCGTTTGCGGCGTTCTACTGGCTCGTTTTCGCTCGGGAGCGCCGGGGATGATGACGCGCGACTTCGGCTTGTCCGAGCTGCTTTTCGTGCTGGGCGCGATGCGCTGGACCATTTTGCTGTCGCTGATCGCCTTTGCCTGTGGCTGCGTCATCGGCCTTCTCGTCGCCGTGCTGCGCACGGTACCGTTCGCGCCACTGCGCTGGTTGATGACGGGCTATATCCAGCTCTTCCAGGGCACGCCGGTGCTGATGCAGCTCTTCATCGCGTTCTACGGCATTGCCGTGCTGTTCGGTGTGCAGCTCTCGCCCTGGCCGGCCGTGACGATTGCCTTCACGCTCTACGCCGCGGCCTTCCTCGGCGAGATCTGGCGCGGCTGCATCCAGGCGATTCCGCGCGGCCAATGGGAAGCCGGCAGGTCGCTGGCGCTCAACTACGCAGATTTGCTGCGCTTCATCATCCTGCCCCAGGCATTTCGCATCGCAATCGCGCCGACCGTCGGCTTCATGGTGCAGCTCATCAAGGGCACGTCGATCGCGGCGATCATCGGGTTCATCGAGTTGACGCGCGCGGGTCAGCTCATGGTCAACGTGACCTTCCAACCGATGATTGTCTATCCGGTGATTGCCTGCTGCTATTTCGCGCTGTGCTGGCCGCTCTCGGTGCTGAGCCAGCGCCTGGAAAAGCGCATCGACGCCGGGCTCACGCAGAACGCGAGCGTCTAGGCCCTGGGCATTCAGGTCTTGCTGGCGCTCGCCGCTTCGAAACACGTGGCGATGCGGCGCGGCACTTCGCCGGACAACCGCGTCAGCATGACCACACGGCCGGCCGGCAAGGCCGGAAGGCCATGGTCCTCGGATAGAACGATGCCCTCGGCGGGGACGTGTCGACGGCCGAGTGGCGCGATGCCGAAGCCTGCGGCAACGGCGGCCTGGAGCGCCAGCACCGAGCCCCCGATGAAGGCCGCGCGCCAGGCGAGGCCGGTTGCCTCGAGGGCTTCGATCGCCGCCGTCTTGATCGCGCATGTACCGCGTAGCGCCACCAGCGGGACGGGCTCGCCCGGCGACCAGCGGCAAGCGGCGCCTTTTGCCCAGACGAGCGGATCATCATAGAGGCGCTTTCCACTGACGCGCCGAATCTCCTGGCGAATGATCGCAATGTCGTAGTCGCCGCGCTCGTACATAGCCAGCAGCTCGGCCGAGACGCCGAGGACCACATCGAGCAGACGATCGGGCAGCAGCAGGCGGAGATTGCCGAGGGCCCGCGAGAGGTGGCCACCGGCGGCCTGATCGCTGATCGCCAGGCGAATGACCGGGCGTTCCTCGCGGCGCGTGAGCACTGCCAACGCCCTGTCATGGGCCTCGAGCACGCTCTTGGCATGACTCACGAATTTCGACCCCTCCGGCGTCAGCCGGACCGAGCGCGGTGTGCGGGCAAGCAAGCGTTGCCCCGTGCGCTCCTCCAGCTTGCCGATGCGGATGCTGATGGCGGACTGGGTCGCACCGAGCACGTCACCGGCTGCCGTGAAGCTGCTGAGGTCGGCGACGACGACGAATGCACGCAACAAGTCGATGTCGAGATCGGGCACGCAAAGATAATAATAGCAAATGATAGAAATATCAATAATTCGTAACAGAAATGTATGAACCGGGCCTAGCTTGGGGTCGATGGCATTCGTAGAGGAGGACCGCCATGCCCTTGACCCGCATCTCGCTCCGCCCCGGCAAGACCGAGGCCTACAAGCAGGCAATCGTGCAGAACCTCTATCTCGCCATGCGCGAGACGTTCAACGTGCCCGAAGACGACATCTTCATGACCGTCAGCGAGCACGATCGTTCCGATTTCACCTTCGGCCGCGACTACCTCGGCATCCAGCGCAGCGACGATCTCGTCATCATCCAGCTGACGGTCAGCAATACGCGCACCGTCGAGCAGAAGAAGGCGCTGTTCAAGCGCATCAGCGACCGATTGGTCGCGGCTCCAGGCCTGCGTCCTGAGGATGTGTTCATCAACCTCGTCGAAGCGGCCAAGGAGAACTGGTCGTTCGGCAACGGCGTCGCGCAGTATGCGTGACTCCGGGTGCACCGCGGCATGAGAGCTCGGGTGGTCCCGTAGATTCTTGTCGCCTGCTCGACGGATACCAGTCCCTGTTCGACGTCCTGCGCGATGAGTTTCCGGGGCCGCTGGGTGACCGGCCCGTAACCGGCTCCGCCGCCGCTGCACACCGTGAGGATGTCGCCATTACGCAACACGCCCGCGTCCTTGGACTTGAGCGCGATCGTCGTGCCGTCGCGCTCGATGAAACAGCGGGCGGGCGCGCCCGGCTCTCCGCCCAGCAGCCCGATCGGCCGCGTCACGAAGCGGTCGCCGTATTGGGCGTACTGCACGCCATCCTTGAGCACGAGATAGCGCCGGCGCACGCCGAGTCCGCCGCGCTGCTTTCCCGCGCCGCCGGAATCCGGCAGCAGCGCGTACTCGATGACGCGGAAGAAGTCGAAATCCATGTCGAGGGATTCGATGGGCACGTTGCTGCAGTTGGACATGGGCTCCGAGACGGCGGAACAGCCATCGGCCTCGCGCGAAGCCCCCCAGCCGCCGCCGACGAGCTCGTGATAGACGCGGTAGCCGCGCTCGGTCACCCGGCTGAGATAGGGGCCCGTCGTGGTGTCGAAGCCGCAGGAGATTGCGCGCTCCGGTACCGCCCGGGCAAGAGCCTTCATCACCGCATTGTGCGCACGGTTGCTCGCGGTCATGCGCGCGCGCACGGCCGCCGGCGGCCTGGGATTGAGGATCGAGCCGAAGGGCGCCGTCACGGCGATCGGGCGGTTGCTGCCGGCGTTGTACGGAATGTCCGCATCCGTCAGAACGGACTTCACGCAGGTCGTGGCGGAGGACACGGTCGACGCGAACGGGCAGTTCATGTTGCTCGGCACCTGCGGGCTGGTGCCGGTGAAGTCGACGGTGACGCTGTCGCCGGCAATGGTGACGGTCGCGCGAATGGGCAGAGGCTCGTCACCGAACACGTCGCTGTCGATCACGTCCTCGCCGTGGTAGACGCCGTCCGGCGCCTCGGCGATCGCGGCCCGCATGCGCCGCTCCGAATAGGCGATCAGTTCGCGCATCGTCGCCCGCACGTTGGCGGCACCGTATTTCTTGCATAGTTGCTGGATGCGCGCCGCGCCGATGCCATTGCCGGCGAACTGCGCATTGAGGTCGCCGATCGTCTGGTCGGGCACGCGGATGTTTCGTCGCAACAGGCGCTCCAGCGCGCCGCCATTCCAGTCGCGGCGCAGATTGTAGCGCCCGGGCGGCAGGATCAGCCCTTCCTGGTAGAGCTCGCGCGCCGACATGTTGAGGCCGGGCGCGCCGCCGCCGATGTCGATGTGATGCGCGACCGTGGCGGCAAAGGCGACGACCTCGCCCTCAACGAAGACCGGCGAGAAGATGAAGATGTCGGGCAGATGCTGGCCGCCGCTATAGGGATCATTGGTCAGGTAGAAGTCGCCCTCCTCGAGCGTATTGACCGGGTCGAGCGCGGCGCAGGGACCAAAGGTGGCGGACAGCGAACCGAGTTGCTGGGCCATCAGTTCGGATTGCGCAATGGCCTGGCCGTCGCGATCGAGCAGCGCGGCGGAGCAGTCATTGGCCTCGCGCACGATCGCGGAATAGGCCGAGCGGATGAGCTTGACGCCCATCTCCCGCGCGGCGGAAATCAAGGCCTGGCTGATGACGGCGTAGTCGGCCGGATCGAGGGTCACGCCGCATTCCTCCGGATCAGCAGATTGTCGTGCTCGTCGCAGGCTGCGTACCAGCCCGGGGGCACATGGATCGTCGAGGTTGGATCGTCGAGCACGGCGGGTCCATCAATGCGCTGGCCCGCATGCAGAGCGGCGCGCGCCAGCGCGTGTGCCTCGACGCTCTGCTTACCCTCGTAGATACGATGCGGCCGGACAGCACCGCTGGGCCCATCGCGGTTTATGCGCAGGGGCGGCGCGCTCGATTCGGCAACGACCGCGCCGAGTCGAAACGAGACAATCTCCGTGCCGAGCCGGTTCGAGGAGTCGTGGCGGTAGACGCGGTGATGCGCGATGGCGAAGCGCTCGACGAGCAACCCGACGCCGACCCGCGCCACGTCTTCGGCCGAAAGATCGACCGGAACTTCGAAGGCCTGTCCGAGGAAGCGCATCTCGGCGGTCAGGGTGAGAGCCGCACGCCCCGGATCGAGACCAAGCTCGCGCAGCCGCACGCTCGCGCGCTCCGACATTGCCTGGAATACGTCGCGCACTTGGCCGGGAGCTGCATCGTCGACTGGCAGCCGCTTGGTCATGGTCTCGAAGATCCGGTAGTCGGCGGCGAGCAACCCATAGGCCGAGATCACCCCGGCATAGGGTGGCACCAGGATGGTGTCGATGCCGAGATCCTCGGCGATCTTGGCGGCATGCAGCGGCCCTGCGCCGCCGAAGGCGACGAGCACGTAGTCGCGCGGGTCGCGGCCGCGCTCGGTCGAGACGAGCTGGATGGCGCGCACGATATTCCCGATGGCTAGCCCGATCACGCTTTCCGCCATGTCCGGCAGGTTCACGCCGAAGCGTTGCGCCAATTCGGCGAAGGCCTCGGCCGACGCAGTCGCGTCGATCGACATGGCGCCGCCAAGAAACGCCTCGGGCCGGATCGTGCCGCGGATGACATGGGCATCAGTGATGGTCGGCCGCTTGCCGCCGCGCCGGTAGCAGGCTGGACCGGGATCGGCGCCGGCGCTGTTCGGCCCTACCCTGAGCATGCCGCCATTGTCGACCCAGACGATGCTGCCGCAACCGGCGCCGACGCTGACGATGTCGAGAAGTGGCGTGCGCACCGGCAGGCCGTCGATCATGGTCTGGCTCGCCAGCTCCGGTTCGCCATCGTCGACGAGACAGACATCCGTGCTCGTGCCGCCCATGTCAAAGGTGATGAGATTCCGGTAACCGGAGCGGCCAGCCTGCCGTATGGCGCCCATGACGCCGGCGGCAGGCCCCGAGAACAGCGCCGTCACGGGATTGCGGCGCATGCCCGCGCAGGGCAGGCGACCGCCATTGGATTGCATGACGCTGAAGGCCCCGCCGAAATTCTGGGCGGCGAGATGACGCTCGATGCGCGCCAGATATTCCGAGACGACAGGCTGGATGTGGGCCGCGATCGCGGTGGTCGACGCCCGCTCGTACTCGCGGAACTCCGGCGCAACATCCGACGAGCAGGCGATCACCACATTTTGAAGCCGCCGCTTGATCAATTCAGCGAGCGCCCGCTCATGATCAGGGTTGCGATAACTGTTGAGCAGGCAGATCGCGATCGCTGAATAGTCGCCCCTGGCGAGCTTCGGGATCAGATCGCGCTCGATCTCCGCCTCGTCGAGCGAGGTACCGATCGTACCGTCGTGGAGCATGCGCTCGTCAACCTCGTAGCAATCGCGTCTCGCCACGATGGGGACGGGCTTGGCGTAGGCGAGGTCGTATATGCGCGTGCGGTCCTGACGCTGCAGCAGAAGGATGTCGCGGAAGCCGCGCGTCGTGACGAAGGCAACGCGCGCGCCGCTGCGTTGAATCACCGCATTGGTCGCGACCGTCGAGCCGTGGACCAGCTCGCGGACCTGCACCAGCGGCACGGATGCCGACGCGAGGGCGGCGAGGGCACCCTCTTCGGGTCGTGCCGGCACGCTCGGCACCTTGACGAAGCGCAGGCCGCCTTGTCCGTCGAAGCTGATCAAGTCGGTGAATGTGCCGCCGATCTCGATGCCGACGCGCATGGCAGCTTTGCCGTGCTGTGTCGTCATCTCAGCCGCCACGCTTGGGTGCGGCTCAGCACGTTGCGCACCAAGAACCAGTGAACCAGGCGCACCGTGGCCGAGGTCAGCACGATCATCACGCCCATCGCTGCGGCACTGGCAATCGCGCCGGTCTCGTCCTGGTTCAGGATCGATACCGAGGCCGGCATGGTGTCGGTCGCGTAGAGGAACACCACGGCGGACGCCGTGGTCATGGCATTGACGAAGAAGTAGATGCTGATGTCGAGAATGGCCGGCAGACAGACCGGCACGGTGACGCGCCAAAGCGTGCGATAGAACGGCACCTTGAGCGAGGAGGAGATCGCCTCGAACTCCTCGTCCATCTGCTTCAACGCCGTGACGGCGATCAGGTACGAGACCGTGTAGAAGTGCACGATGGTGGAGATCACCAGGATCGCCATCGTGCGGTAAAGGCCATTCAGCGGGTTCTCCGGCTCGATAAAGAAAAAGATGTAGGAAAGCCCGAGGACCAGTCCGGGTACCGAGAGCGGCACCATCGAAAGCAGGTGGACCAGGCCGCGCCCGACCGCAAAGCCCGTGGTCTTGGTCACGAGATAGGCGCCGGAAAAGGCGAGGATCGTGCCGAACAGCATGGTCCACAGCGCCATCTTGAGCGAATTCGTGTAGGCGCCCCAGCCGCGCTCGTCGACCCGGTCGAAGTCGTAGTGATCGAGCGTGAGCTCGAGATTGTAGGGCCAATAGCGGATCAGCGAGGCGAAGACGGCGACAGCCAGGATGACCAGGATGACGAAGCAGACTACGCTGCAATAGGCGAACATGAGTGCGTCGAAGCGGCGGTGGGGCTTCGGCGCAAAGGGCACGGCGCGCGAGGTCAGCATGGCCGTTTGACGATGCTGGACGATGCGGTCGATGGCGAATCCGATGATCGCCGGGCCGAGCAGGATGACGCCGACCACGGCACCCATGGAAAAATTCGCCTGGCCGGCAACCTGCTTATAGATGTCGGTCGCCAGCACATTGAAGTGGCCGCCGGTGATCTTGGGGATGCCGAAATCGGTGATGACCTGGGTGAAGACGACGACGGCGGCGCTGACGATGCCGTAGCGCGCGCCGGGCAGCGTCACCGTGAAGAAGACGCGCGACCCGCTGGCGCGCAGCGAGATCGCCGCCTCGTAGAGCCTCGTGTCGGCCGTCGACAATGCCGTGACGATGATCAGCAGGGCGTGGGGAAAGGTGTAGAATATCTCGCCCATCACGATGCCGATCGGGCCGAAGATGCTGTTGCCTGCCAGCATCCAGTTGAGCGGGCCCTGATTGCCGAACAGGTAGCGCAGCGAAATGGCCGGCAGCAGTGACGGCGCCAGCAGCGGGATGAGCGCGATCGCCTTGAAGATCTGCTTGCCCGGCATGGCGCTGCGCGTCAGCGCATAGGCAAAGGGAAAAGCCAGGCTCAGACTGACAATGGTCGAGAACGAGGCGACGAACAGGCTGTTCTGCAGCGAGCTCGCCAGCGCCGGTGTCGCGAAATACTGGAGATAGTTGGCGAAGCCGATGAAATTACCGTCGGCATCCTCGAAGCTCTTGGACAGGAGTGCGTAGAGCGGGAGAACCAGGCCGATCGCCAGCCACACGCCGTAGGCGACGATCAGGGCGCGTGCCGCCCAGTCGTCGCCGCTCAGCCGCTGGCGCGGCGCGGCGCCGAACCCGGTATCGGCGAGGGCCATGGGGAGCTACACGTCAGATCGGCGCACGCCGCGCGTCGGTCTGAGCGGGACGATCTTGCTCGCTACTTCTTGGCGGATTTGCCGTCGTAGCGCTTCTGCCATTCCGCCACGATGCGCTGATAGTTCTCCGAGGCCCAGTAGAGATCGTTCTTGATCATGTTCTCGAGCGGTTTCTCCGGATAGAACTTGATCTCCTTGGCGAATTCCGGCCGCCCGACGACAGCGTAGTCTTCGGCGTAGAGCTTCATCGCATCCTCGCTCAGCGCCCAGTCGGCGAGAATCTTCGCGGCCTCGAGCTTCTTGGTCGACTTCATGATGGCGACGCCGTTGGCTTCCCAGCCCAGGCCTTCCTTGGGTGAGATGATGTCGATCGGCGCGCCCTTGGCCTTCTCCTTGACGCCGCGGAAGGCGAAGGAGATCGAGATCGGAAATTCGCCCTGAGCGGTCATGACGCACGGCGCCGATCCGGAATGTACATAGACGGAGACGTTGTTGTGCAACTTCTCCAGGAAGCTCCACGTTTCCTGCTCGCCCCAGGTTTGGATCCATGCCGAGATCGTCATGAAGCCGGTGCCCGACGAGTTCGGATTGGGCATGACGATGTGGTTCTTGTAGATCGGGTCGGCGAGCTCCTTCCAGGTCGTCGGACGGGGCAGGTTCTTCTTCTTCGCCTCGATCGTGTTGTAGCAGAGGCACGCCTCGAAGGCGTAGAGACCGCTCCACAGGGGTGGGTCGACCTTGTCCTTGAATTTGGCGTCGATCTGGTCGTAACCCTTGGGCTTGTAAGGCAGAAGCAGATCCTCCTTGGCGATGCGGATCAGCTCGGAGATGCCGAGAACGTGGATGACGTCGGCTTGCGGATTGGCCTTCTCGGCGAGAATCTTTGCGGCGATCGTGCCGGTCGAATCGCGCACCCAGTTGATGCGGATGTTCGGGTGCGCCTTGTTGAACCTGTCGCGATATCGACCGAGGTCCTCCGACGCTGTCGTCGTGTAGACGGTCAACGTCGTCTGTCCTTGTGCCGAAACTGTCTGAGTGGTCGCGGTCGCCGCAAGCGTCGCAAGCGCGGCGATGCCGATCGTTTTGAGGTGCGCGTGCATGACTGGCCTCCCCGTTGTCAGTGTCCGAGACACCACACCCGTATTGCAGCGTCATATCCGGTAGTCGCGGATTTTTGACACGCATGTGTCCGTGAGCCTAGGCGGCTGGTATATACAGCGTCAATACAATTGCCCGCCGCGTGCGCGCGTCGCACAAGCGTCAGCAGGAGCAGAGCGCCGAGCCGATGGTCGGATTGTTTGGCCTTGCGCGGCAGCGCTGGGATTCGGCACCCGGAGTTCGCGGCGTGCTCTACATGCTGCTCTATACCTTTGCCAGCACGGGGATGCACGGGCTCGTGCGCTACCTCTCGGTCGACGTGCCGACGTTCGAGCTGGTTTTTTTCCGCAACCTATTCGGCTTTCTTTGTCTGCTGCCATGGCTGATCCGGTCGGGCTTCGTCGGATTTCGTTCGGCACGGCTGTGGGTGCACGGCCTCCGGGGACTGCTCGGCATCGCCGGCATCACCTCGTGGTTCTATGGGCTCTCCCTGCTGCCGCTTGCGGAAGCAACCGCACTCAACTTCACGGCCACCATTTTCACCACCTTGGGTGCGGCGTTATTTCTCGGCGAGACGATGTATGCGCGCCGCTGGCTCGCCGTGGCCGTCGGCTTCGGCGGCGTACTCGTCATGCTGCGTCCCGGCATCGAATCGATCAGCTTCGGCGCCATCGTCGTGATCGTGTCGGCGCTCCTTTGGTCGGGTTCGCTCCTGGTCCTCAAGCGACTGGCCGGCGCGGACAGTCCTGTGACCATCGTCGGCACGCTCTACGTCTTTCTGATCCTGTTTTCGATCGGACCGGCGCTCTATGTCTGGCGCACGCCCGATGCAATCACGCTCGTGTGGCTCGCCGTCATGGGCGCCGTGAGCGCAGTCAGCCACCTCACGCTCGCAAAGGCATTCGAGGCGGCCGAGGCGGGCAAGCTCATGCCGCTCGATTTCACGCGGCTCGTCTGGGCAGCCTTGATTGGCTGGCTGGCGCTCGCCGAGATTCCGGATTTGTGGACATGGATCGGTGGCACGCTGATCTTCCTCGGCAGCATGCTGACCAGCATGCGTGAGCGGTCGAAGACCGGATGAACCGGATGCGCGACTTGAATGCACCACTGTGGCGGCGCATGCTCAAAACGGGTGGGGGACCGATCGTATGACTCGTGAAATTCCCGTTCTGCAGATCAATGGGGCCGGCTTCGACTGCGGCAAAGCTGTCGGCCGGGCCATGACCACGCAGATCCGGGCCAACATCGAAACCTATGGCGCTATCTTCGCGCGCATGTCCGGCGTCGATCGCGCGGCCGTCCATCGCTTTGCCCTGTCGCTGGTGCCGACCATCGAAGCCTATGCCGCCCACTTGGTGGAGGAGATGCGCGGGCTCGCCGATGGCGCTGGCGTTCCCTTCGCCGACATCGTGGCGCTCAACGCCCGCACCGAGATCATGTACGGCCTCAAGGCCGAGCGCCGGCCGCAGCCTCAGCCCGGGCCAAGCGACAGCGAATGCACATCGATCGGCGTGCTGCCGGAGGTCACGCGCGACGGTCACACGCTGATCGGCGAGAATTGGGACTGGCGGGCGAGCGTTGCCGGTCGCACGGCCATTCTCGCCCTGGCGCAGCCAGGCCGGCCGCGCGTCCTTGTCTTCACCGAGGCCGGCTTCGTCGGCAAGATCGGCCTCAACGAGGCAGGGATCGGCGTGTGCGCCAATCTGCTGGCCTCGTCGCACGACCGCGGCCAAATCGGCGTGCCCTACCACCTGATCCTCAGGCATGTGCTCGACGGCACCAACATGCATCACGCAATCCGTGCCGTGACGCTGGCGCAACGTGGCTCGTCAGGGAATTACCTGATCGGCAGCCGAGGCGGCGAGGTCATCGATCTCGAAGCGACTCCCGAGACCTTCGGCCACATTCTCACCGAGGATGGCATCCTCACTCATTCCAACCACTTCCTGTGCCCGGAGCTGTGCTCGGTCGACACGCATCTCGCGGTCTCGACCATGACCTTCATCCGCAACGATCGGGCACGACGCCTGATCTCCCGCGAGCGCGGCAAGATCAACGCGGACTCGTTCGTGCGGGTCCTGCGCGACCATTTCAGCCATCCGCACGCGATCTGCCGTCATGCCGATCCGGCTCAGCCCGAAGAGGAGCAATCAATTTCGGGCGCGTCGATCATCATGGATCTCGATGAGGCGACCATTCTGGCGGCGGCCGGTCCGCCCTGTGAGAATGAGTACCGTCACCTCGCGATCGACGGCTCGCCGGTGCGCTGAGGAGAGCGGCAACCATGCGTTTCGATGGTAAGCGAGCTTTCGTCACTGGTGCGGCGGGCGGGATCGGCTCGGCCATCGTGGCGGCGTTCCTCGACGAGGGAGCGTCGGTGGCGGCTGCTGATGCGCGCCGCGATGCCTTGGAGAGCGGCCTGTCGCGCCAGCGGCCGCACGCGGCGCGCTGCATGACGGTCGTGCTCGACGTCAGCGACATCGAGGCGAGCGGTACCGCGTTGGATCGGGCCTGGAAACGCTTCGGCGGGCTGGACATCCTGATCAACTGCGCCGGCGTCTATCCCAATCATCCCGCGCTCGACATGGCGGCGGCTGATTGGGATGCCGTGCTCGACACCAATCTGCGCGGCCCATTCTTCCTGACCCAGAATTTTGCACGACGCCTGGTCGGCGAGGGTCGGCCGGGTCACGTCGTCAACATCACCTCGGGCAATGCCGAGCGGGCCCGCCACGGCGCGGCTCACTACTCCGCATCGAAAGCTGGTCTCGAGATGCTGACGCGCACCTTCGCGCTCGAGCTTGCCAAGCATCGCATCCACGTGAATTCCGTCTCACCGGGCTTCGTCGACGTGGCGAGCACGGTCAGCCCGCTGTCGCCCGAATATGTGGCTGCGATCTCCGCCACCATCCCCTGGCCGCGTCTGGGAACGCCGGTCGACATCGCCAAGGCCGTCCTGTTCCTGTGCAGTGGGGACGCCGACTGGATCACCGGCATCACCTTGCGCGTCGACGGCGGACGCGCGACCGGCAACACGACCTTGCCTCTGAGCCGCCCTTCGGCGCGTCAGTCACGGTGAGGCAGGGCAGGGGAGGGTGGAAGACGAAACAGAAATCGTCGTCGTTGGCGGCGGCGTCATCGGCTGTGCCATCGCGTGGCGGCTTGCCGCGGAACGCCGGTCGGTCCTTGTGCTCGAGCGCAATGACGTCGGCAGTGCGGCGAGCTCGCGCGCCGCGGGGCTGATCACGCCGCTCCGGCCGAGCGTCGCCGGCAATTGGTTCGTGCGCCAGACTCTCGATGCCTTCGACCAGCTTTCCGGAATCCTCGGCGAGCCGGTTGGATTTCATCGCGTGGGCACCGTACTCGTTGCGGCGTCGCCCGATAGCGAACGGCAGCTTCTGGCCATGACCGAAGCAGCCGTCAGTGGGGGACCGTCGTACGATTGGCTCGACCGCATGGAGGCGGAGCGCCGCCTGCCCTGGCTTTCGGCGTCGACCGTGCGACGCATCGCTTGGGTGCCGGAGGGCGGCTACATCGATCCCTACCTGCTGACCCAGGCCTATGGCCGTGCCGCGCGGGCAGCCGGCGCGCGTATCCGCACGCGTGTCTCGGCTTCGCGCCTGATTGTCGAGGACGGCCGAGTGCGAGGTGTCGACACAGATCAAGGCCGCGTCGCCTGTCGAAACGTGGTTCTGGCGGCCGGAGCCTGGGCAGGGCCACTCGCATCGGCAATCGGCGTGCCGCTCGGCATGGCGCCGGTGCGCAGCCACTACTGGATCACCGCCAGCAATCCGCTCTTCGACGCGGATCAGCCCGTGACCTTGCTGCCCGATGCCGCGAGCTACGTTCGGCCGGAGCACGACCGGCTGGTCATCGGCGCACGTGAAGGTCGCTCGCCCAGCTACGACGCGCGCAGCCTGCCCGATGATGCCGGCGCTTTGCCGCTCGGCAGCGAGGAGGAGCGCTGGATCGGATTGATCGAGCGGCGCGATGCGCTGCTGACTTTCTTGCCGAGTCTGGACGAGCTCGAGATGGTGCACTTTATCGCCGGACTTTCTGCCTATACGCCCGACGGTCAGCAGCTTATCGGACCGGCGCCCGGCGTTGCCGGGCTGTACGTGGCCGCAGGATGCTGCGGCATGGGGATCGCCACCTCGGCCGGCATCGCGCGCCTCATTGCGGATATGATCGCCGGACGGACGCCGCCGGTCGATCCGCGTCCCTACCGGCTCGACCGCTTCGGCGCCTTCGATCCATATCAGCCGGAGTTCCTCGAGCGCTGCGCGCAATCACGCACGGCGAAGTCCGGTGCGGGGTCGGGTGCGGCCCATCGCGGATAGGTCGTCCCGGCGCATCGCGCTGTGCCGTTCGCTGAGGTGACCTTGCACAGTGGCGCGCCATCTCGCGGAGAACGCGCCCGCGCCGCGAAGCAGCTTCAGACGTAAGCGATCAGCCGGCCGCAGATCACAACCGAGAGCCAGACCGCAGCGGAGACGCCAGCCGCCACGCGCGCCCCGCGCGGCGGCGGCCGGTCGATCGGCCAAGTGTCGATCGTGGGCATCAACAGGCGATGAAAGATCGCTATATTTGCGAGGCCGACCAGGATCAGGCTCTGCTTGAGAAGGAATGCCGGATTACGCACATAGGCGGCAGCCTCGGTGACGAACAACAGGACACCCGCGCTCGCTGCCACGACGAGGCCGACTGCCGCAATTGGGATCGCCAGGCGCGCGAGCAATGCCGGGCTCAGACCACGGCCGAGACCCAGCAATCTCGCATCGAGGACGAGGATTGCCCCGAGCAGGCAGGCGAAGCCGAGAATGTGCGTCGTCTCGACAGCCGGGTAGAGGAGCACGCCGCTGCGCATCGCGTCGGCAAACGACGAATGCTCGAGTGCCAACGCCCAGGCCGGCCCCTCCGCTGCGTGCATGACCGGGCGTTCAGCGCAGTTCGACGGTCTTGCCGTCGACCGTGATGCGCTCGGCGCGCAGCTCGTTCACTTCCGTCTTGTGCGGATAGCCGACCACGGTGACGGCCTTGCCCGTCGTCAAGCTGCCATCTGGCAGGCCGCGGCTCTGCATCCGAAACGGGGGCGCCAGCGCGATGTTCCAGGTCTTGGCGCCATCTTTCAGATCGATCATGACGTGCGGGTTGCGGTAATCCACGGCCGCGATCGGGCCGGTGATGGTCAGTGTAAGCGCCGGAGCAAAAATCCCTCACTGAAGCGGCCGGATTGTCCGGTTGCGCCGGAGTAAAAATCCGGCAGCAGATAGCTCTTTGCGGTTTTGGCAGAGGGCGGAGGGATGAAGGGCGTGGAAC
>Ga0194131_10001587_pt1 | contig 38711 bp, 53 predicted proteins | sample TA2KigO120mmetaG_FD_148631 | JGI IMG/M metagenome (GOLD analysis project Ga0194131, IMG submission 148631) | Freshwater microbial communities from Lake Tanganyika, Tanzania - TA2015053 Kigoma Offshore 120m | ecosystem: Environmental > Aquatic > Freshwater > Lake | place: Tanzania: Lake...
GGTTATGCCTGGCGATAACGTCGCAGTTGAGGTAGAACTCATCACTCCTATCGCTATGGAAAAAGAAGTCCGATTTGCTATCCGTGAAGGTGGCAGAACGGTAGGAGCTGGGGTCGTAACTGAAATTCTGGAGTAGTTGTGCAGAGTCAAAAGATACGCATTCGGTTAAAAGCGTTCGACTATAAACTGTTGGACCAATCGGTATCTGAAATTGTAGATACAGCCAAGCGCACTGGAGCGAAAGTAGCGGGGCCCATTCCCTTGCCTACTAAAGTCAATCGCTACACTGTGCTACGTTCACCTCATGTCGACAAAAAATCGCGTGAGCAATTTGAAATCAGAACACATAAACGGCTCATCGACATTCTCGAGCCCACGCAAAACACTATCGACTCATTAATGAAGCTCGATCTGTCTGCTGGTATCGATGTCAGTATTACTTTGTGAGGTTGTCCCATGCCGTCGTTACCATTATATGATTTAAATAAAAAGAAAGTTGGCAACATCGACCTAAATGATGCTGTCTTTGCAGGCGAAATTCGTCCCCACTTACTCAATGATGCTGTTAGAGCCCAGTTAGCATGGAAATACGAATTTAAAACCGCAAACTCTCGTACTCGCACGGAAGTCCAGGGAACTCGTAAAAAAGTCTATAAACAAAAAGGAACAGGACAAGCCCGACACGGAGACGAAAAAGCTCCTATTTTCGTCGGTGGCGGTAAAGCCCATGGGCCGAAGCCGCATAGAAGAACTCACAAGATCAACAAGAAGGTCATGAAAGCTGCTTTAGTCACTGCTCTTTCCTTAAACCAAAAGGAAGATAGGCTTTTTGTGGTTGATAAGTTGGAGCTTAAAAAGCCTAGCACTAAAGCTGCAAAAGATTGTCTTAAGGCTTTTGAGGTAGACAGTGTTCTTTTCGTCAACTCCGGCGAGGGTGATGGAGAGGAATTTTTCAATAAAAGCGTCAAGAACCTTAACAAAGTTAAGTTTCTAAAGCCTGAAGGTGTGAATGTTTTTGATGTTTTGAAATACAAAAACATCATCGTAAGCAGCAAGGCAGCCAAGAAACTTACGGAGCGGTTAGCCCATGTATAACATTATTAAGCGCCCGATCGTCACTGAGAAGAACACTCTCCGTTCTAACTTTCATAATGAGTACGCTTTCGAAGTGGATCTTAATGCAAACAGAACGGAGATCAAAAAGGCTGTAGAAAAGCTTTTTGGCGTAAAAGTAGTTCGCGTGAACACTCTTATTGCCCGCAAAGAAGCAAAACGCCTCGGTAAAATGCCTGGAAAGCGCATACTGTGGAAAAAAGCCATTGTAAAACTTAAGGAGGGTGACAAGTTTGACTTTGTCGCTAGTTAAAGATGCCTATAAAAGCTTTTAAACCAGTAACACCTGCTCGTCGGTTTCTAACTCAAATCGATTACACAGAGCTTTTAGATAAAAAGCCAGAAAAGAGCTTAACCGAAGTAAAAACTAGCTCAGGTGGGCGAAATAACTGTGGGCGCATCACTTCTCGATTTAGAGGGGGTGGTCATAAACGGAAATATCGTCTTATAGATTTTAAAAGAAATAAATTTGACGTAACTGGAACTGTGGTCGGACTAGAATATGATCCTAATCGTTCAGCAAGAATTGCACTAGTTAACTACAGTGACGGTGAAAAGAGGTACATTTTGGCTCCAGTTGGAATTAAGGCTGGGGATAAAGTGCTGGCATCAGAGAATGCAGATATCCAAGTTGGAAATGCATTACCCTTAAAAAGGATCCCTGCTGGTACAAACCTTCACAATATTGAAGTTCGACCCGGGGCTGGTGGAAAAATGGCCAGAAGTGCAGGTTCGATGGTTCAATTGGTTGGTTTTGAAGGAGGCTATGCTCAACTAAGAATGCCTTCGGGAGAACTAAGAATTGTTTCCGATAAATGCTGGGCCACAGTTGGTCAAGTTGGAAATCTTGAACACGAAAACGAAGTCATTGGTAAAGCTGGTCGCATGCGCTGGTTAGGTTTTAGACCTCACAATCGTGGCGTCTCTATGAACCCAGTTGACCATCCACTTGGTGGCGGTGAAGGTAAATCATCAGGTGGGCGTCATCCAGTAACTCCTTGGGGTAAAAAGACCAAAGGTAAGAAGACCAGAAACTCAAAACGCACAGATAGATTTATTATTAGGAGGCGCAAATAATTTATGGCTCGCTCCATTAAAAAAGGTCCTTACGTGGCCGCTCACTTGCTTAAAAAGGCAGAAAAAGCCCAAGCAAGCAACGATAAAAAAGTACTCAAAACATGGTCTCGCAGTTCAACTGTGGTTCCCGAAATGTTGGGACTTACCCTAGCAGTTCATAACGGTCACAAGTTCCACTCATTATTTGTTACTGAGAATATGGTTGGTCATAAGCTCGGGGAATTCGCTCCCACAAGAACCTTCCATGCACACTCTGGAGACCGAAAAACCAAAGTAGAAGAAGGTAAGTAGTTTATGGAAGTTACAGCGACATTACGTTACGCAAGAATTACTCCTAGAAAGATGCGCTTAGTTGGAGACCTGTGCAAAGGGCTACCAGTTGAAAAAGCTCATCAACAATTAGATTTCTGCCAGAAAAAAGGCGGAAAGTTACTAGCAGTACTTTTGGATTCTGCAATAGCTAACGCCAAAGAAAAAGGTGGCGTTGATCTCGATAACTTGTATGTCAAGCGAGTTACCGTAGATGATGGTCCGATTTTGAAGCGATTCATGCCACGAGCTATGGGTAGAGCGACAAAAATTAAGAAAAAAATGAGCCACGTGACTGTGGTTCTTGATGAAGCCAGATAAAAGAGGAAACAGTGGGACAAAAGACACATCCAATTGGTTTTAGACTGGGAGTTAACAAAACTTGGGCCTCCCGATGGTTCAGTGTTCGAGAGTACGCAAACTTCTTGCATGAAGATTTGAAACTTCGAGATTTCCTAAAGAAAAAGTTAAATCACGCTGGTGTTTCTAAGGTAGATATTGAAAGACTAGCAAGCAAAATCAAAATCAACATTCATACTGCCCGACCTGGAATAGTAATCGGGAAAAAAGGAACTGGGATCGACCAGCTCAGAGCCGAAGTTCAAAAGCTTTCTAAGGCTGAAGTTTTTATAAATATTTTGGAAGTTAGAAAAGCTGAAGCGGATGCTCAGCTCATTGCAGCCAGCATAGCTGACCAACTCCAAAAAAGAGTGGCCTTCAGAAGAGCCATGAAAAAAGCTATGAGTCAGGCCTTCAAATTTGGTGTAAAAGGTATCAAAATTCAATGCGCCGGTCGTTTGGGTGGTGCAGAGATCGCACGAACCGAAAGATATGCAGAGGGAAGTGTTCCTCTTCATACCTTAAGAGCAGATATTGATTATGGCTTTGCAGAGGCGTATACCACCTATGGTCAAATTGGGGTTAAAGTGTGGGTTTACAAAGGTGAGATCATTGAACGAAAAAGCACAATGACTCGCCCTGAGATAACTGCAGAGGCGTAAGAAGCTAATACTATTAAGATTTTAGAGGAATGATATGTTAAGTCCTAAACGAGTTAAATATAGAAGGGTTCAGAAAGGCAGAATGAAAGGGAAAGCCTACCGAGGCTCTGACCTGAACTTCGGTGACTATGGTTTACAGGCCCTTGAGTGTGGAAGAATCACTTCCAAACAGATTGAAGCAAGTCGTGTTGCTATCGCACGCTATGCCAAAAGAGTTGGAAAAATGTTTATTCGTATTTTTCCGGATAAGCCAGTGTCAAGAAAACCAGCTGAGACTCGTATGGGCGGAGGAAAAGGTGCCCCTGAGTATTGGGTAGCAGTTATTAAACCAGGAAGAATTTTGTTCGAAATGGAAGGAGTCGATGCAGCAACTGCTAAACAAGCACTAACACTTGCCAGTCATAAGCTCCCATTGAGAACCAAATTTATTCAACGAGGTGTGAGTTTATAATGGATGCGAAAGAATTAAGAACTTTAGGTGTTGATGAGTTAAGAGCTCGCTGCCGCCAATGGGGAGAAGAACTCTTCAAGGCTCGCTTTATGGCTGGGACCGCTGAAGCTAAAGATACAAGTATCTTTAAGAAGCTCCGAAAAGATATTGCAAGAGCACAAACTGTCCTTACAGAGAAGATTAAAAGTGGGCAAACTTTGTCAGGTCAAACTGTAGAAGCTGGAGTTCCTACTGACAAACCAGTTAGCAAAAGGGCAACAGTAAAAAAAAGTAGCCCTAAAAAGAGCAAGGAATAAGAGGAGTTTTGATCGATGACATCTTCAGAAAACAAACAAGACCGAAGACAGGTAGTTCGCGGGGTCGTAGTGAGTGACAAAATGACCAAGACGAGGGTAATTGAGTTGAAGAGAACTCAAAATCACCGTCTTTATCATAAAAAACTTATCCATCAGAAGAGACTGTTCATTCACGATGAAAAGAATGAAAGCAAAATAGGAGATGTAGTGATGGCGGAGTCCACAAGGCCTCTATCTCGACATAAAGCTTTTAGATTAATAAAGATTGTTGAAAAGCGAGTAGCAGAATGATTCAAAGTGAAACATATCTTAATGTTGCTGACAATTCCGGGGCTCGGCAGGTTATGTGTTTTAAAGTCCTCGGTGGCAGTAAGCGTCGTTACGCTTCGATTGGCGATGTAATTGTTGTAACCGTGAAAGATGCTTTACCTACCTCCAAGGTGAAAAAAGGGGCGGTAATGAAAGCTGTAGTAGTTAGAACAAAAAAAGAAATTCGACGACCTGACGGCTCTTACATTCGATTTGATGATAACGCAGCAGTTCTTCTAAACAACAATTTAGAGCCTGTAGGAACACGTATCTTTGGACCTGTGGCAAGAGAACTGAGAGTCCCTGCAAAAGATGGCTATATGAAAATTATCTCGCTCGCTCCGGAGGTTTTATGACGGGCGTTACAGTAACACATGTTAAAAAGAACGACTTAGTTCAAGTAATGGTTGGAAAAGAGCGCGGAAAAACTGGAAAGATTCTTCGCGTAGATCAGAAAAAGGGAAGAGTTCTTATTGAGAAGTTAAACATGGTCAAGAAACATACCAAGCCAACCCAAAAGTCGGCTGGTGGTATTGTAGAAGTGGAAGGTTGGATTTCTGCATCAAACGTATTACTTTACTGTGAAAAGCTAAGTTCTGGGGTGCGAACGGCTCGAAAAACTCTTGAATCGGGTAAAAAAGTACGTATTTGCAGAAAGACTAAGATTCAATTGGATAAATAGTAGGTATTGAGATGAAGCCAAGATTATTTGAACATTATAATAAAAAAGTAGTTCCGGAACTCATGAAGGGTTTTGAATACAAAAACCCTATGGAGTGCCCAAAGCTCAAAAAGATCGTAGTCAGCATGTGCCTAAAAGAGGCTACTAGCGATATTAAAGTCATGGATCGGGCAATGGAAGAGTTGTCTCTTGTTACAGGTCAAAAACCCAAAATGACCCGAGCCAAGAAAGCCATTGCTGCTTTTAAACTAAGAGCAGGGATGCCACTCGGTGCTGTAGTGACTTTACGTGGTGCTCGAATGTATGAATTCTTGGATCGTTTAACCAACGTATCTCTCCCTCGAGTGAGAGATTTTAGAGGCTGTTCAACGACAGGTTTCGACGGAGCCGGAAACTATTGCTTAGGCATCAAAGAGCAGATCATTTTTCCGGAAATCAACTTTGAGAAAGTAGATAAGACGAGAGGCATGAACATCACGTTCGTGACTAGCGCTAACACTAATAAAGAAGGGTATGAGCTTCTGGAGAAGCTTGGAATGCCCTTCCGGAAAAAGTAATTTAACGAGGATAAATCATGGCAAAAACTTCAATGATGATAAAGGCGGCTCGCAAGCCTAAGTTTAAGACCCGGAAATACAATCGTTGTCCTAAATGCGGAAGATCGCGAGCATTCTTGAGAAAGTTCAGACTATGTCGTCTGTGTTTTCGTAAATTAGCCCTTGAAGGACTTATCCCAGGCGTAATTAAGGCAAGTTGGTAAATAATTATGATGACAGATCCTATAGCAGATTTATTAACCCAGGTTCGAAATGCAAGCAAAGCACGTCACCGTAAGGTCGACATTGTCCCAACTCGATTGAAAATATCGATTGTTGATTTGTGGCAAAAAGCAGGCTTTATTAAAAACTATAAGCTGTATCGACAGTCGCCCACCGACACAAAGGGTTTATTAAGAATTTACTTAAAATATGTTGGTAAAAACCAGCCTGTAATCCATGGACTAAGACGCGTTAGCAAACCTAGCAGACGCGTGTATGTGTCCCACAATAGAGTGCCAAAAGTTTTGGATGGGATTGGAATGGCTATCGTTTCCACCTCCCGAGGGGTTCTCAACGATGATTTGGCTAGAGAACACCAAGTGGGTGGCGAACTTCTTTGCACAATTTGGTAATAATTATGTCACGAGTTGGAAAAAAACCGATAAAAATTGTTTCAGGAGTCAAAGTCAAATTTGCAGCTCCTACTGTTGAAGTAAGCGGAAAGTTGGGAACTTTAAAACGTACCCTACCTTCAAGCGTCTCCGTCGAGGTAAAGGGAGAAGAAGTGCATGTTATCAGCTCTTCGGAAAGCCCTTCTACAAAAGCTCTCCATGGGCTCTCAAGGACTCTTATTAGTAACATGATGAAGGGTGTTCTTGAAGGTTATACAAAAGAATTGGAGCTTCAAGGGGTCGGATATAGAGCCCAAGTTCAAGGCAGCAAACTTAATATGACTCTTGGGTTTTCTCACCCGGTAGAATTCCCTCTACCACAAGGAATTACAGCTACTGTTGAAGCAAACACAAAAATTTGCCTCAAAGGTGCAGACAAAGAATTGTTAGGACAAACTGCGTCGACACTACGAAAAATAAAGCCACCCGAACCTTACAAAGGGAAAGGGATTCGCTATGTCGGTGAAGTAATTACCTTGAAACAAGGTAAGACTGCGGGAGCGGGAGGCGGTAAGTAGTTTATGAGTACAAAAATCCGAACCAACACTAATCCGAGACAAATCATAAGGATTCGAAAGAAAGAGCGAATCCGAAAAAAAATTGTTCGACACATGGGTTCCATCTCTCGTTTGGTGGTCTATCGAAGCAACAAGTTTATCTATGCACAGATCATTGACGATCTAAAGGGCAGCACTTTAGTTCAAGCTAACACCCAAGAAGACAATTTTAAATCTTTGGGATCCAAGAAGAATCTTGAGGCTGCAAAGATGCTAGGAAGTTTAATAGGCCAAAGAGCTGTAGAGAAAAAAGTAGATCGTGTTCTATTTGATCGAAACGGCTATGAATATCACGGACGTATCAAAGCTCTCGCCGAGAGCGCAAGAGAGGCAGGACTTAAGTTCTAATGATGCCAGCTAAGAAAATTAATCCAAACGATTTAGAGTTGTCGGAACGTATTGTTTACATTAATCGCGTCGCCAAAGTTGTTAAGGGCGGTCGCAGATTCAGCTTTAGCGTGATAGTAGTTGTTGGGGATTCGGCGGGTCACGTTGGAGTTGGGCTTGGAAAAGCTAGAGAAGTTCCTGAAGCTATTAGAAAAGCTGGGGAATCTGCTAGAAAAAACATGTTTACGCTATCGCTTAACCATGGAACTTTCCCTCACGAAATAATTGGAAAGTATGGTGCAGCATCAGTCCTTCTAAAACCTGCTTCCGACGGAACTGGGATTATCGCAGGAGGAGCTTGTCGCTCGGTATTAGAACTTGCAGGAGTTCGCAATGCTTTGACCAAATCCTTTGGAACAACCAATCCTCACAACCTAGTTCGAGCAACCATAAATGGGTTGGTTCGAATGAGACTACCCGAGGATGTTTTAAAATCTAGAAGTGCTCAGGAAAGCGCTTACTAGTTTGTGGATGTAGCAATGAGAAACTCAAACAAAACTAGCGAAAAAGATATGAGTGGAAAAAAAGTTCAAGTAAAACTGGTTAAAAGTGTCATAGCGACACCTCAATGGATGAGAACCATCGTAAGAACCCTTGGTTTGCGAAAAATGAATGATATCAATGTTGTCACTGATACCGGGGCGATCCGAGGAATGGTGCGCAGAGTACCTCATTTAGTTCAGTTAACCGAAGTTAAGGAGTAAGCGCATGGCGCAAGAGCAACAATTTCATTTAGGTAACCTAGTAGCTACAGAAGGCTCAAGAAAAGAGCGAGTTCGAAGGGGCCGTGGAACCGGTTCAGGTCTTGGTAAAACAGCTGGACGTGGCGGTAAAGGGCAAACAGCTAGAACAGGTAAGGGCCGTCCCAGAGGTTTCGAAGGGGGACAAAGTCCTCTTGTAAGACGTCTTCCCAAATTTGGTTTTAATAGTCCTAATAAGGTTTACTTTGACGTGATCAATGTAAATGTCTTAGACTCCCATTTTCAGAATGGAGACACGGTAACCTTGACTCAACTGGTTGAAAAAGGACTAATTAAGTCGGAAAAAGCCTTAGTCAAAGTTCTTGGAGAGGGAAATCTCACTAAGAAGTTGACTGTGAAAGCTCACCGTTTCTCTAAGTCAGCGATTCAGAAGATTAATCAAGCTGGCGGGCAAATTGAAGAAATTAAAGTTGAAACTCAGCTAGTGACTGACAAATAAAAAACAGGAGAAAACATCTTGGCAGCAGTGGAAGGTTTAACGAAGATACCAGAACTTCGCCGTCGAATCTTGTTCACCATATCCCTTTTAGCTGTTTACAGGATAGGTTGTCACATTCCGGTTCCTGGAATTAATACTGAAACTCTTTCAAGGTTTTTTCAAACAAATCAGGGAACTCTTTTTGGAATGCTAAATATGTTTTCTGGGCGAGCTCTAGAAAACGCGTCGATTTTTGCTTTAGGGATTATGCCCTACATCAGCTCCTCGATTATATTCCAATTACTCACAGTAGTATGGCCTTACTTGAATTCACTTTCTAAAGAAGGTGAAGCAGGACGACGAAAGATCAACCAATATACTCGGTACGCCACTGTAGTTCTCGCCATGTTTCAAGGTTTTGGGATTGCATCGGCCCTCATGAGTGCCGAGAATGCTAATTTCGTTCTATTTCCCGGAGTTAAGTTTAAGTTATTAAGTGTTATTACCTTGGCGGCTGGGACTTCGTTTATCATGTGGCTTGGTGAACAAATTACTGACCGAGGCATAGGTAATGGAATTTCACTTATTATTTTTTCTGGGATTTCGGCCGGAATACCTGTTTCAGCAAAACAAACCTTTCAAATGGTAAAAGATGGGCAACTTACTCCAATCGCTCTTGTGATCATTATGGCTTTAATGGTTCTCGTAATTGGAGTTATTATTTTCTTGGAACAAGGTCAGCGAAGAATTGCTATCCAGTATGCGAAAAGACAGGTAGGACGTCGACTATATGGTGGGCAGTCGACGCATTTGCCTCTGAAAATTAATACTAGTGGTGTGATCCCTCCGATTTTCGCATCATCACTCTTAATGGCTCCTCTGACTATCATTACGTTTTTACCTCCAAATCCAGTCTCGGATGCTATCAGAGATGTTATTAACCATGGCAGCACACTCTACTATACTGCCTATGTATCACTCATCGTATTCTTCTGTTTTTTTTATACTGCCGTAGTTTTTAATCCAGAAGATGTTGCTGAAAACTTGAAAAAGCATGGCGGTTATGTACCCGGAATTCGCCCTGGGAAAAACACCAGCGAATATATCGATAGAGTTCTGTCCAGGATTACGTTTGGAGGGGCCCTTTACTTAGCTTTAGTGTGTTTGCTTCCGGACTTTTTAATCAATAAATTTAAAGTTTCTTTCTTTTTTGGAGGAACTACACTTCTCATCTTAGTCGGAGTCGCCCTAGATACCGTAGCTCAAATCCAAACATTCTTACTAACAAGGGACTACGAAGGTTTCATGAAAAATGCCAATCTTCGAGGCCGAAGAGGGTAGTCTGTGAACATTACGGTGTTTTTAGGAGCTCCTGGTTCAGGTAAGGGAACTCAAGCCAAACAGCTTTCAGAAAGTTTCGGATTCACCCATCTCTCTACCGGTGACATGTTAAGAGCAGCCATCAAACAGAAATTACCTGTAGGGTTGAAAGCTAAATCCTACATGGACCAAGGAAATTTAGTTCCTGACTCTGTCATGATTGAAGTCCTTGAGGAAGCCTTAGCTCCCTTAAAGGACACAGCTAAAGTTATCCTGGATGGTTTTCCAAGAACTGTGCCTCAAGCCGAAGCCCTAGACAAAAATCAAAAAACACGAGTTAACCGAGCCATAAATTTTCAAGTTCCTGAAAAGATCCTTATTAGCAGGTTGACAGGTCGTAGAACCTGTCCAAATTGTGGAGAGTCTTACCATCTTGTATTTATTCCACCCATTAAAGCTGACACTTGCGATAAGTGTGCAACAAAACTGATCCAACGCACCGACGACTCTGAAGATGTTGTACAGCGAAGATTAGATGTTTTTAAAACTCAAAACCAAGGATTGTTGGATTACTTTTCTGGACAAAACAAATTAATGACCCTCGACGCCGATAAGCCTGTTACTAACATTCAAAGTGAGATACTTAGAGTTCTAGAGAGATAATGATTTACATCAAATCAAATAGAGAACTGGAATTAATGCGCGAATCAGGAAAGTTGGTTGCCAAGGTGCTCATGTCTCTTGCAAAAGCAGCTGTTCCAGGGACAAAACTAATCGAACTCGATCGACTTGCTGAAGAGATGACTTTAAGCTTCGGAGCTAAACCCTCATTCAAAGGCTACATCGGTTACAAACACAGCTTGTGTGCGTCAGTGAACGAACAAGTGGTTCACGGTGTGCCCTCTGAACGAATTTTACGAGAGGGTGATATTATCGGATTAGATTTTGGCCTAAACTATCAGGGTTTTCATGGTGATAGTGCAATCACTGTTGCAGTGGGAAATGTTTCGGATGAAGCAAAACTACTCATGAGTGTTACTAAGATGGCCTTATACGCCGGAATAGATGCTGCGCGAGCTGGAAACACCGTACGAGATGTTGCGACAGCTATTGAATCGGTAGTTAAACCACATAGCTTTGGTATCGTTAAAGAGTTTGTAGGTCATGGCATTGGCCAAAAATTGCATGAAGACCCTCAAATCCCCAACTATGCAGCCGGAGCTTCGAGTGTAAAACTTAAGCCGGGCATGACCATTGCGATTGAACCCATGGTTAATCGAGGAACACATAAGGTTAAAGTTTTAGCTGACCGATGGACTGCTGTTACCGAAGATGGGCAGCTGTCTGCTCATTATGAACATTCAATAGCAATCACCGATGGAGAACCTGAAATTTTGACCGCTTGGGAGAGTGTCCTAAACGACGCAGACTCTCAAGAATTAGTAAATCACTTAAAAGAGAGAAGCAAATATGGCCAAAGAGGACCTAATCCAGCTTGAAGGAACAGTCGTTGAACCACTTCCGAATGCAATGTTTCGGGTTGAGTTACCAAATGGGAAGGTTATTTTGGCCCATATTTCAGGAAAAATGCGAATGAACTACATTCGAATTCTTCCTGGAGACAAAGTAACGGTTGAAGTTTCACCTTATGATCTAACGAGAGGCAGAATAACCTATAGAGCTAAGTAATTTAATATACACAACTATTTATAACTGCGTTAAAACCACAACTGACAAGGCTTTTAAAAGAACCCAGAAAAAACAAATTCTTTTAAAACAGTTAAGCAATGGAATTGACAAAGCAATAGGACTTGTCCTAAATAGGTTTTTACAAAAAGGGTATAGAAGTGAAAGTAAGAGCATCAGTAAAGAAAATTTGTAATAAATGTCGAATATTTAGACGTGGTGGCGTAGTTCGGGTTGATTGCGTAGATCCACGTCATAAGCAAAGACAGGGGTAGTTTGTGGCACGAATTGCTGGAGTCGACTTACCAAGAAATAAAAGAATAGAAGTAGGGTTAACTTACGTTTTTGGGATTGGACGCAGTCTTTCTGCGAAAATTCTAAAAGCAGTAAATGTTGATCCGAACAAAAAAACCGATCAATTAGGAGACGATGAAGTCGGTCGTATCCGTGAACATATCGAGAAGAGCGTTCAGGTTGAAGGGGAGTTACGCCGAACTATCGGAATGAGTATTAAACGGTTAATGGATCTTCAAACTTATCGAGGATTGAGACACCGTAAAAGTCTCCCGGTACGAGGTCAAAGGACGCATACCAATGCTAGAACCCGCAAAGGTCCTCGCAAAACAGTTGCAGTCCGAAAACAACTTAAAGTCATGAAATAAGGATTTTGTAGGAGTCATATTGTGAGCAATCAAACACCTGCTGTGGAAGGTGAAGTTAAAGAAACCACGGAAGCAAAAGAACCAAAAAGGAAAAAATCCTCTAAAAAGGAGATTCCAGTTGGAATGGCTTTTATCCAAAGTTCGTTCAATAACACTATTGTGACGATCACAGACCTTGCTGGAAATGTTGTATGTTGGTCTTCAGCCGGAAGAAAAGGATTTAAGGGTGCTAGGAAAAGCACACCGTTCGCTGCTCAAATCGCCGCTGAAGATGCTGCTAGAATTGCAGGGGACCAAGGAGTTCGTTCATTATCCGTCTATGTTAACGGTCCAGGCGCTGGTAGAGAATCTGCCTTAAGAGGCCTCCAAGCCAGTGGAATTAAAATTTCGTTTATTAGAGATGTTACTCCCATTCCTCACAATGGTTGTCGCCCCTCAAAAAGAAGACGAGTTTAGGAGTTAATTGTGGCTAGAAGTACTTGTTCAGTTTGTAAGTTTTGTCGAAGAGAAAACATGAAGCTCTTTCTTAAGGGCGATCGTTGTTACGGTGATAAATGCGCTTTTGAGAGACGCGCCTATCCACCAGGACAACATGGACAAACAAGAACCAAAGTCTCTGACTTTGGTATTCAACTTAGAGAAAAGCAGAAAGTTAAGCGAATCTACGGACTGTTAGAGAGACAGTTTCGTAAGTATTTTGATGTGGCTGATAGGCAAAAAGGAGTTACCGGTTTAAATCTCCTAAGAAGGCTAGAAGTTCGCTTAGACAGCGTAGTTTACCGTATGGGCTTTGGAGACAGTCGAAAAGAAGCACGACAACTTGTTCTTCACTCCCATTTCCTTGTTAACGGGAAATCCGTTAATATTCCGAATACGATTTTAAGAGCCAATGATGTTGTTAGCGTTAGGCCTAAAAGTCAAAAGCTGACTACTATTTTGCGCTCTATCGAGAACTCGAAAAAGCGAGAAATCCCAGATTGGTTAGAAGTAAATGGAGCGGAATTTACAGGTCGTATCAAGTTTTTACCTGAACGAAATCATGTAACACTACCAATCGAAGAAAACTTAGTCGTCGAGCTCTACTCGAGATAAGGAGCAACTAAAATGGATCTAAATATTTCTCACAAGAACTGGCGAAGTTTGATTAAACCTAAAGGTTTAGAGATCGAAAGAGACTCTTTAACTGATACCTATGGTAAATTTGTGGCAAAGCCGCTGGAGCGTGGTTTTGGAGTTACCATTGGAAACAGTCTTAGAAGAATCCTTCTGTCGTCTCTGCAAGGTGCCGCAATCACGGCAGTCCGAATTGACGGGGCTCTTCATGAATTTTCCGCTCTATCTGATGTTTTAGAAGATGTAACAGATATTATTTTGAATCTTAAAGAAGTTCGATTCAAACTCTATTCGGATGGCTCAAAAACAGTAACGATCGACAAGACTGGAGCTGGTCCAATTACTGCAGCCGACATACAAGTGGATGATACCGTTGAAGTCCTAAATCCAGAACAACACATTGCAACTCTGGGCAAAGAAGGAAGGTTTCGAGCAGAGTTGAGAGTGGAATTTGGTAAGGGTTTCGTTACGGCGGAAGTTCTCAAGAGAGAAGATTTACCCGCGGGAGTTATTCCAATAGACGCCTTCTTTTCTCCCGTTCGCAAAGTGAACTATACAGTCTCTCACGCTCGGGTAGGACAGCAAACCGACTATGACAAATTAGAAATGGAAGTTTGGACTGACGGTTCAGTACGTCCTGAGGATGCCGTTGCCTATGGTTCTAAAATACTCAAAGACCAATTAAGTATTTTCATCAACTTTGATGAAAGTTTAGAACCGGAAGTGTTAGAGCCCATTATTGAACAAGAAAAAATTAATGATAACCTCTACCGAACCGTTGATGAGCTGGAGCTTTCTGTACGCTCTGCAAACTGCTTACAGAATGCCGGCATCAAATACATCGGAGAGCTAGTACAAAAAACAGAAGCTGAGATGCTTAAAACCAAAAACTTTGGCCGAAAATCCCTAAATGAAATCAAAGAAATCTTAGTTGAAATGGGATTGGGTTTTGGAATCAAGATTGAAGGTTTTGACCCTGAAACTTATTTCGCTAACAAGAAAAAGAAGGATAGCGGAGCAGACTCTCTTAACTAGAGCAGCTCGCACTAGGAATTTGTTATGAGACACGCACACTCTGGAAGAAAGTTAGGACGTTCACCCGAGCATAGAAGAGCTACCCTGAGGGCTCTTACTTTAGCTCTCATTGAGAATGAATCGATCCAGACAATACCCTCAAGGGCTAAAGAACTTCGATGGTTTGCTGAGCGAGCAGTTACTCTTGGTAAACGAGGAGATGTACCCAGTATCAGGCAATTGATAGTTATGTTGGGAAGCACTCAAACCAACATTCCCGGAGAAAACCGTGTCCGAAATGCTGTTGAAAAAATTTGTAAAGATTTAGCTCCTCGCTTCAAGGAAAGACAGGGTGGTTACACGCAGATTTTCAGACTTGCTTCTCGGAGAGCTGGTGACAATGCTGAACAATGCATTATGCGTTACCTTCCTGGACCAGAAAATAAAACGGCTAAAGCTCCCAAAGACAAAACCGAAAATAAAAAGCTACCCAAAGAAACAAAAAAAGCTTCGGAGACAGTGGTCGCAGAAAAGCCTGTAACAAAAAAGGCTGAAAAGACGGTTAAACCTACTTCAGAAAAGAAAACTAAGGCTGCCAAAAAGGATTAATTCCAATTGAGCTACACGCAGCGACGTTTCTCTGCTTTACATGGGGCAGTCACTATTCTTGGGTTCTTTGCTATTTTAGTAGCAGCTCCCGTTATTTTCTCTCGTTGGAACTATAAATTTGATGATGTTGGTTCAGTTGCTGAGACTAACAACAAGAGCATCCCGATTCAGGCAAGGTTGGGCGTCTTTAGGTACGCCGGTTTTGGTAAAAACAAGAGGGTTACTTTAGAAGAGCTCCTCAAAGCCGAAGAGGCCCCTATTTTAGTAAACTTTTGGGCGACTTGGTGCCCACCCTGTCTAGAGGAGTTACCCTCCTTAGAAAGCTTTTATCGACAACTTTCAGCTAGTACCCGAAATGGGAAACCACTCGCAGCTAAACTCGTTACTATTTCAGTTGATGACCGCCTAGAAGATATAACGAGCTTAGAATCGACTTTGGACTTCAAGCCTACATTCCCCGTCCTTCATGACCGAGAGGGAGAGTTAGCTAGAAGCCTCGGCACTACAAAATTTCCGGAAACCTACCTTGTAAACAACAAGGGAGAGATTCTTTATAAATGGCTTGGACCGCAGAATTGGCTGTCTCAGGATGTTCTGCGTCAATTAAAGTTACACACTAAGTAATTAAGTCCCTTCTGTTAATACCTGCTCCCTTTAATTGGGCTTTTTAAGAGGTTCAAACGGCCATGAAGTTCGTTCACGGTGCACAAGTTATTGGCCGTTTGACGATGGGATGAATGATCAAATGAAACTCCAAAAAAACCTGTCAAATATTACAACTTTTGTCCTCTATAAGTCTTTGCAATTTAGGAAAAAATATATCAGGCCAGCCTCTTAAAAAACCCACTTAAAGGGAGCGGGTATCTTCTGTTACAATATTCTTATGAGAACTTTAACTATTATCTGGTTATTAATGATTTTATCGGCCGAGCCTGTTTTGGGGAATAGCACCTCCGATGAGCTAAACTTGGATAACCTTCAAGTAAAACCCGAGCTAATTAGTAATAGCGGAATAAGCCGTATTAGAGAGCATTTATTAGCGGTAGAGAAGAATATTACCCTCACTCAAGCAAACTTAGATGCGACTCAGAAAAATATTGCGGTGATGGAGTCAGAACTCAAAGAGCTCGAGGTTATCGCCCAAGAACATCTACGGCTTAAAGAACGCTACCAGGACTTTTTGACCCATGCTACCAAAGAAAACGACAAAAATAATAAAGCGATGTCTGAAATTGAAGCCTTTCAAAAGAAAATCGCGTCTTTTGCGAAAAAAGGACACGAAACCCAGACTAAAAGCCAGTTATCCGAATTAGAATCAAGCGAAAACGAAAAAAACGAACGCGAGACTTGGAGAAAAGATAATCAACAAAAAACATCGAGAGTTCAAGATCTTCTGTTAGGTATTGAAAAAAATCTAAAATCGATTGCAGCCAAAAAGACCCCACTTTTGAACCAGCTAGAAACCTGGAAGTCGAGACAATCAGATTACGAAAATGTACTTTCTAAATTAAACCAAAAGAAACTGATTGCTGAACGTTTTATCGCTTCCCCCAAAGATAAGTTGAACGAATAAAGTTAATACCTGCTCCCTTTAAGTTTGATCAACTTATTCGATCATGACTCACCTTGCCCTAAAAGACGTCTAAAAATCCTTCCTTTTCCGTTATGGCCGTACTAAAACAAAAGACCACTTTGAATTGAATTAGGAGTCGCTATGCAAGAGATTACCCAAGTCCCTCCCCTGGACCTTAAAAGACAATACTCTCCTCTTGCCAAAGAAATCACAGCTGCATTCACAAAAATATTCGAATCGGGGGGATTTATCTTGGGGCCTGATGTTCAAGCCCTCGAACAAGAATTAGCTTATTATGTATCTGCCAAAAGAGCTATTGCTGTGACGAGCGGAACCGATGCTCTTTGGTTAGCTTTAAAGGCCATTGATATTCAACCTGGAGATCAGGTTCTCACCTCACCATTTACATTTTTTGCCACAGTAAGTGCTATTTGTAATGCGGGCGCTACACCGGTATTTGCAGATATTTGCCCTGACTCTTTCAACTTATCCGCTGAAAAAACAGAAGAGGTCCTAAAGAATGACAGAGACCGTAAAATTAAGGCCATCATGCCTGTTCATCTGTACGGTCAAGCAGCTAACATGGTTCCTATCTTGGCCCTAGCGGAAAGATACAAGTTACACGTTATCGAAGATGCTTGTCAGGCAATTGGAACACACCACGATAAAGGAGCCGTGGGAACCCTAGGCCATCTAGCCGCCTTTAGTCTGTTCCCAACTAAAAACCTAGGGGCTTTTGGAGATGCCGGTTTTGTGACCACCAATGATGTGTCTTTAGCGAATAAAACTACCCTCTTAAGAACCCATGGTTCAACAGTTAGATATCATCATGAGATCATCGGAAGTAATTGTCGCATCGACACACTTCAGGCAGCCATTTTGAGAGTTTTACTACCTAAACTTGAGAGCTGGATTACCCAGCGACAAACCGCTGCAGCCTACTACGATGAAAACTTTGCCTCCCTTAAAGATATCATTCAAACTCCTAAGAGAGTACCTTACAGCAATCATACTTTTCATCAATACACACTAAGGGTTAAAAATGGAAAACGTAATGAGTTAACTGAAGTTCTGACCAAAAATAAAATTGGAAACTCAATCTACTATCCCATCCCATGCCATCTTCAAAAAGCTTTAGCTCATCTGAATTTAGAGCTGGGATCTTTTCCAGAATCGGAATTAGCTGCTAACGAAGTCCTATCTATCCCTATTTTTCCTGGAATCACCCAGGAGGAACAGGACTACGTCATTAAAACCATTCAAAACTGGGCAAAATAGGAAAGCTCTCTAACCGAATAAGTTAGCGAGTTTGGAATAGTTTTTTATACCTGCTCCCTTTAAGTGAGTTTTTTAAGAGGCGGGTCCGATATATTTTTTTCTTAAATTGCAAAGACTTATAAAGGACCAAGGTTATAAGATTTGATAAGTTTCTTGGAGTTTCATTTGATAAATCATCCCATCGTTAAACGGCCAATAACTTGCGCACCGTAAACGAACTTCATGGCCGTTTAAACCTCTTAAAAAGCTCACTTAAAGGGAGTGGGTATTAGGTTTTTTACTTATAGACTGGTTGAGACAATGAACTGAACTGTTCCTTGCTCAATTCCTCTGTCTACAATCATGTCGGTGAAATTGTTATTTTGAATTAAATTCTCAGAGTAAAATCCTAACCCAACTACAACGTTTGAATTTACGGTATAGTAGACTTCAGGATTTATCCAAATTCTGTGGAGCCATTTTTCATTGTTTTCCGCTAAGCTACTGTAACCCCGCGTTCTTAAATCAGATACAAGAAATGGGCACATGAATTTAATTTTATCCGAAAAAACATATTCCAAACCCATACTGGCTCTATTTTCAAAAACAGGATTTGCTAAGGGACCCTTTCCTGTGATTGTTCCAGCACTGCTATAAATGTGAATAACCGGAACCTCTTCAAAAGATAGAGCGAAGTTTGAAGTGGCTTGATACTTTAATTTTACATAATTGCGTAGCGCCGTAACCATTCCAGCGTCTCGCCGAACCGTTGAAGTTGGGAGGTATTGACGACCCTCGTAACTTAGAGATAGCTTTCCGTCATTGTATAAATCGTTAAACTTTTCTTTTAAATAGCCATCCGCAAGAGAAGCGTTTAACCCACTTACTGCAGCTGATTTTGGCTCATAAATATTGGTATTGAAATCTTGCTTATAAACAACGCTGTTTTTTTGATCAAACTGATATCCTAAAGTTGCGGAGTCTTCCGAGTGAAACTCACCGACTAGCATGCGATAAGACGGCCGGGCTTCAAAATTACCAAGGATTTTAGACTTATTGCTCGTAGTTGAAGAGCCAAATTGAGTTTTATTAACAGATTGATCGGTTTCATAAGGAGCTGGTCCAGTTGCCGAGAAAACAACTGAAGTTATTAGTAAAAACACTAAAAGCAGATTAGTCATTGAACCTCCCAAAACTTGGAAGGTTTTATCGAAACATGGGTTATATAGCAACCATCAAATCTTTAGATTTTGGTTAGTTTGCCAATTTTGAAACAAGTCGACCTAGCTCTAAAGCATATTTTTCCCAAGACAATTGGGAAGCGGTTTGAATCGAAAGCTCCCTAAGTTCATTTAAACGTTCTGAATCTTTAATTAAAATCTGTAGAGATTCTTCAATGGGCTTCACAGAACCAGCCGGAACGCGCCAGGGTGAATTCTTTAAAAATGTAAAATCAGCGGCTCCGCAGTGATTGGTGGTAAGTGGCACGACTCCCGAAGCCATCGCCTGAATTAAGGTTTGACCAAACCCATCCTCGAGCGTCGGGAACACAAAGACATGATGATTTCTAATCTCTTTGGCTAGTTCATTCTGAGGCAATGGTTGTCGATAATTAAAATGGTTATATTTAGCCAATGTCTGTTTGAACTCGGGTTCCACTGCCCCAATTAAATTGAGTTCAATCTGTTGCGGGGAAAAGTTTTTAGTGGCTTCAAGTAAATATTGCACCCCTTTTCGAAAACTAATAATTCCAAAATACAATACCCTTAGTGGCGAGGGCTCAGGCCATTTTTCAATAGGTTTAAATCTTTCTAAATCCACTCCTAATGGCAACACTCTAACTTTATCCCCGGAAACTCCTTGTTGAATAAAGGTCTCTCGGGCAAATTCGGATAAGACCCAAATCTGATCTGCCAACTCATATTCCTGGAGCTCTCTCTCCAAACAAAAACTTCTATTAGGAAATCGAAACCCGAATTTCTCATATTCCTTAGCCAATAGGTCATACTGAAATTGAATATGAGTTGAATCCCTCATGAGAACGTGAAAATTAGCGGGTCGATTTATTAAGGTTTCAAGGGAAAATGATGACCATCCAATGAACAGATTGGGCCGGGCCTCTATTATCTGCTTAGACAAAAACCGACCAAACAACTTCATCTTCAAAGCATCGCCAGGAGATTCCAATCCGATTTTCTTAGCCACCCGATAGATCACTTCAGGCCAGACACAATTGGTAACAGGACGCGCAAAGCTGGGAAATCGCTTTTCAGGGAGGGAAGTATAAATCGAAGTTAAATAGCCCAGTCCGCTCAATGCTTGATACATAAAGTCAGAGTGGAATCGCCCTCCGACACCTATTCCAATCGATTTCATAATCAAGATTATACCTTAACCATTTAGCCAAAATGGAGTATTTTAAATTCTCAAATAAGATTATAAAAAACAATAAACATGCCATTTTTACATCCCAACATTGACCCCGTAATATTAAGACTCTGGGGCCCCTTTCAAATTACTTGGTATTCCGTTCTCTATGTGGGTGGATTTCTTCTCGCGAGAACCATTCTAAAGTACTTAGCCAAAGATGAACGATTCCAATTTACCGAACAGCAAATGGACGATTTTGGAATCTGGCTTTTGGTTGGAGGGGTTATCGGAGCTCGAATCATCTACTGTGTCGTTTATGACTATAGTACCTTCATCCAGAATCCTTTGTGGTTATTTCAAACTTATAAAGGTGGACTCTCGTTTCATGGTGGGCTAGTGGGAGTTATTTTAGCCGCTATCATTTTCTCCAGAAAAAATAAGATCCCATTTTGGAATTTAGCCGATGCGATGGCTTTAGCCACTCCTACAGGATTAGCCATGGGCCGTATTGGAAATTTTATCAATGGAGAACTCTACGGTCGACCAACAAGCGTTCCTTGGGGAATGGTGTTTAGAGCTGGGGGACCTGTTATTCGTCATCCTTCGCAACTATACGAGTTATTGCTTGAAGGAATCATTCTTTTTTGTGTTCTTTGGTACTGTAAAAATCGACTAAAAAAAGATGGTCAGTTGTCTTTACTCTTCTTAATTGGTTATACCTTTTGTCGATTTGTTGTGGAGTTTTTCAGAGAGCCTGATGTTCACTTGGGCTATTTTTTCCTAGGGCTAAGTATGGGACAGATTCTTTCTCTAATTCAACTTCTAGCAGCCGTCGTTTTGACTTTGGTCCTGTTTAGGGAAAAAAAACATCCTCAGAAAAAAAGGTCCTGAACCCCACTTAGACCGAGGAACTTTCAATTCTCTTAGAACGTTTCTCTTTAGAAAGATTTTTACTCAACTTTGGAGCCCAGTTGCCTAATCGATAACTCAGCTGTGCCTTTTCGTGGACTAGGGTCGAACTAATTTTTCGTTCAATTTTTCTTTTCGATTTTGAAAGTTGAGCAATCAGTTTGTGGACATTAATCTGTTTTAAAGATTTACTGCCACACAAAATGGCACTAGTTCTCAATCTTTTTATAGTGTTCTCTAAATCTTCGTACACTGTCACAAGCTCGTTTAATTTCTTAGCCGGCTGAGCCACTTTAATTTTTATCCCGTTAGAAAATGATTTGAGCTGCCGGTTTTTCGATTTTTTTACGCTTCGCTTCATTCATGGGCCCCAAGACAAAATGTAAGCATTGCCTTAAAGAGCGTAGAATAGCAAGTTTTAGAATGTGGGAAGAAAAAAACTCAGACCCGCAAAGACAGAAAAGTTGCTGCGGGGTTTCCGGGAGGAATAAACCTCAGTCAAGGTTACATAGTCTCTAAGATCAATCAATAATGCCAAAGCATCGCTCGTAAAAATTTTGACCCCCAACCCAAAATCAAAGGCAGGTTCCATTCCTTGTCTCACCGTAGATTCCTTAGGGTCGGAGTTACTAAGCTTAATGGTTTTCGTATTAGCCATTCCCACCCCTAACACAGTATAGATATCAAAATAAAGAACTTGGCTGCCAAAAAACCTTATCTTTCCATAAATCGGGGATACGATTAAATTAGACGTAGCTAACAAGTTGATCTGACTAAATTGAACATTACTCAGACTATTTGCAGTCACTTTGCCTTTAATATCAGCAGTAATAGAAGGCATGCCGAACTGAACATCGGCCACTTCCCACCCAAAATGGTCGCTAAAATGCCAAGTCGCTTTTGCTCCAACCAAGTAGTGATTGACAACCGAATCATAGGGCATCACTCCGGCAGTAGAACCAATTTCTATTTTCTTTGTTTTATAAAAATATTTGTTTCGAACAACCGCATTAATCGAACGCTCATAACCAGTTTGAGTCTCTGTTGATTTAACTTTAGCAGCGATAAGCTCTGAAGTGACTGTAACGATAAGAAAAATAACAAGAAGCTGTTTCATGGTGCTCTCTATAAGGGGGTTTCGTTAATTGTCACATGCCTGTAGAATTTCTTCAACGACTAGAGAGTCGTGTTATACTACGCACTATGTCGACCAATCTACTTAACGTGGTTTTGTTAATCCCGGTTTTTCTTTTTTCTCTTTGCTTTCACGAATTTGCTCATGCTTGGGTTGCAGTAAAACGAGGAGATCCCACCCCCCAACTACTCGGACGGCTTTCGATGCATCCCATGGCTCATGCCGACATTTTAGGAACCCTCATTCTTCCCATTTTAGCTATTTACACAGGAGCTCCATTTTTTGGATGGGCTAAGCCGGTTCCCATTGAATTCAGAAATTTAAAATACGGTCGAAGAGACTACGCTCTAATAGCAGCCGCGGGGCCTATGGCTAATATTTTATTAGCTTTGGCAGCAACAGCTCTTTTAGCTGTTTTGATTCGCTTGCCTTTTCAAAATCAATTTTTTGAAACCGTACAACTCTTTTCATTAGTGAGTATTCAAGTAAATTTAATGCTAGCTTTTTTTAATCTAATTCCGATCGCACCCCTCGACGGATTTAATGTCTTACAAGGCATAGTCCCTAAACGAATTGGATTGATGCTTAATAAAACAACTCAAGTATCAGGATTAATTTTATTACTACTTCTAGTTACTGGTTCTCTTAAATACATCGCTATTCCGGTCACTTTGGTTTTTAGATTTCTTGTGAATTCTATCTCTTAACTAAATTCTGCCGTGTTTCGTGACAGTATTTAACTAAAGCAAAGTAACCGGGTCGATATCGGCTGCCATTTGAACTGAACTCTTTTGGCGTTTTTCCCAATCGAATAAAAGCTTTAGTAAGCTTTGAAGCTCCCTCACAGATTCACTTTTGATTAGGCATTGCCAACGATACATCTTTTTAAGCTTGGAAATCGGGGCCTCTGCCGGACCTAATATTTGACATTTTGGAAACCGATTTTCCACTTCCTTTTGTAGTATTTGAACGACTTGGTTGGCAAAAGCCTGCACTCTCTGAGGGTTCGCATGTTGAAACCGCAAAATCGCAGCTCTATGAAAGGGCGGAAAATGAAACACCTTCCTAGCCGCCAGTTCGGAACGATAAAACTCCTCTTGTTCATAACGACTAGCTGCAACTAAAACCGGATGTTGCGTATGAATGGTTTGAATCACGACTTCACCGGGGACGTCTGACCTTCCGGCCCTTCCTGAAACTTGAGTGATAATCTGAAAAGTTCGCTCGTTAGCCCTAAAGTCGGGTAGGTTTAAACTGGCATCAGCTAACAGGATCCCGACTAAAGCAATCCCCGGAAAATCATGACCTTTTGTCACCATCTGTGTTCCAATGACTATGTCCACTTCTTTCTTCTGGATTTGATTGATGACATTCTCAAGATCTTTTTTCCCTTTTATAACCCCCCTATCCATGCGACAAATTCGCGCCTTAGGAAAAAGCGAGACCAATGCTTTTTGAACCTGCTCTGTTCCTAAACCCATAGTTTCTAACTTAACTCCGTTACATTCCTCACAAGTGTGAGGAACCTTCTTTTGTGTCCCACAATAATGGCATTTGAGAAGCGGGGGATTTTGGTAATATGTTAGCGATACATCACAGTTCTTACAACGCCATGTATGACCGCAATCTCCACAAAATAAAAAATGAGCATAACCCAACCTATTTAGATAGAGCATCACCTGCTGCCCCTGATTTAAGGTGTTCTCTATCGCTCGAAAAAGCCCCATACTCAGCCATCGAATTTCCGGTGAATACCATTGGGTTTTGTCCTTGATGTCGATAAAAAAAGTTTTAGGCATCGGTCGGCGGTTAACTCGTTCTGGAAGTTTTAGATGAATATACTTTCCAGTAGTCGCATTTAGATACGTTTCAACAGAAGGGGTTGCTGATCCTAAAATAACTTTTGCATTTTGTAGTTTAGCACGAACCACTGCCAGATCTCTGGCATTGTAACGAAGAGAATCTTCCTGCTTAAAAGAAGTCTCATGCTCCTCATCCACAACAATAACACCTAGGTTCTTAATAGGAGCAAAGATAGCTGATCGAGCTCCAATAACAATTTTAGCTTTTCCTTGAGTGATCTGTTCCCATTGTTGAATTCTTTCTTTGGGAGTTAGATCACTATGCAGAACAGCTATTAAGTTTGGAAACCTTTTTGAAAAACGTTCTGTCAGTTGAGGAGTAAGAGCGATCTCCGGAACCAGAATAATTCCTGTTTTTCCGGATTCAATCACCGAAGATAACACTTGCATATAAACTTCAGTTTTTCCACTTCCAGTGACACCATGGAGAAGATAAGGTCGTTTTTCTTGGGGCTCCAAAATACTTTGGACTGCTTTCTTTTGATCTGCGTTCAACTCATGTCCGGAAACAACCGGCTCTAAATGTTCTTCGGGCAGAACACTCGACAAACTCAACTTTCTTTTACTTGGTTTTTTGGGGTTCCAAAAAGGCTTGGGAATAGCCGTAGAAAAAACTTCTCCCAGGGGATGACAATAATAATCGCTCACCCATTTTAAAAACTCATACATTGCCTCATCAAAAACCGGCTCCGACACCAAGACCTCTTTGACCGATTTCAATTTTGAAAGCTCTACTTCGGCTTTCTTAGGAAAACCCAAAACAAATCCATACGCAGTTCTTGTCCCAAATGGAACAGCGACCACACTCCCTTGTTTTAAGGAGCAACCCAGCTCATCATCGATTAAATAGTGAAAAGAACCCGGAACTCTTACGGGAATTGCAACATCAACAATCATCGATAACTCAGAAGTGTTTTTAACTTATCATCCAGGAAAGCTGAGGATGAATTCAAAGACCGTTGCCAAAGCTGCATCCACTCCTTCAACTTGCGGCCATTGAGCTGTCTGATAACAATCAGCTCTGATTGAATCATTTCTCTATTTTCTTTCATGAGATACGATCTTTTGGGGAAAAATGCCTCTTTGAAAGATGTTAGATTCAAATCAAAATTCCAAATAAAATTATCACTTCCCTCAGACCACTCTAGCCGCTTTAGACTTTTTAGAGACTTATCAAAATAAACTACACGCTTTGAATTTCCATCTTGACTCCCCATCACTGCAATCGAAGGTCCCGACGGCAGTAAAGCCAGGTAAATAGAATTATGCTGGAGGTAGTTTGTTTTAATATCCCAAGTTTGAGGCTCTCCTTGGAGTTCAAATCCATCTTTAAACTGCTTCAACTGGTCCCAACGAAGAAAGCGTTCCGATATTAAAACATCGCGAAATTCGATAGCGGAATTTGCAATAAATGATTTCAAAAAGAGAAGTGATCTGGCACCAATTTTTTGATCTCCAACTAGATAGTTTCTCTTTTCTAATTGCCCGGAAATCCAATTACCGTTGGCTCCTACCTTCCACAAAAACCTAGGTCCTCGCCTGTCCAGAACTATTCTCTCTTCAATCTCAGACCACTCACCCGAGCCACCGAGAACCTGATGTAAAAAGCCAAACTCAACATCATCAGAAAATTTTCTATCATCAAAAATCTCTTTTAAAACAGCTGAGACAGGCGGAATAAAAGCATGCGCTTTTAAGGACATTATAAAAATTAAGACTAAAACGGACTTCATAAAGATTTCATGTAATCGCGAAGACGTTGATTCAATTCCGGTCTTCTCAAAGCGGCATCAATTTGAGCCCTCATGTAAAACATTGGATTTCCGATGTCATACCGGCATCCTCTCAACAAAACCCCATGTAATTTTTTTTGAGCGCAAAGCTTATCCATCGCATCGGTCAATTGAATCTCTCCGCCAACTCCAGGTTGAGTCTCCTTTAAAGCATCAAAAAGGATAGAATCAAAGACGTAACGTCCGATTATCGCATAGGGACTAGGAGCCACTTCAGGTTTGGGCTTTTCCACTGTTTTTAGAACAATCTCGGGTTTTTCCCCCAAAGATTTTCCTGCCAAATCCAAGATTCCATAAGAAGGACTATCTGAGATCGGAATTTCAACCACACCTACCGTTGAAGAGTCGAGCTCTACAGCAGCATCGACTAACTTTCTCAAAGGAGACTTGGCCTGATTGATAGCATCCCAAGGTGGAAAAATCTCATCCCCTAGACAAACAGCAAACTTTTCCTGGCCGATAATATGTCGGGCGCAATAGACCGCATGGCCCAATCCTAATGGTTCTTTTTGCCGAACCGAAATAACTTCACAAAAAGTTCCAATCTTTCGAACCTTATCGGCAAGAACCTCTTTACCTCGTTTTCGAAGCCAACTTTCCAAGTTCGGAGAAAGATCGAAGTAGTCCTCTAAAGCATGTTTACCTTTGCTGGTAATAAAAATGACTTGTTCAATCCCTGCAGATAAAACCTCTTCTGCAATAAAATGAATGGTTGGAGTATCAATGATGGGAAGCAATTCTTTAGGGACCTCTTTAGTAAAGGGAAGTCCGCGGGTTCCTAAACCGGCCACTGGAATAACAACTTTTTTTACAGTTTGATTCATCTTTTTTACCCTTAAACCGATAGTTTTCCCTCTACCCAGTTATAAGTCAAAGTACTAAATCGAGCGTCATTTTTGTTTAACCCTAAATTAACATACTTGCTCCCTTTAAGTGGGCTTTTTAAGAGGTTCAAACGGCCATGAAGTTCGTTCACGGTTGCCAAGTTATTGGCCGTTTGACGATGGGATGATTTATCAAATGAAACTCCAAGGAAACTTATCAAATCTTATAACCTTGGTCCTCTATAAGTCTTTGCAATTTAAGAAAAAATATATCGGACCCGCCTCTTAAAAAGCCCACTTAAAGGGAGTTGGTATTAAGTTATCTTCTAACCCAATTTTTTGTAGCTTTTTAAATGCGAAAACAGAGAAATATGTTGTTTTTATAACACAACCAGGACAGTATTGCGCGCCGAGCAAATACAGGTTTAAGGCTAATTTGTTGAGAAGTCGGCCTCTGGTATAGGACTTGCTGTCGATTGAACTAAGGTTATGGATTCTAAATTTTTTTCTACAATCGAAGGGTATCGGATTCAAAAAACACTCAGCGTTCCGGTAAGTTTTAAAGGAGTCGGCCTTCACTCAGGTGTCTCTTCAGACCTTAAATTAATCCCTGCTCCGGTTAATCATGGAATCCTCTTCGAGAGAATAGACCTGCCCAGAAAACACCTGATTCCAGCCCACTTTAAGTCTGTAGTCTCAACTTCTTTGGCAACGTCTATCGGTTTTAAAGAGGACCCCGCTTACAGAGTTTCAACAGTCGAACACCTAATGGCAGCTTTATATGCTTTGGGAATTACCAATTTAAAGATTGAATTAAAGGGTCCAGAGATTCCGATTCTAGATGGAAGCGCTACTATTTTTATTCGAGACATTCTACATTCGGGAATAGAGCTTCAGCCCTTTTCACATCAAAAACTTGAAGTAGTTAAGCCCATCAAAGTTTATCGTGAAGGCACTGTTTGCGAGTTACTTCCCAGAGAGAGCCTCAGATTAACAACGTCGGTAGACTTCCCTCATCCGGCAATTGGGCTTCAAACCTTTGCGCTAGACTTAACGCCCAAATCATTTAATGACGAGATCGCACAGGCTAGAACTTTTGGATTCCAATCGGATTTGGAAAAGCTTCGGGCAAATAACTTAGCTTTGGGTGCCTGCATGGAGAACGTCCTAGCCTTTTCTGAAACAGAAATTATGAATCCGGAAGGGCCTCGATTTTCAGATGAATGTGTTCGTCACAAACTCTTAGATGCCATTGGAGATTTAGCCCTTTGTGGATCTTGGATAGCAGGAGAATTGGTTAGCTTTAGAGGTGGTCATTCAATTCATTTAACCTTACTTCAGTCGTTAAAACAGCACGCCTCACACTGGAAACTCATTCCAGCAGAACCGCTTAAGGTTTCCCTGAAGCGCCAGATAAGACAGCCTGTTGTGTCTCTCAGTATTTAACCGTTTCAAACTTTACAATTCTTCCCGATTCCATAAGACAATAATCGTCTGCAACACTTTTAATATCATCAAGATCATGGCTAACTAACACTCCGATTAAGCCCATCTCGCTGACGACGTCACGGACCGCCTTCCTGCTCTCCCCTCGGGATTGAGAATCTAGAGCTGAAAACGGCTCATCCAAAAGAAGAACCGGGAAATTTACTACCACTGACCTCGCCAACGCCACTCTTTGAGCTTCTCCGCCGGAGATTTGATGGGGTAAGAAATCTTTTAAATGCTCAAGCCCCAACCGCTTTAACCAAAATAAACTTCTGGCGATCTGTTCATTCTTTGGAAGATGCTGAATCTTAAGTCCGAAACAAACATTTTCAAGAACAGTCAACTGAGAAAACAATGCGGGCCGCTGAAAGACTAGCGCCATTTTTCGATTTTCGGCGGGTATATATGTCATCTCTTTTTCATCGAGAAAAATCTCACCTTCCATATTTTTCTCAAAACCAGCAATTACTTGGAGGAGAGTTGATTTTCCACATCCGCTTTTGCCCATCACTCCCAATATTTTTCCAGAATGAGCACTCAGACTTGGAATATTAAGTTCAAAGCGCTGCCGAATAACACGAATATTTTTTAATTTAAGTTCAGCCATTTTTCTCTAATCCAAAAAATAGATGCTGTTAGAATTAACAAAATCAGTCCGACTGTAAAAGCCTCTTCAAACCTGTATTTTCCCATCATTTTAAAAAGCAAAAGGGTAATAGTGGATCGACCTTGGGATTCGAACAACAATAGAGAACTCGATTCGCCCAAAGAGATCCCTACGCCAGTAACTAAAACCAATGATATCGCTCTTCTTAATAATGGAAACTCAATACAAGTTAACTGCTGCCATTGGGTTGCCCCCAAACTTTGAGCCGTCTGATAAATTTCCAATTCGATTTTGGTAAACTGTTCATTCAAAATTCTAAACCCTAACGGTAAAATCGAAAGGGCCTGAATGCAAACGACCCCAAACATCTGATTACGAAACCAATCCGTCTTCGCAAAGGTTACTATAATAGCTAGCCCTGTTACCATAGTCGAAAGAGCAATAGGCAAGCTCGTAGTAAAATAAACTGCCTGCTTAAGGAATGAATTGTTTAGATGTTGGACACAATAGGAACCGCAAAGAGACAAGAACGTTGCCACGCAACCTACAACAAAGCTCAATACGATACTTCTAATTAAAACAGAACTAAACTCCCACCAATCCAACTTAAAAACCCCGCTAAAACCGGAAATAATCAGATGAGTCAAGGGGAGAAAAACTAATCCTAAAATCACAACCCACACAATAAGTGTGGCCAATATACGAACTCTCTGACTTCTTAAATCAAAGAGAGTTTGCCTCTCCATTCCCTGTGAAGACATTAATATCTCTCTCTTCGGTTTTCTAAGAAATTGTAAGAATAAACACACCACAAGTTGAATTGCAGCTAAAAGGATAGCTAGGGAAATATCTAAATCAATCTTAACTGCCTGGTAAATGGCTGTTTCTAAGCTGGAAAATCTAGGAGCTCCTCCCAACATCAAAACAATAATAAAACTTGAGGAACAATAGAAAAAACAAAGCAATAGGCTTTGTAAAATTGCGCTTTTTAATTTAACCAGCGTAATCTCACGAAAAACCTGCCATCTAGACGCACCTAATGATAATGCGACCTTCTCTTCCGTTCGATCTAGCTCTTTCAACGCTTGCAGCAAATTAGAATAAACTAAGGAAAAATTAAGAAAGACATGACCCGTAAGTATTCCATTCCACCCCAAAAAATTCACAATCCCAAATGTTCTCCCAAGCCAACCCTGTACACCCCAAGTCCCAAGCAGAGATAGAACGACCAAGATTGAAGGAATAAAAAAGACTATCTCACAAAATATAGAAATGGCTCTTTTGCCCCAAAATGAGTTTTCACTCACAAAAAGTGCGATCAACAACCCCAATACCAAGGACAAAATAGCACTCACACTAGCTTGAAGATAGGTAAACGCTATAACGTTCCAGGGGACCAAAGACAATGTCTCAGGGGAAAAAGAATCCAGCGCCCTTAATGAGAGATAGAGAATAGGAGCATACAAAAAAACCACAACCGGTACAAAAAAAACAAAAAGGGAGACAATCACAGGATTCATGGTCGGCCCCGCCCCCAACCACTCCAATCCCTAAGTAACTTTTTTCGCTGAACCTCAGTCAAATCTGTTTTAATTTCTCTTACTTTGGGAATAGAAAGAGAAGAAAAACTAGCAGGCAAAGAGACACTTTTCCGAATAGGATACATCCACTGCATCGTTGGAATACTTTCTTGTATCTTATCACTCACGATCAATTCAATGAAAGCCTCATTGAGTTTTGTCTTTCGAGAAAACTTTACCTGGGCTAGACCCTCAATTTGGATTACATGACCATCATCAAATAATATATAATCATAATGCGTCTTTTTCTCTTTTTCTAAATGGTAAGCTCTACTCGTCGTGTACGACAAAACCCAATCGGTTTCCCCTTTCATAAACATGCCATAAGCGCCACTCCAATCAGGTGAAACGGTGAACAGGTTAGCCAGGAAAGTTCCCCATAACTCTTTCAACGCAATGCCAGAGGCAATTTCAGTGGTCCACCTAAAAAAAAGATAGCCTAAACTACTTGTTCTCGGATCGGGAATAACGATTTTTTTTTGTATTCGTGGAGAAGTCATAAAAGCTGCCAACGTCATCCCCCCGTTCAAAAGAGACTTATCTTTTAAAGACGTATTATTGAATAAGAAAGCCAGGTAGCTGTAATCGAAAGGAAGAAACACTTTTTCCGAACCGAGATTAATATCTTTATCAACTTTCTTGAAGAACTTTCCAGCGATAGGAGAAAATAGTCCGCTCTCAATAGCTCGCCTCGCAAAACCGTTATCTACGCCCAAAAGAAAATCTGCTTTTGTTGATTCCCCTTCAATTACAATTTGATTTAATGCTTCCCCGAGACTACCAAAGGGAATTAATTTGAGATCAGTTCCGGTCTTTTTTTTGAATTCTGTTTGAAGAAGGTCCCCTAGGCTATCTTTGCCAGTCAGCGCATCATAGGTATAGACTGTAAGGGGTTCAGCTACAGCCGACAAACAAAATAAAAACGCTGTCAGAAACTTCATTGCGGATCTCTTCGAAGGAAGAGAAAAGAAGCCCACTCTTGAAAATTTTTCGACTCCAAAACAACGAAACCTAAAGGCAAGATAAACTCCATAAGTTCTTTTCTTTGATATCCTAATAATCCACTTAATAAAAGAAGGCCCCCTTTTGGAACCAGTCTCGCATAGTCTGGACTCAATTCTCTGTGGGTCTCCAACAAGATATTTGAGATTACAAAATCAAAATATGGTTCTAACTTTGAAATTTCTTTAGTTGAAAGATCTATGTCTACAACCTTATTCAACTGCATATTTTGTTTTGCAACTTCAATAGCTACAGGATCATTATCAATGCCAACAACAGATTGCACTCCCAGATGAAAAGCCGCTAACGCTAAAATTCCGCTACCAGTGCCCACGTCAAGGCACTTTAACTTCGCACTGTTGATTGAATCTAACACTTGGGACTGAATAGTTTTAAGGCACAATCTAGTGCTTGGATGTAATCCGGTTCCAAAAGCCTGTCCTGGATCCATGATGATCGGAATCATACCGGGCGGGATAGCAGTTTGCTTATCCCATTCGGGCTTTAAAAAAAACAGGTCCGTCAAAGATTGGGCTATGTAGTACTTTTTGTAACTTTCCGCCCAATTTTCATTCGGCACTCGATCGATATTTATTTTAAGGTTCGGTAATTGGGGATCCTTCTTTTGCCACTCAACCCATTGTTCTTTCAATTGACTAACAACTGACTCTCTTAGATTTAATGATACATAAACATGAAGGAGATTAGGTTGATTTACATTCTCATTAACCCCTTCAACTCCGAACTCGAATAGTTTTTCACTGATAAGGTCTTTAGACTCTTCAGTCGCTAGGAAGGAAAGTTCAAACCAAAGACTAGACATAGGAGACCTATTTACCTCGTTTTAAACAATTACTCATCATCTTCTTCGGTTTTTTTTAGCTTTTGGAGTCTCTTGGTAATCGATGAGATCTTTCGATTGGCTTTTTCTCTTTGCTCAGGCTCTTGAATAACAGCCAGCGCTTTCTCCCAATATTCTTTGGCTTTAGCTAAATCTCCTTTTTCCTCAAGTGCGTAGGCAAACCAACCAAAGTTAATCCCATTTGTGGGCTCATTAATCACAGATTTTGAGAAAGCCTCGGCGGCCAAATCCCAGGCCTTTTGATTAAGGTAGGCTATTCCAAGCTCACGATTAGCCAGTGCGTTCTTTGGGTCGGTTTTGAGATATTGTTTGAGCGTTATTATTGCTTGGTTATGTTTTCCTATATTTCTATAACTTTGCCCCTTGATGAGTGTCATTTCCGATGTTTCGCTTATACTCTTATTGGACTCCAACTTCTCTAAGACCTCCTCATACTTTTCCGATTCAAAAAGCTGTTGGATCGTTTGAACGAAATATTCTTTTATCTTCTCGTTAGCTAGAATTATATTAGGTTTAATATTAATAGCTTTCTGCCAATACTTTACCGCCTCAGGAATTTTCATCTTGCGTTCAAAAAACGACCCAATTTCCTCTAAAACTTCTGGATTTGAGCGGTTAAGTCGATAACTCTCTTTGAGCCAATTAAAACCCTCAGCAGTATATTCAGGTCCCATAGCAAAATAGATCTTAGCCAATAAAAAACGACTCGCGATATGTTTAGGCCATAGCTTAGTAGTTAATTCGGCATATTGAATACAGCGTCTAATATCATTTTGTCCCTGATAAAATCGAGCTAACCCCCAAGCCGAACGTCCTCTGTTGGAATCCTCTTTTAATACTAGGTTATAGAGAAATCCTGCCGTAGCTAACTTCTCCTGAAGTTCATATGTTTCAGCGATTAGTTCCTGAGCCTCTAAGGCCACTGGCTTACCTTTATTAGAATTCGCTATTGCTTCAAAAAGCTTTTTAGCCTCTTCATATTTCTTTTGAACTACAAGGAAGTATCCTCGAATCAACTGATATTCCAAATTTTTACTATTACTTTTTTGCTCCTCTAAAATCTTTTCAGCAGCGTCGAGCTGTTCGTTTCTTAGATAAACCCAAGCACAGGCAAATCGATCGTCTTTATCTCTGGTGGATAACAATTCATATTGACGACACACTGCAACTGCTTCATCAATTCGGTTTTCTTTTAATAGAATTTTTACCGGCGCAACAGGCTTATCTTCGCCGACGGCATAGTTAGGGAGCCAACTTAAAAGTGCCCCCAAAACCAGCCCTATGGTTATCATTTTTATATGCATAAACACACGTAGCCCTAGACTCAAGATCGTACAAAACCCACTTAAACTTAAGAGAGTAATCATGGCTTTTTTAAAGCCATTTAAAGTATTGGAATAAATGAAGTTTAACCCCGTTAAACCCCGCTTCCAGAATCAAACCAAACCAAATTGACTCAATGCATAATTTTTGTTATTACTGAGGTTTCTTACGGAACAGTCATGTTTTTAAAACCTGAGATATTAATTGTCGATGACGACTTGAGTTTACTTAGTGCGATGGAGTTAACGCTAGAATCTCGCTATCAGATTCACACTGTCTCTAATGCTTCAGAAGCTAATAAGGTGCTAGCGACAAGAAGCATTCCTGTTATCATTTTGGACCTTCATCTTGCCGAAATCAGTGGTTTAGATTTGTTAAAAAAATGGAAAGTAGAATACCCTGAATCCGAAATTATTTTTTGTAGTGGTGAACAGAAAGTCGAAAAGGCCATCGAATGTATCCGATCTGGAGCTTCAGACTTTATTTCCAAACCCTTCAAAAAAGAGGATCTCATTTATTTGGTTGAACGCACCTTAGAGAAACGTGACCTTAAAAACCGAGTTGAAAAACTAAGTCCGTTAATCAATCCCATGCCGGTTGAATTCATTGGGACTTCACCGGCTATTTTAGAGCTTCTAAATAAAATTAAACTTTTAAAAAACAACCCTCATCTTAACGTGACTTTATTGGGAGAAAGCGGCACTGGGAAAGAGATCATGGCTCGGCTACTTCACCAACAGGAAGAAACGCCAGGAAGACCTTTTGTAGTGGTTAATATGCCGGCTATTCCAGCTAATTTGATGGAAGCGGAATTATTCGGAGTCGAAAGAGGGGCTTATACGGACGCCAAACAAAGTCGACCGGGAAAATTTGAGCTAGCAGACGGCGGAGACATTTTTCTGGATGAAATTGGAGATCTCCCATTGGATACCCAGGCGAAGTTGTTGAGAACCCTCCAAGAACGACAAGTAGAGCGAGTGGGATCTAACCGAAGCCGAAAAGTCAGCTTTAGGGTGATTTCAGCCACTAATCAACCTCTATCGGAATTAATGAATACCGGCCGCTTTAGAGAGGATGTGATTTATCGTTTAAGCGACATGGTTCTGTGGCTACCCCCCTTAAGAGAAAGAAGAGAAGATATTCCTCTTCTGGTTAGCTATTTCATAAAAAAATATTCAAGAAAACCCATGATTCACGAAGTGAGCGATTGCGCACTTGAAACTCTCATGAATTATTCGTGGCCGGGGAATGTGCGCCAGTTGGAATCAACTATTAAGCGGGCTTTAGTGTTCGCCAACGGCAAAACTATCGATGACATTGAAATTTATGACCCTTCAACATTTAATCCTCATGGAAAATTAATAACGCCGGCAGAACCGTCTGGGGTTGGTGTAGCCCCTTATGATGTACTAATTCGAGATTTTGAAAAGGATCTGCTTAATACAACTTTACAAAAATTCAACGGGGACAAAAATGCTGCTATGTTTGCGCTCAAACTTCCTCGAGCAACTTTTTACAGGAAGCTCTCGCAACTTGGAATCATGAATTAAACCCTATTACCAAAAAACATTTCGATTAAGAACCTTTTCACTCCCCAAACAAAAAACGAACTGAATTTTGCAAACTATAAAATATATCTCTACAGCTAGAGAACCGATTTGAAGGTTTTCGTGTTTTAAGTGGATATTGTATTCTAGGTTTGCTATCGGTCTTACTCCAATAGCCTTTTTTAATTAACCTGTTAAAAAAAGACCAATCCCCACTCTCCTGAGCAATCTCAAGAGCCGCAGCCAAACGATGATGCCCCTCTGAAATAAAATAGGTATCTGATCTTTCGTGGTACAGACCACTAATTTGGCGATAGTCATCATATTTAAAACTCCCATCCCTCATCCGCCTTTTAAAATCATCGATTTGCTCTAACTTTTCAGGGAGAATTCCATTTTGTGCCATACTCAAATAGTTAAAAGTTGGCTTGGTATTTGAGACTTCAAAGTAGGGAACATGATTGCCTATCCATGCCCTCTCTAGTTTTCTCTCCCCTTCGGCTATCGTTAAAACTTGAGAAAAGATACCAAAAACCAGAAAAATAACACTTAGCTTCTTTAAAAGTTGAAACATCTTATTCATTGCTCGTTACAATATTATAACATCTCAAGAAGCGCTTTTGGGGATACCTATAATAAAGTAAGATAACACTATGGTCTTGTTTCGAACTAATCTTAAATTCTGTGTGATTGGCTGTCTTTTCGCTTTGCACTTGTTCTCTCTTTCCAATTTATTTGCCAAACCGGTGGGAGTTTACCCAAATCCCATACCGGTTAACGGAACTTTCAATTTGCCTCCCGCTATTTTGTTTGTACCTTTTCCATCAGCTGCTTGTATCAATGCGGCCGCCATTCCTAGCACCGATACAATGACGGCTCTTCAACTAGCCTACTCCCCCTCTCGAGGAGAGGAACCTCAAAACATCTATTCCGGTATCGCTACTTCAACGAAAACTCTTGGAGTCGGCTTCGGGTACTTTGGTTCCCTGGGCAATTTAAAAACAACAAATGGAGGCTTTGCGGGATTCGGATTTAAAAACAACTTATCTCAGTATGGTTTCAGTTATAAAACTTCTGACGTCAGCTCCAGTAATCAATCAAGTTTCGACGTTAGCTATCTTTACACCGATACTCGAGAGGCCTTATCTTATGGTGGGGTACTGCGAAGTCTCAATAACTCTCCGCAGCTCAACTTAGGACTTGGTTATATTCCCAGCCGATTTTTCAATATTGAGTTTAATGTCAACACCCCCAAAGCAAGCCAACTGAGTCAGGGCGATTTTATTTTGATTGCAGCTAGTAATTTCAGTATCTCAGAACAAATCACCGTACACCTTCAAACTAATTTTCATACCCAAACCTCAAAGATTGATTTTCTTTTCGCTAGCAACTATTGGTTATCCGATGTTGCTAGCGGGATTATTCAATTCACAGCGCCTAATATTTGGTCGCTCGGCTTTTCAGTGATCTTTTAAACTTAACTTTTCTCGACTCCACTGCTGCCATTCGAGACAAGCGACTTCTGAATTCTGTATTTCAACTGGTTCGTGAAATTCAATTTGCGCTTTGACTCTTTGGGTATTCAACAATCGCCAAAGGTGTGGAACTAAAGAGTCTTCACCGACAAATGCAACAATTTCAAGTGGCGAATAGTTAATTCTAAAAGGTTGGACTTTTAGCGAATTAATTTTTGCTACTTCAAAGGCACCTTTTTTCCAAGGCTTCTGTTCGGTCAAAGTCGTTGTTCCTGACGGAAACAAACAAATACTTTGCTGTGCTTTTAAACAGGCCGCCCCTATTTTCTCAACCGCACCTTTTCTAGACTCTACCGATTCTCTCTTAACAAAAACGGTACCCACCGATCGACAAGCCTCACCAATAATAGGCCAACGACTCAATTCTTCTTTAGCAACAAAAGAAACGGGGGCCACTGCCATTACCAATGGAATATCCAAGTAGCTAATGTGATTTCCAACAAACAACATCGGCTGCCAAGCCACCGGAGCCCCTAAAACATCAAAGTGAACCCCTAAGTTTTTCAAGGAGGCTACTGCCCATTCCATCTTCAACCGGTCTATTCTCCTTTTTATATTTTCAGGTTCTTTTTTCTTTAGTTTTTTTATTCTTGAGGCATAACTAGCTGTTAGCAAAAATACTCTTAAAAGCTTAATGACGTTGGAAACCACTTTTAACACCTTTATCTACTGAGTTTTACTGTTTTTTAAGGGACAACGCTTTTCAAAAATGCCTTTTACCTCTTTCAAACTCAGCAGTGCTTTACACACAGATTCCAAGGAGCTCTCACTTTTTAGTAAAATAAGCTGCGCCAGCTTTTGTCTTAGCTCCGAGTTCGCAAATGGGGCGCTTAATTGTTTTACTGCTTGATTTGCACAAAAGGGGGTATCTTTGGGTTTTGAAAAACATTTCTCAAATCCTACCATTAACATTTCAATCCTTGCTGAGCTGAACTTCAATGAGTCTCTCAAGGGCGGAAATTCGGTCAAAAGATCTTCGATAATCTTCTCAGAATCAGAAAATCCGCCAGACCTTAGCTCATTAACATATCCAACAGCTGATCGTTCCAGCAAATTTTTCCATTGGAGATCCTGTTCCGCTTTCGGGATATCTTTTATGAAAAGAATGATATTAGCCCACTCTTTTCGTTTCGCCATCAATTCAAGATCTGCCATGGAATAACGCTGAGGATCAATATCACTACCTAAGAGAGCAAGCTGGAATCCTAAAATTATAAGCAAAAATTTCATGAGTTTGTCCTAAAGAGCTGGAAATGATCAAAAAAAAGGACCGGGTTTTTTCAACCACGGTCCTTTTTAAACTCTGTCACTAATTTGAATTAGTGGCCAGCTGGGGCAGCTTCTGTTCCAGGAGCGGCATCTGCTGCGGGAGCACCGTGCTCTTCAGCTTTGTGTTCTTTAGCTTTCTTTGCTTTTTTAGCTTTTTTAGCTGATTTAGCTGGCTTTGCTGCTGGAGCTTCAGCGACAGGAGCGGCAGGAGCGGTAGCTTCAACACCTTCAGTTTTTGGCATTTCGTGGTCATCAGCGAAAATCGCTGTGGTTCCGAAAACTGCAACGACTAGAGCAAGAAATAGATTTTTCATAAGTTTCTCCCTAAATTAAAATGAATCGAATCGAATCGAATCGAATCTTACTCTTATTAAGGAACTTTTCCTTTTCAAAAAGTAAGCAATTAAAATTACCTCACCCCATGTTTTTTTTAAAGTTATTTTTAGTAACCTCAGATTTTATACCTTAGGCTCCATTCGAGCTTTAATATTAAAAAATCTAATGAGAAAGAAAAGTACGCCAGGAAAAAATCGGGCTAACCGCACTATCCACCATCCGTGGCCGGTGATCACTCTCTCTCGTCGTCGATAATAGATAGATTTTAAAATTTTTTTTGCTGCTATCGAACTTTCCATTTGTAACCAGAGAGGAATTGGATCTTTTGCTTTTTCTCTAAACTCACCCCGATTATTAACACGTCGTATCTCAGAAACAACAAAACCGGGAGCGATGTGAGTCACTGAGATGCCGTCAGGTTTCAATTCGTGATACAGCGCATCGCACAAAGCTCTCACTCCAAA
>Ga0194131_10001591_pt1 | contig 38681 bp, 36 predicted proteins | sample TA2KigO120mmetaG_FD_148631 | JGI IMG/M metagenome (GOLD analysis project Ga0194131, IMG submission 148631) | Freshwater microbial communities from Lake Tanganyika, Tanzania - TA2015053 Kigoma Offshore 120m | ecosystem: Environmental > Aquatic > Freshwater > Lake | place: Tanzania: Lake...
AGGCGATCCAGCGCAAGCCGCGCGGCCACGATTTCATCATCGACCGTCGGCACAACCGACCGGCCGTGTCGCGCCATATGAGCGTGACGGGCGGGTAGGTTCCGGCGACTAGCCGGTTCCGGCAGGGACGATCACGCCCAGCTTGACCAGACGCTCCAGGTAGTGGGGTTTCCAGCGCCGATCGATGCGCTCCTGTAGATGGCGCGTCAGCGCTGGCATTCCACGGATCGGCCCTTGCTCGCCGGCAAGCACCATGCGGCGGCGCTCGATCTCGGCCGCGGCCCAGGCGGCCGCGCCGCCGATCCCGGCCGCAACCACACCGAGCAACAGCACGGCGTCGCTCGGTCCGATCTCGAGCGGCGCGCCGAGCGCACGAGCGGCCACGAAGCGGGCGCGCGTTTCGGAAAGGTGGCGATCGAGCACGCTGGCGCTCAACGGCGCGCTGAGGCGAAACCGGTCAGCCGCGCGGTACAGCATTCGAGCCGGGCCGCCGTGCGTTTGCGCGCGAGCGGGATGGACGGCGTGCCCCGCGACCAGCAGCGAAAGCTCGCGCACGATTTCGGCGCGCGGCACGTGGTCAAGGCCAGGTCGGACCGCCAGCTCGTCGAGCGATGCCGGCGCTTCGGCCAGCGCCTGCAGAAGCGGCGCTGCGACTGCCTCGCGCCTGTCCACGGCGACAGCCGGGAAGCGAAACCGGCGCGGCACGCTGCGCCAATCCCGATCGCCCAGCGAAAAACAAAGTGTATCGAACAAGCGGACCTGCGCATCGCCCGCGACGCGGCGCAGCGCGCGGCCGAACAGATCGACCCGGAAGCTCCGGTCGAGCGCCAGGTCCTTGATCAGCTCGCGCGCATCGAGGCCGGGCGCGCCATCGTAGACCTTGCGGGCCGCGCGGGGGACGCTGAGCCGTGCCGAGTTGGTCTCCGTCACCATGCTGCCGACATAGTCGAGTCCGATCTCGGCGAGCGTCGACCGCATGTCGGCGAAATAGGGCAGATGCCAATGCGGGTTCAGGTATTCATGGGCAAGGTAGCGGCGGTCCTCGATGAATGCCGCATCGACGGCGCGCGCCGCGGGCGCGTGATCCATGAAATAGCGGAGGCCGGCCTCCTTGAGGCTGCGCAGCGCCGCCAGGCCGGCGGCAAGCCGCTCCGGCGTACCCGCAGCATGATCGCCGCTTCGCCCGCCCGCCATCTCGGTCATCAGCCGGCGCAGCGGTTCGAGTGCAGCCATCCCCGGCATGACGTTGTAGCTGACCAGGACCAACCCGCCGGGCTTGAGCTTCGCCCTGACGAATTCGAGTGCCTGCCGGCGCTCGGCCGGACCGATCCAGGACAGGATGCCATAGAGGGCGATGTAGTCGAAATCCGGCAATGGCAGGTTGATGGCATTGGCGAAGCCGGTCTCGTGAAGCGCGAGATTGGCGAGCTGTCCCGCGTCAACCAGCTGGCGCGCACGCGCGATGTGGCTGGGGCTGATGTCGACGCCGATGAAGCGACCGCGCGGGTCGCTCGCGGCCAGTAGCGCGACGGCCAGGCCGGTACCGCACCCGAGATCGCAATAGTCGAAGCCGGCGCGCGCTGCCGGCAGCGCCACGCCCTGCAGAGCGGCGACATAGTCGAGCCACACCGGTGCCATGCGGGGGTGAACGACATCGACGAAGTCGATGTCGGAGACGTAGCCCTTCTCCGCGCCCGCCTCGACCGGCCGGTCGGGCGCGCTCATTCGATGACGATCTGATGCGCGAATTCGCGCCCGTCGCTGACCGTGACCAGCTCGAAGCCGAGCAGTTTCACGAGATCGAGAAAGGTGAGGACGTCGGCCAGCGAAGTCTCGCGGAACAGCGGCGACACCCGCGCCGCGGCGGTCAACATCGCCAGCAGCGCCCGCGCCCGGTAGATCGAGCTGAATCCCTGATCATGCAAGCCGACAATGATCAGCTTCTCGGCGTGCTCGCCCTTGGCGAACATGGCGAACTGCGGCGGATAAGGGTTCTGCAGCATCTGGTTGGTCAGCAGGGTGACGAACCCGATACGGCGCTGACGGTCGCTGTCGGCAAGGATGCGGGTGCGCGCGACGTAGGTTTCCGTGCTGGACGGCGATGGGTAGTAGTAGCCGGCGTGACGGCTGGTCGGCACCTCGTCTGACCGCGTGGCCGGTGACAACGCCACGGCGCCGGCCGCCCCGATGGCTGTCACCAGAATTGCTCGAACGGTGGCGCGCATCGCAATGTCTCCGGCTTGCCGGCAGCCTGCCCACGGTCGTCGACACGATGCGGCCTGCCGCGGGATTTGACAAGCCGGCGCGCCTGAGGCCGGGATATACTCACGCTCCATCGTTCCGGACCAACCATGACCGATCCCCGACTCGCTTTTGTCGCAGCGGCCACCGCGCCCGCCCAAGAGGCCCTGCACCGGCTGACGCGCCGCTACCCGTCGGTCGATCCGAGCGAAGCCGACGTCATCGTCGCGCTTGGCGGCGACGGCTTCATGCTCGAGACGCTGCATCTGTCGACCGCGCGCAAGGCGCCGATCTACGGCATGAACCGCGGCACGGTCGGCTTCCTGATGAATGCGTTCTCCGAGGAGGGACTGATCGAGCGGGTCGGACGTGCGGCCCAGGTCGGGCTTCATCCGCTGCGCATGCGCACACGCTCGCTCGCGGGCAGCGAGGGCGAGGGTCTCGCCATCAACGAAGTGTCGCTGCTGCGCGAGACCCGCCAGGCCGCCAAGATCCGCGTGCTGATCGACGGCGTGATCAGGCTGGAGGAGCTGGTATGCGACGGCGTGCTGGTGGCCACGCCGGCCGGGAGCTCGGCCTACAACTTGTCGGCCCACGGGCCGATCGTGCCGCTCGGCACCGGTCTGCTGGCGCTCACGCCGATCAGTGCCTTCCGGCCGCGCCGCTGGCGCGGCGCCCTCTTGCCGCACGACGTGCGCATCACCTTCGAGGTCGTCGAAGCCGACAAGCGGCCGGTCAGTGCGGTTGCCGACTACACCGAAGTGCGCGACGTCTCTCAGGTCGAGGTCTTCGAGGACCGTTCGATCACGCTGCGTCTTCTGTTCGATCCGGACCAGAAGCTCGAGGAACGCATCCTCAAGGAACAGTTCACGCCTTAGGGTGCGATCGTCTCTCGTTGGAGCAGCGCTTCAAGCGAATCGCCCCCTGACTTGTACCGGGAAGATCGTGATTCACGCCCCGATCGGGCCGCATGCGATTCAATGTGAGCGATCACGATCCAGAGCGCGTCTTGTAGACGACGAAGCCGGCGATCGCGTCGAACAGCGCCTGGGGCTCGTCGCCGCGGATCGAGTGGCTGCTCTCCTCGAAGATGCGCAGGTCCGAGCCGGGGATCAGGCGATGGATCTCCTCCTGGAATTCCGGTGGGCAGATCCAGTCGTGACGGCCGCCGAGCACCAGCGTCGGCGCGGTGATGCGCGCGAGCTCGGGCCTGAGGTCGAACTGGCGCAGGAAGCCGCCCGGCGCAAAGGCACGGTTGATGGCATCAGGACTGTAGATGGCGCGGGCGCGCGTCGCCGCGCCGCCGACTGGATCGTTGCGCCGGCCATAGAGCGGCGCCATCACCTCGTAGTAATGGCGCATCTCGTCGTCGGACTTGAAGCCGCCGGCCCACAGCGTGTCGCACACCCGCTTCTGCTCTTGCGTGCCGCGCTCGGCGACGATCGCCTGGGCGCGCGCGACGAAGCCGCTATGCGCGCAGGTCACGATCAGGATCAGATGGGAGACAGCGTCCGGGTAGCGCGCGGCATGCGCCATGGCGACCATGCCGCCATAGCTGGTGCCGACGCTGACGATCGGCCCCAGGCCGAGATGGCGTCGCAGCGCCTCCATGTCCTCGACGTTTTCGTCGAGCGTGTATGTCGCCGGATCGCCGCGCGCCGAGCGGCCCTGGCCGCGGTGGTCGAAATAGACGAGCTGCATGCGCGTGGCGAGCTGGCTCATCGACGGCTTGAAGCCGGAGTGATCGCCGCCGGGTCCGCCATGGATGATGAAGGCGACCGGCCGCTCGCGCATCACCGGGCCGTCCGGCACGAGGCCCGCGCCGTCGATGTCGAAATAGATTTCGGTGTCGCGGATCTTAGCGCGCATCCCAGCCCCCCGCTTCACGGCCGCAAGCCGCCCCATAAGATGCGTTGGTAGCTGGAATCTGGCTGTCCCGCCACACGCTTGCGCGGATACGGTTTCCATCCGGCCGTTATTGTTCTAGTTTCAATCTCCCCCGTGCGCTTCCTTGATCCGAAGGTGGAGGTCCAGGCCATGCCCGACACTGCACCGACGGGGCGGGTGGCAGCGCTCGAGTCCCTGCGACTCGCTCTGTTCGGGCTCTGGAGGCTCGGCAGCAACGCACTCGTCGGGTGGACGCAGTCAAAGAACGGCATCGAGCTTCTGACCCTGCCCAAGGTGCGCCTGTTCAACCTGGCGGCCCCCCATCGTCGTGTGTTCACCGCCGACCGGCACATGGGTCATCAGACCTTTCAGGAAGTGGCCGAATTGATCAATGTACAGCCGATCGAGCTGCGCCTGGCGGTGCCGGTCGGCGATGATCCCGACGACATTTCACCCGCCGAGATCGAGGGCGCGGTCGCGCCCTTCGTGGTGACGAGAGTCGAGCAGCACGCGGTCCTGCTTGTCGACATTGTCGGATTCTCCCTGCTCAAATCCGAACAGCAGGCAAGCCAGCTCGCGACCCTGGAATTCTCGCTCAACCTCGCCGCCGAACTGGTGTCCAAGCACGCGCCGGGGCTCACCGTCCTGCGCTCGACCACGGGCGATGGATTCTACGTCTGGAACGCAGAGAAAGGGCTCGACGCCGACATCAATCTGTTCGTCATCCTGGTCGCGTTTCTGACCTACCATGCGACGCTGCGGCAGACCATGACCGTGCCGCTGGCCGTTCCGAGCTTGCGCGTTTGCATCGGCATCGGCAGCCACTTCATCTACCATCAACCGACGCGTGACGGCCGCGACACCGGCCAGTTCATCGTCGGCGACGTCACCATCGATCTGGCCCGACTGATCGGAGCGGCGGCACCGGGTCAGGTCGTCGTCAACGCGTTTGAACGTCTGGACGACGTGACTGGCCGACGTATCGACGTGCACGATTTTGTCGATAGAGTGTCGGCAGCGAGCCAATGGATGGTTGGACTGACCTTGCCGGGCGGACGAATCGAGCGCTTCACGCTCTACCTGACCGGGCAACGCGGCGGCGGCAGTCAATTCGGCGATCTCAAGATGATGGTGACCGACAAGCACGGCTTGGCGCACAAATTCTATAATCTCAAGTTGAACATATTCACCGATCGCGGCGAGCCGATCTTCTGCGGCCTCCGACAGGCCGATCTCACGGACGTGCACCCGGTGCCGCCGGGCGGCTAGTTTGGCTCAGCCTGTCAGGCACGACCTGAGATCGAGTCCGTCGAGGCGCGCCTCGAGCAGATCGGCGCCAACCAGGCTGGTCTGCTGCGTCCGTCCGCTGAGCTCGCCGGACGGTGCACGAATCGGGAATTCGCCGACCGCTGCGCCGGTCAGGACGGCGCGACGGAGTATGGCCCCGTTCAATTGCGTCCCTATCAGATTCGCACCTGAAAGGTCGGCGGCCGTCAGATTGCTGCCGCTCAGGTTGGCCAACGCGAGTTGGGCGTGGGCGAGTTGAGCGCCGATGAGCCGCGTGTCGCTCAGATCAATACCGCTGAGGTCGCGGCCTGACAGATCAAAATACGACAGATCCTGGCCGCGCAGGACGCCGCGTGTGCCCATCCGGCCGCCCGTGCACAGCCACTATTCATGCCCGTCCAATGCTGCTGCGGCCTGATTTGGAAAGTTCGCGGGCGCGACCAGCGGCGGCGCGTCACGCATGTCGCACTTGCCGGTGTCGAGTCCGTCGAGGACCGCGCCCTCCAACCGCGCTCCCTGGAAGTGCGTTTCGTCACCCAGGGCGTTCATCAGCCGCGCTCCAGAGAGGCGGCGCCGATGAATTTCGTCTTGCCGAGGCGCGCGTCAGACAGATTGGCGCCGCCGAGGCTGCAGTAGGACAGGTCGGCATCGGAGAGATTGGCGCCAAACAGCACGGCGCCGCTGAGATCGGCACCGACCAGACTGGCACCCGAGAGGTCGACTCCCGAAAGCTGCGCCCGTGTCGCGGAAGCGTACTCAACCAGACATTCGCTGAGATCGGTGATCTCGAGTCCGACCGGAGAAGATCTACCGACATCGAGCATCACACCGCCGCGGAAATCGGTTTCGATCAGGCGGCAGTGGTTGAGGTTCGCGCCCCTGAGACAAACGCCGCGCATGACCGCTCGCGTCAGATCGGCGCCGCTCAGATCGGCATGACTCAAGTTGGCGCCGAACAGGTCGGCCTCCACCAGAATGGCGCGCGCCAGCTTTGCCTTAACGAGGTTGGCCCCGACCAGACGGGATCCATGCAGGAACTTGCCTTCGAAGTTTGCCCCGGTCAGGTCGCGGTACGACATGTCCACCGGCTTGACCTTGCCGCGGACGGACGCCGCTTTCCTCCCCTCGTCGTCAGCTTCGGCCGAACTGCCCATGGAGTTGCCTTGCTTGGCGGGTGGGGGGCGTGTTCAGGATAGGCAGGCGCGCACGGATTGACCACCGCTTTTCGACGGCCGCGCAAATCCGATCAGCCGGGGATGACGATCGCTACGCGATTCGTCCACGGACAAAGTCGGCCACAACCTCGACCAAGCGCGCGAGATCGGTTGCCATCCGGTCGAATCCTTCGCTCTTCTCCTGGGTGCGCTCGCTCATGTAGCGCGCTCGGTTGAGCTCGATCTGCAGGCTGTGGCGGCGTTCCCCGGGGCGGCCGTGCTTGCGCACGAGCTCGACGCCCTTGTAGGGATCGTTGATCGCCACCGAATATCCCATGGCCTTCAGCGCCTCGGCCACGACGGCCGTGAATTCGCCGCCGCAGCTCGTGCCGTCGCGATCGCCCAGCACGAAATCGGGTCGTTTCTTGCCGGCATCGGGCGCCATCTTGTTGCCGATCGATTTCATGGAATGGCAGTTGATGTGCCAGACTTGGCCGAAGCGCGCGTGCAGGAGGTCGAGCGCCTGGTCGAGCGTGGCGTGATAGGGCCGCCAGTAGCGCTCGATGCGCTGCTGCACCTCGGCGACCGAGAGCTTGCGGTCGTACATCGGCGTGTCCGGCTTGGCCAGGCGCCAGATCAGCCCAAGGCCGAACCTGGTCTTCTCGCCGGGCGACAAAGGCTCCGGCCAATCGCCGTCGATCAAGGTCGCATCAAGATCGGCCAGGTCCCGGTTGGCGTCGATGTAGGCGCGCGGGAACAGGGCGCCGATCAGCGTCGCGCCGTGATGCGGCGCGGTGCCGTAGAGCTCATCGACGTGCGTATCCTCGGCCGTGCGCACGACGTAGTCGGGCGCGGTGAACCGAAAATCATCGGGATAGACGGTGCCGCTGTGCGGCGAGTCGAAGACCAACGGCAGGGGCTCGACCAGCGGATCATGACGAAACAGGACGCCTGGCAACACCTGGCGCATCGAAACGGTCCGCTAGGCCTGATCGTTGAGGTGGCAGGCCGACCAGCGCTGCGGCGCAATCTCGCGCAGAGCCGGCGCCTCCCGCTTGCAGCGCTCCATGGCGTGCGGACAGCGCGGATGGAAATGGCAACCCGGAGGCGGGTCGATCGGCGAGGGAATCTCGCCCTTGACCGGCTCGAAACGGCGTCGGCGGACATCGAGCCGCGGCACCTCGGCGAGGAGCGCGCGCGCATAGGGATGGTTGGGCCCGCGGAACAGATCCTCGGTGCGGGCGATTTCGACGACCCGGCCGAGATACATGATGACGACGCGGTCGGACAGGTGCTCGACCACGCCGAGATCATGGCTGATGAACAGATAGGTCAGACGCAAGTCCGCGCGCAACGTCATGAACAGGTTGAGCACCTGCGCCTGGATCGAGACGTCGAGTGCCGCCACCGCCTCGTCGCACACCAGGAACTCGGGCTTGACGGCGAGCGCCCTGGCAATGCCGATGCGCGCGCGCTGGCCGCCCGAGAACTGGTGCGGGTAGCGCCGCCTGAACGTCGGATCGAGCCCGACGCGACGCATCATCTGGTCGACATAGTCGTCGAGTCCCGACGAGTCCACCATGCCGTGCACGACCGGCGCCTCGCCGATGATGTCGCGCACGCGCATGCGCGGATTGAGCGAGGCGAACGGGTCCTGAAAGATCATCTGTATCTTGAGCTCGACCGAACGTGCCTCCGCGGAGGGCAGGCTGGCGATCTCGCGACCGTGCCACAGGCGCTGCCCGTCGTTCGGATGGTGGATGCCTGCGACGATCCGTCCGAGCGTCGACTTGCCACAGCCGGACTCCCCGACCAGGCCGACGACCTCGCCTTCCTGGACGGCAAGGCTGACACCGTCGACGGCGTGAACGATCTCCTCGCGCATGTTCGAACCGAACATGTTGGCGACGCGCGCGGCCGCATCGAGCTTCTTGACGAAGCGCTTCGACACGTTGCGCAGCTCGAGCATCGGCGTGGCGGTCGTCATGCCGGCCCCGCGAGCACGGGATGGAAGCAGCGGATCGGCCGGTCCGGCAGCGGCGCGGAGATCTCCGGCGTGATCAGGCACGCGTCATCCGCCCGGCCGCAGCGGGTGCGGAACGCGCAGCCGGCCGGCAGGCCGAGCAGCGAGGGCGTCATGCCCGGGATTTGCGCGAGCGGACGGCCGCGCACGTTGCGGCTCGGCACCGAGCCGATCAGGCCCAGCGTATAGGGATGGAGCGGGCGGTCGAGCACCTCGTCGACGGTGCCCGCCTCGACGATACGGCCGGCATACATGACGCACACCTCGTCGGCGAGCCCGGCGATAACCGACAGGTCGTGCGTGATCCACACCAGTGAGGTGCCGCTGTCGCGGCACAGCTTCTGCATCTCGTAAAGGATCTGGCCCTGGATCGTCACGTCGAGCGCCGTGGTCGGCTCGTCGCAGATGATCAGATCGGGCTTGTGCAGCAGCGCTGTCGCGATCGCGACGCGCTGGCGCATGCCGCCTGAGAATTGATGCGGATAGGCCTGGAGACGCTCATCGGGCGAGGGAATGCCAACCTTGCCCAGCGCATCGCGCGCGCGGCGGCGCGCCGTCTCGCGGTCGACGGAATCGTGGGCCTGGACCGCCTCGATCATCTGCGTGTCGATGCGCAGGACGGGGTTCAGCGTCATCATCGGATCCTGGAAGATCATGGCGATGCGGCTGCCGCGCAGCCGGCGTACCTGCTCCTCCGACGCCTCTGCCAGGTTCTCGCCGCGAAACAGGATGCGGCCGCCCACGACCCGGCCGGGCGCGTCGACCAGGCCCATGATCGAGAACCCCGTGACCGACTTGCCGGAGCCGGACTCGCCGACAAGGCCGAGGATCCGGCCCTTGCCCACCGTGAAGCTGACATCGTCGACGGCCTTGACGACGCCAGCCTTGGTGAAGAAGTGCGTGCGAAGATTTTCGACGACGAGCGTCGGCGCCGCGTCGGTCATGCCGCCTGCCTGACGATCGGAGCCGACGTCATTTCTGCAGCCGCGGATTTAGCACATCGCGCAACTGGTCACCCACCAAATTGATGCTGACGATGGTGACCAGCAGCGCGACGCCGGGAAAGAAGCTGATCCAGTATTTCCCGGACAGCAGATAGGTGAAGCCGTTGGCGATCAGTAGGCCGAGCGAGGGCTCGGTGATCGGCAGTCCGAGACCGAGGAAGGACAGCGTCGCCTCCAGCGCGATCGCATTGGCGATCAGCACGGTGTTGACCACGATGATCGGCGGCAAGCAGTTGGGCAGCAGGTGGCGGAACACCACGCGCTTGTTGCTCAGCGCCAGGCATTGCGCGGCCTCGATATACTCCTTGCGCCGCTCGACCAGCGCGGTCCCGCGCGTGGTGCGCGCGTAGTAGGCCCACTGCACGGCAATCAAAGCAATCACGATCTTGTCGACGCCCTGCCCCAGCACGGCCAGCAAGATGAGCGCAATCAGGATCGACGGGAAGCTGAGCTGCATGTCGACGATGCGCATGATGAAGGTGTCGACCATGCCGCCGAAATAGGCGGCGGTCAGTCCCATGGCCATGCCGATCATCATGGCGCAGAAGGACGCCGTGACGCCGACGCCGAGGCTGGTCCGCAGCCCGTAGAAGATCGCGCTCAGCATGTCGCGGCCCTGGTCATCGGTGCCGAGCAGGAAGGTCATGCCGTCCATGCTCTTGGCGCCCGGCGTCAGCCTTCCGTCGAGGATATCCAGCTTGGTCAGGTCGTATGGGTTCTGCGGCGAAATCAGCGGCGCGAACAGCGCGACGAACAGCACGAGCGCGAAGACGACCAGGCCGGCGGTCGCCACCCGGCTCTCGAAGAAATCGGAGACGAAGCGCCGGAACGGCGTCTGCGGCTTGGCCGCGACGGCTGATTCGGCGACGATTTCGGGCGTGGTCGCGGTCATCCCCGGGCCTCCGCGATGCGCACGCGCGGATCGAGCACGGAGTACATCAGATCGACCACCAGGTTGATCACGATGAACATGAACACGATGATCATCAGATAGGCGACGATCACCGGCCGATCGAGCAGGTTGATCGAGTCGATGATCAGCTTGCCCATGCCGGGCCAGGCGAACACGGTCTCGGTCACCACGGCGAACGCAATCGTCGAGCCGAGCTCGAGACCGAGCACGGTGACAATCGGGATCATGATGTTCTTGAAGACGTGCACGCCGATGATACGGCCGGACCTCAGCCCCTTGGCGCGCGCGAACTTGACGTAGTCCTGCAGGATCGCCTCGCGCGTGCCGGCGCGCGCCAGTCGGATGACCAGGGAGAGCTTGAAGAGCGCCAGATTGAAGGCCGGCATCATCATGTGCTTGATGCCGTCCCAGGTCAGGATGCTGAGCTCGATGCCGAGGAAATTGCGCGTCTGCCCGCGCCCGGTCGACGGCAGCCAGCCGAGATAGACCGCGAAGATCATGATCAGCATCAGGCCGACCCAGAAGGTCGGCAGGCTGAAGCCCAGGATCGAGCCGGCCATGATCGACTTGCCGCTGACGCTGTCGGGCTTGAGGCCGGCCCACATGCCGAGCGGAATGCCCATCAGCACGCCCATGAAGGTGGCGCAGATGGCCAGCTCCATGGTCGCGGGCATGCGCTGCAGGATGAGCTCGATGGCGGGAATGTTGAAGACGAAGGAACGCCCGAGATCGCCGCGCGCGGCGTTGACCAGGAAAAGCCAGTACTGCTCCCACAGCGGCTTGTCGAGGCCGAGCACGCGGATGGCGCGCGCGATCTCCTCCTGATCGGCCTGCGGATTGATTAGGATGTCGACTGGATTGCCGATGGAAAACACGCCGACGAAGACGAGGATCGACATGATGAACAGGACGAGCACGGCCTGCATCATGCGGCGGATGAAATAGACCAACATGCCCCGCTGTCCCCCGTCAGATCGCGGCCACGATAGGAAGAAGAGAAGCGATCGGACTACCGATCTTCCTCCCTCGCGCCTGCACGGGGGAGGACCGAGGTGGGGGCCCGAAGGGTGTCGCTGAGCCAACCACGTGGGCCCCCACCCCGACCCTCCCCCGCCTTCGGCGAGGAAGGGAGAAAAGAACACGTCCTGTCATGACCCCGGCTTGAACTCGAATGCGAAGGTGCTCTCGTCGGTGCGCGGCACGTACGTGTAGCCCTTGCGCGTCGCCCAGCTGTTGACCTGGTAGTGCAAGGGTATGATGCCGAGATCGTTGATGGCCACTTCGCTCGCCTGCTGCAGCAGTTTCTCGCGCTTGCCGTCGTCGACCATGGCGAGAGCCTGATCGAGCAATGCGTCCACTTTGCGGTTCGAATAGCGCCCGCGGTTGGACGCGCCCATGCCGCGGTCGCGGTCGAAGGTCGCGAGCAGCGCGCGCAACGGCGAGGATACCTCGCCCGTGCCCGAGCCCCAGCCGACCAGCATGAAGCTGAACTCGAGCTTGTTGGCGCGCGAGAAGAAGACGTTGGACGGCATGGCCTCGACCTTGGCGTCGATGCCGACGCGGCCGAGCATCTGCGCCGCCGCCTGGCAGATCTTCTCGTCGTTGACGTAGCGGTTGTTCGGGCAGTGGATGATCATGGCGAAGCCCGTGCCGTAGCCGGCCTCGGACAACAGCTTGCGCGCGCCTTCGACGTCGTAGCCTTCCGGCTTGAGGTTCGGGCTGGTGCCGTAGAAACCGTCTGGCAGGAGCTGGCCAGCGGCGATCGCTTCCCCCTCCATGACCCGGTCGACGATCGCCGAACGGTTCATCGCCTTGGAGATCGCCTTGCAGACGCGCAGGTCCTTCAGCGGATTTTTCTCCAGGGGCCTGCCCTGCTTGTCGAAGATCGCCGGCGTCTTGTCGCGATCCGTGTCCATGTGGAAGAAGATGATGCGGTTGGACACGACGCGGAAGATGCTGATGTCCTTCGACGCCTTGAGCCTGGCCATATCCGCGGTCGGCACGATCTCGATGGCGTTGACGTCGCCGGCAAGGAGCGCCGCCACGCGCGTCGGATCGTTGGTGATCTGCCGGAACGTCACCTTGTCCCATGTCGGCTTGTCGCCCCAATAGGCCTCGTTGCGCACGAGAGTGATGCGGTCGCCGCGCGTCCAGCTCGCGAACTTGAATGGCCCGGTGCCGTTCATCGCCTTGCCCGAGTTGAACTCCTCGGTCGGTGCCTTCGCCTGCTTGCGCGACACGATGTAGACGTTCGCGATGTCGACCGGCAGCATCGGGTAGGGCGCCTCGGTCTTGAACTGAATCGTGTAGGGATCGAGCACGATCGGATGGCCGATCGGCTTGGTGTAGGTCGTGAAGGCCGACGGGCTGTTCGGGACCCACGGCACGCGCTCGAAGGTCGCCGCCACGTCGTCGGCGGTGAATGCCGAGCCGTCGTGGAATTTGACGCCCTGGCGCAGTTTGACCTCCCAGGTGCGCTCGTCGATCGCCCGCCACGACACGGCGAGACCCGGCTTGAGGCGCTGCATCTCGTCCTGCAGTACGAGCTTGTCGAAGACGTGCTCGGCCACGTTGTTGTTGGGGCTGAGGTTGTGAAAGTGCGGGTCGAGAGACGTGACCTCGGCGCCGAGCGCAATGCTGATCTCGGCGGCCGCGACGATTCCGGACAGCGACAATCCGGCGGCCAGCCCCACCACCGTGGCGGCAAATTTTTTCAGCATGGGTTGTCTCCCCTCAGCGGCGCGCCATCCCCTGCCGAGGCCCCCCTCTTCTCGAGGCCTACCGCTCGGACCGGTCCGTTGCCGGACTCGCGGGCGCACTGGGCAGCGGCTGACAATGCAGGAGTTTGCCCGGCATTGCAACCAGGCGGGCCTTCTTCGGCGCCCTGTCCGCCTGTCGTACGTAGGGCTATTCCGCACCCTCGATGATGCGAATGTCGCGCTCGGCGGCACCTGTGCCGAGCGCGGCGAGCGCCGCCTTGTAGCCCGGGCTGTTGTAGGCGGCGACTGCCTTGTCGACGCTGTCGAACTCGACGATCACCGTGCGCTGCATCAGGCCGGCTTCCATCGTCTTGGCCGGCATGCCGCGCGCGACGAAACGCCCGCCCGCCGAGATCAGTGCGGGGCCCGCCAGCTTGGCATAGGCGGCCAGCGCGTCCGGGTTGGAGATCGAGCGGTAGGCGGAAATCCAGTAGGCCTTGGCCATGACGGTTCATCTCCAGTGAGGACGGGCAGTCGCGGGCTGCGCATTCTATCGGCTGGCGCCGCCAAGTCGAGCAAAGCGCGCCAGCTCCTGCCGCGTGAACGGCCGCATGAATAAGCTATTTATTCCCGCCGAGCTTTCGGCATAGGCTGATCGTTCGAAATCGAGGAAAACAGCGAGGTTCCGAGGGTGCCGAGACCGTCTGCCGCGAGCCTGGAGATGATCCACCGGCTGATCGGCTACGACACGACCAGCCGCGATTCCAATCTCGCGCTGATCGATTGGGTCAAATCCTATCTCGCCGGCCACGGCATCGAGAGCCGGATCACCTATGACGACCAGCGCAAGAAGGCGAACTTGTTCGCCACCCTGGGTCCGGCCCGGAACGAGGGCGGCATCGTGCTGTCGGGGCATACCGATGTCGTGCCGGTCGACGGCCAGCCCTGGGTGACCGACCCGTTCAAGGTCGTCGAGAAGGACGGCAAGCTGTTCGGGCGCGGCACCTGCGACATGAAAAGCTTCGTCGCCATCGTGCTGGCGCTGGTGCCGGAGTTCATCCGGCGCAAGCCGACCCAGCCGATCCACGTCGCGCTGTCCTATGACGAGGAGGTCGGCTGCATCGGCGTGCAACGGCTGATTGCCGATCTCGGCCAGGCCGGCATCCGGCCGGCGGCCTGCATCGTCGGCGAGCCGACCTGCATGAAACTGGTGATCGCCCACAAGGGCAAGAAGTCGTGGCGCTGCCGCGTGCGCGGCCTGGAGTGCCATTCCTCGCTGGCGCCGCAGGGCGTCAATGCCGTCGAGGCGGCCTGCGAGGTGGTGGCCTATCTCAAGGGCATGGCGCGCCGCCATCGCGACCTGGGCCCGTTCAACCGCGACTTCGACATTCCCCACACGACGGTGCATACCGGCGTGATCCATGGCGGCACCGCGCTCAACATCGTGCCGCTCGACTGCCACTTCGACTTCGAGTTCCGCTACCTGCCGGGCACCGATGTCGACGCGCTGTTCGCCGAAGTCCGGCAGTTCGCCGAAACCAAGCTGCTGCCGGAGATGCGTGCGGTGCATGCCGACAGCGGGTTCACCTGGGAGGACCTGTCGGAGATTCCCGGCCTCGCCATGGACGAGAATGACGCCGTCGTCGAGCTCGGCAAGGCGCTGACCGGCGCCAACTCGGTCGCCAAGGTCGCCTTCGGCACCGAGGCGGGCCGCTTCCAGGAAGCGGGCATCCCGACCATCATCTGCGGCCCAGGCGACATCGAGCAGGCGCACAAGCCGAACGAGTTCGTCAGCCTCGATCACCTTGCGCAATGCGAAACCTTCCTCCATCGGCTGATGGACCGGGTCTGCGCGGGGTCGGAGAACCAGGATGTCTCATCCTGAGCGCTCGGGCGAAGCCCGGTTCGCCCTGGTACGACGGATGAGGCCGCCGCCCGCGCGTCAGGCCGATGGCCTGACACGGGAACTTGTCCTTGCATCAGCCCTTGCGGCGGAGCGGCGGAAACGGCCTCATCCCTCGTCAGGCTCAGGATGAGGCTCTTGCATTGAACGCCTCATCCTGAGCCATCGGGCGAAGCCCGGTTCGCCCTGGTACGAAGGATGAGTTGGGAACGGAACCACAGCGTCACTGCACGAGGAGGCACCCTTTGCCGCCGGACAGCTATCCGATCGAGCTCAAGGCACCCGACATATCGCCCTACCGCGCAGGCAACACCGGCGTCGAATTCGTCACCACCTTCGACAGCGGCCAGCCGGGGCCGCACGTCATGATCTGCGCCGTCACGCATGGCAACGAGCTGTGCGGCGCCATCACGCTCGACTTCCTGTTCCGTCAAAACGTCCGGCCGGTGCGCGGCAAGCTGACGCTCGGCTTCAACAACGTCGCCGCCTTCAATCGGTTCGACCCCGGCAACGCGACCGCCTCGCGCTTCGTCGACGAGGACTTCAACCGGATCTGGTCGGAGGACGTGCTCAACGGGCCGCGCGATTCCGCGGAGCTGCGCCGCGCACGGCAGATCCGGCCGATCATCGACACGGTCGACTACCTGTTCGACATCCACTCGATGCAGCACAAGACCGTGCCGCTGCTGCTGAGCGGCCCGCTCGACAAGGGCCGCAAGCTCGCCCGCGCCATGGGCTACCCGGCCGATATCGTCAGCGATCACGGCCATGCGGCGGGCAAGCGGCTGCGCGACTACCGCTTCTTCGGCGACCCGGCCGACCGGCGCAACGCCATCCTGGTCGAATGCGGACAGCACTGGGAACGCGCGAGCGCCGACGTGGCGATCGAGACGACTCTGCGATTTCTCAAGCAGTTCGACGTGGTCGATCCCGGCTTCATCAAGCGGCATCTCAAGTCGGCCGACGTGCCGCAGAAGCTGATCGAGATCACCGACGCCGTCACGGTGACGACCGAGAACTTCCAGTTCTTCCAGGACTACAAGGGGATGGAGGTGATCGAGCGCAAGGGCACCGTGCTCGGCCGTGACGGCGAGCGCGACGTGCTGACGCCCTACGACAACTGCGTCCTGATCATGCCCTCCCGCCGGCTGACCAAGGGGCAGACCGCCGTTCGTCTCGGCCGTCTGGTCGTTTGACCGGCCAGGTCCAGGACAGTCGGCAGACAGGAGGCAAGCACGGTGGCGCAGAGCGTGATGGCGCATCTCGCCGCCCTGCGGCCGATCCTGCTCGGTCTCGTCATCGGCACGATCGGCGGCGTCGTCTTCATCTGGCTCAACATGCCGCTGCCCTGGATGCTGGGCGCCATGACCGCGACCACGATCGCCTCGATCGCGGGCGTGCGCCAGCGGATGCCGGGCAACCTGCGCAGCGTCATGGTGGTCGTGCTCGGCGTCATGCTCGGCAGCTCGTTCACGCCCGACATCGTCCAGCACATGGCGGCCTGGGTCGTGAGCCTGATCGGCGTGGCGATCTATGTCGTGCTGTGCACGGGCCTGGTCATGGTCATGTTCCGCAAATGGCTCGGACACGATCCGCTGACGGCCTTCCTGTGCGCCACGCCCGGCGGCGCCAGCGAAATGGTGATCCTCGGCATCACGATGGGCGCCGACGAGCGCGCCATCGCGCTGAGCCAGGCCTCGCGCGTGCTGATCGTGATGCTGGCCATCCCGTTCTGGTTCCGCTTCGTCGAAGGCTATATCCCGCCCGCACAGGTCTCCGCGGACTTCGAGATCTTCACGCTCGGCATCGCCGACATGGCGCTGCTCGCGGGCTGCGGCGTGGTCGGCGCGGTCGGCGCCCACTGGCTCGGCATCCCCGTGCCCGCGATGATCGGCCCTCTCTTCGTCAGCGCTGCCGCGCACATCGCGGGATTGAGCGACCACCGGCCGCCGTGGGAGCTGGTCGCGGTCGCCCAGGTGGTGCTCGGCACCGCCGTCGGCTGCCGGTTCGCCGGCGTGTCGGCCCAGACGATCGTCCGGACGCTCGGCACCGGAATCGTCTCATCGGCGATCCTGTTGGCGATGACGACGGTCTTTTCTTACGGCCTCTATCGGCTGACCGGCCTCGGCATGCAGGGCCTCGTGCTCGCCTTTGCGCCGGGGGGCCTCGCCGAGATGAACCTGATCGCGCTCGCCATGGGCATCGACCCGGCTTTCGTGTCGACGCACCACACCGCGCGCATCTGCATCGTGGTGATCTTCATGCCGTGGCTGCTCAGGCTCTATGTGCGGCACGTGCTGCCGCCAGGCAGTCAGTGACGGTTCTGGCCACCTTGCAGGTGAGCCCGCCGTCGACCACCAGCTCGGCGCCGGTGATGTATTTCGCCTCGTCGAAAAAGGGGACATTCGTCTTTTTTCGCAGGGTGGGAAAACATGAATGTCCCCTTTTCTGCAACCGAAGGATTGCCGATTCGAACTGTGACTGCGGTGATGGCTCACACTTGTTCTGACTGAGCTGTCTCGCTCACGCGACCTTGCAGGTCAGCCCGCCGTCGACCACCAGCTCGGCGCCGGTGATGTATTTCGCCTCGTCGGAGGCGAGGAACAGCGCGGCGTGCGCGACGTCCCAGGCATCGCCCATGCGGCCCATCGGACACTGTGCGTTGCGGATCTCCTTCATGCGCGCGATGTCGCCGCCGGCATAGGCGGCGGCGAGACCGTGCTCGACCATGGGCGTGTCCATCAGCCCGGGCAGGATGCAGTTGCAGCGGATGTTCTTCTTCGCGTACTGCAGCGCCACGCTCTTGGTGAACGGGATCACCGCGCCCTTGGTCGTGTTGTAGGCGATGTAGGGCACGCCGATGTAGCGGATGCCGGCGATCGACGCGATGTTGACGATGGCGCCGCCGCCCTGGCGCTCCATGACCGGCAGCACGTGCTTGCAGGTCAGGAACATGCTCTTGATGTTGACCGCGCTGACGCGGTCCCACTCTTCCTCGCTGAGTTCGACCGGCCCGCCGGTGGCCACGATGCCCACATTGTTGTGCAGGATGTCGATGCGCCCGAAACGATCGAGGCAACGCCCGACCATGGCGGCGACCTGATCGGATTTCGACACGTCGGCGGCGGTCGCATCGGCCGCGCCGCCCTCGCCCGCGATGATGGCGCGCGTCTCTTCGGCCGCCGTCAGGTTGATGTCGGCCGCCAGCACCTTGGCACCCTCGCGCGCGAAGAGCACGGCGGCCGCCTTGCCGTTGCCCCATCCCGGCCCGATCGAGCCCGCGCCGGTGACGAGTGCGACCTTGTTGGCGAGCCGCCCTGGGAGCCGTTGGCTCATTTGGCCTCGCCATCGTCGATGCTGACGGTGCAGCTGCCTTTGCCTGCGCGCTCGCAGGCAGTCAGCGCCCCCTCCTTGGCCTTGTCCGCTGTGCGCTGCCCGCTGCGCCAGGCATAGTTCCCGCTTGACGTATGGGCGAAAGCCTTATGCGGCGCAGCACGCAGATAGGCTTCGAATGCGGTTCGCCCGGTGTCGGACAACGCCTTGGGCGGCGCGACATGGGGCAGCGGCGGCAACGGAGCCGGCGCATCCCGCAGCGCCAGCCCCTGCGCTTTGAGAAACTCGTCGACGACGGGCGTCCAGATCGAAGCGCCGCCGGCCGAGAACAGGGCATGACCGTCTTGGCCGTAGGCCGCGGTCTGAACGAAGCTGACCTTGCCGCCGCCGGACACGAAGGCCTCGCGGAACTGGCCGACGGCCTGCGGATTGAAATACTTGTCATTGACCGCATAGACCCAGAGCATCGGCGTGCGCGACGTCTTGCCGTAGCGGCCGAACGCATCGGTCAGCGCGTGGACGCTGCAGATCTGATCGTCCCTCTGCGAGCCGCGGCCGCCGGCGAAGTTGATGGCGGCGACGAGGCCGGGCGGCGGCTGCGCCGTCAGCGCCGTGGTCGCGAACCCGCCGGCAGACACGCCGACGGCGATCATCTTGGTCGCATCGATGTCCGGCCGCTTCGCGAGGAAGGCGAGCGCAGCGCGCAGATCCTCCGCGCCGCGCAAGCCGGCTTCGGCGTAGCTCGGACTGTCGCACCTGCCGTAGTCCTCGGCCCAACCGCCGGTCGACCCGCCATAGCCGCGGCGCAACATCATCGCCACCGTCCAGCCGCGGCGGACGAACTCGACCGCCTGCGCATACATGCCGAATGGCGACGCCTCCGGCCGCGCGGCCGCATCGCGCGGCGAGCCATGATTGAGCAGAACCAGCGGTCGGCGTCCGCCTTCTTCGGTGCGAACCATGGCGCCCTCGAGCGTCGTGCCCAAGCGACCGGGTATGCTGAGCTTCTCCCGCACATAGGCCTGCGCACCGGCTTCGCCCGCTGCCAGCATGAGCAGCAGGCCGAGAAGTACTCCGGTCATTTGCATGATTCTTCCCCTGCCGTCGCGCCACCCCCGCAGCTGCATCATTTAGGCATCCGCGCCAAGACCCGGCAACACCGAACTAACCCCTGACCAGCTCGCGCAGCGCCGTCTTGAGCACCTTGCCGTAGTTGTTCTTGGGCAGCGCGTCGACGAATCGATAGTCGCGCGGACGCTTGAACCGGGCGATGCGATCCTGGCACAGGCGATCCAGTTCCGACGGCTCGACCGGTGCGCCGGTCTCGGCGCGCACGACGAAGGCGACGACCTCCTCGCCCCATTCGGCGTGCGGGCGGCCGATGACCGAGGCCTCGGCGACGCCCGGATGGGTCAGCAGCACCTCTTCGATCTCGCGCGGATAGATGTTGGAGCCGCCGCTGATGATCATGTCCTTGGAGCGGTCCTTCAACGTGAGGAAGCCATCGGCGTCGAGCGCGCCGACATCGCCCGTGTGCAGCCAGCCGCCGCGCAGGGTTTCCGCGGTTGCGCCGGGGTTGTTCCAGTATCCCAGCATGACCGATTGGCCGCGGACCAGGATCTCGCCAGTCTCGCCCACCGGCAGATCTCGATCCTCGGCGTCGGCCACGCGGACCTCGATACCGGTCTGCGCCACGCCGACCGAGGCGAGACGCTGAAGGTAGCGCGGATGCGCGGTATCCGCGTGGGCCGCGCGCGACAGGGCGGTGATGCACATGGGGCTCTCGCCCTGGCCGAAGATCTGGACGAAGCGATTGCCGAAGACCGACAAGCCCTTCTGCAGATCTGCGACATACATCGGTCCGCCGCCATAGACGATGGTCTTGAGCGCGTCGATGCGCGCGCGGCGGGCGCCTTGATGCTCGACCAGGCGCTTGACCATGGTCGGGGCGGCAAACATGGCAATGCCGCGATGATGATCGAACAGCCCGAAGATCTCGTCGGGATCGAACTTGCCGCCGGCCGGCACCACCTGGGCGGAGGCCTGCGCAATGTGGGGCACCATGTAGATGCCCGACCCGTGCGACATGGGTGCCGCGTGCAGCAGGCGTTCGCCCGGTGCCACCGAATCGACATCGGCGTAGTAGCACAGCGTCATGGTCAGCAGATTGCAGTGGCTGAGCATGGCGCCCTTGGGCCGGCCGGTCGTGCCGCTCGTGTAGAACAGCCAGGCGAGCGCATCGGGCGACCGCTCGGCGAGTGCGATCGGCTCGGCCTGCGCCAGGCGGTCGTACTCGGCCGACGGCACGACGACGATTCGCTCGAGCGCCGGCAGCTCGGGCTTGAGCGCGATCACGGTGTCGGCGAGGTCCGGGCTGACGAAGCAGAGCCGCGCGCCGCTGTGGCCGAGGATGTAGGCGAATTCGCGCGCATGCAGCTTGGCGTTGACCGGCACCGCCGCCAGTCCGCCGTGCCAGATGCCCCACACCAGCTCGACATATTCCGCCCGGTTGGTCATGACCACGGCGACGCGGTCGTCGACGCGCAATCCGCATGGTCCGCGCAGCGCGCCGGCGAGGCACGCCACGCGCCGGCCCAGCCCGTCGAACCGGTGCAGCAGCCGGTCGCCTTCGAAGACGGCGGGCCGCTCGGCGTGCGCGCGCGCCGCGCGATGCAGCAATGCCGCGAGATTCATGGCGCCGTCATGACAGATTCACGACAATCCCGCGGATGGGTCCGGTTGCTGCTGGGTGATGCAGTGGATGCCGCCGCCTCCGGCACACAGCGTGGCACCCCGGATCGGTACGACCTCGCGCGCGGGAAAGGCGCGCGCCAATGCGGCAAGCGCGGCCTGATCTTGGGGATCGTCGAACACCGGCGCGATCACCGCGCCATTGGCCAGATAGAAGTTGATGTAGGAGAGCGGCAGCCGCTTGCCGCCGACCACACGCGGCGCCGGTTGCTCGATCTCGATGATCTCGAGCGGACGCCCCTGGTTGTCGGTTGCGGCGCGCAGCCGCGCGAGATTCTCGGCCAGCCGATCGTGATTGGGATCGGCACGATCGCGACACACCTGCGCAACGACCAGGCCCGGCCCTGCGAAGCAGGCCACGTTGTCGACATGACCGTCGGTGTCGTCGTCGCCTTCCAATCCGGCTGCGAGCCAGATCACGGTGTCGACGCCGAGATAGTCGCCCAGCCAGTCCTCGACCTCCTCGCGGCCGGCGCCATTGCGGTTGGCGTTGAGCATGACGGATTCGGTGGTGATCGCCGTGCCCTGCCCGTCGACGTGAACGGCGCCGCCCTCGTTGATCATCGGCGCGGCGTAGCGGCGCACGCCAAGGCGCGCCAGCAGCCGCTCGGCGATCGAAGCGTCCGCGGCAAACTCGGCGAGCTTGCCGCCCCACGCGTTGAACTGCCAATCGGTCGCCGCAAGCGTGCCATTGCCGTCGGACAGGAAGGTCGGCCCGGTGTCGCGCAGCCAGGTGTCGTCGACGGGCAGCGCCACGACCGGAATGCCGCGGCCGAGCAGCCTGGTCGCCTCCGACATGTCGGCCGGCCGGGCAATCATCGAGACCGGCTCGAAGCGCGCGATGGCGCGGGCGACCTCGACATGCGCGGCGCGCGCCGGCCCGAGCCCCCCGGCACGCGCCCAGCTCGGCCCGCGCGACGGCCACGCCATCCAGCAGCGGGTATGACGTACCCACTCGGCGGGCATGGCCAAGCCGTCAGACGCGGGAGAGGCGACGCGAGCACCGACCATAGTCGCCGTCATCTATGGGGTAGAACGGCGCGCATCGCCGGGAAGCTTAGGCTGGGCTCCGCACAGTTGACAAGGCCGAGCCCGTCTCGGCGGCGTTGCCTCGCGGCCTCGCGCTTCCGGCCGGCGCCGGCTGCATGCCGACGAAGGCGTCGAACTCGTTCCAGAAGCGGCCGCGGATCTCGTCAGTCTCCTTGAGGATCTCGTGACGCGCCCCGGCGAGCTCGATGCGCCGGCAGCGCGGCATGGCCCCGCTCAGCATGACCTGAATGTCGTTACGAACGATGCGCTCGTCGCTCGCCGACACGACCAGGATCGGCGCGCCGATGGAACTCACATAGGCTGGGTTCCGGCACAGGTCGATCGACACGAAGGTGGCGTGCACCCAGGCATAGGTCGGGCCGCCAACCGCGAGGGCGGGACGCCGGGCCAGCCAGCCCACTTCGTCCTGGAACCGGTCATGATCGCTGGTCAGCTTGTTGTCATAGAAGGGCAGCGTTGCGCGGTCCCACTCGCCGCCTCCGGGTATGAAGTGATCGCCCAGCCCCAGCCAGCACGCCACCGCGGCATAGCCGCGCGCGATCCCCGCGGGGTAGAAGCCGGTCATGATGTCGAACATCGGCGCGGTCAGCACGGCGCGCTCGAAAGCGTCGGGGTGGTCGTGCATGTAACGGAGCACGATGTGCCCGCCCATCGAGTTGGCGAGCACGATGAGCGGCCCGGTCGCTGTGCGCCGCACGACGGCGCCGAGGAAAAGGTCGAGATCGTCGAGATACGTTTCGTAGCGCTCGATGTGCCCCTTGAGCGGATCGCTCAGCTCCCGGCCCGACAGGCCCTGCCCACGCCAGTCGAAGGTCCATACCCGAAAGCCGCGCTGAACCAGCTCGCCGATCGTCTCCAGGAATTTCTCGATGAACTCCGAGCGGCCACCGAGCAGGACGATGTCGCGCGTGGCACCCGGCGGCTGCCAGCTCGCGATGCGCAGCTTCAGTCCGTCACGCGCAACCAGAAGCTGGGCGCGGCCGCCGCTCGCTTCGATGTCAGGCTCTGGAGTGTCGGCGGTGTCGCCTGGACGTGCTGCGGGTCGCGCGGCTGTCACCGTTTCGGCTCGACGCTGGCGACCTTGCCGACGCTGTTGAACCATAGCGTCGCGAATGAACCGGACAAGGTCGATTCGAACTCGATGCCGGTTCCCTGATCGAAATGTCCGACGACCTTGCCGCTGAGCGCCATCGGCAGGTGGCGCGTGGTGAGTCGCACCCGGGCACCGACCGGACAGTCGAGCGGCGGCACCAGCAAGGCGCCGCTGCTCGAGATATTGGCGAGCGCGCGGAAACGAACCAGCCCGTCGGAGGCGACTTCGATCGCGGCGTCGACCTCGTAGCGGCGATGACGCCGGCGGTTGGCGAAGCGCGATTGGCGCCACCGGCGCACCAGCGACGCCCACGGACCTGACGAGTCCTTTGTCTCGCTGTCCGCGGTTGGCCGCAACTGCTCCAGTGTCGCCATGCGATATCCCATTGATTCCGCCAACAATATCAGCGAACCGGTTAACGATCCATGAAATCCGGTCCGAACCGCCTGACAACGGCTCGCTTTACGCGCGCAGCGCCTGTTCGGGCGGCGTGAACTTCAGCCGCAGCGCCTCGGCGACGGCGCGGTGGGTGGTCTTGCCGGCGTGAATATTGAGACCGGCGCGCAGATGGGGATTCTCGGCGAGTGCCTGCGCGACACCCTGGTCAGCGAGCGCCATGGTGAAGGGCAGGGTCGCGTTGTTGAGCGCGAAAGTCGAGGTGCGCGCGACGCCACCCGGCATGTTGGTCACGCAGTAGTGAATGACGCCGTCGACCGTGTAGACCGGGTCCGCATGCGTGGTCGGACGGCTGGTCTCGAAGCAGCCGCCCTGGTCGATCGAGATATCGACCATCACGGACCCCTCGCGCATGCGCTTGACCAACGCGCGCGACACCAGCCTGGGTGCCGCCGCACCCGGCACGAGCACGGCGCCGACCACCAGATCTGCGGTGGCGACATAGCTCTCGATCGCGTCGACGGTCGAGAAGATGGTGTTGAGGATCGGACCGAATTGCAGGTCGAGCTCGTAGAGACGCGGCAGCGACTTGTCGATGACGGTCACCTTGGCCTCGAGGCCCATCGCCATACGCGCCGCGTTGGTGCCGGCGACGCCGCCGCCGAGGATGACGACGTTGGCCGCCGGCACGCCCGGCACGCCGCCCAACAGCACGCCGGCGCCGCCCTGCGCCTTCTCGAGGTAGTGCGCACCGACCTGGATCGCCATGCGTCCGGCGACCTCGCTCATGGGCGCCAGCAGCGGCAGGCCGCCGCGGGCGTCGGTCACGGTCTCGTAGGCGATGCAGGTGGCGCCGGACTTGAGCAGCGCCTTCGCCTGGGCGGCATCGGCCGCGAGATGAAGGTATGTAAACAGCACCTGGCCGGGGCGCAGCATGGCGCATTCGACCGGTTGCGGCTCCTTGACCTTGACCACCAGTTCGGCGCGCCGGAACACCTCGGCAGCGGTCGTCACGATCCTGGCACCGGCCGCCCGGTAGTCGGAATCGGCCACGCCGATGCCCGCCCCAGCCCCGGTCTCGACGACGACCTTGTGTCCGTGGTGAACCAGTTCGCGCACGCTCGCCGGCACCAGGCCGACGCGGTATTCGTTGCTCTTGATCTCCTTGGGGGTGCCAACCAGCATGGGGCGGTCTCCGTGGCGGCGACGACAATCGTGTCCTGTCCTGCGACTTAATCGGCGCATCGGCCGGCAATCAAGCGCAATCCTTCGGCCGCCCAAATCCGGCAAACTTGGTATCATCATGATCCGAGGCGTCGGCACGGAACTGGAGCCGAGGGACTGGCCATTGGGGATCGGGAGCATGGCAGGAGCCGTTCCAGCATGACGGATGCGGAAGGCAGCTGGATCCGGGGCATGGACGGGCCGGCGCTGGCGCGCCTGCTGGCTGCGACGTTCGCCTCGATCGCCGAGGGCATCACCGTGGTCGACCGGGACTTGCGTCTGGTCGCGTGGAACCGGAAATTCGTCGAGCTCTACGGTCTGCCGCCCGACCTGCCGCGCGTCGGCCTGCCCATGACCGAGCTGGCGCGCGATCGCATCGCTCGCGGCGTCGTTCCCGCCGCGACCGACCCCGACGGGCTGGTGCGCCAGCATTTCGAGGCCGAGCAGGATCTGCCGGCGCGGATCATCGAAGACGTCCAGCCCGACGGCCGCGTCATCGAGGTGCGACGCGGAAAGCTGCCCGATGGCGGATGGGTCAGCACCTACACCGAGATCACCCAGCGCAAACGAGCCGAGGCAGCCGCCGAGCGCGCACGCACGCGGCTGATCGACGCCATCGAGGCGATTGCCGACGCTTTCGTGCTGTACGACGATGATGACCGGCTCGTGCTGTGCAACAGCAAGTTCCGCGCGCTCTATCCCGCGCTCGCCCCGCTGCTCGTCGCCGGCACGCCGTTCGAGACACTCATGCGCACGGCCGCTGAGCGCGGCCTGTTCAAGCCGGCCTTGGGCCGCGTCGAGCAATGGGTCCGGGAAACACTGGTCAAGCACCGCGCTGCGGCGGAGGACTACGAGCTCGAGCTCAGCGACGGCCGCTGGCTGCGCGTGGCCGTGCGCCGCACGCGCGACGGCGGCAGGGTCGGCATTCGCACGGACATCACGGAGCTCAAACGCCGCGAGGCCGAGCTCAACGTGGCGCGCGACCAGGCCGAGACGGCAAGCCGGGTCAAGTCCGAATTCCTCGCCACCATGAGCCACGAAATCCGCACGCCGCTCAACGGCATTATCGGCATGGTCAGCCTGCTGCTCGACACGCCGCTCCAGCCCGAGCAGAAGGGTTTCACCGAAATCGTGCGCGATTCGGCGGAAGGTCTGTTGGCGCTGATCAACGACATCCTCGATTTCTCGGAGATGGATGCCGATCGCATCGAGCTGAAGCAGAGCGATTTCGACCTCGTCGCCGAGATCGAAGGCGCGCTCGACCTCGTGGCGCCGCGCGCCGCCGAAAAGGGCTTGGAGCTGACCTACGGCGTGTCCGCCGCTTTGCCGCGAAACATCCGCGCCGACGCGGGCCGGCTGCGCCAGATTCTGCTCAATCTCCTGGGCAACGCCATCAAGTTCACCGAGCGCGGATCGGTCGGGCTCGAGGTCGATCTGGTCGAGCGCAGCGGGCGGCGCTTGATCCTGCGGTTCGATGTCGCCGATACCGGTATCGGCATCGCGCCGGAGGACCAGACTCGGCTTTTCCGTGAATTCACCCAGCTCGATTCGTCCGGCACGCGGCGCTATGGCGGCACCGGCCTCGGCCTGGCGATCTGCCGGCGGCTGACGCGGCTGATGGGCGGCGACATCGGCGTGATCAGCACGCCCGGCCAAGGCAGCCGTTTCTGGTTGACCATCGCAGCCGAGACCGACGAGGCGCAAGCAACGGTGGCAAATACCGACGGCAACGCCTTGGCCGGTCTCGCCGTCCTCGTCGTCGATTCCCAGACGCGTACCTGCCAAATGCTGAGCCAGATGATGGCGGCCTGGGGCGCCACCGTCACCACCGCGGCCGACGGCGCGTCCGCGCTTGCCGCGCTCGTGCAAGGTCACGATCGGGGCAACGGACAGGCACGAGAGGCTGACAGCGCTGCCGCGGCAGCGCGACGCGTCGTGCTGCTCGATGCCGAGCTGGCGGACATGACGCCTGCGGATTTCACGCAGCTTCTGCGTTCCGATGCTCAGCTCGAGGACATTCCCGTCATTCTGATGACGCGCGCCGGGCGGGCGCCCGGCCAGGACAAGCTCGAGGCCCTGGGAATCCGCGTGGCGATCAGCAAGCCGATCCGTCAATCCGCGCTCTTCGACAGTTTGGCCGGCCTTGTCGGCATGGCGCAACAGGACACCGAAGGACCAGCCGAGAGTTTGCCCGCCACGCAGGATGTGCCGCCAACTCAGAAGCAGCTGCGCGTGCTGCTCGCCGAAGACAATCCGGTCAACCAGATTGTCGCGGTGCGCCTGCTCGAACGGTCGGGCCATGCGGTCGACATCGTCCACAACGGCCGTGCCGCGCTGGAGCGGCTCGAGGACCGGGCATACGACCTCGTTCTCATGGACGTCCAGATGCCCGAGATGGACGGCCTGGCCGCCACCCGGGCCATTCGCGCCCTGCCCGACGAGCGCGCGCGCATACCGATCATCGCGCTGACGGCGAACGCCATGCCGGGCGACGAGGAGGTCTGCCGGTCCGCCGGCATGGACGACTACATCGCCAAGCCGATCGACCGGCGCAAGCTCGCCAGCATCGTCGCGCGCTGGGGCATTGCCGGATCGTTCAGCCAGCCGGAGTCGTCGCCTGCATCGCCGTCCGCCAGCGACGAGCCGATCGATACCAACGTGCTCGACGAGCTGACCGAGATCATCGGCGCGACCGGGTTGACGGCGGCGATGCGCAGTTTCCTGAAGGACGCGCCGGAACGCCTGGCGCGCATCGGCGATGCGATCGAGCGCGCCGACCTGTCCGTGCTCGAAGCCGAGAGCCACGCGCTCAAGGGCGCGGCCGAGACCCTGGGCGCGCGCCAGCTGGCGCAGTCGGCCAAGTCGACCGTCAAGGCCAGCCGCGAGCGTCGGGCCGCCGACGCGCTCGCCGAGGCCCGCCATCTGATGCCGCGCTTCGAAGCGGCGCGCTCCGCCTGGCTCACGCGCAACCCGCGGTTCGGAGGCTGAGACATGCGGAAGGCAGTGCCGAGCCTTCCCGCCTTTTCCTCTAGTTAGGCGTTGACTGGCCTTTCCGAGTGCCGCTCATGTCCCGCGGTCTCATGCTTCCCCTCGAGCACGACCTCACTCTTCGCGAGACCTGTCGTCAGGCACTCATGGGCCGCGGCTTCACTGTTGCGCCCGCCGGCGACGGGCAGCCTGCGCTCTCGCTCTTGCACCGACACATGCCCAGGATATGCCGCCGCACCGCGCGACTTCGGCGCCGCCGCCGAGCAGCGTCTCGACTTCTTCGGCTATGTCACCGGCACGATCAATCACTGGGCGCAGCCGAGCCTGACGCTCAAGGCGCGCTTCATCGACTTCCTGCGCGATGTGGCGCGCGAGATCGGGCCGCTCGATCCCGAAGAGACCCCGTGCATGATCGACTGCTGGGATCAGATCTGCCTGCACCCGATGTTCCGGTCCGCGTCCGACGCGGGCGACCAGGACTGCCGCTCGCCGCAAGCCCTCGACGAGACCTACACGCCTCGAGGCATCGCCAGCTACGGCATCTGATCCCGCTCACGCGCTTCGTCGGGAGCGCCCTCTCAAGCAGGCCGTCGCGACCCGGTCGATGATCGCCGCTGCGTCGATGCCGTGCACGGCGTAGAGATCCGGAATGTCGCCCGATTGGCCGAACCGATCGACGCCGAGCGGCAGAACGCGCCGTCCATCGACCGCGCCGAGCCAGGACAGAGCCGCGGGATGGGCGTCATGCACGCTGACCAGCGTTGCGCCAGGTGCGTCGGCAAGCAGACGCTCGATGTGGCTGACGTCGTTCGCGCCCTGAGCGGCGCGCCAGCCTTCGTGCAGTCGGTCGACCGAGGTCACGGCGAGCACGCCGATATCGGGCATGTCGTCGATCAGCTCGGCGCGCGCCGCCTCGATCTCGGCGACGACGGCACCGGCATAGACCAGCACGACCTCCGCGTCGGGCGGCGGCGGTGCGAGCCAGTAGGCGCCGGACAGCACATGCTGGACGAGCTCGGACGTCATGGCGCGCTGCGGCTGCGCCAGCGAGCGGGTCGACAGGCGCAGATAGACCGACCCGCCGTCTTCGGCCTGCATGTGGGCGAAGCCCCAGCGCATGATGACTGCGAGTTCGTCGACGAAGGCCGGTTCGAAACCCGTCAGTCCCGGCTGACCCATGCCGATCAGCGGCGTGCCGATCGACTGATGCGCGCCGCCCTCGGGCGCCAGCGTGATGCCGGACGGTGTTGCGACCAGCATGAAGCGCGCATCCTGGTAACAGGCGTAGTTCAGCGCATCGAGGCCGCGCGCGATGAACGGGTCGTAGAGCGTGCCGACCGGCAGCAAGCGTGCGTCGAACAGAGGGCCGGCGAGGCCAAGTGCGGCCAGCATGAGAAAGAGGTTGTTTTCGGCAATGCCGAGCTCGATGTGCTGGCCGGAACGGTCGCGCGCCCATTTCTGGGCCGACACGACCTTTTCGGCGCGGAACACGTCGTCGCGGTGCGTGCGCGCGAAGATGCCGCGCTGATTGACCCACGGGCCCAGATTGGTCGACACGGTGACGTCAGGCGACGTGGTGACGATGCGGCGCGCGAGCTCGCTGTCGCCGCGCCCCAGCTCGTTGAGAATGCGGCCGAACGCCTCCTGGGTCGACATGCGCGGACTGATCGGCAAGGCGAGCTCCGGCGGCACCGGCACCGTCGCGGCTTCGTGTACGCGCTTCATTTTCCGATTGAACGGCACGCGCCTGACGAACTCGGCCAGCGCAGCCGCGTCGATGCCGGCATACTCGAGGGGCGCCCATTCAGCGCCGTCGGGAATACCGAGGGCCTCCTTGTATCGCGCCATCTGCTCCTTGGTCATCAGGCCGGAGTGATTGTCCTTGTGGCCGGCGAGCGGCGTGCCGTGCCCTTTGATCGTGTAGGCAATGAAGCAATGGGGCTGGTCCCCGGAGACGCTGCGGAAGGCCTCGAGCACGGCCTCCATGTCGTGTCCGGCGAGATTGGTCATGAGGTCGTGGAGCGCGGCATCGTCATAGCGTTCGAGCAGCTCGCGCACGCCGGGCGCCTCGCCGATGTCGTTGAGCAGGTGATCGCGCCAGACCTTGCCGCCCTCATTGCCGCCCTTGAAGGTCAGCGCCGAGTACAGGTCGTTCGAGCAGGCGTCGATCCATTCGCGCAGGCGCTCGCCGCCGGGCAGGCGGAAGGCCGCCTCCTGCTTCTTGCCATACTTGATGACGACCACCGTCCAGCCGACGGTCGCGAAGAAATCCTTGATCTTCTGGAACAGCCGGTCCGAGACGACGCCGTCGAGACTCTGGCGGTTGTAGTCGATCACCCACCACAGATTGCGCACGTCGTGCTTCCAACCTTCGAGCAGCGCCTCGAACACGTTGCCTTCGTCGAGTTCGGCATCGCCCATCAGCGCGATCATCCGCCCCTCCGGTCGGTCGCGCGGCACCAGACGATGGAGACGGAGATAATCCTGGACCAACGAAGCGAACAGCGTCACGCCGACGCCGAGGCCGACCGAGCCGGTCGAGAAATCGACCTCGTCGGCGTCCTTGGTGCGCGACGGATAGGATTGCGCGCCTCCCAAGCCGCGGAAGCGCTCGAGGGCATCGCGGCTCTGGCGACCCATGATGTACTGGATCGCGTGGAACACCGGGCTCGCATGCGGCTTGACCGCGAGCCGATCCTCCGGCCTGAGCACGTCGAAATAGAGCGCCGTCAGCAGCGTGTTCGACGAGGCCGACGACGCCTGATGGCCGCCGACCTTGAGCCCGTCGCGCGACGGCCGGATGTAGTTGGCGTTGTGGATCAGCCACGTGGCGAGCCACAGCGACTTGCGCTCGAGCGCGCGCAGATAGGGCAACGGGTCGTTGTCGAGGCGGGTGCTGGCAGGCCCGGTGTCCGATCCCGCCTGGCGTTGCACGAGAGCCATGATCGCGCCCTGATCCGTCATCGCCGAGGACCCCCAAGCTAGCGCAAACAAGGCCGGCAGATCATTGCTAATCTGCCCCAGTATGGTAGGATTTGCGCAACTTCGAGCCAATATTCACAGAAAATCTTCCCGAATATGCCTCAACCCACGCTCGACGCTATCGATCGGCGCATTCTGGCCGCCCTCCAGGAGAACGCACGGACCGCCAATGTCGATCTGGCGCGCGAGGTCGGACTTTCGCCGAGCCCGTGCCTGCGGCGCGTGCGCGAGCTCGAAGAGCTCAAAATCATCCGCAGCTACGTCACGCTGGTCGATCCGGCCGCCGTCGGCCTCGGCGTCAGCGTCTTCGTTCAGGTCAGCCTCGAGCGCCAGATCGAGCGCGCCCTCGAAGTGTTCGAGGCGGCGGTGCGCGCGCGGCCGGAAGTGATGGAATGTTACCTGATGACCGGTGACGCCGACTATCTGTTACGCGTCGTGGTCGCCGACCTTGCTGCTTATGAGCGCTTCCTGATGGATCACCTGACGCGGATCGCCGGCGTGGCCAGCATCAAGTCGAGCTTCGCGCTCAAGCAGGTCAAGTACCGCACCGCGCTGCCGATCGACGCCGCGTGAGTTCAGACCCGTGCCGCGGGCCACCTTGTCGCAGCATCGATCGAATTGAGCCGTTCGTCGGCGGCCTCGACGGCGACGTCTATGCGTTCACGACCGGCTTAGGCACCGACCGAATCGAGGGTTTCGCATCCGGCAGCGACGTCATTCAGCTCATGGCGATTCTCAATGGATCCGGCATCATCAGCGCGGAACAGATCGTCGCCAAGCGGGTCGGCGTCAATGCATCCGGCGAGGCCGTGATCGACTTGGGCGGCGGACACGCGATCACGCCGGCGGGCGTGGCGCCAAGCGCGCTCACAGCCGCCGATTTCCTCGTCGCCTGACCCACTCGGGTCCAGGCGCCTGCCTGTGGGAGGTTAGACCGCCTCGGCGAGGCGCGCGACGACGCGATCAGCTGGGAACCGCGCCATGGCGGTCGTGCCGACGCCGACGCTGCTTTCGAGATCCAGCTTGCCGCCGTGCAACTCGATCATCGACTTGACGAGAGCCAGCCCGAGGCCCGTGCCTTCGTTGGCGGCGACGTGCGCGCTCTTGGTCTGGCCGAATGGGCGAAGCGCCTCGGGGATCTCGCCCGCCGCCATGCCGATGCCGGTATCGGTGACGCCAATCACCAGCTCCCCGGCCGCCGTCAACCGCGTGAAGGCCGTCACTGTGCCGCCGCTCGGCGTGAACTTGACGGCATTCGACAGAAGATTGACCATGATCTGCTTCAATGAACGCTCATCGGCGCGCAACATGGGGGTATCCGGGCCGATCGTGGTGACGAGCTGGACGCCGCCTATCTGGGCGCGCTCGCGCACGAAGCGCATGGTGGACGCGATGATGCGCGCCGGGTCGATGCGCTCCTCGGCGAGCTCGTAGCGGCCCGCCTCGATCTTCGCCAGATCCAGAATGTCGTTGATGATGTCGAGCAGGTGTCGGCCGCTGCTGCGGATGTCGGCGACGTAGTCGTGGTAGCGCGGCGAGCCCAGCGGCCCGAACATGCCGTTGCGCATGATGTCGGCGAAGCCGATGATCGCGTTGAGCGGCGTGCGCAGCTCGTGGCTCATGCGCGCCAGGAACTCGGACTTGGCGCGGTTGGCGTATTCCGACAGCCGGCGCGCCTCGGCATAGCTGTCGGCCAAAGCCGCGAGCTGCCGGCTCTGCGCCTCCATCTGGTCGCGCGAGGCCTCGGCTTCGGCGATGCGCGATTCCAGCTCGATTTCAGCGGACTTGCTCGGCGTGATGTCGGCATACACGGTGATGGTGCCGCCCGAGCGGGTCACCCGGTCGCGAATGCGAAACCAGTTTTCGCCGGTGCTGCGCTCATGGGGACGGTCGGGATACCGGCGCTGCTCCAGGCGCTCGGAAACCCAGGCGGCGGCCCGCCCTTCGGCGCCGGCGAACTGACCGAGCTCGGCGGCCATCCGGCAGACCTCGGTGAACGTCATGCCGGGACTGATCGCGTCGGCAAGCTCGGGAAAGAATGCGCGGAAACGAGAGTTGACGAAAACGAGATGGTCGTCCTCGTCATAGTATGCGACGGCCTCGGAGGTCGATTCCACGATATCGGCGAAGCGACTGCGCGCCTGCTCGGTTCGCGCCTCGCTGAGCTTGAGCTGACGCGCCAATTCGTCCTGACGCTGCGCCGCGCCGTCGCAGGCCTCGGCGAGCCGGCCCAATGGCCCGCTCGCATAAGGCGGGCCGAGACGCGCGGGCACCTCACCCGCGGCGAGCGCCGCCACCGCGCGCAGAACCGGCGCGACCGGCGCCATGATCATTCGCTCGAGCGAAATCCAGGCGAGCGCCAAGGAGACCAGGGTAGCCAGAAGGCACGCCGCCGCGACGGCGCCATAGAACCCGCCCGAGCCGGCGAGCGCGGGATACGCCGCCAGAATGGCGCCAGCGATCGCCACGGCTGCCATGCCTGGCAGCAGTGCAATCGCCAGAATCGCCAGCAGGCGGGCGCGCAAGATCGTGAGAATGGCGGGCACCATGGCCCGCCAAGCTAGACGGGGATCGTTAAGATCGAATTAATGATGGCGCTCAGCGGACCGCCATGGCTTCCGACCGGGAAGCTCCAAGCTCCCCCTCGGACAGGCGCTCGGCGGCGGCGGCTTCCTGCTGTTTCAACCACATACCCGCATATTTGCCGCCCCGGGCCAGGAGCTCGCCGTGGCGGCCACGCTCGACCACCCGGCCGTCCTCCAGCACGATGATCTCGTCGGCGCCGACCACGGTCGACAGCCGGTGGGCGATGACGAGCGTGGTGCGCTGCGCCGAGACCTCGGCGAGGCTGGCCTGGATCTCCTTTTCCGTGTGCGAATCGAGCGCCGACGTCGCCTCGTCGAACAGGAAGATGCGCGGCCGCTTGAGCAGCGTGCGCGCGATCGCGACACGCTGCTTCTCGCCGCCCGACAGTTTCAGGCCGCGTTCTCCGACGCGGGCCTCGTAGCGCTCCGGCAGGCTCACGACGAAATCGTGGATGCGCGCCAGCTGGGCCGCCGCCTCGACCTCCGATCGCGTCGCACCGGGTCGGCCATAGGCGATGTTGTAGTAGACCGTGTCGTTGAAGAGCACGGTGTCCTGCGGAACGATGCCGATGGCCGCGCGCAGGCTCGCCTGGGTCACGGCGCGGATGTCCTGACCGTCGATCGTGACCCGGCCGCCGCTGACGTCATAGAAACGGAACAGGATGCGCGAGATCGTCGACTTGCCGGCGCCGCTCGGCCCGACGATCGCGACGGTTCGCCCGGCCGGGACGGTGAAGGATACGTCCTTCAGGATCGGACGCGCCGGGTCGTAGGCGAAGTCGACGCGCTCGAAGCGGATCTCGCCGCCATCGACGCTCAGCGCCGGGGCGCCCGGACGGTCCTCGATCTCGCGCTGGACCTCGAGCAGCCGGAACATCGCCTCCAGATCGATCAGCGACTGCTTGATCTCGCGGTAGACGAAGCCGAGAAAGTTGAGCGGCAGATAGAGCTGGATCAGATACGCATTGACCAGAACGAAGTCGCCAATGGTCATGCGGCCCTGGGTCACGCCGTAGCCGGCCATGACCATGACGGCCGTCAGCCCGACGGCGATGATCGCGCCCTGGCCGATATTGAGCAGGGACAGGGTGGTCTTGGCCATGATCGAGGCGCGCTCGTAGCGCGCCAGCGCGCTGTCGTAACGCCGCGCCTCGTGCTCCTCGTTGCCGAAATACTTGACCGTCTCGTAGTTGAGCAGGCTGTCGATCGCCTTGGTGTTGGCCTCGCTGTCCATCTCGTTCATCTGGCGGCGGAACTTGGTACGCCAGGCCGTCACCACCAGCGTGTAGACGATATAGAGCGCGATGGTCACGAAGGTGACGAGCGCGAACCAGGCGTCGTAGAGGCTCCAGAGAATGACGCAGACGAGAGCGATCTCGAGCAGCGTCGGCAGGATGTTGAACAACATGAACTGGAGCAGCGACTCGATGCCGGTCGTGCCGCGCTCGATGGCACGTGACAGCCCGCCGGTCTGCCGATCGAGATGGAAGCGCAGCGCCAGCCGGTGCAGGTGCCGGAAGGTATCGAGCGCGATCGTCCGCATGGCGCGCGCCGCGACCTTGGCGAAGATGAAATCGCGCAGCTCGCCGAAGGCCTGGGCGAGGATGCGCGCCGTGCCATAGGCGAGGATCAGCCCGACGGGCAGCAGGACGATCGCCGCCCCGCCCGCGGCGGTCAGCAGGTCGACGGCCTGCTTGTAGAGGACCGGCACGTAGACATTGGCGATCTTGGCTGCGACCAGGCATGAGAGCGCGAGCACGACGCGCACCCGCAGCTCGAGGGCGCCGCTGGGCCACAGATAGGGCAGCAGCGTGCCGATCGTATGCAGGCCGCCGCGCGGCTTCGTCACGCCGAGCGCCTTGATCATGGAATGATCGGACATCGTCACCTTGCGCGTCCCTCGTCTGCCTGCTGCTGCTGCCGCCGCTCCGCGGCGGGCGCCAATCTAGCCCCTGCGCGCACGCAGCGACAACCCGCTGGCAAATCGGCGGCCTTGGCGCGCCGGACGCGAACCGGGCCCTTCCCCGAAGCAGGGCTTCAACGTGAGGCGATCGCACCCTAAGAGCCTGTCTGAGAATTCGCCATGGGCTGCGCCGCTGCAACAAGGACTTGGGCTAGGAGGCCGTCGCGACGCGGTGCTGGACGCACCGCGAGCGATGGCCGACGCCGTCCCAAGTCCTTGTTCCAGCGGCCCGGAGGGTTGGGCCAGGAAGCTCGATGGCGTTGTCGCGAATGTTCGGCGATGCGTCCAGCATCGCCTTCACATCCGCTCCTAGCCCTCGAGCTTCCTGGCCCAACGCAGCCTATCGGTGAAACTTCGTTTCACCTGGCGGCAGCACTTTCCCCTACGGGGACAGTGCGAGAGCCCGTGGCCAATTCTCAGACAGGCTCCTAGAGTGGCGGCCCTCATGCCCGCACCGCCCGCTCCCGAAACCGACGCGTCCCTCGCCTCATCGGCCCGTCAGCGCCTCGTCGCCACCCTCGTCATGTGCGCGTCGACGATCTGCTTTTCGCTGACCGACGTGCTGGCGAAGTGGCTGTCGGCGCACTATACCGTGCCGCAGATCGTCTTCTGCCGCGGCCTGTTCGCCCTCGTTCCCGTCATGATCCTGGCCGCCCATCACGGGCTCATCCCTTCGCTGGCGACGCGGCGGCCGTACGCGCACATGCTGCGCGCCGTCTTCGCCATGCTATCGCTGATCGCGGTCTTCTACGCCTATTCCCTGATGCCGCTCGCCGACGCGACGGCCATCAGCTTCACGACGCCGCTGTTCGTCGCGCTCATGTCGGCCCCGTTCCTCGCCGAGCGCGTCGCCGTGCGCACCTGGATCGCGGTCGCCTGCGGGTTCATCGGCGTGCTGATCATCGTGCGGCCCTCGTGGCAAAGCCTCGGCGGGTCAGGCTGGGCGACGCCGATCGCCCTGGTCGGCGCGGCCTGCTCCGCCGCCGGCGCGATCGTCATCCGCGAGATGAGCGGCACCGAGAAGAGCGTCACCGTGGTGTTCTATCAGTCCCTCGTGGTCGCCGCCTGCATGGCGACCACCCTGCCCTTCCTGTGGATCTGGCCCACGTCCGGCGACTGGATGCTGCTGGTGGCGGCCGGCATCAGCGGCGGCACCGGCCAGCTCCTGATGACCGAAGCAATCCGGCGTGCGCCCGCCGCTCTCGTCTACCCGTTCGACTATTTGCGCGTCCTGTGGGCCACGGTCTTCGGCTACGCGATCTTTTCCGATGTTCCCGACTTGCTGCTGGTCGTGGGAACGACCATCGTCATCGCCAGCGTGCTCTCCATGTTCGAGCGCCGCCCGGTCCCAGCGGGGACGCGCCGTGGCTGAGATCGCCGACGGGCAGCGGCGCATCGCGGGCATTGCATTCGCCTGCCTGGCGGCGTTGTGCTTCACCATGGTCGATGCGATCGCGAAATACCTGGCGCCGCATCTGCCCACCGCGGAGATCATGTTCTTTCGCGGATTGTTTGCGCTTCTGCCCGTCCTCTACCTGGTGCATGGCCATGGCGGCATCAGGGCGATCCGGACCGGCCGGCCGGTCTGGCATCTGCTGCGCGCCAGCTTCGCCGTTCTGTCGCTCTTCGCCGCATTCTTCGCCGTCGGACGCATGCCGCTCGCCGATGTGATCGCCATCGCCTTCGCCGCACCCCTGTTCGTCACCGGCCTGTCCGTGCTGCTGCTCGGCGAGCGGGTCGGCATTCACCGCTGGTCGGCGGTGATCGTCGGCTTCGTCGGCGTCATCATCATGGTCAGGCCGGGCGCCCAGTTCGACTGGGTGGCGCTCGTCGCGCTCGGCGGCACGCTCGCCATGGCGTGCGCGGCGATCGTGGTGCGCCATATGAGCAGCACCGAGCGCAGCGTGACCATCGTCTTCTATCATACCGCCGCCACCATTCTGGCAGCGGGTGTCATGCTTCCCGCCGCGTGGGTGATGCCGTCTCTGGCCGACTGGCCGTGGTTGATCGCCATCGGCGTGGTCGGCGGCGCCGCCCAGCTCATGCAGACCGAAGCCTATCGACGTGCGCCGGTCTCGACCGTGGTGCCGTTTCAATACACAGCCATCATCTGGGCGGTTCTGATCGGCTACGCCGCCTGGGGCGACGCGCCGGATCTGCCGCTCCTGGGTGGCGCCACCCTGGTGGTCGCAAGCGTGCTCTACGTGCTGCATCGCGAAACGCGCCGCCGCAGCGCTGCGGCGCGCCCAGGTGACTGATCCGGGGACGAATGGGTGATGATCCCGCTTGCGCAATTCCCGTCTTGTGGCACATAGGCAGGAGACGCAACTCCGGTTCAGGAGCGTCCGTGTTCGACAAGCAGAAAGCACCCGAGAAGCGCGCGGCGGAAATCGTCGAGGCGCTCGAGCGCGAGATCGAGGAGTACAACGAGGGCGAGGGTGGCATGCCCCTGCGCAAGTGGCAGCAGAGGGCGCGCGAGGAGATCGCGGCCGCCATCCGCGAGACTCAGCTCGTCGCCTCCCTGCGCGAGACCATGCGCGTCGATCGCATGGGCAAGATCGTCATGCGCGTCGCCTTCATGCTGCTATCGGCGGCGTTCTCATTCCTGGCGTTCTGGATGGGGGTTGTCTATATCGGTCAGGCCTACGGCTTCGGCTGGGGTGCCGCGTGCGCGGGCTCGGCCGCAGCTCTCGCGGTCATGTTCGTGATTGTCGGCCTCAGCTTCGATATCGAATAGCAGCGCGCTCAGTACACCGGCTTCATCGGCAGTTCGCGCCAGTCACGCGCTGACTTACGTATGATCGCCTCACGCGCTCTCACCTGGGCCGCCGCGCCGATGATGCGCCGCTGCCAGCTCGGCAATCCGTTGAACGCCGTGCGCGCGGAGAAGAAGTCGACCTTGCGTCCCGAATCGCGCGCGCGCCTGACGGCGCGGGCGACGTCATGCGTCGTGCCGAGCGCGGCACCGATCGTTTCCGAGAGAATGCCGAGCGCGCGGTATTGGAGTTGGTCGGGCTGGTTCATGACGCTCCGGAGGGTCCCCATTCTGGGAATTTGTTCGGGGCGCGGCATGCTAACCTGAACTTTGCCCGAATTTTGACCAAGCCACTGATGTGACTCGCGTTTGTCTGCGGGTCCTGACTACAGGCTGGGCTTGACGGCGAGCAGATCGAGTGCGCGGCGCTGGATTTCGGTCGGGGTGGCG
>Ga0194131_10001596_pt1 | contig 38625 bp, 36 predicted proteins | sample TA2KigO120mmetaG_FD_148631 | JGI IMG/M metagenome (GOLD analysis project Ga0194131, IMG submission 148631) | Freshwater microbial communities from Lake Tanganyika, Tanzania - TA2015053 Kigoma Offshore 120m | ecosystem: Environmental > Aquatic > Freshwater > Lake | place: Tanzania: Lake...
CGATCTCGGGGTTGACTGGGGTGACGGCGATCGCGGGTGGTGTGATGCACTCGCTGGCGCTGTTGAACGATGGGACGGTGAGGGCGTGAGGGCGCAACAACTACGGCCGGCTGGGTGATGGGACGTGGACGAACCGTTCCACGCCGGTGTCGATCCCGGGGTTGACTGGGGTGACCGCGATCGCGGGTGGTGCGCTTCACTCGCAGCCGTTGCGCCACGAGAACGAGAACGCCCGTACAGCGAGAAGACGCTCGTCCTCGCCTGACGATCCCTCCCGGACGAAGCGCTCCAATCAGGTGCTGTCGAAAGGGTTGCCGACCTATGGCGAACTTCCTTGTAGGGGACAGGGCGGCTGGAGCCTGCGGTCCTGCTCGGGCGTGTCCGTCCGGGCGTTCAGCGCTTTCGGAACGGCACCGCCTTGAACCGTTTCATCGTGTCGCGGATGGCGCCCTCGACGGGGAGCCGTTCCATCGAGGACGCGCCCACGAAGCCCACCGCGTCGCACCGGGCCAGGACGTAGGCCGCGTCGTCCGGTTCCGCGATCGGCCCGCCGTGACAGAGCAGGATCGCCTCGCGGTTGATGCGCCAGGCCGCCTCGCCGATCGCCTGCACCGCCGCGGGTGCGTCCTCCAGGCGCATCGCGTCCCCCTTCTCCAGGCCGATCGAGCCGCCGACCGTCAGCCCCATGTGGGCGATGATGCTGTCGGCGCCGGCGCGGGCCATCGCCTCGCTCTCGGCGGGGTTGAAAACGTAGACGCAGGTGAAGAAGCCCATCCGACTCGCCAGGCGAATCATCTCGACCTCGCGGTCGAACCCCATATTCGTCCGCTCCAGTTCCATCCGGAACCGGCCATCGATCAGTCCCACGGTCGGGAAGTTGTTGATCCCCGAGAAGCCGAGCACGTCGATCTCCCGGAGCAGGTACTCCATCTGCCGGAGGGGATCGGTGCCCATCACCCCCGCGAGCACCGGCACGTCGCGGACGACGGGGAGGACCTCCCGCTCGCCCATATCCTTGACGATCTGGTTGGCATCGCCGAACGCCAGGACACCGGCGAGGCTGCCGTGGCCGGCCATGCGATACCGGCCCGAGTTGTAGATGATGATGAGATCGGCTCCGCCGGCCTCGGCGAACTTGGCGGAGATGCCCGTGCCGGCGCCAGCCCCGACGATCGACTTGCCCTGCGCGAGCGTGGCGCGGAGGCGGCCGAGAACCTGCTCTCGCGTGTAGCGCATCCTGCGACCTACTTCCCGAGCAGCGCGAGCAGTGTGGCCGCGGCGCGGTCGGCGAACGCGGGATCGTTGATGTTCTCGGCCATCTCGGTCACCGGGATGTCCCGGCGAAGATTGGCGCGCAACGCGTCGAACAACGCCGCGTCAGCCTCCGGCCACCAGTAGGGGTTGCCCGCCGAATCGAGCTGGCTGAGGCCGCCACGCGGCAGCAGCACCTGGACCGGTCCGGTGGACGCGTTCAATTTCTCGGCGATGATCGTGCCGAGCCGGGCGTTCTCCTCCGGCGTCGTGCGCATGAGCGTCACATTCGGGTTCCAGTGATAGAGGTTGCGCCCGCGGTACTTTTCCGGCACGGTGTCCGGCGCCCAGAAGTTCACCATGTCGAGGCATCCTGGCGCGACGACCGCGGGGACGCCCCGCCGCGCGGCCGCCTCGAGACGGGTCGGCCCGGCGCTGAAGACGCCGCCGGCCAGCTCGTCCGCCCACTCGGTCGTCGTCAGGTCCAGGACGCCCTGGACGAACCCATCCCCGATCAGGCTCTCCATCGTCTGTCCGCCCGACCCGGTCGCGTGGAAGACGAGCACCTCATAACCGGCGCGCTCCAGCGCCGCGCGGGCGCGATCGACGCACGCGGTGGTGTTGCCGAACATCGATGCTGCCAGGAGGGGCTTCTCCGCGACCCGCGGCGGTGCGACCGAGACCATCCCTGCGATCGCCGCCGCGGCGTTGGTGAGGATCCGCGCCGAGAGACGGTTGATGCCCGCGACGTCGACGACGGAGTACATCATCGTCACGTCCTTCGTCCCCACATACGGCCGCGTATCGCCCGACGCCACCGTCGAGACGCACAGTTTTGGCACGCCCACCGGCAGCGCGCGCATGGCGCTCGTCGCGATCGCCGTCCCCGCCGACCCACCGATCCCAATGACACCATCAATCCGCCCCTCACGGTACAGGCGGGCGGCGACGACACCGGCGCCGACGGTCATCGCCGCCATCGCCTTTCCCTTGTCTCCCCCGGCCGCGAGCGCGCCGATCTCCTCCCCGGCCGCCGCGGCGACCTCATCCCGGGTGGTGTCGGCGTGGATCCGCGGTGCGCCCTGCACGCCGACGTCGATCACGTGGGTCCGAGCGCCCCCGGCGAGGATGACGTCGCGGATGAGGCCCGCCTCCTCCCCCTTCGTATCAAGTGCGGCGACGATCGCGACTGTCCTGACCATCTCTCTCACCTCCGACGTGCTAGTTCGGCCGGGCCCGCCCCGTCGTGCGCGGCACGTATCCCTCCGCGATAGGAAGCGGCAAAGGATGCCCTCATCCCGCCTTCTCCAAGGGGGAGAAGGTGTTGACCGCCGGCCTCACGTTCCTGTGATCCGCATCCGGCCGGAGTCCTCTTACCACCACCGAGGCGATCCCCCTAACGTGGCGCCGGGGTGGCGCCGAGGGCGGCATCAACCATCGCCTCGAGGTCGACCGGGCGATCCTCCTCCGACGCGCGGATCGCGCCGAAGAGCATCGCCGCAGACTTCAGGTTCCCATGCAGAACCGTCTCCGGTGCCGCGCCGCCATCCATCCAGTCGAGGAATGAGGCGATGATGTGCTCGTGTCCCTCCCGCGCCGGGCGCACGGGCGGCAGTTCCTCGATCGTCACCCGGCCGCGCTCGTGACGGTAGAGGCGGACGATCCGGTCGCGATCGACCGCGATGGCGCCACCCTCGCACTCGGCGCGGTACATCTCCTGGTGCCAGGTGTTCTGCGTGCCGGCGGCGGTGCCGTTCCCCTCGTAGATCCCCCGCGCGCCGTTCGCCATCGCGAACAGGAAGTGCGCGCAGAACGCGCCGTGCGAACTGGACCACGGCGGGTTCCACTCCTGCCCCATGACGCGGGTCGCGTCCGCGCCGCACAGATTCCGGAGCATGTCGAAGTGGTGGATCGCACCTTCGACGAGCAAGCCGTGCGGAATCTGATGACGGAAGGGGGCGCCCCAGGAATTCAGTGCCCGATAATCGGCGGCGAAGCGGCCGACCACGTGATTGATGCGTCCGAGCGTGCCCGCCCGCAGCACGTCCCTCATCTGCAACATCGGCGCGGTATACCGATAGTTCTGGATAACCGCGACCCGCCCGCCGCGGCGGCGCGTATGGCTGGCGATGCGCGCGCACGCCTCCCAGGTATCGGCGAGCGGTTTCTCGGTGAGCACCGTCATGCCGCGATCGAGCGCGCCGACGATCGCTTCTTCGTGGAAGGCCGGAGGGATTACGACGAAGGCGCAATCGGCTTCAACGCGCGCGAAGGCGTCCGCCATCGAGGTGAAGCGCGCCGATGCGGGCAGCTCCAGGTAGTCCCCGCTCGCCTTCAAGACATCCGGATTGACGTCCGCCAGCGCCACGATCCGCACGCGAGGGGCGAAGGTCGGCAGAAATCGGCGGATCCAACCGTGCGCCATGCCGGAGCCGCCGATCATCAGCGCGCGTCGAATCGCCGTCATCGCCGCCACAGGATACCCGCTCGCGGCGGCGGGGTGCGCCCGTACAATGCCGCGGAATCAGGGGGAGAATCGAGATGGCCGGGAAGCGATTCGTGCGCCCGAACGACGTGGAGACGCAGGTGTTCGACTGGGGCACCATCAAGTGGCTCTCCGAGCCGCGCGTGACGGACGCGCAGAAGTTCAGCGCCGGCGTGGTCCTGCTCGCCCCGGGGAAGGGGCACACCCGCCACAACCACCCCGGGGTCGAGGAGATCCTCTACGTCGTCTCCGGTACCGGTATCCAGATGGTCGAGGATGAGTCCGGCCAGCCAATGCGCGAGCAGGTCAGCGCTGGCGACTGCGTCCACATCCCGGCGGACGTCTATCACGAGACGATCAACACGGGCTGGGAGGTGATGAAACTGATCGCGATCTACGCTCCCCACGGGCCCGAGGCGTTCCTCACCACCATCGCCGAGCGCATCGTGCCGCCGGGGCAATTACCGTGACGTATCGATTGGCGCTCTCGACCTACTCCTTCCATCGATTCGGTACCGGCCCGGAGGGGAAGGAGGCTCCCACCATCTTTGAGATGGTCGATCGCTGCGCCGAACACGGCGTCGAGGGGATCGAGATCCTCGGCTACCACCTGCGGGAGCTCTCCGCGTCCGATCTGCTCGCGCTCCGCGGCCACGCGCTGCGTCGGGGCGTCGAGGTTGTCTCCGTTTCGGCCAACCACAACTTCGTGGAGCCGGACGCGATCGCGCGCCGAGCGCAGATTGACATCGTCGCCCGCTGGGTGGACGCCGCCGCTATCCTCGGGGCGCCCGTGGTCCGCGCGTTCGGCGGCCGGTGGACGACGCTGCCGTGGGAGCAGTTCATGGCCGCCGATGGGATCGAGCCGCCTCTCCCTGGCCACAGCGAGGACGATGGCTTCGCCTGGAGCATCGAGGCGTTCAAGATCGCGACCTACTACGCGGGGCGGAAGGGCGTCACGCTCGCGGTCGAGAACCACTGGGGTCTGACGGGTCGCGCCGCCGGAGTTCTGCGGATCGTCGACGCGGTCGACTCCGAGTGGCTGCGGGTGGCACTCGACACGGGCAACTTCCCCTCCGTACCGGACATGTACGCCGAGATGGCGATGATTGCCCCGAAGGCGGCAATGGTCCACGCCAAGACTTACGTCGGGGGCGGGCTCTACTACGCGGTGGACCTCGATTACACCTGGATCGGCCGGATGCTCCGTGAGGTCGGATACAACGGCTATGTCTCGATCGAGCACGAGGGTAAGGCGCTGCCCGCTGACGGGATCGCTCGGGCGGTGGCGGACCTGCGCGCCGCCTTCGCGGCGATCTGATCGGTTCGGGCGAGAGGCATCCTTCCGGTGATCCGCCAGAGTCCGTCGTGACGCTCGCTCCCATCCGGGTCGGCATCGTCGGTCTGGGACAGATCGCCCGCGCCGCGCACCTCGATGCCTGCGCGCGCGCCGCGGATGTGGAACTGGCCGCGATCTGCGATCGCGCGCCCGACCTGCTTGCCGATGCGCGTCGCCGCTACCCCGACGCGGTCCCGTATGCCGAGTACGACGCGATGCTCGGCGATCCGTCGGTGGATGCGGTGATCGTCGCCACCGCCGACCAGTTTCACGTCGCGCTCGCCGCTCGCGCGCTCGGTGCCGGCAAACATGTCTTCGTCGAGAAGCCGATGGGGGTCGCCGTCGAGGAGTGCGAGGAACTCCGCTCCCGAGCAGTGGCGTGTGGCCAGGTGCTCCAGGTCGGATTCATGAAACGGTTCGATCCCGCGATCCAGTTTGGCAGCGACTTCATCGTCCGGGAACTCGGCACGATTCTCGCCATGCGGGCCTGGTACTGCGACTCGACCTTTCGCTACACGATGACCGATAACCTTCAGCCGTCCCCGCTGGTCAGCGCCGCAGCGCTGCGTCCGGATGGTGACCCGAAGGCGAAACGCTCGACCTACTATCTGCTCGCCCACGGCAGTCACCTCGTGGACACGGCGCGTTACCTCGCCGGTGAGATCGAAGCGGTGCGCGCCCGAAGGCTGGTGCACGGCGACGCGCACTGCTGGTTCGTCGAGACGCGGATGGCCAGCGGAGCGCTCGGCCATCTGGAACTGACCGTCCCCCTGCGCGGCGACTTTGAGGAGGGCTTCCGTATCTACGGCGAGCACGGCAGTGTGTTCGGACGGGTCTACCTTCCGTGGTTCCACCGCGCCAGCGAGGTGGAGTGCTTTTCGGCCCGCGATGGCGTGTACCGCCGACCCCTCGGTGCGGACGCGCACACCTACCGTCGCCAGATCGAAGGCTTCGCGGGCGCCATCTGTGGATCCCCGGGGGTAGGCGCAGACGCCGACGATGGTGTGGCGAACATCCGCGCGCTGACCGCCATCGCACGGTCGGTCGAGAGCGACGGATGGGTGGAAGTGAGCGCGGTCACCGGTGGCCCTTGATGGGTGAGGTGGCGACGCGCCGAGACCAAGACGGTTGTTGCACGGCGGAGACGGCCACTTGACCGCCGACCTGGAGAGGATCGGGTACAACGGCGCCGCAGGAGTAGCGCGATGCAGGTCGGCACTTTCGATAACGTCTTCAGGCGGTCTACGTTCGAGTCTCGTCTCGATGCGTTGAAAGCACTGGGCGGGCAGGCGATCCAACTCCATCTCGACACCGTCGGTCTTGAGGTGTTCCCACTAGAGGTGCCGGCCGGTGTCGCCGATCGGGTGCGCGGCGCGACCACGGCGCGGGGCATCACAGTCACCGCCGTGTCCGGCATGTTCAACATGGCCCATCCCGACCCAGGGGTCCGCGCCGATGGCCTGGGCCGACTCGCCAGTCTCTGCGCCGCGTGCGCGCGTCTCGGTACGCGCGTCATTGGCGTGTGCACCGGCTCGCGGAATCTGGCCAGCATGTGGCGGCCCCATCCAGACAATCGCTCCGCCGAGGCGTGGCGGGACTTCCGCGATACGATGGCCGCGGCACTGCCACACGCCGAGCGGCACGGCGTGACGCTGGCGATGGAACCGGAGGTCAACAACGTCGTCGACTCGGGCGAGTCAGCGCGCCGGATCATCGACGAGATGCGCTCCCCCAACCTCGGCGTCTGCTTGGACGGGGCGAACATCTTCCACGCCGGCCAGTTGCCGCGGATGGCCGCCGTGCTCGACGACCTGTTCGCGCGAGTCGGCGACCGGATCGCGTTCGCGCACGGAAAGGACCTCGATCGCGATGGCGATGCCGGTCACCTTGCCGCCGGTCACGGGTTGCTCGATTGGGATCGGTATCTGCGCCATCTGGACCGCGTCGGCTATCGCGGTGCGGTGATCCTCCACGGTCTGACCGAATGGCAGGCGCCCGGGTGCATTCGGTTCGTGCAGGGGAAGCTTCCGTCATCGTGATCCGGCGACTGGTGGGCAGGACGGCGGCGGTCGCTGCCCTCGTCGCGCTGCTCCTGGTGACCTCGGGAGGCGCGATCGGGTCCGTTGATGCTCAGGAGTCGTGCGGCTTCATGCTCGGCTTCCGCGCCCTGCGCGACCAGATCCCCACCGTCGTTGGTGCCTGTGTGGAGAACGAGCACCACGATGCGCGAAGCGGTGACGGTCTCCAGCGGACGACCGCCTGGCACGGAGCCGGCGGCCTGCTCGTCTGGCGCAAGGCGGATAACTGGACCGCCTTCACCGACGGCCGGCAGACCTGGATCAACGGCCCATTCGGCCTGGCGGTACGGGTCAACGACGCGTGCTTCGCCTGGGAGGTCTGCTCTGGACATCTCACCCGCGACGTCCCGGTATCGGCCGACGAGGTCGTACGTGGAGACCCCTCCCGACCGTGGATGTCGCTCACCTTCAACGCCGGGGCCGGCTACACGCCGGCACCGGAGATTCTCGATACCCTTCGCGCGAAGGGGGTGCGGACCACCTTCTTCCTCATGGGTTGGTGGGCCTCGACGCAGCCGGCACTCGTTCGGCGCATCGCCGCGGAGGGCCACGAGATCGCCAGCCACGGCCATCGGGTCTTCGATCTCCGCACGGTATCGGATGAGGATGTGCGTGCCGATCTCACGCGCGCCGATGCAGTCATCTCCGGGATCACCGGCCGGACGACCCGGCCGCTCTGGAGCGCCTCGGCCAGCGCCCGCGACGCCCGGGTGAACGGGATCGCGGCCGCGCTCGGGTACCGACCGATCTTCTGGACGCTCGACAGCGCTGACTGGCGCGCCGATGTGACCGCCGAGGTTGTGCGGCGCCGGGTCCTGGGCGGCGCGGTCAACGGCGCCATCATCGTCATGCACCTCGAGAGCCCGCGCACGCGGGACACCGTCGCGCCCGCGCTCCCCGGCCTCATCGACGATCTTCGCGCGCGGGGCTTCCGCCTCGTCACGATTACCGAACTCGTCACCGGTCGGCTCTCCTCACCCGACTAAAGCGCCAGCGGGATCGGGCCTACACTCTCCGCTCGAGGTGCGGAACGGACTGGCGGCCGGCATCGCCCTGGTGCTGGCGCCGCTAGGCGTCCTGTGGTTCACGCTGAATCCGGGCACCGACGCGATGGTCATCGTCCCGAACGAGCACTTCTACATCGTCACACTCGTATCGGCGCTGGCGATGGTCGCGGCATTCCTCGTCGCCCGGTCGGTGCTCGACCTCAAGCAGTTCCAGTTGCTGCTCGTCGCGCTCGGCTTCATGACGATGTCCGGCTTCTTCGTCGTCCACGCGCTCCACACGCCCGGGGTGATGTTCGGGCATGGCGGATACAGCTACACCGCCGAATACGTCGCGTCGGCGGCGTCCCCGGCTGGGCCGATCGATTACTCGGGTACGATCGTCGGACTCTCCGGTTTCCTCAGCGTTTTCCTGGCCGCCTTTTTCTTCGCGGCCAGCCGGCGGGAGATCGCGGCCCGCATTCAGCGGGTGATCTCGGCGCGGGCACTGGCGGGGCTCGTCGTCGCGGTGCTGGCCCTCTACGTCGGCCTCTCGATCTGGGCGACCGACTGGTTGGCGAGCATGCCGTTCAGCAGGCCGCCCTACGCCCAGGCGCTCGTCATTGTCGCGGTCGTCGTTCTGCTCTACGCCTCTCTCAGCCAGTTTCAGACCTTCCGGCGCGCCCGTCGGCCGATGGAGGGCGCGCTGGCGCGCGCGTTCGCGTTCCTCGCCGAGGCCCAGGCGATGATGCTACTCCCACCCTGGAGCCTGATGTGGTGGGCCTACCACCTGCTCATGCTCGCCGCGGTGATCCTGGCCCTGAGCGCCCTAATCATCGAACTGGAGCGACGGAGGGGTCTCGAGCGTTTTCTACCCGCGGAGGTTGTCGAGCGGGTCGTGTCCAACGACCTCCTGCGCCTGGCCGGAGAGCGGCGGCGCATCACCCTACTCTTCGCCGATCTCCGGAACTCGACAACCCTGGCCGAGCAGATGATGCCCGATCAGGTGTCGAGTTCGTCAATGCCAACGTCGGGTCGATGGCCCGCGCGGTGTTCGATCACGGGGGGATGCTCGATAAGTTCCTCGGCGACGGGCTGATGGCGGCGGTCCAGATGCGCGAGGACGCGAAGAAGGTCAGGGTGGGTCCGCGGACCGGCGTCGGTGTTGGCATTCACGCCGGCGAAGTCGTCCTCGGCTCGGTCGGCATTCCGCAGCGTTCCGATTTCACCGCGATCGGCGATACGGTCAATACGGCCGCGCGGATCCAGGGCGAACTCACCAAGCAGTTCGGGGTGGAGATCGTTCTGTCCGGTGAGACGGTCGAACGGCTCGGGCCGAACAGCTCGGGCCGAATAGCTACCCGCTCGTCTCGCTCGGCGCGGTCATGGTGCGAGGACGGCGAGAGCCCGTCGAGGCGTACACAATCGCGTGAGCCGCTCGCGCGACGATGGCCTCCGCGCCACCGGCGTCGAGCCCGAGACAGTCGTGGTGCCGTGAAGCGAGGCGACCTTCGCCGTCATCCTGGGGGCGCACGGGTGCTACCTGAAACGGGAGGATCGGCCCCACTCGTTTTCGCGATAACGCGCGGTGCGATCGAGGCCGTTCCGCGGTACAAGGGGATCGCGCGCGTTCTGGCGGTCCTGTGCCCGGTCAGATCGCAGTCATTCCCCCGTCGACGACGAACACCCCACCGGTCGCATAGCTCGATTCCGGCCCGCAGAGAAAGGCGATCATCGGCGCCAGTTCCTCGAACAGGCCGAGCCGTCCCATGGGGATGATCGCCGAGCGCGCTCTGACCCGCCCAACGGGATCGGCGACATCTTCGAAATCCGGCGTCTGCTCGAGCGATCCCGGGCAGACGACGTTGCACCGGATTCCCTGCTTCGCGTACTGCACGCCGATGGACCGGCCCAGCGCGAGAACGGCTCCCTTGCTCGCGGTGTAGGCGGGGTTCTGGGCCGCCACGCCGCTTAGGGCGACGACCGAGGCAGTAAGGACAAGCGCGCCGCCGGTGCCCTGGACGAGCATCTGTCGCACCGCCGCCTGCGCGGTGAGGAGTACACCACGGCTGTTCACGTCCTGCGTCCGATCCCAGGCCGCCAGATCGAGGTCGTGGATCGGTCGATCGGCCAGATGGAGTTGCGTCCCGGCGTTCGCGACCGCCGCGTCCAGACGGCCGAACGCGGCAACGGTATCCTGGACCGCCCGCGCCATGTCCGCCGCACTCGTCACGTCGCCCCGCACCGCCAGCGCCCTCCGACCCCCAGCCGCGATCTCCGCCGCGACCTGGCCGATGTTGTCCGGGTCCCTCCCTACCAGCGCTACCCGGGCCTCGCGGGCGCCGAGGTAGCGGGCCGTGGCGGCGCCGATACCGCTCCCCGCGCCGGTAATGAGCACGACCAGATCGCGATAGGGGGACTCCACGACCACCTCCGGAGAGGCGAGGATCTTAGAGGGCGGTTCGCCACGCTCCCTCAGGCGGTGGTGCGCCACCGGAAGGTGGGATTCAACGCCGCGATGAGCAGGGCGCTGGCGATCGCGCCAACGCCGTTGAGAGCCAGGGAGGCCGGCGCGCCGAACAGCGCCACGACGTACCCGACCTGGTTGAGGCCGATCACGTTCATGCCGATGCTGAAGGTCCAGATCCCCACGGCCCGGCCGCGTTCGCTCTCCGCCACAGCCATCTGTGCGATCGTCTGCTGGAGGACGTCGACCGCCGCGGCGCACGCGCCGACCACGAGCATCAGACCCATCGCCATCGGCACCAGTCCGGTCGCGGCCAGAGCCAGGAGCGTCCCGCCCCATAGTGCCAGGATCGTCACGAGCAGTGGCTGGCGTCGGATGAACGGCCCGAGGAAGGAGAGGCCGAGAACCGAGAGTGTCGCCCCGACCGAACTCGCCGCGGTGAGTGCCCCGAGTCCCTCGGGCCCGATTGCGAGGATGTCGCGCGCCAGCGTCGGCAGTGCTGCCTGATGCGAGAAGCCGAACGTCTCGCAGGCGAGCGAGGCGATGAAGATCATCCGCACGGCTGGGTTCCGCGCCAGCAGGCCGAGAGTCGCGCGCAGCATGGCCATGAACCCCGCGGGCACTACACCGGACTGGTGCCGCGCGATCGATTCGCTCGCGATGCGCAGCAGGATGACGAGGGCGATCGCGTGCGCCACAGCCACGATCGCGTAGCCGGCCGCCGCACCGATGGCCGCGAGGACGATCCCGCCGCCGAGCGACCCGACCGCGGCGAGAAGGCGCCCCCCGACCGCGTTGAGAGCGATCGCGCTGGTGGCGTTCTCCCGTCCGGCCAGATCGACTGCCAGCGCGCCACGCGCACTCATGTCGAACGCATTCGCGACGCCCGAGATCAGTGCAATGAGCATCAGTTGCGGCAGCGCCGGTGGCGCCGCGGCCATCCACGCCGCGCCCAGCGCCGCCGCCAGCGCGGAACCGATCGCTACGCCGGCGAGGATACTCCGGCGCGGGAATCGATCCGCAAGCGTCCCGGCGACCATGCCCAGCAGGAGGAACGGAACGAGGCGCATCGAGAGGTTGATCCCCACCGCAGGGGCGCCGCCAATCTCAAGCGTGAGCCAGGTCGTGACGATCCGCTCCATCCAGAGGCCGCCGGAGGATCCCAGGGTCGCTGCCCAGAGCAGCGTGTAATCGCGCGAGGCGAAAAGGCCGATGCCACCGGCCAGCGGCGGAGGACGCAACCGGGCGTCCCGTCAGCGGCCGGCGCGAAACTCGGCGAGTCGATCGACGAACACCTCCGCGATGTGCCGAACGCGGATCGTGGTGCCCTGATGATGGAGCGTCCCCCGTAAGTGGCCAATGCACCCCGGGTTATCGGTCACGACCGTGCTGACCGAGGTCGCCTCGATGGCGGCGATCTTCCGACCCACGACGTGGCGAGCCACAGCCGGCTGCTCGAGCGAGAAACCCCCGCCAAAACCGCAGCAGGTGCCCGGTTCGCTCATCTCCACCAGGTCCAGACCGAGCACGTCGCGCAGGATTGTTCGTGGCTCCTGGCGTAAGAACAGGACGTTGTAAGACCCGCAGAAATCGTGCAGGGTCACCCTCTCGGCGGGGAGATGTGCCAGGCGCCCGCCGGGAATGCGTGCCACGCGTACCAGGAACGAGACGAGGTCTACAACCCGCCCGCTCAACCGTTGGGCCCGCTCGCGCCAGCCTGCATCGTCCGCGAAGAGGTGGCGATAGTCGTGCAGCATGGCGATCGCGCAACTCGCCCCACCGGTAACGATCCAGTCGACACTGAGGTTCTCGAGCCCCACGATCGTTGCTTTCGCGAGCGCGAGTGCTCCTGGTCGATCGCCGGCATCGTCGGCGATAAGGCCGCAGCAGTGCTGGTCCTGGGGAACGATGACCGTCGCCCCGCAGGCCGAGATCGTGTCCACAACCGCCTGGGCCATCTCCGGGTAGAGCCGATCAGTCAGGCACTGTACGAAGTAGGCGACCTTGAGCCCCCTTGCCGCACTCTCCGCGAACGGGCCGTCCTCCACCAATCGGGGGCGAATCGTTTCGCGCGCCGGTCGCGGTGCCGGGGAGGGCGGCGTGCGCCAGGCATGCTCGGCCGGGATGGGTGCGCCGGTCACCAGCCGCCCGTGGATCGGATCGTCGATTGCGAACCGCTCCGCGACCTGGCCCGCAAGGCGGGTGAGGCGGTCGAATAGCCTCGGCTCCCGCCAGAGTGCGAGCAACGCTCGGGTGAGGGGCGACGGGTCGATGACATCGACGACGCGACGACGTACGTCAAGGATCTGGCGGGGCAGCGGGATCTCCACCGGGCATACCGTCGCGCAGGCGTTGCACTGGAGGCAGAGGCTCTGTGCCCCGGCCACGTTCTCCAGGCCGTGATGGAACGCCGTGGTGACCAGACCGATCGCGCCGGCGTAGATGTAGCCGAAAGCGTGCCCGGCGACGACTCCGTACGGCGGGCACACGTTGGCGCACGCGCCGCAACGGATGCAGCGCAGCGCCGACGCGAACTTGGGATCGTCCCGCAGTTTCGCCCGCCCGTTGTCGAGCAGGATGACGTGCATCTCACCGTCGGGACGATCGGGGCCACTCTTGAAGGTCGTATAGACGGTCTGGATCTGGCCGGTACCGCTGCGGCCGAGAAGGCGGATCTGCTTCATCGCCGCGGCCATGTCTGGCACGATCTTCTCCGCGCCGCAGATCGCGACGTGGACGCGCGGCAAGCTGGTGACGAGGCGGCCGTTCCCCTCATTCGTCACGAGCATCACCGTCCCGTTCGAGGCGACGAGCGCGTTCGCGCCGCTGATGCCGAAGTCGGCATTGAGGAAGGCGCGGCGGATCTGCTGCCGCGCGATCGCGGCCAGTTCGCCGATGTTCTCGCCGGTGGTTGTGACGCCGGTCCCCTTGCTGATGATCGCGCCGACCTCGTACCGGTTCTTGTGCGCGATCGGTGAGATCATGTGGCCGGGGCGATCTTCGTCAAGTTGGGCGATCCACTCGCCGAAGTCGGTCTCCACGACCTCGATCCCGGCGTCCTCGAGCGCGTGGTTGAGGTGGATCTCCTCCGAGACCATGGACTTGCTCTTGATCGCACGGCGCAGCCCGTGCCGCTCGGCGAGGTCGATGACGTAGCGGTTCGCGGCGCGGGCGTCGGCGGCGCGGTACACGTGGACGCCGTTCGCGACGGCGGCCCGGATGAACTGCTCGACGTATTCGTCGAGTCGATCGATGACGTCGTCCTTGATCGCGGCCATCTCGCGTCGGAGGGGGAGAAAGCCCTCATCCACCGCCGCGCCGGTGCGGATGGTGCCGTCCACCCCGCCGGGGCCGAGATCGGCGTGGGCCGTGTCGCGCTGATTGCGCCAGGTGCGCTGGTAGTAGAGGAGGTTCTTACGGAGCTGTTCAGAATCGAGCGCAAGCCGCAGGCGCCCCTCGAATGCCCGGTGCGCGTCGGCGAAACGCGCGTCCGCCTCCTCGAGCGGCGGCTCTCCGTGGAGTCCGCGCTCTCCGGGCGGTACGGTGCGCCGATTATCCGCTCGGAGAGGCCCGGCCCGGTACGGCCCCTGACCGACGACGGTCGTCGCGCCGTGTTCGCGCGCGCGGGCGAGCGCGAACGAGGCACGTCCCAGTTCGAGGAGCGCGGCCCGTTCGCCCGGGGTGAGCGCTTTGAGCAACCGCGCCGCGGCCAGCCCGCCGCCGGCCGCGAGAAGGGCGAAGACCAGTTGCGGGAGCACGGCGCCGGTCAGTCCGCGACGATGACGACGTGGACTTCGCGTGGCCCGTGCACGCCGACTGCCAGGGTCTTCTCGACGTCGGCGGTCCTACTCGGGCCGGTGACGAGCGAGGCGTACCGGGCGCCCGCGGCGAACGCGGCCTCGAGCCGCTCCGCGGCGCCATCGAGGTTCGCGATCAGAAGATTCTGGTCGACGAGCGCAGCGTGGTACGACGGCAGCATCGAGGCAAGACGGTCCGGCAGGTGGTTCCCGACGATCGCCACGGAACCGGTCTCGGCGATTGCGAACGCGGCGCCGGTCACTCCCGCGTCGATCGGATCGGCCGCCTCGGGCGTCGTGGCGTCGACGGCCGCGATGCCGGTCTCGGTCAGTCGCCGGACGATGCCATCTCGATAGCCGGCGAGATCGCTCGCTACGAGCGCGGTGCGGACGCCTCGAGCCTGGAAGAACGCGGCGATCGCTCCGGGAACCTCAACCCGTGTCGCGAGCGTGACGCCCACGCCGAGCCGATCGCAGCGGGCCCGAAACTGATCGACGAGTGGGTTGAGCGCGACGGTGGCCATTGCGGGGAGGATAGTGGCCCCGGCGACGCAGTCGCCACGCCGGCCGTGACTGGCTGCACCGGCGAGTTCTCCATTCCGTAGTCCTGGATACTCCCTCTCCCGCCGCGGCTGGAGAGGGTTGGGGTGAGGGCGTCCAGTCGCGACGGCGCCGCGCGGCCGACTGGCAGCGCACGCGTGGAGAACACATTGGGGGAGGACCCGAATCCCTCTCCACGCGGGCGGGGATGCGGGTGGACGGGAGCGATTCGGCCAATCGTCGAGATTGGTAGTCGGAGCTAGGGCCCCGCCCGAGATCCCAGGAATCCGCCGATCACCACCTCCGCAGCACCGGAACTGGCGCCCGGATCCGGTTGCGCTAGGTGCTGCCCTTGCGGCCGTCCGCGTGGTGTGCGAGTCTCCGCCCATGCGGGTCGGTCTGATCGGTCTGGGCACCATGGGCAGCCGCTTCGCCCGACGTCTCCGCGGCGCAGGCTACACGCCGCTCGGCTTCGACCGCGTCGAGGCGCTGGTGGTTCGGGCCACGGCCGAAGGTTCAACGCCCGCCGGCAGCGTCGGCGCGGTCGTCTCGGGCACCGATGTCATCCTCACGAGTCTGCCGATGCCCGAGGATCTGCTCGACGTCATCCACCAGGCCGCCGCCTTCGCCCGGACCGGCCAGGTCTTCGTCGATTTGAGCACCGTCGACCCGTCGACCGCACGATCGGCTGCCGACATGCTCGCCTCGCGCGGTGCCCGCTTCCTCGATGCGCCCGTCTCCGGCGGTACGACCGGTGCCGAGGCAGGCACGCTCGCGGTGATGATTGGCGGCGAAGCGACCGTGCTCGATACGGTACGCCCGATCCTCTCCAGTTTCGCGGCGCGCATCGTCCATTGCGGTCCGGTCGGCGCCGGGTCGGTGGTCAAACTCGCCAATCAGATGCTCGTAGCGGCGCATATCGCCGCGGCGGGCGAGGCGGCGCGCTTCGCCCGCGCAAACGGCATCCCGATCGAGACCCTGCTCGACGTCGTGAGCGCCGCAACGGGTGACAGCCTCATGTTTCGGCGGACGCTGCGAGATCATTACCTGACGGGCGACTATGCGCCGACCTTCGCGCTGCGACTCCTCATGAAGGATCTGCGCCTCTACGCCGCGGAATCGGCCCGTGCGGGTACGCTCGGCCCGGTAGGCGAGAACGCTCGCGGGACATACGAGACGGCGATGGCGGCGAACCTGGGCGAAGAGGACTACGCGGCCGCGATCAAGGTGTTGATGGGCGAGGTCGAGTCTCCGGCCAACGTACTGGCGTGACGAGGAGTGGAGATCCTCGTTCTTCTGGGCCTGGCGGTCACGGCGTTCATTATCGGCAGAGCGATGCGCTCGCTGCCTACGGAGGGAGCGGCGGCACAACGTGTGGCGCCGACGGGATCCGTTCGGGAGGACAGGCGCACAGCCACACCTCGACGTGCCGCATCGTCCGCAGCCACCACGCCACCGTTGGAGCAACTCCTCGGCACTCTGAGCTCCGAGCAGCGCAGAGTCTTTGACCGCGCTCGAGCCACGCGAAACTGCATGTTTGTGACCGGAAAGGCGGGAACTGGCAAGTCCCACGTCCTCCGGTTAATTCGCGAGCACTGCGGAAAGAGGGTTGCCGTCGTCGCACCCACCGGTATCGCCGCGATCAACGTGCGCGGACAGACCATCCACTCGTTCTTTCGACTTCCCCCCGAACTGCTCACTCCGGAGAAGGTCGCCACACTGGATTCTCCACCTCGTGAACTCGCTCACGTTGAACTCATCATCATTGACGAGATCTCGATGGTCCGCGCCAACCTGTTCGACGCGATTGATCAGGTCCTCCGTCGAGCCAGGGGAAACAATTCACGTTTTGGCGGCGCGCAGATCATCCTGTTTGGCGACCCGTTCCAGTTGCCTCCGGTCGTCGACCAGCGAGACCTGCACCTCTATTTCGTGGACCGCCACGGAGGCCCGTTCTTCTTTCAGGCTCGGGTCTGGCAGGAGGCACAGTGGGAGACGCACGAACTCGAGCGCGTCTTCCGTCAGGCCGAGGTCCCGTTTCTCCGCGCTCTCAACCTCATTCGGGAGGGCGGCTTCGACCCAGAGATTGTGGATATCCTGAATCGGCGGGTGATGCCGGAATCACCGGCGGGAGATCAGCGGCTCACAACGACTCTGGTGGGGAGGAACGCGGCAGCAGCGATTATCAACCGAGAGTTTCTCGAACGCTTACCCGGACCGTCCTTCACATATCAGGCCGAGGTGTTCGGCCGATTCCCGAAGCGGGATTTCCCCGCCGACGAATCCCTGGTAATACGCAGCGGGGCACGTGTTGTGCTCCTCGCGAACGATTCGGCGCATCGCTGGGTAAACGGTACCCTCGCGACGGTGGACAGACTTGAACCCGATCGCGTTCACCTGGTGATTGCCGAATCGACGATCGAACTCGGGCGGCATACGTGGGAGAAGATCAAGCACCGCTACGACCCGAGGACCCGATCTATGACGGAGAGCATTGAGGGAACGTTCACGCAGTTCCCGATTCGCGTCGCCTGGGCAATGACTATTCACAAGGCGCAGGGGCAGACGCTCGATCGCGTGCGGATAGACCTCCGCGATCGACTCTGGGAAGGCAGTCATCTATACGTCGCCATCAGTCGTTGCCGGACTCTGGCAGGACTCGAACTCAGCCGCCCGATCACAGCCGCGGATATCAAGGTCGATCCTGCCGTCGCGCACTTCCACCGCCAGATCCGGGCCGCGTAGAACCATCCCCGCGCAGTTCTCAGAAGTCCCAGGCTCGGTCAGTCTCGGTCGCTGAAGTCGAGTCGCGGCACGAGGCCGTTCACCAGCGCGACGCCCACGAGGACGACCGCCATCCCGAGAAGTGCCGCCGCCGACAGACGCTCGCCCAGGAGCAGGCTCCCCCAGAGCACGCCGAAGCAGGGTGTGAGGATCGTGACCGTCAACGTGCGCGTGGGGCCGATTGTGGCGAGCAGGTGAAAATACATCAGGTACGCCGCCGCAGTGCAGAGCAGGCCGAGCGCGAGCACCGCGAGGAGCGGACCAGCGGAGAGGTCGAAGCGGTCGTGCGGCCACACAAGCGCCGCCGGCAGGAGGAGGAGCGCCGCGCCGACCTGCTGCGCGAACGCGAGCGTCCGCGGCGCCGTGCCCACGAAGAGCGCCCGTACCGCGACCGCTCCGGCGCCGTAGCAGAGCCCCGCGAGCAGGAGGAACGTCGTCGCCAGTGCTACGTCGGCATCGGCTTCCGGCGGTCCCCACCCCAGGACGATCGCGACCCCCACCGTCCCGGTCAGAAGGCCGACGATGCGTTGCGCGGTCAATCGCTCCCCGAGCAAAAGCGCCGAACCGATTGCCGCGAAAAGTGGCGCAGTCGTCACGACGACGGCGCCGAAAGAGGCGGAGACCGTCAGGTGCGCCGTGCCGACGAGTCCGAACGGGATCGCCAGGTTGATCGCGGCTACGAACAGATACGCGCGCCAGCGACCGCGCACGTCGGGCAGCGCGCCGGACGCGAGTGCGAGCGGACCGAGGACGAGGATGGCCAGGAGGACGCGGGCGAGAGCGAGCGGGATCGGCCCAATCGGGGGCGCGGCCACCCGGATGAGCGGGTACGACACGCCCCAGATGCCGCCGAGGAGGATCAGGATCGCGACATCGCGCGCACGCACCGGGAGATATCCGCGCTTCGTCAGGCCGGTCGCGCGCGAAGCGCGGCCCAGGCCTCATCGCACTCCGCGCACCCGCCCCCCTCGTCGTGGAGGAACGCCGTAATCCCTGCGGCGAGGATCTCCCGTGCGACCGCGACGACATCGGCCGATCGGGCAAGGATGGCCGCGCCGTGACCGAACGGCCCTTCGCGTTGGAGGCCGCGGGCGCGCAGGCGTTGGCCGACCAGCGCGAATCGTTGGGTGCAGTGATCGTGTTCGGCGTAGGTCCGGCGGACGATTCGCTGCCCTTCTCGCACCAGGCAGGGCACATCCACCATGTACGGCGCCTCGGCGAGCGCCTCGGCGAGGTGAATCGTCGTGTTCGCGTCGTGGCCGACCCCGAGCAGCAGCACCTTGCCGTCCACGGCGCAGACCCGGCCGACCGGGCTGTCCGGCCCGTGCGCGGGGGTCCAGGCCTGAGGCGCGGCGATGAACGCGGACCAGCGCCCCCAGGCGGCGAAGGTGGATGTCGGGTGGTCGCCCCGCCGCACCGCAGGCTGACGCCAGAACGACTCGGCGATGACGCCCATCTTTCGCGTCGGCGATGTCGCAGCGTCGTACACCTGCTCGCCGCCGGTCATGCTCGGCATCACCAGCGTGCCGCCAACTCCGATCGCCTCGCGCAGCGCCTCGATGACGCCATGGGGGCCGCCGACGATCGGCCGGATCGCGCGGTAGGAAGCGTGGACCAGCAGGCAATCGCCGGTCCTGACTCCCAGCGCACCAAGCTGCGCGAGGAGGGTGGACCGAATGGTCGCTCCCTCGTTCACGCCGAGGAAATGGTCGGACGCAGCGTCGCCGGCCCCTCCAGGTAGTCGCAGGCGACGCGATATCCCAGCCGTTCGTACACCCGCCGCGCAGTCGGGTTGTCCGCGCGGACGTTGAGGATCGCTGTATCGCAGCCCCGGGCGAACACGGCGCGCGTCGCCGCCGCGGTCGTCTGGGCGGCGTGGCCGCGTCCGCGAGCCTCGGGGTGGGTGAAGACGCCGCCAATGGCAGCGATGCCTGCGGTCGTGCCGATCGCGTGTGCCCCGGCGACGGCGACGATCTCTCCCGCGCCATCGATGCCCCAGAGGTAGCCGATGCGGGCCGCGTCCCGACACCACCACGCACCGGGCCCCGCCGCACACAGTCGATCGATCGCCGGAAAGTCCGGCTCGCCGAGTTGACGCGCGTGGACGACGGACTGGGGCGGCCTCAAGGCCGACGGCGTTACGACCATCCGGTGGAAGAGGTCGAGCCGCAGGGCGTAGTGGCGGGAGAACGCACGCCGGTGCGCCAGCCGGCAGTGGACGGAGCACGTCGCGGGGAGATCATCCGTGGCGGCGAGCGCGGCGAGGATCGCCGCGACTCCGGCGGCCGGGCCACCGCTCCAGAGCGCGGTGAACGCCCCCGTGCGAAAGAGCAGCAGATTCGCCGCCTCGCGCCGCGAGCCGTGCGGCGCGGTCGAATCGGCGGCGATCGCGTAGGTGGCGTGGGCGCGCGATGGCGGATCGAGATCGGCGAGCGGGTAGCCGTTCCAGACGCGATCGCGCGCCAGCACCTCCAGTGCGCGCGCATCGTCGACATCCCGTTCGACCCGCCAGATCGGGGGCATTTCAGGCGCGGGTGAGCAGGCCGACGCCGCTGGTATCCAGCGCACGGCGCGTGAGGCGGAGATCCTTGAGGCGGTGGATCGAGATTTCGGAGAGGGTGAGGATCTCGCATCCCTCGTGGACATGCCCGCCGAAGTAGTTCCGACGCTCGTCCCAGAGCGAGATGTGGAGGTGCGGCTGGTAGTTCGCGATGATGCCGCCGAACTGGACGATCTCCAGTGCGCCGCGAAGCTGGAAGTACTCCTCGCGTGGCGGATAGTCAGTCGAGCGCACGGTGTGGATGTGCGCTCGTGTCAGGCTGCCGATGCCGCTCATCAGTACGCCGGAATGGACGTCCGCCTCGCGCGCAACTCGTTCGATGCTCTCGAAGAGCAGGTCGCCGCGGCGAAGCGCGACGATGACAATGCCGGTGGAGAAATCCTCGTAGTATTCCATCCGGTCATTCTACGGAGAGGGTCAGCAATGCCAGAGATCACCCTGCGTTCTCGCCTTCGCGCTGGCGGCGCGGCTTCAGTCGTGAGTGGTCATCAAAACGCCGACATGGTCGAGTTTCTGGCTCAGCATCGGCCAGACGGCATCTGGATCGAGTGCGAACACGGCCCGGTCAGTTGGGAGCAGATTGGCGACTTCTCCCGCGCCTGCGATCTCTGGGGCGTGGCCTCCATCGTGCGGGTGAGCGCGAACGAGCCATGGCTCATCACGCGCACGCTCGATCGGGGCGCGAGCGGCATCGTCGTGCCCCACGTTTCGACTGCGGAGGCGGCACGCGCGGTGGGGGAGGCCAGTCGTTTCGGCCCGCTGGGCCTGCGTGGGATGTATGGCGGCCGTCGCGCCTACGGGGTCGCCGGCTACCACGCGCGGGCGAACGAGGAGATCCTCGTCACGGTGCTCATTGAGGAGATTGAGGCAGTGCGGAACCTCGATGCGATCCTCGGGGAGGACCGCATCGATGTGTTCTTTGTCGCTCCGTCCGACCTCGCGCAGACGATGGGGCACACCGGCCATCACGGCCACCCCGAGGTGCAGGCGGTGATGGACGGCGCGCTCCGCAAGATCATCGCGGCAGGAAAGATCGCCGGGACGCTCGTCACCGACGCGAATCGCGAGCGGTATCTCGACATGGGCGTGCGGTTCGTGATGACGTCGTGGCTGCCGTGGGTCTCCGAAGGGACGGTCGCGTTCCGGGACGCGGTCGCGAAGCGGAACCGGTAGGTCCCGGGTGCCCAGCCCACTCCGCCCGCTCGTCGGCGCGGAAGTGGAGGGCGTGCGGCGATACCCGGCTCCCGTCCGGAATCGGCGAGTTGGAAACGATTCCGAACTGGCGCTACTCCCGCGCCCCGGCCTTCCGCAAGCGCGCCGCGATCGCGGCGTTGCCCGCGCCGAGCGCCACCTGTAATGGCGTCTTCTGGTCGTAGCGCGGGGTGTTGACGTCCGGCTCCTGGGCCAGCGCCCACTCCACCATCGGCAGGTTGCCCGAGGCGACCGCGGCGTGGAGCACCGCGTTCATGTCGCCGGCAGGTGACGTCGCGTACACCGCGTCGGCAGCGGCCGGATTCCCGCTCAGCGCGGCGTGGAAGAGGAGGCTGAGGCCGTGGACGCCCGGTCTTGACGCCAGTGAAGGGTCGCGGCGGAGCATCGAGGTGACGATCGCGACCTCGCCGAGCATCGCCGCCGCGTAGATTGTCTTCGGCGAGCCCGCGTCGAGGAGGAACTGCGCGATCTCACGGTTTCCGACGTGGGCCGCGGCGTCCAGCGCCGACTCGTCCAGCGGCGCGAAGCGGACGTTGAGCAGACCCGGTTCCGCGGCGAGCATCTCTCGCACCGCAGCGGCGTTACCGTGGCCGCTCATCACGAACTGCTGGATTGTCTGCTCATCGATTGCCATGGGCGCGCTTCCCCCGAGGTATCAGTACAGGAAGCCGGTCCGTCCAGCCAGATCGTACAGCCAGGCCGCGAGGGCGAGGCTTGAGGCGAACCCGAGCGCGATCTGTCGCACGGTGTGTTTGCCCAGGTACCAGCGACTCCATCCCGTCGCGAGCGCCACCGCGCCGAGCGGAACGGCCAGCGACGGCCCGCCGAGGTACAGCCCGGCGACGGTGAGGAGTCCGGTTCCCGCGGAGTGGTAACTCACCTTCGTGCGCATCGTGAGCAGATCGAGCACGAACATCTGCAGGCTGATCCCCGCGGCGAGCGCGATGAGGATGCTCGCCGCGCCCAGGGTGGAGAGCGCCACAACGCTAAGCAGTGCGCAGGCGAGCGAGATGGTGGCCAAGAGGACGCGCGGCCGTCGATCGGGCATACCCAGATTGCTGACATAGCCCACACGGTAGGCGCCGTAGACGATGAACGCCGGGAGAACGGCCAGGCAGAGAACGAACGCGACAACGTCACGCGTGCGCAGCGGTTCTCCGCTGTACGCGATGGTGAGCGAGATGAGGGCGATGGGAATGAGCGGCGGACCGCAGATGATGCCGAGAATCCGCGCGAGACGCCGGGGCACCGGTTAAGTATCGCGGTCGCGACCATCGTCGTCCAAACAGAGCCCCGTTGAAGTGCTCCCCTCCGCGGGCAGCGCCGCGCCGCGATCACTCACCCTCATCGTTAGGCGGCGGATAAGCCCCACGTACATAGGCGTCAGCACGGGGTGTCAATGCATATTTGCTCGATAAAAAGACATTATGCTTGGCGCTATGAATGAGAATGGGCCGGATAGCACCGAGGTTACCCATCGTGATGAGCGACATCGCTCCTGGTGGGTGCGTTTCGAACTGTGGGTGATGAGCCTGCTCATGGGCGAGGTTGCGTCCGAGGATGAAATGCACGCCTTCATCCTCCGCGTCGTGCAGCCCGGCTTGGGCGGCCTGATGGATGGCTCCGTCTCGACGCTGGCTCCCCTCTTCGCGACCGCGATCGCGACCCAGAATCCCCACACGACGTTCGTCGTCGGCGTCGCTGCTGCCGTCGGCGCCGGGATCAGCATGGGTTTTTCGGAGGGACTGTCTGACTCCGGGGAGTTGACCGGTCGCGGGCACCCCTTCCGGCGTGGCGTGATCACCGGCGTTGCGACCTTTGTCGGGGGTATTCTCCACACGCTGCCTTTTCTGCTCGAGCGGTACGACCTGGGTATGACGATTGCGATCGCCATCGTCATCGTCGAACTCTGGGTAATCGCCTGGATCCGGAACCGCTACTTCGGCACGCCGATGGGCCGTTCCGTGTTCCACGTTGTCTTTGGCGGCGCGCTCGTGTTCGCGGCCGGGGTCATCTTCGGGTCGGCCTAGAGACGATCAGTCGCGCGAGGTCCGGCGGACGAGGAACGGCTCGCCCGGGCCGAGGTGGACGATCCGCTGCTCGGCCCGTTCGATGAGCGCCGCGGCCTGAGCCGGGTCGCCGTTGAACGCGATCGAGGTAGGCGCGTCATAGGTGCCGTAGTGGTACGGGACGAGGTGGGGCGCGCCGGTGGCGTTGGCGAGCCGCGCCGCCGCCTCCACGCCAAGGTGGTAGGAGTCGGCCGAGGCGTCGAGGAGATGGACGTCGATGTCGCGCGCGGTCAGATGCGCGTCCAGCAGTCGCGTATCGCCCGGATACCAGATCGTCCCATCCGGCGTCTCGAACCGGAAGCCGACGCAGTCGTCTGTCTCCCAGGGCGCGCCCCAGCGGCCGTGGTCCAGGAGTTGCCAGGGATGATCCGCCGGGGTGGGCGTGACGCGGACGTTCCCGATCGAGATCGGCTCGTCGGCGCGCGCCAGACGCATGGACACCGCGTGATCGACGATCGCGGCGAGTCGGGTCAGGCACGGCGGTGGACCGACGTAGAGCGCGCCGGTGTGCGCCAGGAGGCGCGCCGAACGGGCAGCGAGATGATCCGCGTAGGCGCGCGTGTACAGGATCGCATCGGCGCGAGGAACTGCCGCGGCCTCGATCGGTAGCGCTACAAGGAGGCGGTGGCCTGTCTCGCAGCGATCCGGACGTTCCGGATCCGTCGCGATGGCCGGGTCAACCAGCAGAACCGTCCCTCGCGCATTGAGCATGAAGCCGGAGCCTCCGAGCCAGAACAGCGTCGTGGTCGGGATGTCGGTCGCGAACGCGCCATGTGGGATCGGCTGCGTCGGTGGTGCGACGGCCTGGCGCATGGCCGCGGATCGTATTCGCTCTCATGCATGCCGGCCGTCATTGCCTCTTGCCGATGCCCGATGGCAGATAATGGCGCCGCGCCCGGAACGGAGAGGTCAACCCAATGGAACCGATTGGACTGACGATCGCCGTGAACGGATTGCACCATCGCGTCTGGCACTGGGCGTCGCTCGGTCCGGCGCTCGTCGTCGTCCACGGGATCACCAGTTGGGGCCGCGCCTGGGACTTCGCGATCCGCCACCTGCATCCCGAATGGAACATCTACGCGGTCGACCTGCGGGGACACGGGCAGAGCGACAAGCCCGAGCGTGGGTACCAGATCGCCGATTACGCGCGGGATGTTGTGGGGGTCATCGAGGCACTGGGCATCACGCCGACGCGCCTCGTCGGCCATTCGCTGGGCGGCGCGATCGGCGCGCGCGTCGCGTCGCTTCGGCCCGACCTCATCGAACGCCTTGTCCTCGTCGATCCGGCCAATCGCCGCTGGGATGGTGAACGGGTGCGCGCGGCGATGGAGGGGTTCATCGCGCGGGTCCGCGGCACGCGGGAGGGCGGCGTCGGGTTCACGCGGGCGAATAATCCCCACTGGACCGACGAGCAGGTTGCCGCGCGCGTCGCCGCCCACCAGGCACTCTGCGACCAGGTGATTCACGATGTGGTGGAGAACCCGGATCCGCGCTCGTTCGACGACGACCTGCCCGCCGTCACCTGCCCGACGCTCCTCCTCAACGGTGACAGCGGCTATGGTGGCCCGTCGAACTACCCGGGGATCGTCCCGCCGGACCGCGAAGCACAGATCCTCGCGCTGCTGAAGGATGGCCGCGCCATCGTCGTGCCGCGGGCCGGCCACCTTGTGCCGTGGGACAATTTCGAGGGATTCCTGATCCCACTGCGGCTGTTCTTGCGGTAGGGGCGCGAGGGGATCTTCCCTTCCTCTGGCTGCTCCCTTTACAGAGAAGGCGAGATGGATGACGAGGCAACTCTTCGGAGTCTCCGGATCGTTCGGTCTGGCAGCGGCCACCACGCGCTCGACCGGAACTCGACGCGGCGCGGTTACCGAAACGTGCCGAGGAGTCCTGCAGTGTTGAGGCTGTTCCTCCGATAGGGAGTCTCCAGTCTCACCGCCTTCTCGCAAGCGTTCGACGGGCACCGCCTCCTCCTCATCGGTGGAGATGGCGTGTCAATCGAGGACTCTCATCCCGGCTGATCGATCACTGGATGGGGCCTTGATCGCGCGCTTCGGGTTGCTGTACCAGATTCGTTCCGGATCGGTCTGAGCGACCCGACGGAGCGATCGCGTGGGACGGCGTCGCGAGCGCTGCGATCGCCGGAGATGCTCGGTACGCGACTCTCTCGTGCGGGTGATACGCGTACGTGCTTTAGACACACGGCTCAACGGCGCGAGAGAACGCAATCCGGCGGGAGGCGGACCCTGTACGATGCGTCCGTGCCGCGCGAACTGATTTTCACCGGTCCGCGCCAGGTCTCGTTCCGCGAGTACGAAGAATCGCCGCTCGGCCCCGGGCAGGTCCGCGTGCGAACGCTCCTCAGCGGGATCAGCCACGGCACGGAGATGAATATCTATCGCGGCACCTCGCCGCAGTACGCCCGCGGTGTGCGGGACGGCCTGTTCACCGACGAGGCAGAACCGGCCTACCGCTACCCGATGACGTATGGCTACGAGGAGGTGGGCGAGGTCGTCGAGGTTGGCCCTGAAGTGGCCGGCATCCTTGTTGGCGATCGGGTGACGGGATCGTGGCAGCATCGCGAGAGCGCGGCGATCGATGTCGCGCATCAGCGGCGGTTCTTCGTCTGGCCGTCCGATTTCGCGCCGGAGCGGGCGGTGTTCATCGCGCTGGCGACGGTCGCGCTCAACGACTTCCTCTCCTCCGAGACTCGACTCGGTGAGAGCGCGGTGATCTTCGGTCAGGGGACGATTGGGTCCTTCGTGGCGCAGATCTGCCATCTGGCCGGGGTGGCGCCGATCATCGTCGTCGATCCGATCGCGGCGCGACGGGAGCGGGCGCTCGCCCTTGGCGCGACCCACGCGATCGAACCGACCGGGGCGGCGCAGCGGGTCCGCGAGATCCTCGGCCGCAATGGCGCGGATGTCGTCTTCGAAAACTCCGGGTCGTATCGCGCGCTCCAGGAGGCCATCCGTTGCTGCGCGCCGATTTACGGCAAGGTGATGGCCGTATCGTGGTACCAGGGCGGTGGCGACGATCTCCGGCTCGGCGAGGAGTGGCACCATTCGTTCACGCTGCGCGCCGGCGCTTCGCGGATGCTCCACAACCATCTCGCGCTGCCGCCCGCGCCGGGCAGGCAATGGGATGAGCCGCGCCTTCATCGCACGGCGTTCGACCTGATCGTCAGCGGCCGCCTCGCGACCGAAGGGTTGGTGAGCCACCGCATCCCGTTCGCCCGGGCCGCCGAGGCGTTCGACCTGATCGACTGCGGCCAGGAGCAGACGACGAAGGTGGTGCTCGACTTCCGCGAGTAGCGATGCGGACAGATGATCCATGCCAGACGCTGACCCACCGCGCACTCGCCTCGGGCTCTCCGCTGCCATCACGGCGCGGGCGCGGGTGCCAGCGACACTGGCTCCTGAACCGGCGCCGCGCAGGCCACATGGCGGAATCCGGTGGATCCGGAGCCTCACGCGGGCGACCGATGGAGAGCGAGCGGATCGCGCGGCGCCTGCTCGCCGATCCCGCGCCCTTCTCGCTCTACGTCATCGGCCGGCCGCTTCGTCCCTATCAGCTCGACGCGATGCGGGCGATCCTCCGCTCGTTCGATGAGGCGCGCGGAGACACGATCACAGTGATGATGGCCCGGCAGGCCGGGAAGAACGAACTCTCCGCCCATCTCAAGGCGTACCTTCTCAACCTCCACGCCCGGCGGGGCGGGTAGATGGTCAAAGCGGCGCCGACGCTCCGACCGCAGGCGTTCGCCAGTCGGCTCCGCCTGGAGCAGGCGCTCACCCAGCCGTTCAATGCCGGTTTCTGGCGGCGCCTCGGCGCGGCGATCGGGCTCGGGCGGGCGCGCTGCCTGTTCCTTTCGGCAGATCGCGGCGCGCAGGTCGTCGGTGCGACCGCGTTGATTCTCCTGGAGGTCGACGAGGCGCAGGATATCGCGGCCGAGAAGTACGACCGGGACTTCGTACCGATGGCCGCCTCGACGAACGCGACCCGCGTCCTTTACGGCACCGCCTGGCGCGCCGACGACCTGCTCCAGCGCACGAGGGACCTCAACCTCGTGCGGATGCGCTACGATGGCATCCCACGGCACCTCGATGTGCCGTGGGAGCGAGTCGCGGAGACGAACCCGGCCTACGCCCGCCACGTCGAGACCGAGCGGGCGCGTCTGGGCGAGAATCATCCGCTCTTCCTCACCCAGTACTGCCTGCGTGCCGTCGCCGGCAAGGGCAAATTTCTCTCCGTGAGCTAGCGCGCGCTGATGCTCGGCGATCATTCCCGCCGCTCCGCGCCCACGGACGGGGGCGTCTACGTCGCGGGGATCGACGTGGGCGGTGGCGCCGGAGACCATCCGGAGGACGGTGCGACCGGCACGCGCGATCGCGACAGCACGGTCGTGACGATCGCCCGTGTGAAGCCCGTGGAGATCGTGCCGGGCATTGCGGAACCGCGCATGGGGATCGTGGACCACCTCGCCTGGACGGGCCGCGACCAGCACGCGCAGGTCGCGTCGCTCCTCGCCACGTTGCGGGATGTCTGGCGCTGCCGGAGGATCGTGGTCGGCGCGACCGGTCTGGGCGCGGGCACGGCCGACTTCCTCCGCGCTGCGCTGGGAGATGTCGTCGAGCGATTCACCTTCACCGCCGACACGAAGAGCCGCCTGGGATTCGCGCTCCTGGCCGCGATCAACGGTGGGCGCCTGCGCACGTACTCCGAGGAGAGCCCGGCCAATGACTGCGCAGCGACGTTTTGGCGGCAGATGACTGCCTGCCGGGCCACGCTCGTCGAGGGGCGCCGCCTGCGCTTCGGCGTTCCGGACGCAGAGGGCCACGACGACTACGTCATGTCGGCGGCGCTCTGCGTGCGCGCCGCGGGTATGGCGATGCTCCTCCCCGCGACCGCGGTGGTGGGCTGGGCGGTCGAGTTCGCGGATGGGCGCTACTGAAGGGTTCGCGGGTTCGGTGTCTGGCGAATCGCTCCGCCACGAGAAGGCAGGGCGGGCTGGAAGCCCGCGGCGGCTGGCGCGTGCGCTGCCGGCTTCTCTCCGAACGTTCCGCGCGCGGATATCCGGGACGTCGTCAGATGGCGAAGACCTCGGTGTCCTCGATGCGCTGATCGTGCGGCGTCCGGACGAGAGGGCTGAAAGGCGCCTGAGTGCCGATGCCATCGCGGAGCTCGTTCCCTACCTCATCGCCTTCGGGTTTCAGGCGCCAGATCCCTCGCTGGCACGGATGGCATTTTGGACTGCCGCCGAACTGACCGCGGACGACAGCCGTCACCGTTCTCTTGCCGAGGAGTTGGACGCGACGCTGATTACCGCCGACGCGCGGTCCTCGCCACGGCTCCGGAACACACGCGGGCGCTCGCCGACCGCTGAGCGCTGCGGTCGTTCTGGTGTGGCTGCGACCTCATGGGTCTTCGCCGCGAGCCGCGCCTACCGAGTGCTCTCCCACTTTGCGACGTTCATCTGCAGTTCCGGGTGGGAGATCAGCAGGTGGAGTAGGACGGATTGGAACGTCTCCGAGTGCGGCGTCACTGCGGACGGGTTGACCGTCGGGACAATCACCGGGGCATCGGCGACGCGAGCCGTATAGCCGCCGTCGCGGCCGACGATCCTGGCAATCTTAGCGCCGCGCTCCTTCGCCAGTTGCAGCGCGTGAACGATGTTGACGCTGACGTTCTTCTCGAGATTGCCGCCGCCGACGGACAGGATGAAGACGGTATCCCTGGCGCCGAGATTGCTCGTGATGAGCCATTGGGCGAAGGTCGTCTCGAACCCATCGTCGTTCGTCCGTGCGGTCAGCTCGGAGACGTTATCCGTCGGTGCGGACGTCTCGATTTCGGCGAGTTTTCGGAAGTCGTTGACGGCGTGCGAGGCGTTGGCGGCACTTCCACCGACGCCCAGGAAGAACAGGCGACCGCCGCGGGCGCGGGTCCCCTTCAGGATCTCGAGCACAGCGCGGATCTGCGTTTGGTCGAGCGCGGCGGCGATCTGTCCGACCTCGTTCAAGTACGTGGCGATATGCTCGTCGCGGCTCATCTCTCGATCCATCCGGCAGTCGGGCCGGAATCGTACGCATTGGGCACCGATGCGGCCGCGTATCGCACATGTACCGAGGCGTGCCGGGTGCCTGATGAACGGGGGCGCCCTCAGCGTCCGGATCGGTCTCGATCGCCAGCCCCCATGGCTCCACGGCGGTCACACGACGTGGGCGGCGCGACGGCCGGACGCCGTTGAAGTAGCCTACCGCGCGGTGAGCTCTCCGGGAGCCTGAGCCTGAGTCTGGGCGGGTGACAACGGCACCGCGCTGGACACTTCATGTCGCCGCGACCGGCGATGGACGATGCGATGAGCCGCGTTGGTGGCGATTGCCGCGCCGAGCATCAGGATCGGCGGCGAGAGCAGGCCGTGGGTCGGATCGGGACTGCCGCAGAAGACGCACATCGCCGGCCCAACCGTACACCATCAAGGCCGGGATGGCGCCGTCGCGGGCTGCTCCTCCTCGACGGTGGCACGCAGGAGGATCGCGCCGAGGATCAGACCTCCTCCGAGAAGTACGGGCAGGGTGAGCACCTCACCGTAGGTGAGGACGGAGACGATCGCCGCGAAGACCGGTTCGAGCGCGAAGATGAGCGCGGTCGTCGTCGCGCCGAGGCGCTGCTGCGCCCAGGTCTGGAGGAAGAAGATCAGCGCGGTGGCGAGGACGCCCGTGTAGAGGATGGCGAGGGTGGCGCTCCCCTCGCCAGGGAGTGGAGTCCCGGCGATTGCGACCCACAGACCGGTGATCAGGGCGACCGTGCCTAGCTGGACGGTAGTGGTGAGCGACGCATCGAGATCGTGTGCCAGGCGGGAGATGCCGACGATGTGCGCCGCGAAGGCGACCGCGCATCCGAGAACGAGTAGATCGCCCAGAAGCGCGCCACCATCTCCGGCGGCCAGCAGGTCCGGACCGAACAGGACTCCCGTACCCAGCGCCGCGAGCCCGAGTGCGAGCATCGTCCGCCGATCCGGAACGACGCGATTGAGCGCCGCGACCATCACCGGCACGAACAGGACGTTGAGTCCGGTAATGAATGCGGCGCGGGCCGGTAGCGTCTCCCGCAGGCCCCACGTCTGGAGAAGGAACCCCGCGGCGAGGAGCGTGCCGAGGAAGACCGAACGTCCGATCGCGCTGGGCGTCAGCCTCCGGAGGCGAGGCGCGACGACGAGGAGCAGCGCGAGGGTGCCGACCGCGAAGCGGGACGCGACGAACACGACCGGATCGATCGTCTCGACCGCGACTTTGACCACGACGAAGGTCGTGCCCCAGATGAAGGTCACGAAGACGAGAGCCGCGTAGGCCTGGCGCGCCTGCCCGGTCAGTGTTTCGCTCCTTCTGCGGCGACCACGGGCGACGTGTCGTCTCCGGGCTCTAACACGCGTCGGCTCCCCTCTAAGGGGCGCTTAAGTGACCTGACCATACCTTCCCGCGCACGTGCATGGCCTCCTTCGGGACTGCTACCGCCAGTTCATCGCCCTACCGGAGACCCTACGAGTGCTCCTCGTCGTAGCGGTGATTGGGGCGAGTTGTCTCTACTTCCTGGGGCTCGTGTCGATTGTCGCCGCGCCCCGACTGCGTCAGATTCCGGTCGCTTACGCCGCGGCGGTCCCCAGTCGCACTCCGACGCCCACCTCCACGGCGCACGTCGCGAGCGCAACGCCGACCGCGACCGCGACCTCGTCACCACCCACGAGGACGCCCACCATCACGCCCACTCTGGCGCCGTCTTTTACTCCGACGCTGACACCGACGATTGAGGCGACGCCGACGCAGATGGGTCGGACTCAGGTCGCTGCTCTCGTCTCCACCAGCACGGCGACACCGACCCGCCCGCGGGTCTCTCAGACCGCTGCGGCTGTCCGCTCGCGCACAGGCACCGTCACAGCTTCGGGGACGAGTTCGGCCACGGTCACGATCTCTCGAACGGCGACGGTACAGATGATCGCAGCGAGCAGAACTCCGACGCGTTCCTCCACGTTGACGGCGACGCCCACACCGGTGCGGAGCTGAGGATCATCCCGGTCCGAGCCGGGATGATCCTCAGCTCCGGTCGCGGCTCGCCGGGGACGGAGACTCGCTGGCGCGGATGAGCCGGCGCCAGCCGGCCAGGATCGGCTGGGTGGCCGCGGGCGCGGGACGCCGCGACGTGGAGCGTGCGCCCCGTGTGCCCGGTTTCCGTACTGCGGCGGAGCCACCAGCCGCGGTCTCGGGAGTCGGAATGCGGGCGCGCTGACCCGTCGCCCGCGCGCCACCCACCGCGGTTCCGGAGCCGTCTGGCCGCAGGTCTGGTGCATCCGCCGGGCCGACGGGCTTCCGCAGCGGTCGGGGTGGCCGCTCGTCGCTACGCCCCACACCTCTGGCGCAGGCGATCTCCGTTGCCCGGGCGCCGACCACCGGCACCTCGGGGGACGCGACGGCGCGCCTTTGCGTGGATGAGGCGTCCGGTCTCGGGGTCACTCGCGCGCCGCGCGCAAGTGCCACCGCAGCGGCACTCGATCGGGATGCGCGCCCGGCGTCGGAAACGCCCGGCGACCCCGCGGCGGCCTTCCTTATCACCGATCCCTGCATGGCGGGCGCAGGGGCGATCCCGGGCGCTTTGCGAGGCGGTGCTGGAGCGGCGGAAAGCTCTGGAGAGCCCGCGCGCGCGCGCCGCCCCCTCGGGTGATGCGCCGGCGCGGTGGGGGAAGCCGTGGTTGCACGGGCGGCCGCGCCTCGTCCTCGACGCGGTCGCTCCGTCGGCGAGGCATCGCCGGGCGTGGTCCTCGCCGACGCGGCGGGAGGCTCGCCCGGATCGACTTCGCCGTCGTCCGGATCGAGCGGACCCGCGCGCGGGCCGTCCGGCGGCGCGGGCGGCGGCCGCGGCGCACCGTCACCGCCCGGGCCGTCATCGTCGTTGTTGTCAGACCCATCGTGCGGTTCAGGGGCGCGCAGCCTCGCCATCGCCGTGACGGAGTCTTTCTGTTCGAGCTTGATGATCAAGGCGCCCATCGCGGTGCGGCCTAACGGGGGCACCGTCGCGACGTGCGTGCGCACGACGATGCCATGGCGCGACGCGATCATCACCTCATCGTCGGGGCGCACGATGCGGGCGACGAGCACTGCGCCGGAGCGATCGGATACGGGCATCGCCCGGATTCCTCCTCCGCCGCGGCCCTGCACCGAGAACTGGCCAACCGCGAGCCGCTTGCCGAAGCCCCGACGCGTCACCAGGAGGATCTCGGTATCCTCCTCGACGATGTTCGCATCGACGACGTGGTCGCTCTCGGCGACCCGGATCGCACGCACGCCGCCGCTCTGACGGCTGGCCGAGCGGAGGTTCTCCTCGGAGAACCGGATCGACTGCCCCTGCGCGGTGACGATCATCACGTGGCGGTTTCCGGGCGTGTACCCTGCCCAGACCAGTTCGTCGCCCTCCTCGAGATCCATCGCGATCAAGCCGCTGGCGCGCGTGTTTCGGTATTCGCTGAGGCGGATCCGCTTCGCCTCGCCACCGCGGGTGATGAGGATGAGGTGGCCGCCCTGGTCGAAGTTCTTGATCGATACCACCGCGGTGAGGCTCTCGTCCCGGCCCGTGACTCCGGTTACGCTCCCGATGGGCAGGCCTCGACCCTTCGCCTGAGCTTCGGGCAGTTCGTGGCACGCCACGCCGTACACCCGGCCGCGATTGGTGAAGAACAGGATCATGTCGCGGGTGTTCGCCACGATCAGGTGGCGGATCGCGTCATCATCGTGGGTGATCTGCTGGGGGAGCGCACGCCGCGAACTGCGGACCCGGAAGGCATCCCCGGCGAGTCTCCGCACGTAGTCGCGTACGGACGTAAGGACGACTACGTCATGATCGGGCACCAGATCCGCCGGGGTCAGGTCGCCGCTGGCGTCGGGGAGGATGCGGGTACGCCGGGCGTCGCCGAACTTCTCCTTGAGCGCGAGCAGTTCGTCGCGCACGATCAGGACGAGTTTGATCGGGTTGGCGAGCAGATCCTCGAGTCGGGCGACAGTCGCCTCGACCTCCTTCAGTTCGTCGAGGATCTTCTGCCGTTCGAGCGCGGCAAGGCGTCGCAACTGCATATCGAGGATCGCCGTGGCCTGGATCTCGCTGAGGGCGAAGCGGGTCATCAATGCCTGACGGGCCGCGTCGGTCTCTGAGGAGTTCCGGATCGTCTGAATGACCTCATCCAGGTTGTCGAGGGCGACCTTGAGTCCCTGGAGGATGTGTGCGCGCGCGCGCGCCCGCTCCAGGTCGAACTCGGTGCGCCGGGTCACGACCTGGCGGCGCCAGTCCAGGTACTGGAGAAGGATCTGCTTGAGGGTGAGGACGCGCGGCTGGCGGTCGACCAGCGCGAGCATGTTGATGGAGTAGGAACTCTGCATCGCGGTCAACTTGAACAGCTGGTTCGTCATCGCGGTGGCGTTAACGTCTCGCTTCAACTCGATGACGATGCGCATGCCCTGCCGGTCGGACTCGTCGCGCATGTCGGAGATGCCCTCGATGCGCTTCTCGCGCACGAGGTCGGCGATCCGTTCGATGAGAGTGGCCTTGTTGATCTGGTAGGGCAGTTCACTGACCACGATCGCGACGCGATTGCCCCGTATTTCCTCGGTGTGCGCCTTGGCGCGGATGGTGATCCGCCCGTGGCCGGTCGCGTACGCCTGTTTGATCCCCTCATCGCCGAGGATGAGACCGGCAGTGGGGAAGTCCGGTCCGCGGACGTGCGCCATGATCTGATCGGGCGTAACGTCGACCATCTCGTCGATTTCGGTCACCAGTGCCTCGACCCGCTGGTCGGCCGTCGGCGAGGGCAGGGCGCGCGCGGCGAGCCGCGCCTGGACGCGGGCGGCGGGGGATCCGGTGAGGCCGCCGACGATCTCCAGCGCGCGTCCATCGGCCACCGTGCGGTTCAGCACCCGCGCCCACACGGCGTCGAAGGGCAGGCCGCCCAACTCGACGGCGCCGGCGTAGCGGTTCGCCATCATCACCAGGGCGTCGATCACCTCTTCCAGGTTGTGCGGCGGGATGTTCGTCGCCATACCGACGGCGATCCCCACCGCGCCGTTGACGAGCAGGTTGGGGATGCGGGCGGGCAGGACGGACGGCTGGCGGAGCGAACCATCGAAGTTCGGCTCGAAGTCGACCGTGTTTCGGTCGATATCGGCCAGCATCTCCTCCGCGATCGTGGAGAGGCGCGCCTCGGTGTAGCGCATCGCCGCGGGCGGATCGCCGTCGACCGAGCCGAAGTTACCCTGACCGTCGACGAGGACGTAGCGCATGGAGAAGCCCTGCGCCATACGGACCATCGTCTCGTAGACCGGCGCGTCGCCATGCGGGTGGTACTTGCCGAGCACCTCGCCAACGATGCGAGCGCTCTTCTTGTAGGAGGAGTTCGCGCGAAGGCCGAGTTCGTCCATCGCGTAGAGCACGCGTCGCTGCACCGGTTTCAGACCATCGCGCACGTCTGGCAGGGCGCGCGCGGTGATGACACTCATGGCGTAATCGAGGTACGCCTGGCGCATCTCCCGCTCGATGGAGATGGGGCGAACGCTGCCTATGTCCACGCCGTTCCAATCACCCCGAGACGATGGGAGCATGCTATCAGCCTGCTCGCCATAACGTTGATTGTTCACCCGGACACGCTGTTACACTCGGCGCCGTGGCGCCCTATTTCCAGGTAACCCAGATCCTGTTGTCGCTGTTCTTGATGGTGCTGATCCTGGTTCAAGCGCGGGGCGGCGGCCTCACCCCGTCGCAGGACCAGTCGGGGATCTTCCGGACTCGGCGCGGCATCGAGCGGACGCTATTCAACGCGACACTGGGCATCGCGACCCTGTGGGTCCTCGTGAGCATTGCCACGGTCATCGTCGCGGAACCCGGCTTCTGAACTGATCGGGCGGGCGCTGCTCGCCCCGCTGCTCCTTCTGGCCTCGATCGCACCAGTCTCCGCCGAGACGATGCCGGTACTCGGCGGTGTCCACCGCGAGGCGACCACCGAGCGCCCGCTCTATCTCAATCCGTTGCTCGCGGCGCCCGATTCGCTCGATGCCGATGTCGTGCGCCTGGCGTTTGCCGGGTTGACGAGGGTGACCCCCGATGGACGGGTGCTGCCAGATCTGGCGCACGGCTGGAGTGTGGCCGCGGATCGGCTGACCTACGACTTCCTTCTCGACCCGAACCGTCGATTCCACGATGGCGCACTCGTACGCGGCGCGGATGTCGTGGCGACGATCGAGGCGCTTCGCGATTCTGACTTTCCCGGCGATCCGGCCCTGGCCAGCCAGTGGCGCGACGCGGCGGCCACGGTGATCCCCGGGGGCGTCCGATTCCGTCTCACCGCTCGGGACCCCTGGTTCCTGGAGCGCGCCAGCATCGGTATCCTTCCTGCCGCGACCGCTCGGGCGGTCGCTCAGGTCGACGGGCTCGCGCACGTCTCGAACCGGCGTCCGATCGGCGCGGGGTCCTTTCGGGTCTCATCCGCGGACGGATCGCGCATCGTCCTAGAGCGTGCGATTCCGATCGCTGGCATGGGGCCGCTGCTCTCGCGTCTGGAGTTCAGCATCGTCGCCGCCCCGAACGATGCGCTGGCCTCCCTGCGGTCCGGAGCAGTGACTGCGACGCGGCCATCCTGGATTCCGACCGGAGCGTTGCCCACTGAGATCCGCGTGCGATCGGTACCCGTCTCGGGTACGACCGCGAACGTGCTCTTCCGCGCCGACGCGTCCGGGTCCCTCGATCGAGACTCGCGGCGTGCGCTGGTCGTCGCGCTCGACGGTCTCACGCTGGTGCCGACCGAATCCACGTCCACGTCGGGCCGATCGATCTCGGCCGCGGGTGGTGGCGCGGTCGCGCGCGCTTCGGCCGCGCTCGCCGCGCTGGGGTGGGATCGCGCATCCGGAACGCTCGCGCGCGCCGGTTCGCCGCTGCGGGTGCGACTGGTCGCCCATCGGGGCGGAACGGTGGCCGCGCTTGCACGCGACATCGCCGATCGGTGGCGGAGCCTGGGCGCCATCGTCGACGTCACCGAGACCTCGTGGGCGGAACTACTCGCCGACCGTCTGCGAACCGGCGCATTCGACGCCGCGATCCTCATCACCCGCGATCCGTCGGCGGGACGCGACCCGCGCCCATTCTGGGGCGAGCATGGTCTCTTCGCGTTCGGCGGCTTTCGACCCCCCGATCTCAGCCGCCTGCTGTCGGCGCCCGATCCCGCCGATCGCGACCGCCTCGCGGCCGCGGTCGCCGCGAGTGCCGCCGCCGAGGCAGTCATCCATCGCCTCGGTTCGCTGGAGGTCGAGATCGCGACCGATCGCATTATGCGGTCCACCCTGCCGGCGACGCTGGTCACGCTGGATGATCGATTCGCGACTGTCGGTGGCTGGCACGTCTTCACCCGGCGGGTACCGCCCCGCTTCTGATGCGCCGGAAGCGCACCAGGCGAACTACTATCAGTGAGATAGTTGGTACGAATGATGTGAGATTTGCTACGATCCGGATTGCAGGAGGTCTGCCGTGACCGACGAACGACTCATCCTTCCCGTGATCGCGCTCCACGATACGTCGATCCTCCCGGGGATGGTCGTGCCGTTGCGGATCGGCCGTCCCCCCACCGTCGCGGCGCTCGAACGGGCCAAGAGTCTTGGAAACCGCGTCTTTCTCATCGCGCAAAAGGTGTCCTCCGAGGATGTCACCGCTGAGAACCTTCACCGCGTCGGTGCCGTCGGTCAGATCGTTCAGGCAATGCGTCTTCCTGATGGCACCGTCCACGCCGTCGTGCAGGGGCAGCGGCGCGCGTTCATCGAGGACGTGCAAGGCGAAGATGGTGCGCTCGTTGCGACCGGTCGCGCGTTGGCCACGTCGGTCGAACGATCGATCGAGGTCGAGGGACTGATCCGGGGCATTCTCGATGGCCTGGCCCGCTATGCCGAGCTCTCGCGTGACGTGCCCCAGGGCGCGGTGGAGACCGCGCGGGCGATCGTCGATCCGTCAGATCTCGCCGACGCTGTGGCCTACGCACCAGACATGACCGCAGCCCAGCGCCAGGAACTCCTCGAACTGTTCGACCCGATCGAGCGACTGCGCTGGGTGACGAGATTCCTCGCGACGCAGATCGAGATCCTCGAAGTGCGGGACCGCATCCAGAGTGAAGTGCGACGTTCGACCGAAGGGAACCAGCGCGAGTTTCTCCTCCGAGAGCAGTTGAAGGCGATTCAGAAGGAGCTCGGCGAGGCCAGCGGCGGCGCCGAACCGGTGGACGCGCTGCGTACGCGCATCGAGTCATCGCGGATGCCGGAAGAGATCCGTGCGCGGGCCCTTCGAGAGCTGGGTAGGCTCGAAGCGCTACCTGCCGCTTCGCCCGAAGTCGGCGTCATTCGCACCTATCTGGACTGGCTCACCGCCATCCCGTGGGGCGTCAAGGACGTGGAGAGCATCGACCTCGATGCCGCGGCGCGCGTCCTCGACGAGGACCACTATGGCCTCAGCAGGGTGAAGGAGCGTGTCATCGAGTTCATCGCGGTCCGGAAACTGGTCGCCGAGCAACCGCGGGAAAGTGTGCGGCCCCGATCGCCGATCCTTCTGCTCGTTGGCCCCCCTGGCGTCGGCAAGACCTCCCTCGGCCGGTCCCTGGCCCGTGCGCTCGGTCGGAAGTACGCACGCATCGCGCTGGGCGGCGTTCACGACGAGGCGGAGATCCGTGGCCACCGGCGCACGTATGTCGGCGCGCTCCCAGGTCGGTTCGTCCAGGCGCTGAAGACCGCCGCGACGATAAATCCGGTGATCGTGATCGACGAGATCGACAAAGTTGGACGCGACTTCCGCGGCGATCCGACCTCGGCCTTGCTCGAGGTCCTCGATCCGGAGCAGAACGGGACCTTCAGCGATCACTATCTGGAAGTGCCGATCGACCTCAGCGACGTGCTCTTTATCGCCACCGCGAACCAGCTAGACACCATTCCCGCCGCCCTACGCGATCGCATGGAAGTGATCGACATCGCCGGCTACACCGAGGCGGAGAAACTCGAG
>Ga0194131_10001599_pt1 | contig 38610 bp, 58 predicted proteins | sample TA2KigO120mmetaG_FD_148631 | JGI IMG/M metagenome (GOLD analysis project Ga0194131, IMG submission 148631) | Freshwater microbial communities from Lake Tanganyika, Tanzania - TA2015053 Kigoma Offshore 120m | ecosystem: Environmental > Aquatic > Freshwater > Lake | place: Tanzania: Lake...
TATCGGCATTTTCGCGCATTGCAATATCTTTTGCATCGCCAATGGGCGTTCCTCTACCGAACGAACGACCGACGACTCTCACATATTCGGGCTCAGAAGATATCTTAGCGACAACTGGCTTTTCCGGAGCTGGTAATTCTTTTTTAAAAATCTCTATTAAACCGTTGGCAACGTTCATTTCGTGTGTATCAAGTGGATATGTTAGGACAACTCTCTTGCCGGTACGGTAGTTGCCAATAATCTCTATCACATCGTCGGCAGCTCTTGCCTCGTATGCGCCAGTGCTAAATTGCCCAGCCAGTCTATCATCGATTTCGATTTCGTTATATAATTTTGACAGATATGTCAATGGATCGTCTAATAATTCAGACATACTGACGGAAACTCTCAGTTCGGATTCGATTTCGTTAAAAACGCCGCTAAAGATTTTATCTAAATCTAATCCACCATAGGCGTCCATATTTTTTGGGAGCCTGCCAGTATTAGCGTATGTTTTTAATACATCTATTCTTCTGGTGAGATCTAAAAATTCCTCAACTCCTTCATTTACTGAGCGAAATTGACCGGTGATTGAATCGTTTATGCCAAATTGATCTGGTTGCATTCCACCAGGTGAAGTCCAATTTCTTCTAAGTCTATTTTTTTCAACTTTAGTTAAATTTGAATACCAATCCCATTCGCCCTGTACTCTACCTCTATATTTTGCTCCACCAATATTTGTTCTTGTTTGCAGTTCTGGTGGAGGACTAATGAATCCAAGTCCCTTTCTTTCGAATTCGCTTTCAAGCACAGATGCTTCTTGAGCGGCACTTGCTCTTAGCACCGCCTTTAGTTTCTCAAGTTCTTGTTTTGTAGCCATTTTAAATTTCCAATTCAATAAATTTTAAATATTATTTAACTATCCCTGCTACTTTCATAGCTGTTTGTACTCCTGAAATTATTTTGGATGTGGTTGACGATCTTCCTGCGGTTGTGATAGCGCGACCCAGCGGCTTTCTTCCCGCACCGAACACTATTCGATCTACGGGGCGCTCAATTGTGGTTGATCCGATTACTGCGGCGTCTAGCACCGAGGACGCAGCCACGCTTGCATCTTCTGCTAGGGCTGGCAGCATACTTGTTTTGGTCATCGTTTCATGTGCTGCCAGCTCTGCGGTTCTGTTTATTCCAAGAAGACCTGCCATTTCCTTCAAATATCGTTGGCCCTTCACGGGTTTAACACTACGTACCGTTTTCTCAATCATTGATTTTATGGGATTAAAATTAAATGCGGTTTCTAATTTTTCAATTACCGGAGAATCGATAGATTCAAGAAATATCTTCTGTGACTCTACCCTTCCACTAAATTTAAGATCTTCCATAAAATCAATAAATCGTTGATCTTTTAGGGCTTCTTCTCCAAATTTATTTTTTATTGTGGACTCTAACATATCCTCGAATCTTTTTGCATATGCTTTGAACCCACCTACTCTACTGTAAGAAACTGCACTTTCTAAAGTTTCACCAGCCATGTCATCTGCCCTGCCGAGCAATTATCGGAATAGTTTTGTCTCTAAATGGATCTTTGGCTTTTATTGCAGCTTGATTTGATTTCACCTGCGCATCTGCTTTAGTGTCTTCTATTTTCTGTAAAACGTATTCGTCCAATAAATTTTGACTATCCGGGCCTATCTGCGAACCTTGTGGGAGTATATCATCTTTACCAATTTGAGCCAGAACTTGGTGAGAAAATCCTTCAGCTCTAGCTTCTTCTTTAGCCGATGCCCTTAAATAATCCAACTGTAAATTTTTTATTCTCTCTAAATTTCCGGGTTTGCGCAAGACATCAGATGTCCCTGGGGTTCCAAATAGGTCGTCAAAATTGCTTACATTTAATTCTATGTTTTCTATTTCTTTTACCAAACGATCATATATTCGGTTATAATCCCCATGGAGGGAAGCTTTACGTGAAAAAGCATGTCCTATTTCATGAAAAGCAGTTTTTGTATATGGATGGACGGGATATTGATCGAAATCTTGAATTATGTCTGAATTAAAAAATATAAATGAACTTGATTTCATTGCCTTGTTAATGGCATCGGAGGAAAATCCTTCGTCACTTAACATTTTTATAAGACCGTGTGTGTCTTCCGCCGCCTGGTTTAATCGTTACGTGATGGCCGCTGGATGTCCCGACTTCCTCAAGACCGTATTTGGATAAAACGGCATCGGGTAATGCGAACATAGATGTTCGTCGAGCGACGTCCCTACCTCTTACTCTTTGGCCAATTTGCACTCCCCTTTTGTTGAAAAAACCTACATTTTTCGATTTATGCAATCGAGCCGCAGCTATATCGGCGTTTATTCTTTTTGTTCGATCAAGTGTCTTCCTATTTACTCTATCCTGAACGACCCTTCTATACTCTGGAGTTAATTTATCACCGGCGCTGGCCGCCGATTGTTTTCGGAAGGCCTCCATAGATTCATCCGTGATTATTTGCTCTACCTCTGGATTAATTAAAGATTGAGAATAATAGAATACAAATTGATCGGCAGTTCTTGTTCCAATAAAACGTTCAAATAAACCCATATTATATTAGTAACCGTTACTATATGGATATATGAGAGATCCAATTAGACATGGCGGACTTAATGACCCCGGCCTTAGAACGCCGGGCGTTGTTCCCTCGGGTAGGTTTAGAAGAAATCAATTTCAAACAGCAACCGTATCGGCACCCAGGGTAATAGATCCTGGGACTAGAGGCCCCGGAGTTAGGCAAGCCAAAGTGCCCATAAAAGGTCTTCAGGCTCGTAATCCAGTGGGATTGGGATCAATTGTCACTCCCCAATCCGTATCGGCTAGGGCCGGTATGCGCGCTAATTTTAGTTGGCCTAGTCTTAACTTTAATAGGAATAAAAGATATAACCCATATACATAATTCCAAATTTACAACTTTTTTGAAAATGGAAAATCGATCTTTGAAATTTTTTCCAATTTTCATATATATAGGATTTTAAAGTTATAAAAGCGAAATCAACGCTAAACTTTAAGTAATATCGGAATTTTTTTTATTGATTCTTAGTTTTTGTCCTTTTCTTACGTGGGGGACGACTTGACTTTTTATCCTTCTTATTTGTTTCTTGCACAAACCAATAATACGGCGCACCAGTGTGCGGATCAAATCTGGAGGCAATATTCAAAGACTTGATGCACATTGATTTAGCATAGGGTATTGTCATCTTTCTTTTGGCACAAATAGACATTGCGCCAAGTGCATAGGCCCCCCCACTACCTAAGGCATAAATTCCGGTCGCATCCGATGCCCAAGAGTAGTCTCCATCAATGACATAAACACTACCGTTAAGTGCGACCAATACCGTAGAGTCATGTTCTGCGATGTGCCTTTTTTCCTCATTGCTTTCTGGCGAAGCGTAGCCCTGCTTTTCGAAGCATTCGCGCAATGCAGGAACAAATTTGGAGGTCATGAACTCATCCAATTTTTTCCCGACAGTGTTTATAGGCGGTGGTGGTGGTTCAAAAACATAATGCAATATATTAATTGCACGTACGTCTCCAGCCACCCCTAGTAAATATTTGCCGTTTGCAGCGACTTTCGTTGTTCCCTCTCGTAACGTCATTATTTGAGAAGCATAACCGCTATCTTCAAAAGTTGAAACACGACTGTCTACACCAATAACGCAAAAACCTTCACCCTGTACAGCTATTATTGTAGTCATAATGAATGGTCCAGTATAGCGTAGCTTATATTATGGATGCAACTGTTTTTATAAGTATTTTAGCTGAGGGCCAGATCTTTTTAATAAGATCAATCACCTTTTTAGCAAAATTAATTATAACATTGATAATATCGGTAACTTTTTTCATTTTATTACTCCTTATAAGTTTGTAAACAATTTATAAAAAATAGGAATAATAAAACTTTATAACTTACCCTTCAACAATTTAATTATTAAAAATATTTGTATTGCGTGTAATAAAAAATAAGCGCAGTGCGTAATTTTATTACTATGCCTATTAAAAAATAAATTTAATTTATGTTTCATTTACTTCTGCTATTTCTGATTCTTCAATGGCTGCCGCCTTAAGCTGTAATTTCTTTAAGTTCCTTCCGGCTCGTTTTCTGCATTGCTGTCAGCGCATTTCTTTTTACTTTACAACTATGAGTCGGCGCATAATTTAATCCGACATGAACTGTTAGGGTTTGATTGCAGTCAGCGCAAAACCAATAACTTACGGATGGATATTTACAGTCTATTTTAATAGAATTCTCTTCAATTATTTTAGGACGAACTTCTCTTTGTTTCTCTTCCAAATTAATCTGAGCACATTCCGGACAAACTATAGGCTTACGACCACGAACCCTTTCTCTTTCCCACCTAACATCACACTGAGTGCATTGTAGTACTTCTCGCATATCATTCCTCGTCCTCGTCTAATTTATAATAATAGCAAAAGGAGCAAATGCTAATTTATCTTATTTTACTATAAATGTCAAATCGCTAGATCTCCCTTGAAGATTTATTTTTAACTTTATGATAATACATTCTAGCATAATTTCTTAGCCTAATTCTGTTTTTCTCCCTATATTTTGCGAGTCTTTTTCTATAAGCGGCGACACAGATATTACACCTGCAGCCATCTCTTCTGTAATACTTATAAGATCCATGAGTAACTGGTTTGTTTTTTTTCTGTTCGTTCGTACTTTTTTTAACATGACACAGGTTGCAAAGAACTTGGCATTTAGACAGCTCATAATTTCGGATATTTTCGGATCTCTGCCAAATGTGAGATATTTTGTATTCTTTTGTAGAAGGATCTATATGATCAACTTCAAGATTATTCCAAGTTTTACAGTAAGAACAGGGACCGTTTTTGGCGATCCACTCAGATCTTCGTAATTTGTTCCTAATATTCTTTTTTATAAAACTTTCTGGCATCTTCGCTCCTTTGGAGCGGGCAGAGGGAATCGAACCCTCGCGGTCAGGTCGGAAACATGACAGTCTGCCATTAACTTATACCCGCGTAGGGGTATAGTATATCACGGGTAGTTGACTTTTCATGTTCTTCCTGATCCGCCAAAAAGCTCGAATAAGCTCTTTGGCAAATATATAAAATATAAATATATATATTGCCAAAACATTATAACCTTATTATAGATCCTTACTTGATACTTTTATTCCTCCAAACACAGTTATAGCAATCGCATTAATTTCTTCTTTGGTGACTACGCTTTCCGGTACATACGACAAGGTTTGCCATTTGTTCTTGTATCTATTCCTGTTCTTTCTCCTGTGCCGACGGGACAACTTCATCACCACCTTCTCTGTAAATAATAATTCCCTTCTTACCTCTTCTTGCTATAGGTGTCCCTTCATGGAAATTCCTAATATTTTTGTTGAAATAAGCCCCCATAGATTCGGCTCTACAAAGACCGTTATATTTCTTACGTGGGACGGCCCTGTACAACCAAACACTACCACTGCCAAAAGTAACAACCAATGTCTTGGTTGAGCTCTCCCAGGAAACATGTTCTATAAAAGAACTTGGAACAAAGTATCTTTCGTCTCTAGCCATGTCAAATGCGCCTCCACTCATGAATCTAAATGTACATTACAATGAAGGATAAGAATATCCTCTCATTGTAACATTATCTATGTACAGTTTCAGTTGTACAATAGATTTATTCATCACCCTATAGAAAAACCCATTATTCCAATATGCACCTTCTACAATGTAACCTTTTATTTTGTTTAAATACCCTATTTCTTGCCAAAAATTCTGGCTATCCATTCGGTATCTAAACACGCCTAGAGGATCCGCAGACCAAATGGAAAGAACTGATTTTTCCTTGGAAGAGATATTTATTTTTCCATGTAAATTACAGTACATAGTGGCTAATTGGTTAACTATCTCAAAACCAATTTCGTTCGAATCGTAAATATTCCAGTTGGTATGCATTTGATAAAACATTAAAAAATAATAAGACTGCTCAGCACTGAAATTTGCATCCTTGTTAAGTATTGATTCTAACGAATCTAATTTTTCCATTACGGCATTGTTTCATAGTGGACTGATAAGCTGCTCATAACCATTTTAGCGTACAGCATTCTGTGTTCTACCGCCGTCAAAAACCTAACGGCGCCCATGCGCCACTTGTTTTGACGAACTAAATATTCATTGAGCTCACTTTTATCTTCGATCTCATTCATTTCAATAACTTTTATCTTGTCTTTGGATTTTTGAGAAGCTAACTGGAATTCAACATCTTTTCTAATGATTCTTAATTGGAACATCCACAACTGTACATTTTCCATAAGGATCTGCAGTTCCTCATCGGTAGACTCTCCTTTAATATCTTTTAAGACTAAAGAATTAAAAGACTGCATTTCCTCTACGGTTAAGTCTTCAAACTTTTTTATACTCCAAATATCTTTTGTCATGATACTCTTTCTTCCTTATTTACGAAGGTATGTGCGGTTCGAATGTCATTAATAAACTGATTTATCTGGGACTCGCCAGATTTCAGTGCATACGTTGGTGAATATGTCGGCAATATAGGCCAATAACCCAACCAAAGTATGTTACCTCTATAGTCTTTAATTTTTATTTCTGATCCTGTTAATGAAATTAACGGAAGTAATCCCAGGGTAATTATAAGTTTAGGATTCAATAGTTGAATCTCCGAGTGCAAATATGGTAAACAATTTGCAATTTCGCTTTGATCGAACTTTTTTCTGGCCGGGCACCTATTGACATAAGTCAGACAAACCTTACCGGAATCAAATCCGGAAGACTTGAGTGACTTAAGAAAAAGTTCTATCGCGTCTGGGGAGAGTCTCGGAGATTCAACTACGAACATTGCATCTGGGTTGACCACATTCCATTTTGGAAATTCGGGAACTACGTTACCTAAATTACATTTCTTGCAGTTTCTAGTTACAGTATGTAACTCCAGGATTGAAATATTCTCTTTTCTAGAAAGGATATCAGTCCTTAGTTCCTTATAAATTTCGGACAAAAAAGAATCTGGCAGCGACCCAGATATTCTGTTATGAAAATTTTCAATTAGCTCTGTTTCCATAAATCCGAGATAAGATGTAAAAGAAGTTTTTCGAAATAACTTAACTTCTTCTTTTTCTTCAAAATTCAGGGCTTCTTGAATAATTTTCTGCAGGTCTTCTTCGTTGAATTCGTCCTGGTAAATCATACTTACCAGAGTATATCAGATTAGAACTGGTCTGGGACTGAGTTCGATTCTGATACGTTATTGCTTTCGGACGAAGCTTTAGCGCTTGACTTTTGGCTACCAACATAAGAAATAGACTCAGCAACAATAACTACCTTGCTGCGATTTTGATCATCTTGCTTCCAGCGCTCCTGAACAAGGCGTCCAACAATTTGTATTGCAGAGCCTTTCTGAAGCTTTTTAGAAGTTATCTGAGTATGAATAAAATTCGCATTCTTACTAGTAAACTCGTTACCATCTTTGAGGTAATAAACTACATCAAAGTACCCGGAATTGTTTTGGCTGCCTTTTTCAGAGCCGGCGTAATCCACAGCCACTCTAAACTTGGCAATTTTTTCAACAACCAATTCCGGGTCGGAGACAACTCCGCCTGTTATGGTAATTACATTTTTTGGGTCTATCATGTTTTTCTCCAATAGTCGGTTATTTTTTTTGGTTATTTGTTTCATTGTCGAGAAGTGCTTTCTCGCAATGATCTATTATTTCCTGCAAATATAATATGCAGTATTTCATAGACTCTACTGATCCTACTTGGATTGCCATGTTGTTATACATGTTCATGAAAAGTCCAAATATACCAGATTTAATATCTTGAATAACGTCGGTGGTAACCTTCTCGGAAACAGGTTCAACCAACGGTGAATCTTTGGGATATGCATTACCTTGATCAGACATTATTGTTGCTCCTTCTTGAGAGCACAGTATCAATCATTTCTCCCAAAACTTTTGTATCTCTGTATCCTTTATCATACAATATCGATATGACAGGTTTCGGGTCAATATGATTGTATGTTATTAATTGCAGGTTGAATACATCATTCAATGTATACACCCTGTAATTATTCAAGTCCCTCTTGGGCCTAGGATACTTATTACTTTTCTCTCTATTGGCAATAGTCAGAGATGAAACATTTAAAATAACTGCAATGTCAGATCTAGTAAAAATAGGTTCAACAACATTTCTTTTCATTTTAATACCTTTTTAAAACTTTATACAAGTCTATAGTACCATAAAAATGCGCCCAAAGCAAATTTAAATTATACGGTAGTATTATGATAAACCGCAAAGCGATTGTAATATCCGAGTTTTCTACTCGACATGAAAAGTTCCTGACTTGATTGAATAACGCTTAAGATCATAATGCTAAATGACTTAGGCAAATCATGCAGTCTAACGGGATAAAATTCTGCATATTCCTCGAGACCGTCACATTCAGGAAGATCAATATTTGCATAATCATAAGGATATTCCATAGCGTTTTGATAAAACCAATCAACTTCTGAGTCCCACAAATTTGTTACACTTAGATTTGGCCAATTCGTTTCAAGTATATTATTTAAATTACGCTTCTCCCAAGTTCTGTAAACATTTATTGTATCCAGAGGGTGTACATAACGATGCCAACTAGCTGTGGCAGGCTTACGAACATAGGTGGGATCGTGGAAAGAACTTTTCTTACTCGAATAAACGGTTAACGGACCTTCGACCAAATCATGGTTAAAGCCGCTATTCCAAATCCAATCGTAAGCAGAAGCCATAATTCCAGAAAGACTTTTTTCATACCTTTCTATGTCTTCCATAGAAGCCAAATACGGCCTACACAATGCACCATTGGCAAAGAAATTTGACAAGGGCGGCAAATACATAATTTGATCACAGCCCTTAAAAGATTCATTCATAAAATACATATGGACTTTTGTAAGAAGCATTGTGTGAATATTGTACTCTGCAATGTACAATTGCCACGGCAATGGTATATCAAAACTATGAATATGATCTTTTATACTGTCGTCCTTGATGTAGTCAACAGGCATATCTATGTGTTGAATCATTTTATTAATTGGTGGGCGTTCAAAAACAAGTAAACCCGGAATACTATAGCGTATTGCAGGAAACAGCATACCACTAAAAATATTGGTAGAAAAGTTTCTTTGCATTCGAGACAAAAAGGACTTCTCGGCACTTTCTTGGGGTCCATTATATATTGTTTGATTACCATAATCAATACCGGATAAAGTCCCACAACGGTTTTCGATAACATTTTTATCGGTGCGCTCGTCGGCATAAGTGGCATCCCGTTCATGAAAAACAATTTTAGTAAAACTGAATTTATTTTCTTTCTTTTCCGATCCTGGGGTCATACGAGAACTTCTTTCTTTTTCAACATGTCAAGTTCAGAAAGTTTTATAACGACTAAATTTCTAAGGGTTTCCAAACCCTTTTCAGTTCGATAAAACTCCGCTAAATCCTGCATAGTGTGCTGCACCGCATCATACAAAACATCCATATTGGAATACCTTTTAAGTTTGTTTATATACATAAACGCTAATTCACAAAGAAGAGGTCGAAGAGATTGGGACACAAGACTGGCGGCTATAGAATCTTTGTAGAATTTCTCTCTTCCCCACTGTCTTTTACCCTTTTCGAATTCAATAAAATAATAGTTACTCCATTCGTCATATTTATCTAAGATTTTTTCAGAAGCATAATTAAGAAAGTCTTCTAACTCAAACTCAATACATAAGGCCCAAGTGTGCAACGGAGTTCTATTGCTGGTACTTGAAATGCAGTGTCTAGCTAGTTCTGCGCTGTCTCGCTCTCCCTGACTAGCCGCGTCCGAATTCCAATGGGTAGCAAGTTTGTAAATTTTATTGTGCATCTGACTAAAACTGCTGTCATGGCGCGTTAACACATGTCCCAGTTGTACTGCCTTCCTAGAATTAGTATAAGGATTGTGTAAATTATGGCTTCTTTCAATTAATAATTTAACATGTTCTAAAGTCTGATTCAAGTCTAAACATGATAAATAATTTAAATAAAATTTTACAGATTTATCCTTTGAATCCAGATGTGCGTCACGTCCTGCGCTTATCTTTTTTAAGCACTTAATTATATAATAATTACCATGAGACTTTGCTAGTTCAAGCGTCGATGCACGATTTTCTGGAGAAACTATTTTCGAAAATACTTCTTTTGCTTCATTCAAAATAACATGGCCTAAGTCCATGTTCCAACCGCCCATAAAATATTCGTTCATTATAAAAGAGTACACCGAACTTATGTCGGACAATGCAAAATCACCGTTATTTATTGCATCCATAAATCTGTTCTCACCATCCCCCATACATATTCTGCCATCATTGAATATATTTGGTGTATACGGTAAAATTACAACATCATCAAAAGAAGATAATGGTTCATCCCTAAAAAATAAATACGAAACGATCCTCGCGTTTCGAGTGTTGAATCCTCTGTTACAAACCAAGAGCACAACAGTCCAAGGTATCCATATATCTGGTTCACGGATATATTTGGCGGACTCTCGATAAGCCCTCCTGGAATATCGAATATTTGGATTAATCTTGAAAGGCGGACGCTCGATTACGATGCATGTTTCAGACTTATATTTTACACAAACGGGTAAGGGCTTACCGCCAAACTTTTCACGCGCCAGAGATGAACTACCATACGCTAAACCCTGGCTAAAAAACTCATAAAAATAACCAGAGTTAATAACAGCAACACGACCTTCTAATTTAAGTCCAACAGAAGCAATTTTATCGCCTTCGACATGTATTTCATAAGTGCCCCGTTTATTACCATAGGCGTCGAGATGAACAACGGTATTATCTTTTGCGCTATCAGTAAAGTGACAAATGGAAATAGGCATGACGGTCTCTTTTCAAGAAACTAAGGTAGACAGATAAGAGGGCTTAATATTACTCTCTGGTTTTTTCTTTAACTCTACAAAGGATTGAACATAATTAATAATATTAATTTTATAATCAGAAGTGTAATCAGAAAGGAGTGAATGATTCTGCAATAAAGCTTCTGATATAAGACCGTCCGGTTGTGCAAGTAGTTTATCCGAGGTATTCGCATAAGAAAACTTTTTCAAAATTACCGTATTACCAGTTGAAACATCCGTCTTTTCAAAAACAATTGAATAATGCTCACCTAATATTTCCCTAATGATATAACAATCAATTACGGCAATGGGAGAATCTTGATTGTGAACGCTATAAAGCTCAGTTTTAAAAGGTTGCATTTTGTCTTCTTTATAAAAAGGACAAGACTTTATGTCATTCACCTGGTCAAACAGGCATCGAGCAATTCTGCCATCCTTCAATGCCAAGTCTTCTAAATACTCGTTTGAACAAATGCTCGTTGAAGCTTCGTTTGCGTACTTGTAAAGTATTGAAAAAGTTTTAGTGGCATATCCACTCCTGTAAAAACAAGTAGGAACATTCGAATAATCTTCTTCAATATTCAAAACAAAATCCGATTTGATTACATACATACCGACAGACGGATTGTAGGTAACCCAGTCCGGCAACTTATCAGTTGGCGAAGGAACTCTAAAAAAATTGGTGATGTTAGTGTTAATATAAAAAGCATTGAGAATGGTGTGTAAATTCTTATTTATGTTAACTACCTTAGTTTTCAGCGAAAAGTTCATATAGCAAACGACATCCAAAGCCCCACCAGTAGAATAAGAAAGTTTTGCCGCGCCAACCGGATGGGTGCTTGAATCTTTAGATACAGTATCAAAATATAAATACCCCAAAACAGCAAATGTTTCATTGGGTATTATGATTATGTTCAAACGAATTGGAACATCAATCCAGTCCTCAGTACACTTTATTGCATAAGTGTCTTGGCCTGAGATTTTGTCGTAAACATGTACCGGATTAAAAGCGGTATTACTTTCAGAATATCTATTTATGTACTCCGATAGTTTACTGTTTACTCCTGTAGTATTAAAATTAATTTGCAACTGTTCCATATTATCTCCAGGTAGTTATAGAAGCATTTATTATTGCCTGATTAAGGCGCAGTATCTCAAGGGCCAACACCTCTTTTTCTTTTGTAATCTGGTCCACTTTCTCCAGCAGATATTCAATATCTGTATTCTGTCCAGCAATTTGATCGCTGACGAGAACCATCAATTCAACGGTGTCTTGATAGCTCATTAATTTAAGATCACTTAAATCTTTTTTTGTAAACGGTACTACAGAAATAATTAAAGCTTTACCAACACCAGTTCCGATTTGATACAATCTTTTATTGTTCTTCATCAAATTAAAATAAGAGAGAAACAAAGAAGGCAAGACATCGGGAAAAATATTCTTGTAAAGGTTCACTCTAGAGAACGGATATACAACATAATTTTTTGCGTCGTTGCCTGCAATTGTAAAGCTATTAAACGCTAACGCAGTATCGGGTACCTGACCAAAAGAATCCATGTATCGACGGACAAATTCATCATATTCTAGATCCACAGAATCACGTAAAAATGAAATACGATCTCCCGTAATTGCATGATGCGTATACTTGTCTAAAGAATAGAAATTCTTTTCATCATTTACAATCCGATTAATAATAATTTCGTTTGCCAAATCAACGCTGGTTATTTTAGATATCATGGTTACACCTCTACTGAATAAAATTCAATTGTATTGTTTTTCATGAAAAAACTTAACGAATAAGATAAAATATGTAAAGAAATCATTTCTGGATATATCTTCTTCGCAACAGGATATATCTTAGATAAGATATAGGGCGTGTTAACAAGATCCAAAGATAAAGGATCTACAAATAAAACCGAAGCGTTATTGTGCGGTGGTGTCAGTAGACTTGGAGTTAACCACGTTCTCAATGGCTGCTGCAAGTCTTGGATTATCGTCGGCAACGATTCCATTGACTCCTTCTTTCATAATATTGAGCATCTTTTTTCTTGCTTCAGAAACATTATCATGAAAAGATTTTCTTTCATTCACGGTAGAAAACTGTATCTGCGCAATAAGAGCTTCTATAAAAACTGCTTGTTCAGCGAAACCAGTAGCTAAAACTGCAAGCTGCTTTTCGTAAGCCTCCATGGTTTTATCTAATTGATCTATCTTGGCGTCGAATTGAGCAGCTAAAGCAATAATAATATTATTAAAAGACTTACGCAGAGTTTCTACTTCAGTTTCCGGTATATATACATTTTCTCCGTTCATGTCTCATACCAGTTTACCTTATTCGTCGCATGAGATGCAAGAGCTAAGTCCACTAAATAAGATATTGAGTGTAATTCCTGCCTGGTTACTTTAATACTATCAATCGATATGGGTGCTTTCATATTGGGCAGGAACGCACCAGTATCAGATTTTCTGGCTTCAAAGTGCCCTGCCTTAAAAACAAACGCGGTAGGATCAAAAGTCTCACCATTTTGCCAATGGTGAATTTTAAGAATTCTGCTAATTGGCCTACTGTTTATTTCTGTTCCGCCATAACAAACAAAGCTCTCGTTGGTTATTGCACCAGTTTTTTCATTAATTGGAAAATCTCTGGCTGCAGATCCATTTATAACAGCTCGAAGCCAAGCAGCAAAATCTACGGCATCGACAAACACATTGGTATTAGAAACCAATTTACCATCCGGATTGGTTCTTCCAATGTCTATTTTAAACTTCATGCCTGCAAACCAAGGGCGGATAGCGATAAAACCACTTTGGTTCTTTGAGCGAAACCACTTTTTATACAAATCTTTTTCATAAACTCTTTCACTAACGATTTCTTCACTATCATCGTTAGAATCGCTTGTGTTCTGAGATTCTTCAACCATGGTCATAATTTCTCCTTATTTCTAATTCCAGCTAAAGCTGGGTTTTGTTTCTACTCCACTCAAATGAGATCCTCTTAAGACGCCACCTATCACCAGTTTGGCGTCATTAAATTGATCTTCAGACGCCCAATCCCACTGCTCAACAGCAGTAGAATACAGTTCTTGGACCATCTGTCTGTTCTTATTCCATAGTACATTACGCATTCTGGGGACATGCTCTATTATATCGCGCGTAGTAACGGGTCTACTATGATTAAGCGCAACATTAAATTTAACCTCTTTAATAAGCGATTTAATCTCCGCACCGGTATAACATACAGTTGCATTGGCAATTTCTTCATAGTCAAACGGAGTTTGAGAATTAACATCACTAAGATAAATCTCGGCGATTAAAGTACGCTCCCTAAAGGAAGGAAGTCCGACAAACATAATCTTGTCAAATCGCTCTGCACGAAGCATCTCGGGGCGTAAACTTTCAATCTGATTAGCTGCACACATCAAAAACACATTGGAAGGCAACTCCTGTAAACCGGTAAGAAACTCCCCATGAACGCGGTCTGTGGTGCCGGCATCAACATGCGAAGAACTTGCACCACCAGATAAATCGCGGCCAAACTCGTCAATCCAAACGCACAGTGGGGCCATAACCTTTATTTGCTGAAAGACCGCACGCATGTTGGCTTCTGATTGACCAACAAAAGAATTCATTACTTGACTAACACCAGTTCTTGCAAGGTCAAGACCTAGAGCGCTGGCAGTGGCTTCGCAAATAGCCGACTTACCAGTGCCAGGCACACCAACCATCAGTATCTTAGAGATAGGACTAATACCAAAATCTTTTGCTTTGTCTGGATCACGCCAAAGAACAGAATTCTTGATTATCAAATCTTTAACATTGTTTAAGCCGCCAATTTGTTCAAATGTTATTTTGGGACGAACAATCTCCAAAATACCTTTCTCTTTTACTTCCCGCATCTTTTGAGAATAAATATATTCTGGATCAACAGTCCCCTTTTCAATAACCGATGTCAGACACAAATTAATAAAAGAACCTTCGCTTAAACCAGCGCCAGCTCTAATAATTTGTTCTTCTTTGGATGCAATTGAAACGGTCCCAGAGGTGGATTTATCAATGTGCTGAAGAATAGTCATCAGCTCATTGCGGCTTGGATAATCGCCTTTATAATTATAAAACAAATTTGCATAATCTTCAGGAACATCAAAATTTGAAACAAATATAAACTGAATCGGCAGAATGCTTAGATCATCTTTCCAAAAAGCAGACCTATAACTTTCATGAGAAGCTGCTAAAATACCAGAAAACATTAGCATAAGATTATCTGGTTTATGTATAACAATATTGATAAAGGTGGTTCGACCCTGTTCTTCTGCGGGCAGATTTTTTAAATAAGGCCATGCAACTGAAAAATCATGAACGATTTTATCAACCATGTCTTCTGAACCATCTGGATTTGGCATTCTTATAAGAACGGATTTCCATTCACCGTCAATAAATTTACAAAATCCGTGTTGAGAATTTATGGTATAATAAGAGCGTTTATCATAATTTATAATAAGTTCTTGAGCTTGATATACATCTGGCGTTTTAAACCATACTGCTGGAAAGCCCAACTGCATTTGCGAAAAAAGCATTAGCGTTCCTCGTTACTTTCAGATTCTTTGTAGTATATTGTGGGGGAGAATGCACATTTCAGCGTCCTCCCCCACAGATCTTTGATCAGCCTTTTTCGCCGGCGCGACGATGAAACTCTACGTTATCACCTGGCTGAATGACATAATCTTCGCTCAGTTTGTCTTTACCCCTATATGCAATTGCATCGTTGGGGATACCCCAAAGTTTGCCAAACTGCTCACGAGCTTCTTTTACGGTTTTTCCACCCACATTCGAAGGCTGGCTGTAAACACCAAACCTTACATTGGCAATCCCCGACGCTGCTTGGGCGGCGCCTGAGTTCGTTTCTTCATTCATACTCATGATATACTACCTCCGTAGTTATATTGTTATATTACACTGAAGCATAGACTTCTGCTGTCCTTCTATCATAGGGCTCAGCTTTGCCGATGCCTAAATCAAAATATATTTCGGTTGCTTCGGGTTTTTGGTTGTCAACTATAATATGATTTATGCGACCAAGAATAAATGCGGCAGCAGCCATGTTGGTGGCAAGGAGTTGGGTGCCGCCGTTTATCTCGGCACGCTCTTGACAAGACAGCTCCCCAGGATTTTTATCTGGCGGATTTTCATACTCTGGATGAAAAGTTGTCGGATGCTCAGTAATATCTTTTCCATCGCGTCTTTGATAATGATAAATAGAACCATACAAAGCGTCGTCGTTGCCGCCAGTAAAGACATCAATATTGTTTATATTCGCAGCCGTATCAAACAATATTTTCCTAGCAGCAAAATTGTCTACAACCGCCAGAACAATATCACCCTCGTTTAAAAGATCCGAAGCTTTTATTTTGGGAGAGTCTTCGTCGGATACACCTTTGAAATCATTCCCTACGACCCACTTAGGGACTGGTATAAAGGATGTTTTCTCGAACTTTTCGGTAAGTTCTAATGCTTTAACGGAGGCTTTGTTACCCATCTTAGTAAAGTTTTGGCGTTCCAGATTCTTTTGTTCATAATTGTCACCATCAACAATTATAAGCGCAGAACCAGGAAACTTCCATTCGAGAAGGCGTGCAACACCTTCCGCAAGCCAGGTACCGATTCCACCTGCTCCAACTAAAACGACCCTTATAGGTCCGTCAGTTCGCACCATCATGGGGCATCTCCATTTCTGCCATTTCTATGTGTGCCCTTTCTGTTCCATAGCCTGTCCATTTTTCGCAGCCGTCAAGATTTAGGTTTTGTTCAATGTGGTCGATAACTACATCTTTGGGCTTATAGGAAGCCCGTTTGTAGTCGACAACACCTTGACGGTATCCTTCACATGCACCTGTGTACATAAAGAAGCAAGACTCACAAGCTGAGTCTTTCTTGTAGACATCTAAATTTTGTTCAAAGCAAAATTGATCAAAGTCAAAAGCTGACTCGTCTGTTACTACTTCAGTGCAATCACAAGTCAATGAATGACTGCTGAGTATGTTACGCTGACAACACCAGGTATGTGTTCCCCAGAACTCCAATTCCAATTCAACGCTAGTAAACTCTTTATGCCTGGTATCTAAAGCGCCTTCGTACTCTTTTCTCAAATCGTACTGAAGAACAGAGTCGTCATTATCCTTGGGATCACAAGTAACCACTTTTAAATTTGTGTCACCTCGGACAGCAGCAGAATCATTATATTGTTCTTTAATCAAAAGGACCGTATGCTCTTGTCCACCACCATAGCCGCGGGCCCATAAATAATAAGGTCCTTCTACGCTTCTATTGCGCTTAAATTGATAACCATTGATGGAATTAATAATGCTTCCTATGTGGCTATTAATGGCAACTATTGGAATGTCACAACCTGGACACGAACTTCCTAAATAAATTTCGTTTTTAAATAATGCCAAACCGCAAGATGGACAAATCATTCTACTAATTCCTCCAGTATCAATTTCTGCAGCAATAACAGCGTCCCGGGGTATACGGTCTTTCACCGTTGCAGGTATATTCTGGGATCTTGTTTGGACATACCGAGAAGAATCGTTATATCCGTATTCGCTAATAATACCAGCTCCCGTAAAAGTGGGTTGATTCATTCCATTGCTGTAAATAGTTGGCGTTGTTTGGGTTGTTTTGTAAGCCCCCAACGCTGGGGCTGTAGCTTTTTTTACTTTACCAGTCCATTCGACAACTTCAGGATCCGGATCTTTGTTTATTTTAAGAGGCTCAAAAACATCGCTAATGTTTATGTTAAAAACCGTACCACCCATCTGCAACTCGGCGTGGTATTGGGTCAGTCCATTACTGACTGCGCTCTGCCAACCATAGGTTATATGCAGCCCGTCAAAATCCGCTTGATCATCATGATCTGTTCCAGACGCGTAGGCAGACATTCCAGGATGTGAATGAACCGACCCAACGATCAAAACATGATCTTCCTTCAAGGCAGCAACAGAGTCTGGATCATATTTACAGTGTGTAGCCGTATTCGTTTGTTCGGGAACCAAAATACCCCAGCCTTCAGAACCTTCTTTTGTAGGATCAAAAGTAAGTATTACGATTGACTCCGTACCATGCTGTGCATCGACGAGTCTAAAGAATTCATCGAGTTTGTCCACCATGGCACGAGGGATCGGAGGAAGGGCATATGTGGCTTCATCCTGGAGGTTTAAAAAATCCTTACCAAAATCTTCTTCAATTGCACAAATAGCATGACCAACAATATTTTTAACAACTTTAAAAATTGTTCCGGAATATTCCTTTTGCTCATAACTGTAGGTTGTAACCGCACCAGCACTGGTAGTGGTTTGTTGCTTGCCGCTCGTAGATTTTTTCTTCTCTTCGTTAGCAATAAGGTAGTATATTTGGAAACCAAGCCCCTCTACTTGATCACAGATATCCTCCCGATTGGCAACAAAGCATGGTGCTCCGTTGGGCAGCCAGAAATAAGTAAGATCATTAAGATCTACTTGTTGAGTATTCACTATTTCAGTCATAATATATCTCCTATCAATATTAAAAAGGAATATTGCTATCTGGTTTTTCTAATGTACTTATGTCAATCACATATGGAGACTCGCTCACGATGTTGCTAATATAGGCATAATTCAGTCTGTCTTCTGCTCTACTTACAACAGAAAACAATGTACTCAACTCACTAATTTGTTTATGTGTAAGCCCCGCCTGCCAAATCTCAGGATTTGCACAGGATCCACAAATATGGGTTATCTTCAAAACCTTGGGTTTTTGATCTGGTCCAACATAAACATTGGGTATTGTGTGTATAATTGGTACTGGAAGCGCAGCCAGTGGCAGAAATGTAACATGTCCCGTAGGGCACTGTGGACCTTGTTTGTTATAACAATATGAACAAAGATATTGGCTCTCTTCAATAATCTCGTCCGAAGCGTCTAGATAAACATTTTTAACAATGTGGGCAATCTGACCAAACTTAGTTAAAATTTCATTGGTCTTAGGATTAATTGGCAGAATGGTCGAACAAGAATAGCAACTAGATTTGTACTCTGAATAATTTTCCGATAAATAATCAGAAGCACATTCTCTACAAAACACATAAGCTTTCCAAGGTACATCCTGAAATGCTGCTTCTTGAATACAGTAAACAAATTTGGATATATCTTCGCTCTCCGGAATAATGTGCAAGTAGTTGCAGTTCGGGCATTCCATATGTGCGCTTCCGCCGATATCATAGTATTCACCGCTGGCAGAGTGAAAGTACAAATTCTCATGCTCGGAAGGATAGGTAGAATCGGTGTTTTCACAATATATCGTATTTTGTTCATAACAACTAAGACAGTAAACATTGTCGAGTGAATCGGTCAATGTTTCACTCTCGTGCGCAGAACATTGGAATCCGTTAATTGGACAAGTAAAGTGTACTTGACCTTCTTCAGTTTCTGCATGTTGAATCGTTTTGACGGGTTTCAATGCCACCTGCTCACGGTGTTTGGCTGAGTTGTCCATAGAATTTATCGGAACATAAGCGGTTTTAGAAGAATTGTGGCTACGCATAATCCATGATGCAACTGTTTCCGCAGTAACACTGGAAGACAAATCGGGACGGGTTAAAGCATTAATTGGTTTTGGTATATATGCATCGTTGTAATATGCGGCATAATTACCAATTAAAGCCATACCCAAAGTAAGGGGTACGCCGTCTTCGATATGGCTATCTTGGCTATCCAGTCCAGATACCAAAACTGGAATCCAAAGAGTGTCACTTAAAACCCAGTCAAGACCATCCTGGCTAGTTTTATCTTGCCAATGAACAGGATTCCACAAATATGAAAAATCCGAATAACTTTTTGGATGCATCTCGCGATACTGCGATTCATAGAATCTTGGGCCATCTGTTTCAGACATGTTATTATCGTTGAATGTTTCTACGCCGGAACACCGTTCCGCAAATCTTACTACCTTTTCATTAAAGGGTAATCCAGACCAGTCGTCTCTTTGGTATAAACACTGCCAACCTACACCATTTCCGCGATAGCCCTTGCAATTGGTGTTTGGTAAGTTCAGGTGATACAAAAGTTGATTTGCGGTGGTTATGGGACAAGGGCTGTAAAACATTCTAGCACCATACAAATTGCCATCAATTGTATCACCTATCCAAATGCGATAGGGCTGCGCTACAAGGTACGTTGAAGCATTCTTGTCGCCTTCGCGTGCACCCCAATTGATGTAACTAATCTGCGGGGCATGCTGAAAAGTAATCTGCGTATGATTTCCAGCGGAGCGAATTGCCAATACGCCGCTTCCAGAAAGCGGAAGAATTCCAGTGTCTACTATGCCGTACTTAGAAAGTTCACCATAAAAAGATACAATATCCTTATCGATCACATGCTCTAGATTAAAAGATTCGGTCTTAGAACGAACTACAAAAGATCCACTTTCTGTATTCTTTTCAATTGAAAATTTCACATTTTTCGATAAACTGGTCATAGGCGTACCTCAAACTTTTTATTTAAATATATTATTAATATCTTCGTCAATTTCCTTGGTATAGTCTCCAAAAGTAACGGCGAACCAGTTGGGATCTTTTTGAGCCGTATTAATAATATTAATTCTACTTTCAATATTATCCGCGGCATCAATAAGATCAGCAACCCTATCTACCGCTTTAGCAAATTTTTTGAGTTCTTTTTTATCATGAGAAGTTTGAAGCACAAATCCAAGTATGGGCATATCGTTAAGAGTAACGGTATTGACAATTTTCTGTATTCTTTCGTTTAATGCAGACAACTTAGATTCTAATTCAGATTTAACTGGAGTACTAGCCTCAAGATTGAATAAAAACTGCTCAATCTTGTCTTTGGCTTGGGGAACTCTCTCCGGATACACGCTACTTGACATATCTATCCTTTCGGTAACTTTCTATTATTGTATATACTTCTCAGTTCAACCAGTGACCACCAGATAGTTACTGCACCAACAGCAACTTTGGTAATCAATCTAGCTATATGATGTTCCGTAATCTTAGCAAAGTTGATGCCCTGAACATCAAAATAGACATTCTTCAACTTATTTTCAAGGGTTGTACTAAGTCCATTTTCGAATATGGATTCTTTAATACTTCTTTCCATAATTTCTCCTTTGAGCTCTTAGGCTCAATATGTTGGTTTGCGTGTATTTTTTTATTTAATATCTGGCCACGATATCTCTGACCATCAAGGCCAATATAATTTATAACAATCTCACCCACCAATGCAATGAGCAGCGCATAAAACGAAAAAACTCTATAATGGATATTAAAGAACAGTAATATTAACAACGCTAAAGCAGCAGCCAAAGGACCTGAAATACTAATATGTTTCCGGATTTTTTGGCCTGCATTCTCAGTGATTGTTACACCGATGGGAAAAAACGGTAAAGGTATAAAAAATGGCAATCTGCTTTTGATACCATTTCTCCTTGCTGCAAAATAGTGCCCAAGTTCATGAACGAGTAGTATAAAAGTCAATACAAATACAAACGAATTGTGAAGTATTGTATAGTTTAAAGCCGCAACCGCTACTAAACTAGATAACAAAATAAAATTCTGGATCGCTTTATTTTTTAACATATTCCAAATACCTTGCTGTATATTCGGCGACACTGTCGCCAATACTCTTTTTCAACAATGACCCAATAACACTGGAGAATTTATTGTCAGAATATCTTTCTGATAATAAATCGCTAATTAGTACTTCTTGAACATTAAGAATTTTTTGATTGCATGGCAAATTCAACTCTTTACCAAGAGCTACATAGACGCCGTTATTCTGCCATATTGTAAACAAGTTAATATCATAAAGAGATTGATAATATGTTTTTACATATCGTGAATCCATGTTACTATCAAATAAATCATCTATAGCGCCTGTAACACCGCGCGGATTTAAGAATACTTCCTGCAGGAAGCGCGCAATAACTATGCGCTTTGCATTTTCGAGCTCGATGTTAAAAAATTTGTCGACAAGAGTGAATTTATTTTCATATAAATCATCCAGGACATAAACAACTGAACGAGGAATCTTATGTGTTTGAAAGTCCTCTATGAACCCACCAGAGCCATCCAATATAGTTATGGCTAGTTTGATACGAAACATGGCCATAAAATTCCTAAGTTCAATACCATGCTCTTTTTTTAAGTGTTGAATAAGTTCTTGGGCCTCTTGTGGATTCGTGTTCTTATCCCTAATAATCTTGTTTAAAACATCTAATATGGACTCCATTGCCATATTAAATTCTTTTTTAGAAATTTTCCCTGGACTAAATCCTATGGATTCTTTTCGATCTTCCCGATCTTCGTCACTGAGGGATTTGCTATCATCAAAAATATCATCGTCACTTCCGGCGATATTCATGTTAAACACACACTACCTCCAAACGTATTAAAACATTTTAACAATCTCTTTACAATGATTAAGCGTAACATTCGACACGTCATTTTTGTATATCTCTTTGGTAATATAATTGCGTTCTTCCTCTGTCGTGTTTCCCCACACTCCGTAATATTGAAACTGTAATGCACTGTATAAACAATGGTGACTAACGGGGCAAGTGGAACAAATCTCCTTAGCCTTGATAATATTTTTTGATTTTGGCGAGCCAAAGAATACAGAAGTATCGGTTGTTCTACAGGAGGCTTGTAACCTCCACTTGGTTTCTAAGTACGAAGAATAGTTAAAATCAGCAAAGTTCTTAGAGCCCTTCACTCTCCTGCTCATATACTTTAAGAACTCCTTGCTGAATCGAATTAGAAATAGCTTTCAATTCATTTGCTAACTGCTCAATAGAGTATACAACATCGGCAAGTGTTCTCGCTGCATTACCGTATTCTTTTTTTTGTATGTACTCCAGCACAGTTGAAAAAAGATCATTAATATCCAATCCGTATTTAGAAACCGTTGCAAGGACTTTCTGCAAAGAACCAGCCATAGTAATAAGATTATTATGATTGTTCATTTCTTCAGTAAACAAATCATCAATGTTTGAATAATCCATTTTCGTGCTCCTTCCTAATTCCGCACTTAAAAACTAAACCTAGAATTAATGTATATTAAATCCGCCACAATTGTCAAGAAACTCCTGCCACTCTTTTAAATTATCTAAAGAAAAAGGATAATTCAAACCCCAGGGATCGGCCAGTCCATTTTCATCACAATTGCCGCAAGAACGCTCTTGGTCTAATTCAACCCCGTCCTGTTTTGATTTAAACTTTATAACTTTAGTACCATCGCAAATATGGCAAGTTTCCTTAACCAAGCTCGCTTGCCATTCTTTATATTCTTTCTCGTACTTAGCGGCTCTGCCATTTGCAAGGTCTTTTTCAATTAGCTTTGCCAACTTTTTAGCATCACCGGCATTAAGTCCATCGCCAGAATTTGAATGACCCTCTTTACATTTGGACGTAATGATTGGATAGTTTATTTCACAGTAATTCCACAGCGGGTGCCAAAACCAAACGTTGTTACGAAAATACTCACCCTTTTTGTTTTTAGGTTTACGCCCGTAGACATCCATTCCCATATTAACCTCCGCTGCGCGTTCTGTGGGAATCAAACCCTGTTCGGCTGGGGCTGCTATTCTTGTTCGGTGCTCTTACGATCTTCTGGGTAAATGATCTTAGTGATCGGAGCAGATCCAGTACTAAGCGTCTTTCGCAATAGCCTGTCCACTTTAGGTTTTTCAACTTTCACACTCTTCCTCAGGTGCGCGTTCTCGTACTTCGCACGAGCTGAGCGAGCGCCTTCAATTGTGCCAATTGCAAGCATCTTTACTTTCGAGCTCGAGGTAAGTTGATCGATCAAGGAAGAATTTTTCGGAACCCCAGTCAACGGCCACGACTTTAAGTTGGTTGCTTGAATTACGCAGTCGGCAGCAACGGCCCTGGTTATTGCTTGTTTAACTTTGGACAAATTAGTACGGGCTGCAGCGGCCAAGCGCCTCAGAGTATAGGGTTCTCCAGTGGCAAGAAGCTTAATTATATAGCTCTCACGACCCATAACGGTATTGCTTGGCTTGTAACGATACAAAGCCGTCAAGAATTCATCAATGCCCTCAAGATAAACTGTATTGCCTGTGGTTCCGTTCTTGACTTGCATATTATTCAGAGTTTCACGAAGCTCATTTTTTAACTGAACAACTGGATTAGTCAAGGATTCAGTTCGGTTAAAACGAGCAGTAGTTCGTTTTTCTTTCGCCTTCTTGGGTTTATAGACTACCGTAGAGCTGTTAATAAGCTCCAAGACTTCTTGAGGTGTGCCCTCAACTTCAATGCCGCTGATTATTACTTTCATAATGGATGCCTCCTAAGCTATCTTACGGTTACTGCGGTTTTTTTTATGTTATCCTCTACTGGTTACGATTTATAGTTTAAAGAATAAGAAATTCTAGTCTGAGGATAAGCAAGAAGAATTGCTTTATCGGTATGAATTTCATAAGAATTAAGATTTTCATCAAATTTAACTTCTTCTACAATCATCTCTTCAACACGATTGTGTCGACCAATAAATAGTTTTGAACCCTTCTCAAGATTCCCAACCGAAATACTTGATCCATAATAGGTTTGACTATTTATAGGAAGAATGATTCTAGTTTTTAACGGCATGTTCATCGCTTAGTTTCTTCTTTCTTTGATTTCTCAATCTCCTGGACTGATCCGCTCGAGTACCAGTGGGAACTGGAAAACCTTGCTCGTATCGCTCATCTTCAGTTTCTCCACCCCAAACTCCATACTCCGGATTCGCCCTAGCATAGGCTCTGCAATCCAAAATGACTGGGCAAGTATTACAGATCATTTTAGCCCTGTGTTCTCGTTTAAGCCTCTTGCTGCTGCGTTCAGAATAATCAGCGTGAAAAAGCTTTGAAAGGCCCTTGCATGCAGCTCTATCGCACCACGGGCCCAATCTGGGAATATTAGAAGCCATAGTTTATGTCGCCCATATTTCTATAAGGGCGACTAAAATAGATGCGAGGGCAGTAATTATGGCTGCTATAATAACGGCAACATCCATAGTGTATCATTCTCCAATCACCATCTAGATTTTACTAGTTGTTCTAATTCCTCTGAAATAGAGTCTTTATGAAAAGGGTCGTGTATAGTTGATCTTATCGATTCGGCTATCGCCGGTCTACAGTTAGAAAGAACATTAAAATAAGCTTGTCCAAGTTTCCAGTCGCCGTTCATTCTAAGATGAAGTACATGTACTTTGTCAATAAATTCTTGATATGAAATGTCCCTTCCCACAACAAGCCTATGCTGCAAAGACTTTTTGGGATTTTATGTCAAGCACTTCAAATATCTTAACAAGGTTCATTAAATTAGGAGAATAGTGACCATTCTCAATTCTACTGATTGTTTTGCGATTAACGCCCGTAATTATGGCGAGTTGAGCTTGAGAATAGCCCTTCTTATTTCTAATATCCCGAAGAATATTAGCGAAGTTGCCTTTAACATACTCTGCTCTTTTGTCTAATAATTTTCTATTTGAAGTTGTTAATTTAACCCACTTATTTCTTTTGGACATATTATGTCTCCTTTTGTTTTTTCGTGCCCAAGACGGGAATTGAACCCGTACGATTATTTCTAATCGAGGGGGTTTAAGCCCCTTGCGTCTGCCTATTCCGCCACCTGGGCAGCGAACTAGACTTCGGTATCGGCGTATTGTAAGGTATTCATTATATTATCAATATTCTCATACCAAGATAACAGTGCTTCGATATCCGGGATGTCACATGATATGCCGGCGAGTCTTCCACTATCAACAGAAGCCATGGTAATAATATCTTGTAGCAAAGCCACGGTTTTCTTAATTCTGGTAGAATCTCCCGGTTCACTACCAATCATAACGGCAAACATTTATTCACCTACTTTCATTTTGGGTTCCCCCTTTTCTTTTTATGTAAACATTAAACTAAAGTTTTTGCTTAAGACATTCCTAATACGAGGTTGACTTCTTCGAAACCGTCGTAGATTTGTCTTCTGTTTTCTTCTTTTGTTCCTTCTCATATTGATCATTTGCTTTGAGCATTTTCCCTTTTAGTGATTCCAAAGAACTCGCTTTTGTTTTAGAAGATGTACGTAATATACAATCATTAATACAATCAAATAAGGTATTTAGATCACTATCACTCAAATTTAATTTAACCATAACTGCTCCTATTTCTGTGTTTTACCATAATGGCAATCATTCATAATCATCTTCTTCTGTTTCCAATATTTTTCTCATTGCTTCATCATCTTCATCCAGCATCTTCTCTATCGCTTCGTCCAGATCATGAGTTCCTGCGTCAGTTAAATGATCAGTGCGTCCGTTCTCCCATTCATCCACCGCACGGTTGATATGTAGTTCTAAGATTTGCTGAACTTGAATCAACCACTCCATTTGCTCTTTCTTTTCAAGCACTACGTCTTCTGCAATCCAGTCAGCCATCCGGGCAGATATAGCCTTAGATATCTCCCACATTTGCTGATAAGTTAAAATTATTGATGCTTCATAATTTGATGGATCATCGATCATAAATTATCTCCTGTATACGAAGGAACAAAGTCTTTTTCATTAATCGGCATTAAATTATCTGAGGAATTGTTAAACAAACATGGCTCTGACAAAACCATGGCTCGAACCAAATCATTGATTTGAACATTCTTGGAGTCAGGTTTTTTTAACAATTTACTCATGTCAACAATTGACATAAGCGAATGTACATCTATGCTCATGACTTATTCTCCAATCTGTACATATGTCTTTCAAGCCAAGCCGTTGTTTCCTTGAGTGATTTATTGGACTTGTCAAGATACTCGAGTTTTTTCTTGAAATTACGCGTCATAAAAAGCACTAGAAAAAAGTCGGCGACCAGACCCACAAAGAGGCCGCTAGTAAACCAGATTACGTTTTCCATTGCGTCCCCGTCCTTAGTCGCCTAATTTTATAAGAATTATAATTTGCAATCCCAATACTATCACAGGGACAATTGTTCTCACCAATTCCATTATATGGTTATATTGATCCAATTTTCTTTCCAGACGATTTCTATACTGGTAATTAAGGTCATTTTTCATCGGCATAAACCTCCGTGATAATATTAAGTGGGCCCGATGGGGATCGAACCCATGGCCAAGGCATTATGAGTGCCCTGCTCTAACCGCTGAGCTACAGGCCCTCGAAACTTCAATGTTGGTATCAACAATAAACGTTTTCCTGTCTACCTGCTTGCAGTAGGCATAGCACCTAGCAGTGCCTATGGTAGTCGGGTTGTATACCCAGACAATGTCTGCGTGGTCAACCATCCACTCGTTTCGGTCGAGGTTGGCACCACCGTTTTGCGGATGCTTAACGCCATTCCCATATTTACTTGGTGGGCACACATAGATGATTTCTTGTGCCTTTGACAAGATTTCCTGTGCCTCACCTATTCTGTCACGCTTGAGCATGCTGGTCCTACCCCAGTAATACTTAATGTAGCCAGTATTGGGGATCGCCGCAATGAACGGCACACCGGCCATGATCGCGGCACGCGCGAGTGCTTCATCAAAGCCTTCCGCCATTCCGCTGATAACGACCAGATTGTCACCATGTTCGGCCTTTGCTTGGGCTAGAAGGTCCACAAGATAATCGCGGACTTCACGGTGCTTGTTTTCGTCTAGAATTAATTCACGAGAGCCGGTCCCAGCAATATGAAATTTGTCTGTATAATCTACCATTTAGAATCCCTGTCTTTCAAAACTTCAAAATCAATAGTGTCGACTATTTTATAGTTTTTAAAAGTTTCCGAAGTGGTCGTCCATTGGGGATTCAATGTCTTATACCAGCCTGTTGAAGATTTCATCAAGACACCGGGCAGACCAGTGGCTTCACATGTGCATTTTGCTATAGATTCGTATTTTGCGACTATAGAATGTGTTCTCAAATATTTTTCTTCACTAAAAGGTTGAGTAATTTTTGTATAATAACGAAGACCGCCAAATTTTTGTTTAATTTGATAGATCTGATAGTCGGGATCTAAATCAGAAAGTTCCTTGTCGCAATCAATAATAACCTGGTACCACCCTTCGTCAACATCTATTTTTTTCGGCCAATCTTGGACAAATCTGTCTTTAATCAGTTCAAGTTCCAACTGTAATTCATTCATCGAAATTATCCGTTTCTTCGTTGACATTCATTTTGTTTAAAGCAGCAACACGATATGGTAATTCAGAACCAGATTTAGTTATAGAATAATAGTCTAAATCATCCATCGTTTTTTTAAGAACATAGTTGCCCCTGATCAATTTGCGCATGGTTGCACCAAAGTAAGCGACTCTTTTTTTGCTATTTTTAAATCTGCGTGGAAAAGATTCCATAATATCTTTGGAAGCGACCCAATCTGAATGAGCCCGCTTCCGCATTCCGAGATAATTTAAAACAACTACTGGAGAGGAATGACTTTTTAATTTATTAATTTTCATTAATATCACCTACTTCATCAGCTTTAAGGTAACGCTCTAAATTTGCATAAACATTCGACCATCTGGGATCTATGTTTTGGGCGAAAGATTGAATTTCAGACATAAGTTTATTTCTTAAGTTTAATTCAGCAAGGTCTCTAAAGTCCTTCAAAAAAGAGGGATCAGAAACTGAATAAACTTTGTCCAACCTAGTAACAGGATTGCGCAAACGAATATATTCAGCGTTGCGCATTGGAGTACAAAGATTATAACCAGAAGTTCTAGCAGAATCTATAGCAATCTGAGTAGGGGAACGCAAATCTTCCACTTTCTTTTGCTTTTTGTTAAATGGTGGCATTGTGCTTCTCCCTTCTAAGTATTTTTTGGCGCGTTCTTTCTATAAGATTAATATTGTTTCTTAATAGAAATTTTTCTTTCTAACCAGGCCGGCTTTGGATTATTCTCATAATACTTCGAAATAATCTGACTAGCCATCCCCTTGGTAATTTCTGAGGTGATAGGTACACCGATCCTACGAAGCATTCTTATTTGCTTATCTGTCGGTGAGCCTTTTCGCCACATTGCGCCTGCGTCGATAAGATTAATTGTCGTTGGTCTGTTTTTCCTAATCCATTCGTCTGTTCTGGCAAATACAGTGCGCAGCGTTGCTGCACGACCAATCGGAGTATACAAGTATTTATCGCCAGAACGCTGTTTGATTTGCGCAACCCATCGACCTAAGGCATCATAATAAATTTGCATGCAGTCAACACTGCTCAAATTAAGCTGAAAACTATTTACACCAATTTCAGCCCAAATAAACTTAGAGTATTCAATAACGGCCGGATTTGGTGGTGGCGGCATAAACAAGTTAATTTCTTTGTATGAATTTCTGATATCATCAGGGTTTAAAACATGGGTTGCCATGCCTGGACAAAACTCTTTTAACTTCTCGAATTCTTTTGCGACTTCGGTGAAAGACTGGCCCTGTAAATCAAAATCGGGCGGCAGTCCCAAAAGTGTTGGAAGGCTTACCGGTTTTTTACCCTTTGTTGCGTCCGCAACATCGATAATCATGCAATTAGGCTTGCCTTCACTGAGCCTAGTGCCACGACCAACAATTTGCGTATAAAGCAAACTGGATCGCGTAGGTCTTGCTAAAATAATGGCTTCAATACTAGGTTCATCGAAACCTTCTGTTAAGACTCCGACATTGATAATAACTTGGACTTTACTAGATTTAAAATCTTTAAGTATTTGTTCCCGTTCTTCATCAATCGTTTCGCCTAATACTATTCGAACCTCGGCCCTCGTTTGTGCTGCAAAGGATGCGGCCAAGTTTCTCGCGTGAGCGATGTTAGCGGCGAAAACAACGGTCTTCTTAGTTGCTGCCAAATCCAGAAAAGCATTGACAATGCTGGTATTACGATTAGGATTATCGATAGCTTCAGCCAATTGCTCTTGCTTGTAGTCTCCATTTACAATCTCCACTTCAGATATATCGGTGTCGGTCTTTACTTTGTATCCAACTAAAGGACACAACCAACCTTCATTAATCAGATCTTCAATCGATTTATAATACACGATCTCATCGAAGGTGTCAACTAATCTTACCGAATCACCCCTTTGGGGTGTCGCGGTAACGCCTAAGACATAGTTCGGTTTAAAATAAGTTAATATCTTTTGATACGAATTTGCTGCGGCATGGTGAGCTTCGTCAACAATTATAGCTTTAAAATAAGTATCTTCAAACCCTTCAATGCGATTAGAATTACCTCTACCGAGTGTTTGTACTGAAGCAACTACGACATCAACCCTGCCGGCTTTGTTTTCTGCTTTCTCAATCTCAACAGACAAGTCTGGATTCATTGACTCTATTTTTGCCTTGGCTTGATTGAGCAATTCTGCACGGTGTGCAAGGACTAGCATTGGCAGTGAATTCTGCCGTACAACAGGAAGATGTGCAAATAAAACGGTTTTACCAGCACCAGTGGGCAAAACCACCAACTGTTTACAAATTCCTGCGCGCTCCGCTTCGAGCATTGCGTCTAGGGCTTCTTGCTGATAATTCCTTAGTTGCACATCACTCCTTGTTAATAATCATAACTAGAGTCCCAATACCAAAATTCTTCTCTCATACTTTCTTTCAATTGATCATAGGGATTTTCATCTGATATGGCTTTTGTTATAATAACATTATTTCCTTGAATTTTGACGATCACCGTACGGTTAGGGTCGTCTTTATGTAGTTTATTTCGATTACGATTAATAAGTTTATTTTGTTGTTTGTCTTCATTTATTAATATGGTCATTATTTTCTACTTCTATTCTAACTTTATCAACAAGTGCACTGTCTGATATCTGGTACTGAAAACCTTTTAAGCCATAATAATTGATTAATTGCGCCATGGTAAATGGTGAATCATCGATATGGCTCATAATATAAAATAATTCTACCATATCGCCTTGATACAACTCGATTGGGTTTTCCTTGCTGAGGGGGGATATTACTGCAAGATCAAAATTCCATTCAAGATCATTCTTATTTTTTACGGAATACGGTACACTAACGAGAGCCGATGATTCCTTGGAAATAAATGATATGTTTATGGCATCTTGAGCTTCCGCTGTTTTTGAATGCGGGTCCTGTGCTTCATATTTGGTGATACGAACATCGTTTGCGAAAACAAGACATTCGCAATCAATGGGACTAAACGCAAAGAGCATTTCAGAAAAGGCTTTATACATATCGTCCTTGTCAGACCATGGTCTGCAGGTCAATGATAGCATAAGTTCACCAGAGTGATTTAGATATATACACATAGGAACAAAGCTATCTGGTCCATTCTTATTGACGACACGCTTAAACATTTCCAATAAATTTTCTACATGTTCCTGTGCATTGGGGACGAATACATGAAGCTGTTTATAATCCATTGTACAATATCCTTTACAAGTATCGAATGTCAGAGAGTACTCCCAAAATAGCGTAACTTCTAAACGCCGCTAGGGCAAAAGCCAAAAACGCTAAAAAATAAGAGCCCGATGCAAAAAATGCAGTGGCTAATATGGAATCAATAACGGTCTCTGCACCCCAATACGCAAGCAATGCATTTGCTTTGGTGTTGGTATCTTTTAAAAAAGAGCTCACTTTTTGGGCATAAGTATTTTCTTTTAATACATCCAAAAATATATTAGATGTAGTATGATTTACTATTGTGGTTGTCATGATTTTCTTTCATTGTTGAATATAATTTTAATAAACTATCCGCTAATTCGCCCCAGCCTCTAGCATCGTATGTAATCGTGTCTTCATTTTCAAGCGTCATAACAGATTCGACTACCATGTATTCCCTGGTAACAATACAAACAAGTTTTACTCTTTTCGATTTTGAATGTTTTAATGGGGATACAGCTAGTCCTTCTGAATCGTGAGGAGCAGCCCAGCCCTCAGTATACAGGGCTATGTTGCTCCACTTATCAACAACTTTGTTCTCACGAGCTTTTCTCATCAATGCATAAACATCGGAACCATCACAAATTTTTTCGCAAACTGCATCAGAATCAATGAAGGTAAACCCATATAAAGCGTGCGTATGAGTTTCAACAGGATCTACTTCCCAGTTTTCTCTAATACGAATAATATTATTATATATATTTTTACACTTTTCTTCTTTTAACATTTGTCTCCAATCAAATAATATCCTCTGTTTTTTGTATTACTTGGAAACAAACACAAGCGAAGATTGAGGCCCGTTTACTCCATCTCGTGAAACAGGATATAAAACACAAGACTTCATTGACTCACCGGTGTAAACCAAACTAAAAGTCTGGCTAGTCCTGCCTGACACAACTGGAAGTTGAGTTTCAAATCCATTATCACAAACTAAAACATAATGAGCAATAAGAGACTTTCCGTACAAAACATCCGTGTAAGCGACCATCATCGTTCCACTCTTGTAAAGAATGACATTATTCAAACGAGGCTTACCAATTTGTGTTCGATAAACAATTGTTGTAGTGGTTGTAGATTGATCAGGAACAGTTGTGCTGGTCGTTGGTGATGGAATCGTCGTTGTTGTAACGACAGTGGTCGTCGTCGTTGTGGGGGTTTCACTTTGACCACCAGCAACGCCAACAAAATCTATTCTACAGACATAGATTTTAGTCGGCGAATCATAAGCTTTAGGACAGTTCGACTGTAGATCGGTTACGCGCTGCGAAACACTTAATCCAGGCTTAAAAGAGGCATATAAAACAAGTGCGCCAGCAACATGGGGAGTGGCCATTGAAGTTCCAGAAGCTGTCCTAAATCCACCTCCTGGAGAAGACGAACTAATTTGATATCCCGGAGCTGCAAATGTAGTGTATTGAGAAATGTTACTAAAATCAGTAATTTTATCGTTTGTCAAATAAGAAGCCGCTACGCTTACAACACCGCTAATGCATGCGGGATTTGCCATACCGTGAGAAAACGAATTACCAGCAGCAGCAACCACTGCAACATCTGCAGCGATAAAGTCTTGAATAATTTCAGTAAGTTCTGGGGCTACTGTATCACATGTAGTCGTCCAAACCCTAGAAGTACCAAGACTCAAATTAACAGCAGCAATATTAAATTTGTCTCTAACAGAATACACATATTGCAGTCCGGATAAAAGACTTTCTTCATAAGCGGCGCCATCCTTCTCAAAGATGTTTACAGCAACGATGTTTGCCCCATAGGCAACACCGTTAGAAGAGTTGTCTTTGCCAGCAATGATACCAGCAACATGTGTACCGTGCCAATGCACTGGCTTTGCCGCACCAGAACCAATCATTTGATTCTCAGCATTCGGACAAGATCTACGAAAAGTAAAGCACGCTTCGGCCACAACGCGTCCGCCCAAAAATGAATGAGACGCATCGACGCCGCTGTCCACAACGGCGACAGAATATCCCTTGCCAGTTGCTCCTTTGGCGTACAGGGCAGACGCATTAATCTTTGGAACACTATTTTTTAGCGAAGGAGTCACGTCACTCATTCGATAAATAATATTTCCAGACTTTACTTCCAATTTAATATCCTTATATACTTTCTCATCGTCTTCAGCACCTGCCTTTGTATACACAAAAAGGTTTATTAGACTCACGATTATTAGGGCAATAATGGTAACTTTATTTTTTTTCTTCATTTACAGTTGTATCCACTTTTCATTTATCGTCTTATATTTAACGACTTGAATTTCTGTTTTCTTCTTATTTTTCTTAGCATAACGATAATCAGTTTCACCTATCGTTATGAAAACATTTCTGGCAGAACGACGGACCGACATCACATTTTTGCTGTCCTTGCCTAAAGCAATTGTTGTCTTACTATACGGACGAGGAAGCTCCATCTCATAGATCTTCTCAATCTTACTCTGACCAAATACAGCTACCGCCATATGGGTAGTATCCTTGGGAACAATTGAACCGTACTTGGTTGCATGAACTCCGTAAAAAACGCTGCCTGTTTTACTGTTTTTACGGCGAACAATGGTGCAAAAACTTTTGACCGGATACTTGTCGTTGGGATTGTAGAACACAATCTTCATGTTCTCGCCTTTTGTGGCTGTAAGGCGATCCCAGAGTTCCTTTGGCCCAACAATAGACGCGAACGTATAAAGCTTGCGAACTACGGGTGCTTGTTCTTGCTCGGACATAAAACTCCTTTATCAATTAAATTTTAAGTTGTAAGCTTTCAATACATCGCGACCAGACAACTGGTAATCCCTGTTCTCTCTGGCCTGCGACCTAATATTCCACATATTAAAAGCCCATCGTTCGGGGTCTGCATTAACCGCACGATGCCTATTCTTTGAATTAAACTGGAATACTTCACCACCCGTCATTTCAAAGGTGGTTAGTTTGGGCGGATTGATAAGAAGCTTTTCAGCCACCCAATTATATCCCGGGTATGATTGCTCGTATTCCCACGTCACTTTGCCAAGGTTAATGGCAAACGCTTTAAACTCCGCATAAGAAGCGTCTCGATGAAATTCGATTTGACCACCCTTAGACACCAATCCGAGCTCTGGAACAATACCATAAGGCGCCATAGTCGTCAAAATAAAGTCCCAAAGATATTCATCTTTGTCCCCCTGTTTCCAGCGTTGGCTTGGGCTAAGAGGCGCTTCATATTGGAGCCATGTACGACGACGACCTTTGGCGTAATTGCTTACGTCAACACCAAGACTTTGTTCAATATTTTTATTAAGATAATCAATAACTTCTTGGACTTTTTGGTTCGGTATAGTGCCCAATAGTTCTATCATACTATCTCCTTACTAATGTTGGATATAATACTGCTAACCATAGATTTGGTATTAGCGAAATTGTTATACTTCTCAGTTGACCAAGCCCTATTGACAGAAAGATGAACCTGCCATATGGCGTCGGTTATTTGCTTGGCAAAAGCAATTCTCATGGCTTCATCAGTAACGTTGTCATCCATGAGGGCAGACAGTATCCTATTGTAAATATAGGTATACCTGTCCTGTGCACCTTCATGTGGCAATGATGGCTCAAGTGCTTTGCGAGGATGAGTATGCGCTGTTTCTGGGATCATAGCTTGTATCCTTTCTTCATATATTGATCGTGTTTTTTCATGAAATCAAATCAATAAATGTGGAACTGTTTTCAAGTTTCAAGTCCGGAAATTTAGATTTGGCCACAATATATTGATGCCAACCAGCACTGCTTCTTGGCACTGGATATCCACAGGGCCACTCGCTTGGATGTGAGCCATATTTACAATCACAATTCTTACACACATATGTGTCATCATCAACCATCCACGCATGAGTGTGGATATGAACGATTTTCAAAATAGGTTGAAGTCGTAAATCAAAACTAGAAAAAGGTAAAGGATAATCAACACCCTTAAAAGGTATATGGCTTTCAACATCCTTAAAAGGTATATGGCTTTTTTTCATCATATTGTTCTCCTACTTGTTCTTTTTATTTACAGATTTGGATTTAAGAATAAATTTAGGCGAACATTTAGGACTAATTCTAACAATCTTCTGCGAAACTTTACCCTTGGTACAAATGGTGGTTTTCGCAGTTACAGTAGCTACGGTTGTAGTTGTAGTAGGTGCAGCTTCAGTGGTTGATTGAACAGCGGGGACTGTTGTTGTGGTGACCTGAACGGCGATGGTAGTCGGCGTTACAGTATTAACAACAGTAGCAACGGGCTGAGTGCTAGTGGTGGTAGTAACAGATTGGCTTATACCAGGAAGTGTCGTAGTAGTAGTGGTGGCGGTGGCAACAGTGGTGGTAGTAGACTGATTCGCACTGGAATTAGAAGAACTGCTTGACTGATTAGATCCGCCACCAGAGCTAGAACCTCCACCACCAGAACTAGAACCCCCGCCACCAGAGCTAGAACCTCCACCACCAGAAGACGACCCTGACGATACAGTGGCTACGGAAGTAGTAGGTACCACTGTCGTGGTAGTCGTTTCGGGTGCAGCTGTTGTGGTTGTAGTAGGTGCTGCCGTTGTAGTAGTCGTCTCAGATACAGCGACTGTAGTGGCGGGTGCTACAGTCGTAGTAGTCGTCTCAGGTACAATAGTGGTAGTAGTTGTAGTAGTAGTCGTTGTCGTGGTAGTTGTAGTTGTGGTAGTCGTTGTAGCTACAACTTCTTCAAGAGTATTGTTCAACAAAGAATACACCATTTTATTGGGAGTATTTGCAGGTACGGAGGCCATAGCATTTTCTGTAGCAGTGCTCACAATCAAATTCATAATCTGTTGAACAGAATAACTCGGGTATTGCTGAATTGCCAAAGCAGCTACCCCAGACACAAACGGCGCTGCCTGAGAAGTACCTGTTGCACTATTGGTTGCAGTTGGAGATCCCTTCCATGCGGAAGTGATATACGAAGACGGAGCCCATAAATCAACAACAGAACCATAGTTGGATGTGGGAAACACGCCGTTACCAGAACTAGTTCCTTGAGTTGCGCCAGCAACAGTCAATATTGCTGGTTCACCCGAAGGGGAATAATTGGCTGCATCAGATGTTTTATTGCCAGCACCGGCAACCACAACAATATTATCGGCTATAGCATTTACCAATTTAGAATTAAGCTCCGGGACAAATTCACCTGAAGCAAAGCTAAGGTTCATGACAGCAGTTTTAGACGAATCATGATGGGCAATTACCCAATCAATAGCGGTCATTACATCGAAGATACTACCGTATTTGTTACAATCTAGTATTTTAACTGGAATGATATTAGCGCCTTTGGCAACTCCATAAGTCGATCCTGCGGCAATTCCGCTCACATGAGTACCGTGCCCGTGGCAATCTTCTACGGTATCTGAATTATAAGAAATACCGGATTTAATTCTGCCGACAAAATCAACATGGTCGGTATTAATTCCACTATCTAAAATATAAATATCCACTCCCGATCCATCATAAGAATATTGATACTTATCGTTTGTTTCCTGACCTCTTTGATCAATTCGGTCAAGTCCCCAAGAGGGTGGATTAGATTGAGTGGAATAACCCGCCGCACTAGCATGGGTAATAAAACTGTAAAATAAAATAAAGGGCAATACTAAAGTAAAATACTTTTTAATGGTTACCTCCTTTGCGTTTCTTTGTATGAAAAACTTTTAAATGTTTATAATTCATTCATGTTGCCTATCATAAATCGTAAGCCTTGATTCATTCAATTACTGTGTTACAGATCATTACAATTGATTCATTTACGCTGTTTGTTACAAATTTGGCCTTTTGATTCATTCTTCATACGCGTTACCAATTAAGGGTGTTGATTCATTCAGGTCCCCTGTTACAAATCTTGTGTTGTGATTCATTCGAGTCGTATGTTACAAATCACCGGAAGTGATTCATTCGGGAGTCATGTTACAAATCGAGCTCGATGATTCATTCGTGCATCATGTTAAAATTCGTTGTCAGTGATTCATTCATTCCACATGTTACAAATCGACTGTATTGATTCATTCCAACTTGTTGTTACAAATCTGCGAGGTTGATTCATTCTCTTAAAATGTTACAAATCTTTTTTTTTGATTCATTCCCGACCCTTGTTACAAGTCGTAGAGCGCTGATTCATTCGGCCACCTTGTTACAAGTTCGCCTTATTGATTCATTCATTTCTCTTGACACTAATCGCATGAACTGATTCATTCAGTCAGGATGATACACGTCGTGCCGGGTGATTCATTCGGTCAAAATGATACAAATCGTGCACTCTGATTCATTCATTAACAATGTTACATATCTGGAACCTTGATTCATTCTTGTAGTCTGTTACAAATCCGCATGTTTGATTCATTCCCAATAATTGTTACAAATCAATGACTATGATTCATTCGGGCCGTACGCTACAAATCCTAGTAGATGATTCATTCATTTGCAGTGTTACAGTTATTTGTCATGATTCATTTCAGTGGGGTGTTACAAATCTCGCTCGGTGATTCATTCACGATGGGTGTTACAAATCGGGGAAGATGATTCATTCGTGACGGTTGTTACAAATCCGAGTGCATGATTCATTCGTGCTCAATGTTACAAGTCCCGTTTGTATGATTCATTTTGTCGCTATGTTACAATCATCCGTCATGATTCATTCACACAACGTGTTACAAATCTCTGGAATTGATTCATTTCTGCGTGGTGTTACAAGTCCACTATCTTGATTCATTTTCACGTGATGTTACAAGTTCTCGCCTGGTGATTCATTTCTCAAACGTGTTACAAATTGCGGTAGTTGATTCATTTTTCATGCATGATACAAATCCGGCTGGATGATTCATTCACAAACGTTGTTACAAATCTGGCGTCATGATTCATTCGTCGCAGATGTTACGAGTCTATTGGAATGATTCATTCATGGTATGATACAAGTCGCGGGTATAAGCCGGAACAGTGATTCATTCGGCAAAAATGTTACAAGTCACTTTGTTTGATTCATTCTTATGCTTTGTTACAAATCCCAACTAGTGATTCATTCAAACTACTTGTTACAAATCTTAGGATGTGATTCATTCAAAGGCGTTGTTACAAATCTTGGATTCTGATTCATTCAAACTACTTGTTACAAATCAGTAATGGTGATTCATTCATGCAAAGTGTTACAGATCTAGTTCAATGATTCATTTAGTAACTTTATTAGTCCATACAATCTGAGCGGGTTTA